>Ga0209640_10004208_pt1 | contig 12646 bp, 7 predicted proteins | sample RifCSP10_1_FD_184018 | JGI IMG/M metagenome (GOLD analysis project Ga0209640, IMG submission 184018) | Soil microbial communities from Rifle, Colorado - Rifle CSP2_sed 10_1 (SPAdes) (version 2) | ecosystem: Environmental > Terrestrial > Deep subsurface > Rock core/Sediment | place: Rifle... | reverse complement strand
CACCAATAACGGTTGCTGGCCAAGACGGATGCGCGGATCGAGCACGCTGTATAAAATATCCGTGGCCAGGTTCACCAGCACATAGCTAAGACTGATGAGCAGCACGCACGCCTGCACCAGGGGATAGTCTCGTTTGTGAATGGCGTCGATGGTGAGCTGGCCGATGCCGGGCCAGGCAAACACCACTTCCGTAATCACCGCGCCGGCCAGTAAGGCGCCGAGTTGCAAGCCCAGCAAGGTGATAATCGGCAACAGGGTATTGGGCATGGCATGCAGCATTATCACCTTGAAACCGGACAGGCCCTTGGCGCGCGCGGTGCGGATATAATCTTCGTGGATCACTTCCAACAGGGTGGCGCGCACCATGCGCGACAAGATCGCCGCCATCGCCGTACCCAGTGTCAGGGCCGGCAGGATCACCGATTCCGGCGCATCGCGGCCACTGACGGGCAGCCAGCCGAGATACATGGAGAATAATAAAATCAGCAGCGGACCCATGAGAAAATTGGGAATGGATACCCCGAGCAGCGACACCGTCATGGCGGTGCGGTCCCAGCCGGTGTTTTTGTGCAGCGCGGCGAGTATTCCCAAGGGCAGGGAAATTACCAGCGCGAACACTAACGCCAATATTGTCAACTCCAGGGTCGCGGGCAGGCGCGCGAGCAGAATGCCGGCGACCGGTTCTTTGGAATGCAGGGAAGCGCCGAAGTCAAACTGCGCGGCGTGATACAAATAGTCAAACCATTGCACCAGCACCGGCCGGTCGAGCCCGAGCGCCTGGCGCAGGCTTTCCCGGTCCGCCATGCGCGCGGACTCTCCCAGCATGACTTCCACCGGATCACCGGGTATGAAATGAATCATGAAAAACACCAGGCTGGTGACGCCAAACACCACAATCGCGGCGCTGACGAGACGGGTAAGCAGGAAGTGTCCCATAATATTAACCTATTCGCGCCCCCTAAAAGAGCTTCTGGCAAAATGCGTAGCCCCGTAGTATGCGGGCGAGTAACGAACCGCATCACCTCCACTTTTATTAAAGGGGGAACGAGGGGGATTCATATTTCAGCGCTACAATTTATGTCAACAACTTATGTCAGCCATTGCTTGGCATAGCGCGCGTAAAACGTTTTATCACTGATGGTTGCGCCGCGCTGTTCGCACACCGCCGCGGCGAACTCCAGCGCCCGCTCCAGGGTAACGGCCAACGGCCAGCGGTGGGTCAGGCCCAGGATGGTGACCGCGGAAAACGCATCGCCCGCGCCCACGGTATCCACGACTTTGGCTGCGACCGGCGCGCCGCTGATCATGTCATCCGGGGTGATACAAAACGCGCCGAGTTCGCCTTGCGTCACGATAAGAAGTTGCAGGTTAAACCTGTCGAGCATATCCCTGGCATGCTCAAACAAACCCGTGGTGCTGCCGCTGTCAACGTCCATGATGGTCAGCAGTTCATCTTCGTTAAGCTTGACCCAGCTCGCCTGGCGCAGTGAGTGGCGCACATCGTCCCGGTTCCACCAGGGCGTTCTCAGGTTGATGTCGACAAACGCAGGCAGTGCGTTCGTTGCCAGCAAGTGGTCCAACATGTCACGCGACCGGCGGGTGCGGGTCAGCAGCGAGCCATGATAAAGCAGCGAGTAATCACTGGCGCCCAGCAAGGCCAGCACACGCTCGCCGTCAATATAATCATAGGCCTGTTCCGCCCGGATATCATAAGCGGGCTGGCCATGGTCGAAACGCACGGTCACTTGCCCGGTGGGATGTTGATGATCGATTTGAATGCCGCGGGTATCCATTCCCCACGCATGCATATTTTCCAGCACCATTTTGCCATGCTCATCGTTGCCCACCGCGGAAATCATCAAGGGCGGCAACCCAAAGCCCTGTAAATGCCAGGCAACATTGAAGGGCGCTCCACCCAGGACCACCGCACCGTCCGGGAAGCAGTCCAATAATACTTCACCGGCGATAACCGGCTGCGTGCCTTCGATGATACTCACAGGAATTCCCTCTTTTTAATGGCTGCGTTCATGAACACTCTAACCAGTTAACCGGCTTTTCGCTTGCCCGATACTTTGCGATAACGGCCGGTACTGCAGCGCATAAAACATTTCAAGATAGCGGCGGGTTTCATCCCGCTCCAGGTTGGTGACATATTTCCAGAAACCATAAATGCGCGACAGGGTCATCATGCGTTCCGCATACAATTTCCAGGTAAAACGTTGCTCAACCCGCCGCAGTCCGCCTTCGGAAATCCGGTCCCAATAGGATGCATCATTACTGCATTTTTCAAAAAAATCCACAAGCATATCCGCTGAAATATTGCCATGGTTGGGGTCGATATGAAACCCGGATACGCCATGCTCAATGATCTCCAGAGGCCCGCCGAAACAGGTGGCAAAAGTGGGCAAGCCACTGCTCATCGCTTCAATGACGGTCAGACCAAAGGCTTCGAACAAGGCTGGCTGCACAAACACGCCGCGCTGGTCCGCGATATACCGATACAGTTCACCGCATAGTTGCTTATCGAGGCGCATACCGATCCAGCGCATGTGTTTATCCAGATCATAGTGCGTCATCAGCTCATGCATGCGCTGGATTTGCGCGCGCTCGTCTTCATCCGCCGAATTCGACGCATCGATGTAACCGGCCACCGCCACCAGGTTTGCATGCTTTTTTAACATTTCATTTTGACCGTACCATTCCGTCAAGCCGGTAATGTTTTTGATGGTATCGAGCCGGGCCATGGTGAAGATAATGGGTTTTTCCGGATCGGCCAGCTGTCCTCGAATGTCCGCGTTTTCGGTATCATGAAACACCAAGCGGGCGATTTCCGCGTGCAGGCCGTGCAAGCGCCGTTCAGTGTCACGGAAAGAAAAATAAACATCGGCGTCGGCGCCTGGAGAAACAATATTAAACTTGGGATCATAGACATTGATGCCGTTAACCACGCGATACAAGGCCGGCATGGTGAACGCGCTGTAACTTTCGTATTGCCCCGCACTATCGTCGTTACCGGCGATTTCCTGATACGTGCTGGTAATAATAAAATCCGCCGCGTTCATCGCCACCAGGTCGGCGGTAAACTGACAGGAAAAATGGTATTGCGCTTCATTACTTTGCCAGTACAGGTCTGAATACAGGTATTTGGTTTTTTCCAGAGCGTGCGCAATATTGCATTGGGTGACATGGAGTTTTTGCGCCAGCAGCGTGGCCACCAGGTTACCGTCGGAATAGTTGCCGATAATCAAATCCGGACGCCCGCCCAGTTCGGCCAACAATTCATTACCCGCTTCTTCAGCAAATCGTTCCAGGTAGGGCCATACTTCGAAGCGGGATATCCATTGCTGAATTATTTCGCCCGACTCATAGCGGAACGGAACGCGCAGGATACGGGCGTTTTGCGTGCCGATGATGGATTCCATACGCTGATTACAGGTGGTGCCTTGTGCTTCGGGAATCAGGCGTGTCACCACCACGATTTGCGGTTCGATATCCAGCCCCTGTTCGGACAAGCGCTGGCGCATTTCCTTTTCCAGCGCCCGCACCTGGTCCAGGATATACACCACTTGCCCGCCGGTATCCGGCAGCCCCAGCACCTTGGACTGGCCAAAAAATCCGTGCGGCGACAAAACGGCAAGACTGAAAATCATCGGCACGCGGCTGAGAAATCTTTCCAGATTCGCGGGCGCCGGCGCTTCGAGAATATCGGACAACAACACAATGGTTTCGCGCATGCGCGCGGCGCTGTTACCCCATCCCGCTTCAAAACCCAGGCCCTGCATCACATGCTTGACGTTATCCCAGTTTGCGTCATCGCTATAGCCGGACAAGTACTCTTCCGCCTTGCGCAGCGCCGACGACAATGCCGCCACATCCGCAATCCGGTCATTCAACATCAGCTGCTGGCCCTTGAATTGATGGACACGGAGAAAATCCAGCAGCTTTCGATCACCCTGGCCCAGGGACTGAAACAACTGGCTGGATAAGCGGCGGTTCAGGAATTCCACGCCGCGCCCGATGGAACGGGGCTCGCTTAATTTGGGGAATTCCCGGTTGAAAGGACCGAGGTCGAGTTCCAGCGGCCACTTGGCCGCGTTATCCCCGCCATTGACAATGCGTTCCTTGAAGGCAAGAAACTGCGACACTGACACGGCTTGGTGTTCCAATGCTTCAACATGAATCCGCACATACACCCAGCGGCCGATACGCTCGCGCACGGCAAAGTAAATCCAGGGGTCTTCCAGCACGGCCTCCTGACAACAGGCAATAAATCGCCTGAATGTTTCCGTACAGATACCCTGGCCTTTCCCGGTTTGTTGACAATGGGCTTCGAACACATCCCACAAATCGGAACGCAATAAAAACGGCCGGCCCAGTGCGAAGTAGGCGCGCAACAATTGGTAAATCTGATCCCGATGTTGCTTAATCATATCAGTTAGCAGTTCCAGCATTGATTTTCTCTTTGCTATTGGTTAGTGGTTAGCGGTTAGTGGTTAGTGGTTAGTGGTTGATTGCGATTACTCGATGGTCACTCAATCCGGCTATTCAGACAGCTCATCAACAACGGGCCATTCTTGAAATTCCCGATGTTGCTTAATCATATCAGTTAGCAGTTCCAGCATTGATTTTCTCTGTGCTATTGGTTAGTGGTTAGTGGTTGATTGCGATTACTCGATGGTCACTCAATCCGGCTATTCAGACAGCTCATCAACAACCGACCATTCCTGCAACTCACCCTGGTCATCCGCCGGGGGAAACAGATCATCGAGAAAACCGTAGTAATGTATGCCTTCGATGATTCCCCTGGCAAAGGGCTGCTGTGCGAAATAAATCAAGTCGCGGTCTTTGAGCTTCGCCAACTCCTTGCTGTAATTACCGACCACAACGCCCAGGGTGTTGCCTTTCAGCATTTCCTCGTCGTTGCCGGAATCGCCCGCCACCAGGATGCGTTCCGGCAGAATGCCCCATTTCAGTCCAATATACCGCACCGCCAGACCTTTGGTTGCGCGCATCGGCATCAGGTCAAGAAAGGCCTGGTGCGAGTAAACCATTTTGATATGGATATCGTTTTGCCGCAGGAACGCGCTGATCTCGCGCAGGGGCGGCGCCTTGTCAGGATTAACGTTGTAACTGATTTTAAATTCCCGTTGTTCGGTTGCAGGTTGCATTTTTAATCCCGGGAATCGGGTCATCAGTTTTTTTATAACCGCGGGATTCCAGAGATAGTTAATGTGTTTTTTCCAGTCGGTATCTTCCACCATGCGGTGGCCGTAATGAATTTCGCTGCCGACCGATGTTATGAGCAAATCCGGTGTTGGCACATTATACTCTTCCAGCACTTTAACGCTGCTCTCTATATTGCGCCCGGTAGCCACGCCAAAGCCCACCTTGCCGTTGGCGTTCTGAATGGTATCGACCAACCGCTGTAAAGCGTCCTGGTCGCCAACCAAGGTATTATCGATGTCGCAGATCAGCAGGCGGTCCACCGTTGGCAAGCGGTTCTTCCTGCTCGCCGTTATATCCGTCACCCGTTTGGAATTGTCCAGCACATTTTCAACAGCGTCGATATATTTTTTCACGTGGCTGTCCCAAGTGTAGTGCTTGCGCACAGCGGACAGTCCGTTGTTGGACATTAGTTCCCATTGCGTTTTATTCGTCAGGATTTTCAATAATGCGCCGGCGATATCGCGGGTATCGAGCGGGTCAATTAACAAGCCGTTGTTGCAAGCACCGAGAATATCCCGCGGCCCGCCGTCGTGGGTTGCCACGACGGGCACGCCGCTGGCCGCAGCTTCTATCAATGTCAGTCCAAACGGTTCGGTAAACGCCGGATTCACGAAAACACCTTTTGACTGCGCGGCAAGCCGGTACAAGTCCGCAACATCTTCCGGCTGGTGGTGCTTGGGATAAGCAACATGGCCATAAAGATCATACTTGTCGATCAACTCCAGGATGCCGGACATCACGGCATGCGATCCTTTATCCATAACCGTAATGTCATCCCGGTTACCTGCTATGATGACAAGGTTTGCCAGTTCCCGTAACTGCGGCTGTTCACCAAAGGCCTGGATTAGGGCGGCAATATTTTTGCGCTCATCGGGACGGGAAATAGCGAGAATCAGCGGCCGGCCGGGATGTTTGAGAAACCGCTCCAACTGGGACTTGATGGGTGCATTTTTTGTGTTGCCGGTTTGCTGTGGATGAAAGCGCTCCACGTCAACACCGGGCGGAATCACCAGCATGCGGCGCGGCTGGTAGTTTTCATACAATTCATATTGCTCTTCGACTTCCTGGCGGGTGCTAGTGATGACCAGGTTGGCGGTACCCAGGGCTATTTCTTCCGCCTCGATACGCTGCGAGATGTTGTACTGGGCTTCAATGGCCGCGGCTTTGCTGCCTTTCTCCTGCAAACGTTGTTTTTTTATGCGGCCCAGGGAATGTCCGGTGAAGATCAAGGGCACCCCTAACAACTGCACCATGCGGGCGCCCACATAGCCGGCATCGGCATAGTGCGCGTGCACGATATCAGGTACGCGCGCCACGTTACTCAAATGCTTTAACACATTATCGACGAAGACATCCAGGTGAGGCCATAACACCTCCTTGCGCAGATAGCGCCGTGGTCCGCATGGCATACGCACGATAGTCACTTTGTCGCTGAGAACTTCGTACTGCTCGGCGTAATCGGGATGAACTTTCCGGTCTATGACGCGGCGGGTTATCAGGTCGACACGATCAATGGCCGGGTGTTTACCCAAGGCGCGCGCGAGTTCCTCCACGTATTTGATTTGCCCGCCGGTATCCGAGTCACGGCCCAGTTCCAGATTCTTGCCTCGAACCAGCCCATGAATACTGATAAGAACGACATACAAGCCTTGCTGCGGCTTTTTCATCGGTCCTCCTGATTTATTTTTTAATAGCAGCGAATTGCGAACAACGAATGTTTGTTATCAATTCCCGGTGTTACTGAAAAGCCAAATTAAAACTGATTAGGTTTGTTATAGGTTAATTGGCGGCAGAGCTGATTTCGCTCGAATCATAAGACAAACGATATCCCATGCTGGATACGGCTTCCAGTTTCCAGTTCGCGTCCTCGTCGACTTTTAATTTTTTACGCAGGCGGCTGATATGGATATCTACGGTGCGGGTACTGATTTCGGCATTACGGCCCCAGACATTGGCCAGCAAATCGGCGCGGGTACGTAATTGGTTGACGTTTTTAAACAGGTAATAAGCGAGCTTGAATTCCTTGGGTGTCAGTTTGATTTCCTCGCCCCGGTAAACAATCTTATGTTGCGAGTTATCGACCACATAGTCGCCGATTTTAATAATGTTGTTCGACTGGGGTGAAAACTTTGCGCGGCGCTGCAGGGTACTGATTCGCGCCAGCAACTCCTTGCGGTCGACCGACTTGGAAATATAATCGTCCGCACCCAGGTGAAGAATCTTGGCGATATCATCCGTGGCATCACGAAAGGTCATGAAGACGATGGGTATTTCCCATCCCAGGTTGTTGCGCGCCCAACGCAACACCTCATCGCCATTAATATCCGGCAGCACCCAGTCAATAATCAGCAAATCGAATTCCTCATTGCCGGCATTGTCGATAAACGATTTTCCACGCGGAAAAACCTTGCAGGCGTGACCCGCTTTTTCCAGCCAAACTGAAATTAGTTTGGCCTGACTGAGATCGTCTTCGATTATCGCGATATACATGGTCTTAATTTTAGTACAGATACAAAATTTATACAGAAAGGAAACATTAAAGATACAGCTTAGCCACATTTTAACCCGTAACTACTTAATCTTGAAAACCAAACTAGGATTGGTTATTCATTGCTCACTTGAAAAATGTGACCTAAGCACGGTCCTCGAGCTGCCCCCAGCGCTGATAAGCCTGATCCAGCCGGGCGTTGATTTCCTCCAGGTGTTGCAACTGGGATTTGATGCGCGTTTGTTCCTGCTGGTAAAAATCCGCTTGCCCCATTTGGTGTTGCAGTTGCTGTTTTTCGGTTTCCAAAGTTTCAATCACACCCGGCAAGGTGTCCAGCTCGCGCTGTTCCTTATAGGAAAGCTTTTTGGCTGGAGCGGCTTTGGCGGACTGCCCGGTTTTCGTTTTAATTTCCGGATTGGGCGCGGCGCTCGTGTTGTTTTCGACCACCGCGCGCTTGCGGTGACGTTCATACCAGTCACTGTAGCCGCCAACATATTCCTCAATAATTCCGTTACCCTCAAACACCCAGACGCCGGTGACAATATTGTCCAGAAACGCGCGGTCATGACTGACCAGCACGATGGTTCCCGCGAATTCGCTGATCAACTCCTCGAGTAACTCAAGGCTTTCCACGTCCAGGTCGTTGGTCGGCTCGTCCAGGATCAGTAAATTGGCCGGCTTGGTAAACAAGCGCGCCAATAACAGGCGGTTTTTTTCCCCGCCGGACAAGGCTCGCACCGGTGATAGGGCCCGTTGCGGTAAAAACAAAAAATCCTGCAGGTATCCGATCACATGGCGCGATTTGCCGTTAACCGTCACAAAGTCGGTACCCAAGCCAAGGTTATCGATTACGCTTTTATCCGGTTCCAATTGTTCCCGTTGTTGATCGAAATACAATATCTGCAAATTAGTGCCTGAATCAATCGTGCCGGACTGGGGCTGCAGCTGGTTCATGAGTAATTTTATTAAGGTGCTTTTGCCGCAGCCATTGGGCCCGATTATCCCAATGCGGTCACCACGCATGATGCGCGTGGAAAAATGGGTTATGACCGGCTGGCCATCGGGGTAAGCAAAGTTAACATCGTTTAACTCGGTAACCAATTTACCGGATTGTTGCGCCGCTTCCAGGTTCAACTTGACGTTACCGATGACATCACGGCGCTGCGAACGCTCCCGGCGCAAGGCTATTAAGGCGCGCGCACGGCCTTCATTGCGGGTCCTGCGCGCCTTGATACCCTGACGGATCCAGCGCTCTTCTTCCGCGAGTTTTTTATCAAACTTGGCGTTCTGGATTTGTTCTTCTTCGAGGGCTTTCTGTTTGGCGATTGCATAATGGGAATAACTGCCGGGGTAACTGGTCAGGTTTCCCCGGTCCAGTTCCACGATGCGCGTGGCAAGATGTTGCAGAAACAAGCGGTCGTGGGTGATAAAAATCAACGAACCGCGGAAATTCATTAAAAAATCTTCCAGCCATTGGATACGCTCGATATCGAGATGATTGGTCGGTTCATCCAGCAAAAGTAAACCGGGATCACTGACCAGGGCTTTGGCCAGCAGTACCCGGCGTTGTGTTCCGCCCGACAGATCCGCGAATTGGTCATCCATCGGCAAATCGAGTTGCGTGCCGGCCGTGGAAATTTTCTGATCCAGGCTCCAGCCGTCATGGTGTTCGAGCTGTTGCTGCAAGCGCGCCAGTTTTTTCAACTCGGTTTCGTCACCGCCCGCGATGGCAACGCGATGCGACACCGCGTGATATTCCGCCAACAACCCGCCCGCTTCCGGCAACCCGCTTGCCACCACGGCATAGACATCCATGCCGGGATGCGCGGCAATTTCCTGGGTTAAATACGCAATCCGCAGGCCGGTGCGATACCACACCTCGCCACTGTCGACGGCGGCCTGGCCCGCCAACACGTTCAGCAATGATGTTTTACCGGTGCCATTGCGTCCGATAATACAAATGCGTTCGTTGTCATTCACCTGGAGTTCCACATGATCCAGCAGGTGGTGAAGACCGTAAGCAAGGCAGGCGTTGGTGAGTTTGGCGAGCAACATGGAAGTAATTACAATCCGGCAAGGAAATAGCGGAGCATTATACCGGAATATTTTTCACACACGTATAATCTTTTCCCGCGCCGGCGGTGACCTTGCGTGCATTACTCAAAATGGAGTGCCGGCCGTTATTTTGACGCGATAATTGATACAAGCCATTCCGTGGTGGAGTATTTTTGAGGCGTATTTTTCATGGAAAATGCCAGCGATCTATCGAGACGCACCCGCTTTTCGATTCGTGATTTAATATGTATTTTTGTTGATCTCGGGCTTTAAACAAAAGTCAGGCCAGCGCGTAGGGTGGGCATCGCCCACCATTCGTGCGTATTGACAGGCTTTATTGGTGGGCGGTGCCCACCCTACGCACTGCTCACACCCAATTGCGACGCTCTTTGGCACTACGGTTAGCACCCCAGGATAGGCCACTCGCGGTCGCCAGTAGAAGCGGCGTCCCGCCGCTTTTGCCGTGCAGCAGGTATCCCAGCGCCGGTTGGCGTGGGCTGCTCCCCGGCAGCGTTCGCGCACGAATAAGCGGCGAGACGCCGCTTCTACCCCGGGACACAGCCGGAGTGCCTATGTTCAGTACTATCGATGCCAACACAGTGCGCAGTTCGTGGGAACAAAGATAAGCGGGGCGAAATTACAAGGAATCTAATAATTATCCGGCGCGGGAGGCGCTGTATTCTCCGGTTTATCCTCTACGGTTGAAGTATTTTGCGCCACCGCATTAGTACCGGGTAATTCACTCATGGCAATAGATGTTACATCCGCGGAAAGGGTTGGCGCCGCGCGCGAATTGACCCATAGAACCGCCCCTGTATCACCGTCAATCAGCGCCACTTCCACTTGTGATCCTTGGGTAGTGGATGCCGCGACTGTGCCAGTTAGTAATGCCAATAATACGCCTGCGGCAATATCTTTGGCCACCATGCCTGAGGATTTCTCGAAGCCATAGTAATGCAGCAATAATACGGCGTCAGCACCCGCACGGTTTGCAATCGTATTCACAACGGGCCCCAGTGAGGAATTGAATTTTGCTTTTTCCTCTTCGGCAACCTGTTGTCCATCATACAGCTCCTGGCGCGTTTGCTTAAACGCTTCTTCGACTTGGTTAACCTCAAATGCGAAATCCTTATCCTTTTCCATTTCCGCATCGATATCAAAATCCACGACCTTAAAACCACGTTCTTTGAGCTTTGCTTTCGCGAGATTTATTAGTTGACTTTGAATTAATGCTTTTTTATCGGTTAACTGGTTATTTTCACCCGTAAATGTCACTTCCTCCACCGTCACAGCAGGCGGCGCAATTACTATATATTCAACATCTTTGACATACTCGTGGTAATCCTTGTGTTGGCGGACAGCGGTATAGGCGCAACCCTGCAAAATGGACAACACGAGAATTCCTGGTAAAACTAACCCCGACTTCTTAATTATCATATCAACCACCCAGTTTTTTTAATTGCCGCTCAATAAAAAGCTTGTCCTTGAGATCTGATCCGCTCTGCAGATACTTTGTTAGTTCCTCTTTGGCAACTGCCATATCCGCTAAATCGTAGGCGATTAAGCCCCTGCACCGATGAAATTGGGGAATATTGCCTGCGAGGCGCACACCTTCTGCCAAAGTCTCACTCGCCTTATTGAGCAACTCCTGAGTTTGCGCTTGTATTTCCTGCTCATATTTTTCGGCGCTTTGACTTTCGCCTTTGATCCAGGCGCGCTCAAGCGCCGCCGATTTTGGATTTTTGGCCATAAGCCGGTAAGCTTCCGCCTTGTAATACCAAATCCAAGGATCATTTGAATTGTTCGCGATAGCCCGTTCCGCGCCTTGTATTGTCATTTGGTATTTTCTACTGGTCAGTTGCAGCTCTAAATTCAACCTCTCAATAGCGCGCTGTACGCGCAGAAACTGTTCTTGATCTTGCAGCGCATGTGCTTGCGTGGAGTATTGCTGCTGAATTAATTCTTCAGACTGTTGTATGCGTAGCTTATTTGTTGGATGGCTGCTGTAAATAGATCCCTTTATCGATTCGGCCGCGCTGGTTTCCTGGAGAATCTTAAACACGTTTACCGACTCCGCGGTGTCATAACTTGCGTTATACATATATTTTAACGCGTATTGATCAGACTCCAGCTCCTGTTCCTGACTAAATCCGGACAAACTGCTCAAGTACGGCAGGTACCCAATGCTTGTTCCAAACAGCAATAAATCAGTGATATGCGCCGCGACAATCGTCGATGAGCGATTGACCGCGCGCTTTAAACTGTGCCGCTGCACGACATGGGCAACCTCATGCGACAATACGTGCGCCAGCTGCGCCTCGTTATGCAGTCGCGCCAGTAACCCCACATTGATGTAAATGTTCCCATTGGGGAAAGCCATTGCATTTACTGTAGAATCTTTTAATACATAAAATTGGATTTTTATCTGCTCCCCATAAATGCCGGGTGTTATGCGGGCGCCAGTCTGTCTGACGAATTCATTGATGAATTCGTCAGACAGAATTAAGCCTTTCTTTTCCAGTTCCTGATGAGCCGCAGTGGATTTGCTAAGGAGGGAAAGTTCTGTTTCAGTTGCGCCGTAGTCATGACTGTTTTCTGTCAGGGGTTGCACATTACCGGCGGTTCCCGCACAACCATACAGCAACACGAATAACAGGAGTGCGCCCGCGCCGCGTAAATGTCTGGTTGTGAAACGCTGCAACACAAACTACCCCCATTCAGCTATCCGGGTGATACCGTAACAGGCTTCCCGGCTCTATTAATTATTATATTGTTTATAGGTAACTGCTCGCCCCCCTTTGCACTTTGGGGTGTTCAGTTACACCCCGACAAAGCAGCCCATTGGGGTGCGCGGAGCGAACCCTAGTGTGGCAGGGT
>Ga0209640_10004207_pt1 | contig 12650 bp, 10 predicted proteins | sample RifCSP10_1_FD_184018 | JGI IMG/M metagenome (GOLD analysis project Ga0209640, IMG submission 184018) | Soil microbial communities from Rifle, Colorado - Rifle CSP2_sed 10_1 (SPAdes) (version 2) | ecosystem: Environmental > Terrestrial > Deep subsurface > Rock core/Sediment | place: Rifle... | reverse complement strand
GCGTCGAGCCCCTCGAAGAGCCCGTCGTCGAGCATGAACTGCTTGCCCGAGCCGCGCTCCTCGGCCGGCGTGCCCAGGAAGACGATCTCCCCCGCCAGCTCGGGCGCGACGGCGGCCAGCGCGATGGCCGCGCCGACGCCGCTGGCGGCCATCGTGTTGTGGCCGCAGCCGTGCCCCAGGCCGGGCAGCGCGTCGTACTCGGCGAGGATGCCGATGCGCGGCCCAGCGCTCCCGCGGCCGCCCGGCAGCGTGGCGCGCACCGCCGTGGCCAGCCGGCCCGCCGGATCGGTGACGGCGTACCCGTGGCGCGCCACCACCGCGGCCACGCGGGCGGCGGCGCGGTGCTCCTCGAAGGCGGGCTCCGGGTCGGCGTGGATGGCGTGGCTCAGGGCCACGATCTCGTCCCGGGCGTTCGCGACCGCGGCGGCGAGACGGGACTTCGCATCCGCGAAGGGCGCAGCGGGCGTGGCGCTGAGGTCAACGGTCACGGACGACTCCACAGGCGGTGATCGGGATGGTTGGATGGCTCGATCAGTCGGCGAGTCGGACGCGCCGGCCGTCGCGCTTCTTCACGGCCAGGGCGCTGATCGCCTCGAGTGCGGCGCGGTGGCCGAGCATGGCCGTGATCTCGGCGTGGTCATAGGGCGGCGAGACCTCGACGATGTCCATGCCGGCCAGCTCCACCCGGCCCACGATACGGCGCACGGCGCGCAGCAGCTCCCGCGACAGCAGCCCGCCCGGCTCCGGTGTGCCGGTGCCGGGGGCCATGCCGGGGTCGACGACGTCCACGTCGAGCGAGAGGTAGATCATGTCGGGGCCGTCGAGCGCCTCGGCGATGGCGTCATCGATGACCGCTTCGGCGCCGCGCTCCTCGATCTCGCGCATCTTGTGCCAGCGCATGCCTTGCGCCTGCATCCAGGCGAAGACCTCCGGGCCGGGCCAGTAGCCGCGCAGCCCGACCTGCACGAAGTTCTTGCCCAGCACCGCGCCCGACTCGATGAGCCGGCGCATCGGCGTGCCGTGGCCAGCCAGGACGCCCCAGTCGTCCGGTGCGGTGTCCGCGTGGGCGTCGAAGTGGACGATGCCGATGCGCCGCGGCGCGACCGCCTCGGCGACCGCGGTGACCGACGGCCAGGTGATCGAGTGGTCGCCGCCGAGCACGATGGGCACGGCTCCGCAGGCCGCCACGTCGCGGACCTTGCGGTAGATGACCGCGTGGGCCCGCTCGAGCCAGGCGGGCACGATGTTCGCGTCGCCGGCATCGACGACGTCGAGCTCCGCCCAGGGCTCGACGTCGAGCTGGAGCGAGTGCTCGCCGTCGGTGTACGTCGCCTGACGGATCGCCCGGGGCCCGAAGCGGGCACCCGAGCGATGACTGACCGCGTCATCGAAGGGGGCGCCGACGATGGCCACGTCCGGGCGACGCCGCATCAGCTCTTCGGCGTCGCCGACCGGGTCTCGCTTGCAGAAGGTCTGCAGCCCCACGTATGTCGGCAGGTCCCGCTCGCCGTGCATCTCGTAGGGCCGATCCCAGCCGTGCATGGCGGCGAAGTCGGGATGGGTGGGTTGGGCCACGGAAGGCTCCCCGGGGAGCGCCGCCGGTTCCGGGACAGGTCCAGCGGGGCGCGCGGCAATCCTACCCCGGGTCGCGCGACCCGTGCATCGCGGCCCGCGCGCCGTTCAGCGCTCGACCGAGAGGCTGGTCTCGACGAAGGCGACCATGACCGCGACGAAGAGCGCCAGCGGCCAGCTGAAGGCATCCTGGCTGCGCAGCACGACGAGGAACCCGACGACGAGGCCGACCCAGACGCCGCGGCGGACGGCCCGCACCCAGTCGCCCTTGTAGGCGATGCGGCGGTGGCGGCTGAAGGCGGCCAGCCAGAAGAGGGGCATCGTGGTCAGCGCGAAGGCGACGCCGACCAGCGCCGCGCCGGTCATCTGGATGGCCACGTCGCCGACCGGTGAACGGGTCGTGAAGAGCAGCGCGACGACCACCCACGCGAGCAGCGCCGCGCCGAAGAGGCCCAGGCTGGAGAAGCGGTCCCGCGGGTACATCGCGCCCGAGTCTAACGGCCCGACGAGCGCCGTCGACGCCCACGCTCCGTGCTTCATGCGACGGTGTCGGGGCAGATACGCCGGAACGGGCAGGTGCCGCAGGCCATGAGGTCCGGGCGGGCCGCGAAATCGCGTCCGCGGATGCCGTTCGCGGCGACCCGGATCCGGACCCGCGCCGCCTCCAGCCGCCGATCCTCGACGGGCACCCGTCCCACAACCCCCGAGTCGAGGAAGTGGAGCTGGACCGCGGCCGGCGCGGACCCGGTCCGAGCTTCGTGTGCGAGCGCATAGATGGAGAGCTGGAACGACTCCCGCGCCCTCTGCCGCGCCTTGACCGGGTCGCGCACGTCGCTCGACTTGTAGTCGGTGATGACGGTGCCCTCGGGTGTCTCGTCGACGCGATCGAAGCGCCCATCCACGCGGTCGCCGTCGAGCGCGAAGCTGAAGCGCTCTTCGATGCCGCTCGCCGGTGGCGCGCCGGTCATCAGCTCCGCGGCGCGGAAGCGGAGCAGCGCTTGTCGGCCCACGGCGTAACGAGCCTCCTCGTGATCGCGCGACAGGAAGCCCTCGCTCGACCAGTGGGCCTCGAACGCGGCGAGGATGCCGGCTTCGTCGAGCGGCATCCCCTTCGTCCGGCTGATGTTGAACGCCGCGACCGCCTGGTGAAGGGCGCTGCCGTAGACCAGCGCGTGGTGCGCTGGCTCCGGCACGCGCAGGACGTGGCGCAGCTGGAACCTCCGCGGGCAGGAGAGGTACGTGTCGAGCTGCGAGTAGCTCAGCACGAGGGGCTCTCCGGCGACCGGTGTCCCCCGCGCCGCGGTCACCGCCCGCGGGCGCTCCGCCAGCGCCTCCAGCGCTCCGGGGACGGTTGCCGCGGGCGCCGGGACGACCGGCGCATCGAGGGCCTCGGCCAGGAAGGGCGACGGGCGACGGATGCGGCCGCGCTCCGGATGCGCCGCGTAGCTCAGGTGAAGCTCGTCGCGGGCGCGGGTCATGGCCACGTAGCAGAGCCGCCGCTCCTCGGCGTGCGGCGCCTCCCCTTCCGCGCCCACGGCGCTCCGGCGCAGCTCCGCCGGCAGCTGGATCGCCTCGCGCCGCCCGCGCCCGGGGAAACGCCCGTCGGCCACGCCCACGAGGAAGACCACCGGGAACTCCAGACCCTTCGCCTTGTGCACGGTGAGCACCGAGACGGCGTCCACGTCGTCGTCCACCGGCGCCGCCGGTGCGTCGCCCGCCTCCACGAGGGCCTGCAGGTGGGTCGCCAGGACGGCGACGCGGTCGTCGGGCAGGAGCGAGCCCTGGGCGCGCACGATGCCGAAGAAGCGGGCCACATCCCCCAGGGCCTCCTCACCGGCCGGCCCGGCGGCGATGAGCCGGGCCAACCGGCCGCTCCGCTTCAGGTGGTCGTAGAGGACCTCGCCGGCCGGCCGCCGGTGGGCCATCTCGCAGGCCGACCGCAGATCGGCCACGAGGCGTGCCAGGGTCGTCCGGGTGGCCGGCTCGAGACGCAGCACCCCCGGCTGCTCGACGATCTCGACGAGGGTCTCCCACAGCGACCGATGTCGCCGCCGTGCGCGGTCGAGGATGGCCGTCAGGTCCTCGCCCCCGAGGCGGTACGGTTCTGCGGTGGCGAGAGCGTAGAGCTCCACGCTCGACCCGAGGTCGGCCACGACGCGCAGGAAGGCCAGCAGCTCCCGGACCTCCGGGCGGGCATAGAGGCCGGACGCACCGCTGAAGCGCCATGGGACGCCGGTCACGTCCAGGCTGCGCAGGATGGGGTCGGCGTCGGCGTTCGTCCGCACCAGGATCGCCATCTCGCGTGGCCGGGCCCCCCTGGCCAGTCGGGCGGCGATCTCGCCGGCCACCCAGTCGGCCTCGTCGGCGACCGTGGCGAAGGCCCGCGCCGTCACCGGACGCGGGCGTGCGCGCCGCACCGGCCGGGGCCCCTTGTCGACACCGCTGCGCACCTCGAGCCGGTTCGGATCGTTGTGGCGGATGAGGCGCCGCGCGGCCTCCAGGATCGGCGCGCGCGAGCGATGGTTGCGTCGCAGCACGACCGTGCGCGCCCCCGGGAAGGCCCGGCCGAAGCCGAGCAGGTTCTCCAGCGCGGCACCGCGGAAGGCGTAGATGGCCTGGTCGTCGTCGCCCACCACGGTCACGTTGCGCCCGGGCCCGACGAGGAGACGCAGCAGGGCGAGCTGGGCCGGGTTCGTGTCCTGGAACTCGTCGACGAGCAGGTACCGATAGCGCGCCCGCAGCTCCTCGCGCACGGCGGGATGGTCGCGCAGGAGCCGCAACGCGAGTCCCAGCTGCCCGCCGTGATCGATGGCGCAGGCCTCCACGAGCAGCCGCTCGTAGGCCGCGTAGGCGCCGGCCAGCTCGAGCTGGCGCGCGGCGGCATCGACGGTCGCTTCGTCGTTCGCTGCCCCGGCGAGACCTTCGGCGTGCGCCCGATAGGCATCCGGGTCGACGTCCTCGTCCCGGGCCCGCCCGAAGAGGTCCACGAGGGCGCCGAGGAAGCGCGTCGGGTCCGCCAGCGGCCGGAAGAGGCGCAGGCCGAGCGCCTCCATGCGGCTCCCGAGCAGGACCACGGCCTCGGCGCGGCCGAGGACGCGCGGCTCACCGGGCAGCCCGAGCTCGAAGGCGTGATCCCTGATGAGACGGTCGCCGAAGGCATGGAAGGTGTGGATGGCCGTGCCGGCCTGCCCGTACGGCACGAGCCGGTCGACCCGTGCCTGCATCTCGTCGGCGGCCTTCTCCGTGAAGGTCAGGGCGAGGATCTCCTCCGGCCGCGCGCGCTTGGTGGCGATGAGCCAGGCGATGCGATGGGTGACGACGCGCGTCTTGCCGGTGCCCGGGCCGGCCAGCACGAGCAGCGGCCCGTCGCCGTGCGTGACGGCCCGGCGCTGCGCGCGGTCGAGGCCGCGCAGGAGCCCCGCCACCGCCTCCAGGGAGACCGGTGCGGTGGCCGGGATCGGCGGGGACGAAGTGGGCAAAAGGGGCAGGGGGCTGGTCACGGGCGGCATCGTCACCGCGCGGCGTGCCAGCTAGGGTGTCACGCCCGCCTGTCGGCCCCGCGCGGCACCTGCGCCGCGCGCAGCGCCTCGGCCTCCTCGGCGGAGAGGGCCGTCTCGGTCCCTCCGGCCACGACCGGCTTCACGTAGAGGCGCGTCGCGTTGCGCGAGTGGAGGCTGGAGACGACCACGCCGTCGCCATCCTCGTCGAGGAGCGCCAGCGCGAAGCTCTGGTTCGAGCCGGTGTCCTCGAACGGGTTGAAGCGGACGAGCCCCACGCGCTGCACGGCCTTGCGCGCCTGCGCCTCGAGCGCCGTCGTGCGCCGCTCCACCGTACGCAGCTCGTCGTCGACCTCGTGGACCCGTCGGAGATGGGCCTCGAGGATGGCCTCCAGCGAGCGCCCCTCGGCTCCCCGCGTGATCCCGGCCAGGCGGCGCCGCAGGTCCCGGACGCGGCGGGTGAGCAGCAGCACCCAGGCGAAGGCCGCGCAGAAGGCGAGCAGTGTGATCAGGGGGAGCGCGGGTCCGAGGTCGGGCACCCGCGGATTCTCGCACGGGCCGCCGGACGTCCGCGCGGGGCCGATGCGCTATCCTGCGGGCGGCCGAGGCCGTGACCCGGCAGCCACCCGTGACGACGAGGACGACCAGACGTGAGCAAGCGGACGCGCGGCGCGCGCCGGCCCCCGACCAACCGACCCAGCCATCGCGGCCGCGGCGACCGTCAGCCGCACCCGGCCAGCCCGCCCGAAGCCGCCGCGGTCGCGGCGGAGGCCATCGTCGAGGGACGTCCGGCGGCCGCCGCGTCCGAGCTGGAGCGCGCGGGCGGCATGAGCCAGCTCCGCACTGGCCGCGTCCGCCCCAGCAGCCTGCTGGCGACGCGCGCGGCCGAGGAGTACGTCTACGTGGCCCAGGACCTGCGCCGCATCGCGCTGGTCGCCGTGCTCCTCTTCGGGCTCCTCTTCGCCCTCTGGATCGCCATCGAGGCGCTCGGGCTCTTCGGGCTGTAACCCTCCCGCGGTGCGCGTGCGGGACCACCCCGGGCGCGTTGGGCCTGCGTCGGGTATCCTTCGGCTCTCGTCTTCGACGGGCGCACCGGTCTGCGCCCCGGTCATCCCACCGTCCGATCCCGATCCACCTCACGCCCTGACCGGGCCCCGCGAGCCACGCGGGAGGGCCCAGCCAGGAGCTTCTCTCCCATGTCCTTCGATCGACTCGGGCTCGCGCCCGAGCTCCTCCGCGCCGTCGCCGACCAGGGCTACAGCGAGCCCACCCCGGTCCAGAGCGAGGCCATCCCGCTCGTCCTCGCTGGCCGCGACCTGCTCGCCGGCGCCCAGACCGGCACCGGCAAGACGGCCGCCTTCGTGCTACCCATGCTGCAGCGCCTGCACGCCTCCCGCGACCGCTACCCCGGTCGCTCGCCCATCCGCGCGCTCGTGCTCGCCCCGACGCGCGAGCTCGCGCTCCAGGTCGAGGAGAGCGTGCGCACCTACGGCGCCGCGCGTCCCGTCCGCTCCACGACCATCTATGGCGGTGTGGGCTTCGATCCCCAGGTCCGCTGGCTGCGCGCCGGCCCCGAGATCGTGGTGGCCACACCGGGTCGGCTGCTCGACCACGTCGCGCAGCGCACCATCGACCTCGGGCGCGTGGAGATCCTCGTCCTCGACGAAGCCGACCGCATGCTCGACATGGGCTTCATCCGCGACATCCGCCGCATCCTCGCGCTGCTCCCCGCACGCCGCCAGAACCTGCTGTTCTCGGCCACCTTCTCGGACGAGATCCGGAACCTGGCAGCCGGCATCCTGGCCGATCCGGCCTACGTCCAGATCGCCCGCCGCAACACCGCCCCCGAGCTGGTCAGCCAGCTCGTCGTTCCCGTCGACCGCGAGCGCAAGCGCGAGCTGCTCAGCCACCTCGTGCGCAGCGGCCGGATCGGGCAGGCGCTCGTCTTCACCCGCACCAAGCACGGCGCCAACCGGCTCGCCGAGCAACTCGCGAAGGACGGCATCGCCGTCGCCGCGATCCACGGCAACAAGAGCCAGCCGCAGCGCGTCCGCGCCCTGGCCGACCTCAAGGCGGGCAGGGTCGCCGTGCTGGTGGCGACCGACATCGCCGCCCGGGGCATCGACATCGACGCGCTGCCGCACGTGGTGAACTTCGAGCTGCCCATGGTCACCGAGGACTACGTCCACCGCATCGGCCGCACCGGCCGCGCGGGCACCGATGGTCAGGCCATCTCCCTCGTCTGCGTGGACGAGGCCAGGCTCCTGCGGGACATCGAGCGACTCTTGGGCCGCCCCATTCCCACGGAGACCGTGGCCGGCTTCGAGCCGGACCGGACGATCCGCCCCCAGCCCATCCGTCTGCGCACCGCCCCCGGGCGACCGACGCCGGCTCACCGGGGCGCGGCGCCGCACCACCCGGCTCGCCTGCCCGCCCGGCCGCAGCCGCTCCACGGCCCCGCGGTTCGTCCGACGCACGTGCACGCCGGCCCGGTGCGAGCCCACGGATTCGCCGTGCTGCCCGGCGAGCGCCTCGCCCGCGCCGGCAATCATCGCGCCGACGAGCGAAGCCGGGATTAGTCGCCCGCGTCCGGATCACGCTCCAACCGGGATTGACAACTTCCTATCCTCACAGCACCCATACAGGGTGTGCATCGGACGAAGCCGATGCCGTTTTGCGGGAGAGGCATGGATACCGATCTCGTGGTCCGAGCCCAGCGCGGTGACAAGGGGGCCTATGCCCTCGTGGCCACCGAGATCGCCGATCGGTTCCTTGCCGTGGCGCGCCGGATCCTGCGCGACATGGACCTCGCCGAGGACGCGACCCAGCATGCGCTGCTCGCCATCTGGCAGGATCTTCCGCAGCTTCGCGACCCGGCCCTCTTCGATGCCTGGTCGTACCGGCTCCTCGTGCGCGCCTGCTACGCCGAGGGCCGAAAGGAACGTCGCTGGGCGCCCAACCTCCGGCTCCTGCCGGTGGACGAGCCTATTGCGAACGATGGCCTGAGCTCGGTCATCGATCGCGACCAACTCGAGGGCGGGTTTCGCCGCCTTTCCATCGATCATCGCGCGGTAGTGGTGCTTCACCACTACCTCGACCTGCCGCTCGATCGGGTCGCCACAATCCTGGGGATCCCGGTCGGGACGGCCCATTCACGACTCCACCATGCGATGCGCGGGCTGCGCGCGGCCCTCGATGCCGACGCGCGGCCGCCCGTGCGGGAGGTGGCCCGATGAGCACCGAACGCGACATGACACGCATCGTCCGATCGTGGCTTCGCACGGACGAGCACGAGTCCGCGGACCGCGTCCTTGACCACGTGCTCGCCCAGCTGAACGCCACCCCACAGCGCCGGTCCTGGTGGCCGGCGCGGAGGATCGCCGACATGAACAACGTCGCCAAGCTCGCGATCGCGGCCGCCGCCGTGGTGGTCGTCGCGGTCGTCGGCATCAACCTGCTGCCCGCCGGCGGTGGCGTAGGGGGGGGCGGCCCCGCAGTCACGCCCTCGCCCTCGCCCTCCCCATCGCCCTCGCCCTCACCGACGCCGCAGCCCAGTCCGTCGCCGACCACCGCCGCCTTTCCTCCCGCAGGCGCGCTCGCGATCGGCAGCAGGCACCGAGTGACCGGGGGTGGCGTTCCGTACTCGTTGAGCGTGCCGACGTCCGGCTGGACCAGCAACGGCGAATGGGGCATCGAAAAGTCCGCAGGCATCGGTCCCAACGGAGCAGGCTTCATCCTGTGGCCCGACGAGACCCCCACCGGCGTCTTCGCCGATCCGTGCGCCATCCTGAAGAGCCCGCCGGTCGGTCCATCGGCGGCCGATCTCGCGGCCGCTGTGGCCGCGATCCCCGGCACCGACCTCGTCAGCGGACCCTCGGACGTGACCGTGGGTGGGTATCCCGCCAAGCACGTCGTGCTCACCTTTGGCAAGGACGCCGACTGCAACGCGGATGGGCGACTCACAGGAGGGGAGTTCTACCTCTGGTATGCCCCCAGCGATGCGCGCTACGCCACCGAGCTGGGCTCGACGATCAGGGTCTGGATCGTCGATGTCGACGGGGCGATCGTCTGGATCGATGGCGAGACAAACAAGGGCGCCGGCCCCGAGCCCGGACTGGAGATCCAGCAGATCATCGACTCGATCCAGTTCGAGTAGCCCGATCCGCGCGCGCGGCGGCGGCCCGGAGGCCGCCGCCGCCATCTATGGTCCGGATGGCACCGCGGATTGACGACTCCCGCGGCTCCGTTCACCCATCCCGTAGGCATGGATAGGATCACGAGGATGGTGCGTCGATCGAGGTTCGTGAAGCGGGCAATGCGCCGTCCCGACCCGGATCCCAAGGGTGTCGGTGAACCGGTCGAACGGCAGGTCGAGGTAGCCGTGCAGGACGACCACCGCGCGATGATCGATGGAGAGCCGGCGGCAGCCGCGCTCGAGCTCGTCGCGGTCGAGGACCGGGCTCGGGTCCCCGTCCGGTACGTCAAGCTGGCCACCGCGGCCGCCGCGATGGTCGTCGTCGCGCTTGTCGCGACAAACCTGCTGCCCACCGGCGCTGATGTACCGGAGCGCGGCGCCGCTGTCACGCCCTCGCCGGCTCGTTCACCGTCGCCCTCGCCCTCGCCCCTGCCCTCGCGCTCGCTGGCTCCCAGGACGAATACGGGTACCGAGTATTCGGCGATCGCTCCCGGCCGCTACGACGTCCCATGGACGCAGGGCCGGATCAGGCTCACGATGCCGGCCGGCTGGCTGTCGGCGAACGCGGGGTTCGGTTGGTGCGAGGCCCGATCGTGCCTGCTGCCGCAGGGTGGAACGACGATCACGAAGGATCTCCTCGAGGTCCTCGGCCCGACCCTCAGCCTTAGCCTGGCGCACGACGTTGAGTTCATCACGCTAAGAGTGAGAGGGTGCGCCGATCTGCTGGATCTGCGGACCCCGAACGCCGCACCGGTGGGGCCGACGGTCGACCACCTGTCGACCGCGCTCGCCAACCAGACCGGGGGACGGCGATCGGGCCCCATCGACGTCACGCTGGGCGGATACCCAGCCTGGAAGTTCGTGCTGACGATGCCCGCGCTCGTCGGTGGTACGTGCAGGTACCCGCAGGGCCACGACATCTGGATGAACGCGACCACGTACGGCTTCACGATCCCCGAGGAGGGAACCGGGACGGTCTACATCGTCGACGTGAATCGCGAACGCCTCGTGATCACGAGCCTCGACCGGGGCGCATCGGCGGAGGACCTCGCGCAACTCGAAGCGATCATCGCCTCGATCGAGATCGAGCCCTCGGCGATGCCGGTGCCCGTTCCGGCGACCGCGTTTCTCCCGATGCGCGAGCCGCTGGCGATCGGCAGGTACGCGATGACCGTGGGGGGCGTTCCGGTCTCGTTCGAGGTGCCAACGAACCCTACCGACGATGGCTGGAGCAGCAACGGCGCGTTCTACATCAGCAAGAGCACCACGGGCCCACAGGGCGCCGAGGCCGCCATCCTGTGGACGAGCTTCCCCGATGGCGGCTACCCCGTCCGGTGCCTTGACGAACTCGGTCCGGAAGTCGGGACGACCGCGGCCGACCTCGCGGCCGCTGTGGCGAGTGCGCCCGCTGATCCCATCGCCCTCGAGGGACCGTCGGACGTCATCGTAGGGGGCCGCCCCGCGAAGCACGTGGTATTCACCGTCGGGGACGACCACGGCTGCCAGCCGGGATTCTTCTACACCTGGCCCGCCATCTACGGCGGTCCCCTCTGGGGAGAGACGAGGCGGGGCGACACGATCAGCGTCTGGATCGTCGATGTGGACGGGGTGCTCCTCGTTATCGAGGGCATCACCACCACGCGGGCCAGGCCGAAACTCGGGCAGGAGCTGCAGCAGATCGTCGAATCGATCCGCTTCGAGTAGCTGGATCCGCGCACGCAGCGCAGATCGAGCCGCTGCCGCTCCGAGACGCATCTACGAGGTGATCCTAGCCGCCCGCGTCCCGCTCCTGCTCCGCGGCGAGGCGCTGTTTGGGCCCCTGACGCGCCTTCATGACGCCACCCGCCGTGCGCATCGGGTCGACCTTGGGCAGGCCGGCCCGGGAACTGCGTTGCGGCTCGCCCGACGCGACGGCCGCCGCACGCGCCACTCGGAGCCGATCCAGCCGCTCTCCGATGCGCGCCTCCAGGCCCTCGCCGCTCGGCGTGTAGTAGCGCCGCTCGGAGAGCCCGTCAGGCAGGTACTGCTGCGCGACATCCGCGCCGTCGTAGTCGTGCGGGTAGCGGTAGCCGACGCCGATGCCGTGCGTGCGCATCCCGCGGGCCGGCGCGTTGCGCAGATGAAGCGGCACCGGCAACGAGCCCCGGTCGAGCACGTCGGCCATGGCCGCCCAGTAGGCCAGGCCGGCGCGGTTCGACTTCGGCGCCGAGGCGAGGTAGGCGGTGGCCTGGGCGAGGGCGTACTGGGCCTCGGGCAGGCCGACCCAGTCGAGCGCCTGCGCCGCCGCCACGGCGAGCTCGAGGCCGCGGGGATCGGCGTTCCCGACATCCTCGGAGGCGACGATGATCAGGCGCCTCGCGATGAAGCGCGGATCCTCCCCCGCCGCGACCATCGTGGCCAGCCAGTAGAGCGCCGCGTCGGGGTCGTTGCCGCGGATGCTCTTGATGAAGGCGCTGACGGTGTCGTAGTGGCCGTCGCCCGCGCGGTCGTAGGCCAGCACGCGCTGCTGCGCCGCCGCCTCGATCGTCTCGAGCGAGGGCGACAGCGGCCCAGCGTCGGCCCCCTCCCCCGCCCCGACCTCGGACATGACCGCGGCCGCTTCGAGGATGTTCAGCGCCGCTCGCGCGTCGCCGCCGCTGATGCCCACGAGGTGGTCGAGGGCCTCCGGCGAGAGCACCACGCGGCCGGCGAAGCCGCGCTCGTCGGCCATGGCCCGCTCCACGACCGTGCGCACGTCGTCGTCGGTCAGGGGCTCGAGGCGATAGACCCGGGTACGGCTCAGGAGCGCCGAGTTGACCTCGAAGTACGGGTTCTCCGTCGTGGCGCCGATGAGCGTGATCGTGCCGTCCTCGACCTGCGGCAGGAGCGCGTCCTGCTGCGCCTTGTTGAAGCGATGGATCTCGTCGATGAAGAGGACGGTCGGCGCGCCTCCGCGGTCGAGCCAGTCGCGGGCGCCGGCGATGACGGCCCGCACGTCGGCCACGCCGCTCATCACCGCGCTCAGCGTGGCGAAGCGTGCCCCCACGGCATCGGCGAGCAGCCGGGCGAGGGTCGTCTTGCCCGAGCCCGGCGGTCCCCACAGCACCATGGAGCCGAGGTGACCGCGCTCGACGAGGCGCCGCAGGGCGCCGTTGTCGCCGACGAGGTGTGCCTGACCGACGAACTCCTCGAGCGTGCGCGGCCGCAGTCGCGCCGCCAGCGGCGCGTGGCCGTCGAGGGCGGCCGGCGGCAGCGTCAGGGCCTCGGGTCGGTCATCTCGGGTGGATCCGGTGCGCGGCATGCGCGCGCCTCAGTCGTGCAGCTTGCGGAACCAGAACGAGTGGCTGTCGCCCTCGGAGAGCTGGCCGACGATCTCGTGGCCGGTCGCCTTCGCCCAGGCCGGGGCA
>Ga0209640_10004206_pt1 | contig 12652 bp, 7 predicted proteins | sample RifCSP10_1_FD_184018 | JGI IMG/M metagenome (GOLD analysis project Ga0209640, IMG submission 184018) | Soil microbial communities from Rifle, Colorado - Rifle CSP2_sed 10_1 (SPAdes) (version 2) | ecosystem: Environmental > Terrestrial > Deep subsurface > Rock core/Sediment | place: Rifle... | reverse complement strand
TCGGGGGAATCTCGGCGGCCGGCTTGATCGTCATCTCCATCGTCCTGATGAACCTCAAGCCCGCCGCGCCCAGCGTGGAGGCGAGCACGATCTACACCGATACCGTTCGCCAGGGACGAATGCTCCTGGAAGTCCGAGGCCCCGGCACTCTGATCCCCGAGGATACCCGCTGGATCACGGCTGTGACCGCTGGTCGAGTCGAGAAGATCCATCTCCTTCCAGGCACGACTCCGGTCGAGCCGGGGACCGTGCTCCTCGAGTTGAGCAATCCCGATGTCGAGATCCAGACCCTCAACGCCGACCGCCAGCTCACCGACTCGGAAGCGCAGCTGGTTCAACTCCGCACCACGCTCAACAGCAACCGGCTTTCCCAGGCCTCCATCGTAGCGGACCTGAAGTCCCAGTGGCAGGATGCTCAGCGGCGCGCCGAGTCGGCCACCGAGCTGCTGGCCAAGAACCTGATCATCCCGCTGGACGCCCGGCAGGAGCAGGACCGCGCCGCCACCCTTCGAGAGCGGGTTCGGCTCGAGGAGGAGCGGCTCGAACTATTGACCCGGACCATTGCCGATCAGATCAAGGTCCAGGAAGATCAGGTCCAGCGCATCCGGTCCATCGCCGCCTTCCAGCACGGTCTCAAGGCCTCGATGGTGGTGAGAGCAGGGGCGAAAGGCCTCCTCCGGGAGGTTCCTCTTCAAGCGGGGCAGTACGCCCTTCCCGGAGCGACCCTCGCCCGGGTGGATCCCATCCCGCTCCGGCTCAAGGCGGTCCTCCGGATCCCCGAGAATCAGGCCAAGGACGTGGCGATCGGCCAGAAGGCCTCGATTGACACCCGGAACGGGATCGCCCCCGGGCACGTTAGCCGGATTGACCCTGCCTCTTCGGCCGGCACTGTAACCGTGGATGTGGCCATCGAGGGGGAGCCCCCCGCCGGGGCCCGGTCCGATCTCAGTGTGGACGGGGTCATCGAGATCGCCCGGCTCGAGAACGTGCTCCACACCGGCCGTCCGGCCTATGGCCAGCCCGACGCCACGATCGGGATCTTCAAGCTGGTTGAGGGCGGCCGCTATGCCCAGCGGATCTCGGTCCGGCTCGGCAGAACTTCCGTTACGAGCGTCGAAATCAAGGACGGCCTGTCGTCCGGCGATGTCGTGATCTTGTCCGATATGTCCCGATGGGACAACGTGGATCGTGTGCGAATCAGGTAGCCCCCTGACTCCTGACCCCTAACCCCTACTCCCATGTCCATCTCCTCTGGAGAAATCCTGATCAAGCTCGACGGCATCAAGAAGATCTTCTACACCGACGAGCTCGAGACCCACGCCCTCTCCGACATCTATCTCACCATTGACAAGGGCGAGTACGTCTCGATCTCCGGCCCATCCGGATGCGGCAAGACGACCTTGCTCTCGATCCTCGGACTGCTGGACACCCCCAGCGGGGGGACCTATACCCTGGCCGGGCATGCGGTCGAAAGCCTCACCCCGGCGGAGCGGGCCCGGGTTCGGAACCGCCAGATCGGGTTCATCTTCCAGGCCTTCAACCTGATCGGAGACCTCACCGTCTACGAGAACGTCGAGCTCCCGCTCACCTACCGTGGCATGCCATCCTCGGAGCGGAATCAGCGGGTGACCAGCGCACTCGAGCGGGTCGGAATGGCCCATCGGATGAAGCATTACCCGGCTCAACTTTCCGGCGGCCAGCAGCAACGGGTCGCCGTCGCTCGGGCGGTGGCCGGCGAGCCGGCGATTCTCCTCGCCGACGAGCCGACCGGAAACCTCGACTCCCAGAACGGCGAGGCGGTGATGGAGCTGCTCCGCCAGCTCCATCAGGGCGGGGCCACGATCTGCATGGTGACTCACGACCCCCGCTATGCCCGCTGGGCGGAGCGTGAAGTGAAGCTGTTCGACGGCAAGGTCGTCGAAGAAGAAGCCATGACCCGCTGACGGGTGCCCCATGACGACGCTCCTCCAGGACATTCAGTATGCGATTCGGAGCTTCCGGAAGTCCCCCGGCTTCACCATCACCGCGATCCTGACGGTCGCCCTCGGCATCGGCGCCAACACCGCCATTTTCAGCGTGGTGAACGGGATCCTGCTCCGCCCGCTTCCGCTGGGCGAGCCGGAGCGGATCGTACTGGTGGGCCATCGCTACAAGCAGATCAACCTCGAGACCGGGGTGTCCGGGGCTGGCTACCGGTTCTACCATGACCAGAGCCGCGTCTTCGAGCACAGCGCCGGGTTCGCCCAGTGGGAAGCCAATCTCGCCGCCCTGGGAGAGCCCGAGCGCCTGGTGGGACAGCGGGCCACCTCGGAGTACTTCGCCACCCTGGGGATCACCCCGATCATCGGCCGGGCCTTCACACGCGATGAGGAACAGCTCGGTCAGGACAAGGTAGTCATTCTGAGCGAAGGCCTCTGGGCCCGGGATTTCGCCCGGGACCGCGGGATCGTCGGCAAATCGCTCGTCGTGAACGGTGAGCCGCACATCGTGGTCGGCGTGGTCTCCAACGGGTTTCAGCTCGGGATCGACCCCATCGCGATTTGGAAACCGTTGGCCTTCACCCCCGATCAGGTGAACCCCAATTGCTGGGGCTGTGAATTCATGGGCATGCTGGCCCGGCTCAGGCCTGGGGTCGCCATCCCGGACGCCCAGGCCGAGCTGGACCGGCTTGCCGCCCTGGTCAGGCAGAATGCCGATTCGTATCGGGACGAGGACTGGGGCCTCTACGCCAAGGCCGCCACCGAACAGGTGGTCGGCAGCGTCCGTCCCGCCTTGATCGTTCTCATGAGCGCGGTGGGGTTCGTGCTTCTGATCGCGTGCGCGAACCTCGCCAACCTCCTGCTCGCCCGCGCCACCGCCCGCCAGCGCGAGATCGCGATTCGCACCGCGATCGGGGCCGGGCGGGGGCGGCTGGCCCGGCAGCTCCTCACCGAGAGCCTGCTTCTTGCCGTAGCCGGCGGCGGGGCCGGTCTTCTTCTGGCCTACGTTGCGGTCAGGGCCCTGGTAGCCTCGAACCCGATCAACCTCCCCCGAATGGACGCGGTGGGCATTGATGGCGGAGTCCTGGTCTTTACCGGGGCTGTCACCCTGGTCCTGGGGCTCCTTTTCGGCCTGGCTCCGGCATTGCAGGCCGGGCGCCCCGCGGTCCACGGCATGCTCAAGGACGGAGCCCGCACCTCCCATCAGGGAGGCGGCCTCCGGGCCACGCTGGTCATCTCCGAGGTCGCCCTCGCGCTCGTGTTGTTGATCGGCTCGGGCCTCATGCTGAAGAGCTTCCGCCGCTGGATCGCGGTGGACCCGGGGTTCGATCCCGATCGAGTGCTGACTTTCGGGGTTTCCCTTCCTCAATCCAAGTACGGCAGCCGCGAGCAGCAGATCGCCTTCTTCGATCGCCTCCGGATCGAGCTGGCCGCCCTGCCGGGAGTCGAACGGGTCGGCGGCAACATCTCCCTTCCCATGTCCAACAACAACTGGACCCGGAGCTTCCAGGTGGAAGGCTTCACCCCACCCCCCAACCAGAACGGGCCGTGGGGAGACTTCCAGGTGGTCACTCCGGGCTACTTCGAGACCATGGGGATTCCGGTGCACAAGGGCCGGACCTTTGACGATACCGATATCGCCGGTGGGCGCGGCGTGGCGGTGGTGGATGAGGTGCTCGCCAGAAAGTACTGGCCGGGCCAGGATCCCATCGGCAAACGCGTGGGTTACGGCCAGCTCGATGGCCAGCAGGTGTGGTTCGAGGTGATCGGTGTGGTGGGCCACGTCATGCAGAACAGCCCCCGAGACGACGAGCATACCCAGCTCTATCGCCCATTCTCGCAGGCTCCGTTCACTCAGCTCGGCCTGGCGGTAAAGGCGAGAGGGGACCCCCTGGACCTCGTCCCGGCGGTACGCCGCCTGGTGCTGGCCCTCGACCCCCAGCAGCCCATCTATATGGTGGAACCGATGACGGCGCGGCTCTCGGGCTCGTCCTCCCAGCCCCGCTTCCTCTCGCTCCTCCTGGGTCTCTTCGCTGCGGTGGCGGCCATCCTGGCGGCCATCGGAATCTACGGGGTGATGTCTTACACCGTCGCGCAGCAGACCCGCGAGCTCGGGATCCGGATGGCGCTCGGTGCTGAGACGGCGGCCGTGCGGCGGCTGGTTCTCAACCGGGGATTGATCCTCGCCGGCGCCGGCGTCGGGCTCGGGATCGGGGGAGCGGTCGTCCTGGGTCGTCTCATGGCGACCCAGCTCTTCGAAATCCTGTTCCAGACCAGGGCGATGGACCCGCCGGTTTTCGCCGCAGTCGCCGTCGGCCTGGTGGCTGTCGCCCTGGCGGCCACTTGGATCCCGGCCCGCCGCGCGACCCGGGTGGATCCGATGGTGGCGCTCCGAGCCGAGTGAGGAGGACCATGTTCGCTTCCCTCGGTCGGACTCCCGGCTTCACCATCGCTGTCGTGTTGACGCTCGCACTCGGAATTGGCGCGAATACCGCCATCTTCAGCGTGGTGGACGGGGTGCTGCTTCGCCCGGCCCCCTTCGCCGAGATCGATCGGCTCGCCATGGTCTGGGAAACAGATCGCAAGAGCGGTACCCTGCGGGAACCCGCCTCGATTCCGGATTACTTCGATTTCCAGGAGCGCACCACCCGCTTCGCGCAGGTGGCGGCCTTTTCACCGATCCCCGCGACCGTCACTCCGGACGGAGGGGAACCGGATCGGGTCGCGGCCCTCTGGGTGAGCCACGAGTTCCTGCCCATGGTGGGCATCCGGCCCCTTCTCGGCACCACCTTTCGACCCGACCAGGATCGGCCCGGAGAATCCCCGGTGGCCCTCATCAGCGAAGCGTTCTGGACCGAACGCCTGAACCGCGATTCTTCGGTGGTGGGGAGCTTCATCCGCATCAACGATGCGCCCTACCGCATCGTCGGCGTCCTGCCCCCCGCCGCCGACTTCGGAATCCTCCAGATCCTCCGCGGGGCGGCCTACCGAAGGGGATTCGCCGATCGAGGTGGCCGGGTGCGCGTGGACCTGTGGCTTCCGCTCCAGCCGGATCGGACTTCGGACCGCGGAAACCACCCGATCTTCGTCGCCGGACGCCTTGCCCCGGGGGCGACGCCAGAGACAGCTCAGCAGGAAATGGACGCCATCGCCGCCGATCTCGAGCGGACGTATCCGCTTCCCAACGACGGCCGGGGCGTATTTGTCGAGCCCCTGGCCACCGTCGTTCTGGGCGGCGTGAAGCCCATCCTGCTGGTCCTCCTCAGCGCGGTGGCCCTCGTCCTGCTGGTGGCCTGCGCCAACGTCGCCAATCTGCTGCTGGCCCGGGGTACCGTCCGTTCCCGCGAAGTATCGGTTCGGGTTGCGCTCGGTGCCGGGTTCGGCAGGCTCTTTCGTCAATTCCTCGGCGAGAGCCTGGCCCTGACCGGCCTCGGTGCGCTGCTGGGAATCGGACTCGCGATCGGCGGCCTGCAGCTGCTCCTGGCCCTTGCGCCCGGAGGGCTGCCCCGGGTCGAGGACGTCGCGATAGACCTGCGCGTCCTCTCGGTGACTCTGGGGATCACGGTCCTCGTGGCGCTCGGGTTCGGATTGCTCCCGGCCCTCCAGGCCCGACGCCGCGACTTCAAGCCCCTCGGTGCCGGAGGACCCACCCGGAGCACCTCCCCCGGCAAGGAGCAGGGCCGGTCCCGCTCCGCCCTGGTCGTCGCGGAGCTGGCGCTCGCGGTGGTGCTGATGGCGGGAGCCGGACTCCTGATCAGGAGCTTCTGGCGCTTGTATCAGGTGGATCCGGGTTTCGAGGTCGGCGGAGTCCTCAAAGCGGAGTTCCAGCTGCCTGCGAGCGGGTACCCGCAACAGATGTCGGATTGGCCCCGCTGGACCGAGATTCGCCGGTTCGCCCAGGTAGTACGTGACCGGGTCGGAGCGGTCCCCGGAGTGACGGCCGTCTCGATCGCCGGCAACCATCCTCTCGAGGCCGGGTATACCAGCTCGATCTCGGTCGTCGGCCGCGAGGCCGAGGCCGGCGATTGGCCGGAGCCATCCATTCGCCCGGTGGACGCCGGGTATCCGGCCGCCATGCGAGTGCGGCTCCTGGAAGGACGCGCCCTGGCCGACGGCGACGATCTCGATGCCCCCTCGGTCGTCGCTATCAACCCAACCGCCCGCCGCGTCTTCTTCGCCGGGCGGCCGCCCTTGGGCCAGCAGATCCGGCTCTGGGGCCAGAACCGAACGGTGGTCGGGGTCCTGGCCGATGAAAGGACCCGTGGACTCGAGGTGCAAGCCCCGCCGATCGTCTATCTGCCCACCGGGCAGGCCCCGGTTCCCAACGGCAGCATCCTGGTCCGGGTAGACCGGGATCCCGCGGCCCTGGCCACCACCTTGCGCCAGGTCGTTCGCGAGATCGAGCCGGCCCTTGCCCTCTACGCGATGGAACCGCTGACCGAAACGCTCTCCAAGTCCACCGCCGAGCGGAGATTCACGATGCTGGTGCTCGGCGTATTCGCCGGAGTGGCCCTCCTGTTGGCGATGGTGGGAGTGCACGGCGTCCTGAGCTACTCGGTGGCACAGCGCACTCGGGAACTCGGCATCCGGATGGCCCTCGGCGCCGACCGGCGCGCCATGCGATCCCTCGTGCTCAGACAAGGAGCCAAGCTCGCCCTCATGGGCCTCGGCCTCGGCGTCCTCGGGGCGTTGGCCCTCACCCGACTCCTGGGGAACCTGTTGTACGGGGTCGGCCCCGGCGATCCGCTCACCCTGATCACGGTCCTCCTTCTCCTGGGAGGGCTGGCTCTGGTGGCGAGCTGGTTGCCGGCCCGCCGGGCAGCGAACACCGATCCCGCGGTCGTGCTCCGGGTGGAATAACACGCCTCGAGCCCTGCCCCCTAACCCCTGACCCCTAACCCGTAGCCCCTTCATGCTCACCTCCGCCTTCCGCTCCCTACGGCGCCAGCCCGGCTTCGCCCTGGCGGTCATCTCGGTCCTCGGGCTCGGGATTGGCGCCAACGCCACGATGTTCGGTCTTCTCGACCGCCTTCTCCTCAAGCCGCCCGCCCACGTCCTCGAGCCCGACCGGGTCGTGCGCCTGCAGCTCACCGAATCGGAGCCGGGCGTCGGTAGCTGGACCAACGAGAGCGTGGCGTGGTTGACGTACACCGATCAGCGAGACCATGGAAGGTGGTTTTCCTCCATCGCGACTTATTTCACCCACCGCGACATGCCCCTCGGACGAGGGCCCGAAGGCAGCACGGTGCGCGTGGTCCTCGCAACGGCCTCGTACTTCCCCGCTCTTGGCGTTACCCCCGCGCTCGGGCGCTTCTTCGAGGAAGGCGAATCGAGGCCGGACGCCGCACTCCAAGTTGCGGTGCTGAGCTGGGACTACTGGCAGCGCGGCTTCGGCGGTCGCCGCGATGCCCTGGGCCGCCGGCTCGACCTCGGCAGCGGGAACTACACCGTGATCGGGGTGGCCCCGAGGGGTTTCAATGGTCCCGACTTGAATGCGGTGGATCTCTGGATCCCTATTCACGCGGGCGCCCCCGACGTCGTGGGGGCCAGCGGCGAGTGGCGCAACACCTACAACTGGCAGTGGCTCCGGATCATCGCCCGCCTTGCCCCCGGCCGGACCCGAGGCACCGCATCCGAGGAAGCCCTGGGCATTCAGCGGGCCGCGGTGGCGCAGGTGCCCGACGTGGACCACGCGGCCCGTGCTGCCGTGGTTCCCCTGCAGGGATTCGAGCGGGTGGCGGTGTCCCATGCCCGGGAGCGAATCGCCCTCTGGCTCGCCGGGGTGGCGGCCGTAGTGCTCCTCATTGTCTGCGCCAACGTCGCCAATCTGCTGCTCGCTCGCACCGCCCGTCGCCGCCGGGAGATCGCGGTTCGTCTTGCACTTGGGATCGGGCGAGGCCGGCTGGCGCGGCAACTCCTTGGCGAGAGCCTCCTGCTGGCGGTGGGCGGGGGGCTGGCCGGCCTTCTCGTCGCGTACTGGGGGGGAGCGCTCCTACGCGCCACCTTGCTCCCCGATGTGCGATGGGTGGAAGGCCCCCTTGATTGGAGGGTTGCCGCTGTTACCGGCCTGGCAACCCTCCTGACCGGGCTGCTGACCGGGCTAGCGCCTGCCCTCCAGGCCGGGCGGCCGGCGCTCACGGTCGCACTTAAGGGAGGGAACGACGCCGGCTCCCCGCGCTCCCGGCTGCGGAACGCCCTCGTCGCCGGCCAGGCTTGCTTGTCGCTCCTCCTCCTGGTCGGCGCCGGCCTGTTCGTCAAGAGCCTGTGGCGGGTCGGGCAGACCGACCTCGGCTACGAGCCCCGGAACGTCATCGTTGCCGATGCCAACCTCCGCCTCGCGGGCTATGACCGGGATGCCGCGCTTGAGGTCTACGATCGGCTGCTGGCGCGCGTCCGGGCGCTCCCCGGGGTGCGTAACGCCAGCCTCGCCATCAACAGCCCATTCTGGACCATGCATGGGACCTACTTCCGAATCACCGACCGCGATTCGACTCCCCGGCATCCGCAGGGAGGGCCCAACTACAACGGAGTAACCCCGGATTTCTTCCGGACTATGGGAATGCGCCTTGTCAGCGGCCGCGGGTTCACCGAGGCCGATCGCCTCGGCTCCGAGCCCGTCATGATCGTCAACCGGCACCTCGCCGAATTCTACTGGCCGGGGGAGAACCCCCTCGGCAAGTGCGTCCGGGTAGCCGTTGATACCCTCCCCTGCGTCACGGTCGTCGGGGTCGTCGCGAACGCGCGGAACGAAGCGATCCAAGAACCGCTCAAGCCCATGTATTACCTGCCGCTCGAGCAGACCGCGGTGCGCGAACTCAGCCGCGACCGGATCCTCTTTGTGCGTACCGCCGGGGAGCCCCAAGCGATCGCCGCGTCCCTGCGGGCGACCTTCCACGACATGGTGGCGAACCTCCCGGCCCCCAACATCCGGACCTTCCAGTCCCAGATTGACCCGGAAATCCGGCCGTGGCGTCTGGGGGCGGCGATGTTCGGCCTCTTCGGCGGGCTGGCCCTTCTCGTGGCCGCGATCGGCCTCTACAGCGTCATGTCTTACCTGGTGGCCCAGCGAACCCATGAGTTCGGAATCCGGGCCGCGCTCGGAGCCTCCGCTCCCCGAATCGTTCGGGGGGTGGTCGGCGACGGCATCCGGGTCGTGCTGGCGGGAGTGCTGGGCGGGGTCCTGCTTACGTTCGGGTTCGGAAAGTACCTCCAGCCGGTGCTCTACCAGACGTCCGTGCACGACCCCGCCATATTGCTTGGGGTGGTCGCGGTACTCCTGTTCGCAGCCCTGGGGGCCACCGTGGTACCCGCCCGCCGGGCCACCCGAGTGGATCCCATGGAGGCCTTACGCGCGGAATAGCGCCGAGCGACGGCGTAACCCTCCTTCCCCGAGCCGTGCTCTCATGATCGAGCTTCGTCACGTCGAGAAGTTCTACCAGACCGGTCCCAGCCGCACCTGGGTCCTCCGTCAGATCTCGCTCACGATTCGGGAGGGGGAATTCGTCACGATCATGGGGCCGAGCGGAGCCGGGAAGTCCACCCTGCTTGGGATCCTCGGCATGCTCGATACCGGCTGGAGCGGGAGCTACGAATTCCTGGGCCAGCCGGTCCACGAGCTCAAGGCCAAGCAGCGGGCCGAGCTCAATCGGGGCTACATCGGATTCGTTTTCCAGCAGTACCACCTGATCGACGACCTCACCGTCTACGAGAATATCGAGACGCCGCTGTCGTATCGGGACGTTCCGAAGGCCGAGCGCCAAGCCATGGTCGCCGACACCCTGGATCGGTTCCAGATCGTCGGGAAGAAGGACCTCTTCCCGACCCAGCTTTCCGGCGGACAGCAGCAATTGGTGGGCGTGGCTCGCGCGGTGGTCGCCAGACCGAAGCTAATCCTCGCCGATGAGCCGACCGGCAATCTCCACTCGACCCAGGCCCGCGAGATCATGGAGCTGTTTACCAGGTTGAATCGGGAAGGCACCACGATCGTCCAGGTGACCCACTCCGAGGAAAACGCCCGCTACAGCCAGCGGATCATCCAGCTCAAGGACGGATGGATGGTGTAGGAGAGGCGGCCCCCACTGTCATTGCGGTACCGGCTGCGCGAAGATGACCAGGTGACCTCCAGCCTCGGTAACGCCGATCTCATCCATCCCGTAGAAGGTGCGGCGCTTCGGAACCGTGAACGGAATGCCCTGCAGCCTCTTCTCGATGTCCGCGAGATCTCCCACCTCGATGAACAGCACGACCGAGGTTTCTCCTCCGTGCGGACGGGCCTCGTGCGTTCCGAGATCCTTCTCCAGTGCCGTCCAGGTCTGATACATGACCTCGAGACCGTCTTTTTCCAGAATCACGAAACCGAGGCGGCCGCCTTCCGGCACCGATGCGGTCTGCTGCCAGCCGAGCCGTTCCAGCCAGAGCGGGAGGCAGGGCTCGATGGCGTCCACCGTTAGAACCGGGGTGAGCTTTCGGAACGCGGCGGCGGTCATTGCGGATAAGGTCCTTTGAGGGAGAGAGTCGCCACTTCGGTCATGCGTTGCACCCGCCCGTCCGGTAACACCACCTCTCCGTACACCATGTAGGGAGACGCTTCGGTCAGGTACCACGTCGCCACCAGGGTGCGGTCGGCGTACCGTCGTTCCTCGACCTTCCACGCTTCGACCCGGGTTCCCTCCACGTCAACCGGAATTCGCTCCAGGATGGAGAATGCCCTCAGCTCGGAGTTGGCGAGGGCCGGGCCCCAGACCGGAGCCACGATCACCCGTCCGATTTTGAGCCCGACCGCGAGCGGCACCAGATCGGAAGCGGATGCGATGAATCCGGCCCGGTCCAGGACCAGGTCCACTGGGTGGACCGTCGAGTCGCCCGGGAGCCTCCGGACTCCCTGCACCCGTCGGCCCGAGAGCACCAGCCGTGAGCTCGCCCCGGTGCTGGATTGGGATGCGTAGCCATAGGGCGCCAGGGTCTCCGCATCGTAGGTCTGGAAGATCTCCCAGCGGATCGTGTCGCCGGGGGCCGGAAACCGGGTTCCCCTCGTCACCCATCGCATCACCGGGCGGCCTGCCGAGTCGCCCAGGGTCAACTCGTTGGTCCACTCGGCGGTCAGGGGGCTGTCGCTCGCCCCGATCCGAACCCGAACCCGCGCCGCATGCGGTTGATACACCCGCCCGTTGACGAGCCGGGAGCCGACCTCAACCCTCAGGGTGTCGAAGGCCGTGATGGTCCGGGCAGGGGCCACCGGCGTGCCGAGCAGCGTCGCGAGGACTAGGGAGAGCATGGGGAGCGGAATAATAGCAGCGCGCCAATGCCCCCAGGGTATACTTCGCAACGGTCCCGATGACGTCTTCCCTCCCGCCCCCACGCCCGCCCGACACCTTGACCGCTCCGCTGATCCTCATCGCCGATGACCAGGCGGACATCGTCGAAGCGCTGCGACTCCTCCTCAAGTCGGAAGGATATCGGACGACCACCGCTCACGTCCCGGAGGGGGTGCTGGCGTTGCTCAAGAAGGAGCAGGCCGACGCCGCCATGATTGACCTCAACTACACCCGCGATACGACCTCCGGGCGGGAGGGGCTCGATCTGCTGTCCCGGATCCGAGCGCTCGATCCTACCCTGCCGGTCATAGTCATGACCGCATGGGGCAGCGTGGACAAGGCGGTCGAAGCGATGCGGCGGGGGGCCCGCGACTTTATCGAAAAGCCCTGGGACAACGCGCGCCTCTTGACGACCCTCAGGACCCAGGTCGAGCTGGCGCGGGCGCTCCGGGTCACCCAGCGGCTCGAGCAGGAGAACCAGCTCATTCATCGCGCGGGGCTTCCCGACCTGGTTGCCGAATCCCAGGCGATGCGGCCGGTCCGCGCGCTCATGGAGCGCATCGCACCGAGCGATGCCAACGTCCTGATCACCGGCGAGCACGGGACCGGAAAGGAAGTCGTGGCCCGCTGGATCCATGCCGCGAGTCACCGGCGCGACCGGCCGCTGGTGGTGGTGAACGTCGGCGGTCTCGCCGAGGGAGTCTTCGAGAGCGAGGTCTTCGGGCACGTGAGAGGTGCGTTCACCGATGCCAAGTCCGACCGGGCCGGGCGCTTCGAGCTGGCCCACGGCGGCACCCTCTTTCTCGACGAAATCGCGAACCTCACCCCTTCCCAGCAGGCCCGCCTGCTCCGGGTGCTTCAGACCGGGGAGATGGAGCGGGTGGGCTCCTCTCAAACCCGCCGGGTGGACGTCCGGGTGATCGCCGCCACCAATGCCGATCTCGGGGGCGAGGTCGCGGCGGGCCGCTTCCGGGAAGACCTCCTGTTCCGCCTCAACACCATCGAGATCCGGCTTCCGCCCCTGCGGGAACGCCCCGAGGACATCGTCCCGCTCGCCCACTACTTCCTCAACCGCCATGCCGCCCGGTACGGGCGGGCCCGCTCCGGATTCGCCGATGCCGCCCTGGCCGCGCTGCGCGCCCATCAATGGCCGGGCAACGTGCGCGAGCTGGACCACGCGGTCGAGCGGGCGGTCCTGCTGGCCCGCACCCCCATTATCGAGCCCGAAGACCTGGCCCTCTCACCCGCAGCCCCGTCCGGTCCGGCCAGCCGGAAGAGCCTCGACGACCTCGAGCGGGAGGCGATCCGCGAGGCCCTGGCCCGGCATGGCGGCAATGTGAGCCTCGCCGCCCAGTCGCT
>Ga0209640_10004205_pt1 | contig 12652 bp, 10 predicted proteins | sample RifCSP10_1_FD_184018 | JGI IMG/M metagenome (GOLD analysis project Ga0209640, IMG submission 184018) | Soil microbial communities from Rifle, Colorado - Rifle CSP2_sed 10_1 (SPAdes) (version 2) | ecosystem: Environmental > Terrestrial > Deep subsurface > Rock core/Sediment | place: Rifle... | reverse complement strand
CCATGCCGATGTCATGGGCTCCGACCATGCCCCCGTCAGCGTGACGCTAGAGGTGTAAAAAGAGTACAATTGAGTCATGGGAAAAGGGAGACCGTTCGCCGTCTTCGATATAGACGGGACGCTAATTAGATGGCAGCTTTATCATGCCATTGCTGACGCGATGGTTAAATTAGGCTATTTGGCCCCACATACTTACCATGTAGTCAAAGATGCTCGTATGGATTGGAAAAGACGTACCGGCAGCGACTCTTTTAAGTCCTATGAAAAACAACTGATTGATACATACGAAAAAGTGTTAAAAGAGCTGACAATGGAACAGTTTATGAAGGCAGCCGATGTAGTCTTTCATGAATACAAGGACCAGGTTTACACTTACACCCGCGATTTAATTACTGAGCTGAAAAAGAAAAATTATCTGCTTTTTGCGATATCCGGCTCCCAGATTGAGATAGTCGAAAAAATCTCGCGTCATTGGGGTTTCGATGATTGGGTAGGAACAGTTTATAACTATAAAGGCGGGCGATTCACAGGCACAAAAATCGTCGCTTCTCACGATAAAGCTAAAGCTCTTAAAGAGCTGGTTAATAAACACGGCGCGAGCCTTAAAGATAGCGTTGCCGTAGGTGATAGCTCCTCAGATATAGCCATGCTGGAAATGGCAGAGAAGCCAATCGTATTTAATCCTGAAAATGAACTTTTCAAATACGCTAAAGGAAAGGCTTGGAAAATCGTTATTGAACGAAAAAACATGGTTTATGAGTTAGAGAAAGTGAATGGAAGATACGAATTGGTTAAAACAAACGTCTGAGCCGTTATTCTCCGATCTGCTGTGGAGCCGGCCGGAGAATAAACGGCAAGCCGGCAAATTATTGATAGTCGGAGGCAATACTCATGGGTTCGCAGCGCCTGTAAGCGCTTTTAACGCGGCAGCGAAGGCGGGAATCGGCACAGCTAGAGTAATTTTGCCTGATAAGCTGGCAAAATCCCTGGGTACAAGCTTTACAGAGGCGGAGTTCGCTCCCAGCACGCCGAGTGGAAGCCTGTCTAAAAGAGCGCTTGATTCGCTGATAGAGAATGCAAAATGGGCTGATGGGGCGCTTCTAGCCGGCGACTTCGGTCGTAACTCCGAAACAGCCGTACTTTTAAGCACCTTTATGATTAAATTCGACGGGCAAGTAACTGTAGCCCAGGATGGGCTGAACTACTTCTTGGGATCGAACAGTGTACTATTAAACCGACCGAATACTTTATCTGTAATCAATATGGGTAAACTGCAAAAACTGGGTAAAAACAACCGGCCGGACCCGCCAATCCGCCATTCAATGAGCCTGCATGAACTCATAAAACTGCTTGGCAACTGGGGAGCAAATGTTATAACAAAACACGCCGCTAATTTTGTGGCAGCAAGCGGCGGTAAAGTAAGTACTACGCCTTCAAAAAAAGATAAAGATTGGCAAATCGAACTCGCCGCCTACACCGCCGTCTGGTGGCTACAAAATCCTAATAAACCATTTGGGGGCCTAACTACCGCCGTCTATCACTACTCAGAATAACTGGTGGGTGAGGAGGGAGTCGAACCCTCACTCCTTGCGGAACACGATTTTGAGTCGTGCGCGTATACCAGTTCCGCCACTCACCCATCACGGACAGCTTGCAAGCGCAAGCTTGCTCTACCAGTTGCATCACTGCGCCGCAAATAACAGATATATTGTACAATAAGCAGAGCATTTAAAGCACACTAGCTATGGACGATGATTCCTATCTACCATTACCGACTGATCCGGGCAAACTTAAAGACGACAGAGGCGACAACCCGGCGGCTGATTTAATCCGCCAAAAAGTCGAGGCGGCTTATACCTCCGAGCCCAGTGCTGCCATCGAAACAAAAGAAGCCCAAGCTACGCCACCTGCAAGCCGTTCAAAACATCAGCGATTCATCTATGAGTTGACCAATTCAGCTAAATCCGTTCCCGAAATTCAAATGGCTTGGCACGATTATTATGCTGCGCTGTCCGATGTTGAAAAACACCAGGTTTGGCAGGAGTTTTACAGCGCTCAATCAGCCACGACCAACCAGCCAACTGCATTAGCCCCGTCAAAAGATAAAGATCTTTTTATTCCAAATGAAGTGGCTCCACAAGCGGCTAAGGCTAGGGCTGGCAGGTTGCGAGTTCATAGCCCTGTCCGCTCGCTTGTCTTTGGTTTAAGTGTCGGTGCAATCGCTGTAGTAGTTGTATTGTTTAGCTTCTTCAACGAGCGCTTTATAGCGCCTTTCATTCAGCCTAGTCGCTCACTTAGTAATGTGCCTCTGATTACAAACGCCGCAGTTGGATCCAATCCGGAGATTATCATTCCCAAAATTAATGTTCAGATACCGGTTGTCTACGGAGTAACGAGCATAGAGGAGCCGGCTATCCAAAAAGCCCTAGAGGGTGGGGTACTGCATTACGCAGATACCGCCCAACCGGGGCAGAATGGCAATGTGGTAGTTGTTGGACATTCCTCTAATAACATCTTTAACAAGGGTAAGTACAAGTTCGCTTTCGTGTTGCTGAGTCGGTTAGAGCCCGGCGATACCTTCTATCTGCAAAAAGACGGCAAACGCTATACATACGAGATCTATCAGAAAAAAATTGTTAAACCCAATGATATATCGGTCCTGGGCCCGGCCGACAGGCCAGCTACAGCCTCGCTGATTACCTGTGACCCGCCTGGCACAAGCATCAATCGATTGGTCGTTACTGGCGAACAAATAGGTCCCAACCCATCTGAGAATCAAGCCCGAAGTACCAATGGCAACTTGGCTACTCAAAGCCAGGTAATTCCCAGCAATGCCCAGAGTCTATGGTCCCGCCTATGGGACCTATTGTCCAGATAATCACACCGCACTAGCCTGCCAGCCAGCCAAGCCGGCTACACCGCTAGTGCTTCTGGCGTATTACGGTGTCAGCGGCTGCGTTGCTCATCCAGCGTATGTTAAATACGCCTCACTGCGCTACTCGCCGCCTCTTTGTACTGCATCCAGATGTGATTATCTGGCAGCACTGGGTAAATCTATGCCGGCGCGCATGTCGATTCTTTGGAGCACCACACCTGATTCGGTAGTTGTAGTTGTAGTTGTAATTAACTGCTCGTAAGCCGAATCAAAAAATCCTCCACGTGAGTAATTTGTGGGCGAAAGTCTCTGTTGGTTAGTAGAATCATAGTCAGTTACAAAAAATGTGCCGTCGATAGTACCGATTAGCCGATGGCCGTCCATCCAGTGAAGTGCGTAAGCTAATGGACTTTCCAGAGTATATCTGTAGGCGCTTTGTGCCTCTAAATCATAGATCGCTAGTTTTTGGCCGGCTTCAGCCGCTATAAAACGAGTATTGTTTGAAAATGAGACTTTTGTGGCGTCAATTATATTCAAGGACAGAAGCGGCACCGCGCGGGCGATAGCCGGGTTTCTTAGACTATCCAGCGGATCCTTGTATATGTTGACGCGTTCATCAGTATTACTACCGACAACATAGTACCAGTGGCTTTGGAATTGCGCCTCTTCGACAAGATATTGGCTGCCAGCTTTAAAAGTGTGTAGATCGTACGACTGATTGCCGTCCCAGATACGAGCCACCGCCTGGCCTGATGGGGCATTCTGATTAGTAACGTAACTGATGATATTGGGGCCATTGGACTTAAATGCCAGGACTCCTTTAAGTAGTGGTGTTAGGCGCGAATTGGCGGTGTTGGCGGTCTGTAAATCGCTGCTTTTTTGCGAGAAGACGTAAAGTTCGTCAATCTTCTTGTTGCGCAGGGCGACCTCTGAGGGCGACACACCAAACAGTTTATTGACATTAATTGACTCGGCCGGGACATCTCGGTTAAAGATAATGAATTCATCGCCGCCACTGAATGTATGCCGTAGTAGTAAGTGTTTATTATCTGTTGACCATTCCGCCTCTTGGAGAACACTGTTGCTCGGCGTGGCTGCCAGCCCGCTTGGAACCACCAAGGCTCGGGCCGGCTTGGTCAAATCATTAGTATCGAATTCGTCAAAAGTGATATTACCACCCGAAGCCTCTGGACGTTGGACCAACAGCCAGCGGCGATCAGGGCTCTGGGTGATGAGCGGCGGGTTCTTACTATAAGCCTTAATCGTTACGGGACGTGGCTCTTGAGGGAAGAGGAAGGGGTAAACGAATCGAGCAATCGAGCCCTCATTGAGCGTAATATTGCGTTCCCAGCTACGATAGCCGTCTTTTTTAAGTGTCAGTTTATAGTTGCCGGCTGGTAGAATCAGACGTGCAGAGGTCTGAGAGCCTTGCCGCCCACCATTGATGTAAATATCAGCGCCACCTGGTCTGGAGCCAACAAATAGGAGTGAGTTTTGCAGGATGCCACCGGTTTTAGGATCGACTCCATAACCTGAGGCCGCTTTAAGAAGCAGCCAGCCGCCGAGACCAATGGCGATGGCCACCAAGAAGTAACCAACCATCAATCTGATGGAGTGGGCTCGCCGTTTGCGAGGATCTAAGAAATCCATGTCTTTAGTTTAGCGCGTTTAGCTTGAGTTGGGCTTGAGTTCTTTGGCTGACCATGAGCATTGTGAATCGCGCCTTAATAGTGTATTATAGAATTCATTGTCAAACAGCGAGCCATTAGATAAAAGTGGGTAAAAAACCAAGCCTCATAGAAATGAACGGCCAGCTGTACGACGCTAACTCCGGACGACTGTTTCACCACCCCCGAGGCCCTGTTATCGACGGTTTTGGCAGAAAACCCCGACCCGGTCGAATTATTAATAAAGTCACTAAAACACTTACTGCTATTGATCTGGGGTACACTCCAGCCAAATCGCGGCCACACAGGCCGGCGCAAAAACTTCACAAACGCACGCAGCGTTCTAGCACTCTAATGCGTAGTGCTGTGAAGAAACCACATAGCAAAGGCCTGAGCAGTAAATTCAAACTGCCTAAAGTACGCACCGCGGCGCCGAATCCAGCTCGCCTATCACGAGCTATGAATATGATAAAAAACCCACGCGTTGACCGGTTTGGGTTGCCGCTCAATCAAACCAAGTCGGTGATGGCTGACGCTGCCAGGCGAACTAAGCCGGCCATCGACACTACAATTGTTAGCGCTAAATCCAGCACCTCAACGGCAGTAGCCCTGCGACCGCCAAGCATGATTACCAGTGTGTCGCACCAACGTTTAGAGCGAATGCTCGACAAGGCGCTTATCGGGGCAGACGCCCATAAAAAGGCTTTAAACGGACGACTCAATCGAAAAGGGCGGTTAGCTCGGCGACTGGGATTTCTGCCGAGATGGTTAACGATATCGATAGTGGCGATGGTTGTGGTATTAGTTGGCAGTTATTTTGCGTGGCGCAACATACCCTATATATCCATGAAGTTTGCCTCTGTCCGCGCCCAGGTTAAAGGCTCCTTGCCCGACTATATACCCTCGGGCTTCAAGTTTGCTGGTCCCATAGAATACCAGTCCGGGACTATTAGTATGAAGTTCCAAACTGAGACCGAAGACCGCTATTTCACAATTGTCCAGCAGGCCTCAAATTGGGACAGCTCATCACTGGAGGCCAATACTGTACCGGATGACTCGCGAGTCCAGACATCACAGGTTAAGGGTACGACGGTTTATAACTACGGCAACCGCACCACTTGGGTTAATAACGGCTCTAAATATACGATTCAGGACAACGCCAAGCTCAACTATGACGAGTTGCGCAAAATTGCCGAATCGATATTCTAGTTAACAGTTTGGAGACTCGCTAATCCCGGCAATTCTCTTCGTTGTATACTGGGGGCATGATTAGGACAAGGTTTGCGCCTTCTCCGACAGGGTTTTTGCATGTTGGTGGCGTACGTACGGCGCTATTTGCTTGGCTGCTAGCCCGTCAAGCCAAGGGTCATTTTATCCTGCGCATAGAAGACACTGACAGGACGCGCCATGTAGAAGAGTCCGAACAGCATATCATGGAATGTCTCAAATGGCTGGGGCTGGAGTGGGACGATGGTCCTTACCGGCAAAGCCAAAGGCTCGATCTATATAAAGAATGGGGTAAAAAGCTGGTGCAAGCCGGCCGGGCTTTTGCCGACCCCTATTCAGCCCAGGAACTAGAGGAGCTACGGACTGGGGCAGTAAATGCTCATCAGCCTTTTTTGTATCGCGACTACCGGCCAAAAAACCCAACGTCTTGGGACGGCAGCCAACCGTTACGTTTTAAATCGGAGCCCAAAGCCTACAGTTGGCGAGATGAAGTAATGGGCAAGCTAAAAAGCGTCCCCGAAGCAATTGATGACTTCATTCTTATCAAATCGGATGGCTTCCCGACATACAATTTTGCCCATATCATTGATGACCACTTAATGAAGGTGTCGCACGTTATCCGTTCTCAAGAGTTCTTACCATCTGTACCTAAATATCTAAACCTCTATGAAGCATTGGCGATTGAGCGCCCCAAGCTGGCTACACTACCTTATGTCCTAGCGCCGGACGGCCAAACAAAACTCTCCAAGCGCCACGGCGCAAAGGATATTCTAGACTATAGAAGAGAGGGCTACTTACCGGAGGCTCTGATCAACTTTCTAGCGACTCTTGGTTGGCATGATGGTACTAACCAGGAAATTTTTTCGATTGATGAGCTAATCGAAAAGTTTAGCCTGGAACGTGTGCAGCGCGGCGGGGCTAAGATTGACGAGAAGAGACTGGATTGGATAAATGGCCACTATGTAAGGCAGAAGCCGATTGATGAGCTCTATGAGCTATCGAAGGACTTCTGGCCCTCCTCGGCAAAAAATCAAACTGTTGACTACAAAAAAAGCGTCCTGACCGTGGTCCAGGAGCGTCTGAAACACTGTTCAGAGTTGTCAGCCCTTACAAACTTCTTTTTTGAGGACTTAGCGATTGATTTAAGTTTGATAGATGACAATAAACAGTTAAGTTCACTCGGGCGCCACAAGCAAACCAGCCTGCTTGAGGCAGCAATTGAAAAACTGGCGCAAGGCGATTTCAAGCCGAAGGACCTGGCTGATAAATTAAATAACCTCCTGAGTGAAACCGGCCAGCCACCGGCCGTGCTTTTCAGCCTAATAAGAATCGCCACCACTTGGGCGCCGGCCAGCCCCGGATTGGCTGAAACCCTATCCCTGCTTGGTAGAGATAGGACAATTGAGCGATTGCAAAAATCGATTGCTGCCCTGAATTCCGGGCCATAAAGGCTATGCTAAAATAATTGAAGTGTTTGAAGACATACAGCCACCAAAAAGGTCGAAAAAAAATAGAACTAACCGGCAGGGAATTGGTTATCTCGGCGGTCAGGCCATAGCCCGAACCAGAGAACAAATCAGCGGCATACCCAAGCCACTGCAACCGGATGAAACCATCAACCTGGACGATGTAACTAATAAACCCCCTAAAAAAGGCCGGAACAATCCAATTAAGCGACTAGTAAAGTGGTGGAAGCATCTAAATCGGAATGTACGATTTGCAATAATAGCCGCGTTATTACTATTTTTTGGAACCGCTGCACTTGGTTATTTCTATATCATATCTCCTAAGGGGGAGCCTGAATTAGTAATCACAAAGCAGGAACAACCCAAACCGACGACCGTGGCCTCGCCCCTCACAGGGGTCCAGGTGCAGCCGGAGTTAGCCCAAAGGCCGGTAACAGCCATAATGATAGAAAACAGCTTAGACGCCCGGCCTCAATCGGGTTTAGTTGATTCGGGCGTTGTATTTGAAGCTATCTCCGAAGGCGGCATTACACGCTATATAGCTTTATACCAGGAAGCACAACCACAATATGTCGGGCCTGTGCGCTCGCTAAGGCCGTATTACATTGATTGGGCAGCTTCATTTGACGCGTCTATCGCCCATGTCGGTGGCAGCCCCAGCGCCCTCAAGCAAATCAGAAGCCAGGGCAAGGACCTTGACCAGTTTTTCAATCCGAGCAGCTATTGGCGCGTTTCCTCACGAGCCTCTCCACATAACGTCTATACCAGTTTTGCTAAGCTTGATTCTCTAAATAAGAAAAAGGGCTACACAACAAGCAAGTTCGAGCCATGGGCAAGGAAAAAAGACGCCAAACTCGAACGGCCCACAGCTACGACTATCGAAATCGCCATATCGAGCGCTAACTTTAATGTCCGTTATAGTTACGAGCCGAGAGACAACACTTATATCCGGCAGTTGGGAGGTAAGGACCACTTAAGTACGGATAAAGAAAGAGATCCGACCCCACGGCAGACTCACCCAAACGTTGTCATTGTTTTGGTTATGGCCCGCAATATAGTTGATTCCAGCGGCCATAACGATTACATTCTTGGTAGAGGAGCGGCCTATTTTTTCCAAGACGGCGGGGTGGTTAAGGGTACGTGGATTAAAACCTCAGAATCTTCCCAGTTCACTTTCCTTGATGCCCAAGAGAAAAAACTTTCTTTAAATGCCGGTCAGGCATGGGTGACCGTGATTGACAGCGCTAGCAAGGTGAGTAACAGCGGTCCACCGACCAGCCAATAGACTTTTACACCTGTTTTTGCTAGAATTACCTCTGTTAGAGGTCCCATCGTCTAGTGGTTAGGACGCAAGGTTCTCATCCTTGTAACGGGGGTTCGACTCCCCCTGGGATCACCATTTATTAGAATAATTCTTAATAATTTTCTAGCTTGCACGTTGGCTGCAAGCTATTATAATAAACATTAGCCGTGTGAGGGCTTTCGCTGGCTAGCGAATTCCTCCTCACAGACTACTTATACACCTAGCTACGAGCATCCGCTCGTTGCTTAAAAGCCAATAGCTCCCAGTAACAGAATCATGATAGACGGTCATTGTTCTTAACTGGTAGCGGGTCGTAAATCCGTCTGCTGAGTCGCTTTTTAGGCGACAATCGGCTCTCTTTTATATAACCCTAAGTTCAGCAGAACCCGCGCAAATTTCGAAGAAATTCAGGCGGGCAAAGGGAGAAAATCATGGAAAACGCAGCACAAATCAACAAAGAAGTCAGTATCGTAGCCTACTACTTCAAAAGCGGGCTTAGGCGCCTGAAGTGCTTTCCTAAAAAGATGGAGTACCAAGGTCGGGTAATCGAATTCAGCGAAACCGGTCTGCGCCACCCAACCAAAAAAGGGCAGCGCATGATACACGTCTTCGACATGACCGACGGCAGCGCCGATTACCGTCTGGAATTCGATGCCGCGGCTTTAACTTGGAGGCTGGTATCGATAGCCGATATTAGCGAGTCGCCGCAGGACATACCCTATGCCAAACCTTCATTTGCCTCTCAATAAAGAAGCTCCTCAGATCTTGCATATCGACCTGAACTCCTGCTTTGCGACAGTCGAGCAGCAGGCCAGGCCGCTGCTGCGCGGCAAGCCGGTAGCCGTAACCAACCGCCAGACGCCCAATGCCTGCGTGGTAGCTGCCTCTTATGAGGCCAAGGCATTGGGCGTTAAGGTTGGCATGGGCTATTCGGAAGCCAGACTGTACGCGCCAGACTTAATTTTGGTCGAGACTGACCCGCCCAAATACCACTATGTCTATCAGAGGCTGGTTGAAATTATGCGTTCATACTCGCCGGATATCGCCATGAAGAGTATAGATGAGGGGATTATCGACTTTAGCGATACCAGAGAGGTGGTCAATAAGCGTCCTCTGACCGTGATTGGCTATGAGATAAAGCAGCGGCTGCGTGATGAGGTGGGAGAGTGGATGAAGTGCAACATCGGCATTGCTAGCAATCGCTTTTTGGCTAAGCAGGCAGCTTCTTTACGCAAACCCGACGGCTTGGACGTGATTACGCACAAAAACTTAAGAAAGGTACTGTCTACGCTAAAACTGACCGATTTATTCGGTATTGCCGAGCGCAATCAAGCCCGCCTGAACGCCTGCGGCATTTATACTCCTCTAGAATTCCTCGACGCCCCATCGGAGCTGCTCAAACGGCAGGTATTTAAAAGTGTTATTGGTGAGGATTGGTATCAGCGCCTGCGCGGTTACGAGATCGATGACCAAGAATGGGCTACTAGAACCGTCGGCCGACAATATGTGCTAGACGAAATGAAACCTTCAGATCAGTTGGTACGTTCACGGCTGGCATACCTATGTGAGACCACTGCCATGAAGCTGCGCTATAAAGGCCTGGCGGCCCGCGGCATCTTGGTATACGTACGCTATGCCAATGGTGATTACTGGTACGATCGGAAGATGTTTAAAAGCACTTTTTACTCCAATGCCGAAGTGCTTAGGCGGGCTATGTTGCTCTATAACCGCCGACCGCAAGACGATTGGCCGCGCGAAATCGGCGTCACTTGCTATCAATTGACTCCGTCAAATGCCAGCCAACTGAGCCTGCTTGAGGAAGTTAACCGCGAAGTATGGCTAACCGAGGCCGTAGACCGTATAAACGAGCAGTTCGGCGAATTTACTGTAACCTATGCCAGTAGTTTGGCAGCTAAGAAGGTTGTCAAACAAAAAATCCCATTCGGCAGTACCCGCTATTTCGAACTACTGCTAAATCGAGCGGATTGAATTTTTGGCTGATAAAACAGATAATAGGGTAGGTAAACATAAGCGACAAATTAAAGGTGGGAAAAATAAAGAATGTTTGGCTTCGGTTCTAAAAAACCCAAGACGTCGCAACCACAAGAGTTAAATACCGAATTTCTCTTGAGTGCCATTGTCGACGGCGTGGTGCTAGTAGGTGAAGACAACGCCATCCATTTATTTAGCCCAGCAGCCAGCTCGATATCTGGTTGGGCAGCCCAAGAGGCGATCGGATTGGACTTTCGCAGCGTGCTAGTAATTACTGACGAGCACGGCCAGCCATACCCGCCTGAGCTGCATCCTTTTGCCCAAGCTTTGAGAACCCACTCAACAGTCAAGAACAGTAGGGGTTTACTAAGTACCAAGGGAGGCAAACTGGTTCCGATATCACTTATCGTCTCTCCGGTGATTGAGGATGTTAATAAAATGGCCACTGGCGTATTGGGTGTACTACGCGACATTACCTCGGAGAAGCTAGAGGAGAATCGTCGCTCAGAATTCGTCAGCACCGCCAGCCATGAGATGCGGACGCCAATCGCCGCCATTGAGGGCTATCTAGCGTTAGTTTTAAACCCAAAGGTAGCCACCGTGGATAACCGTGGGCGCAACCTATTGGAAAAAGCTCACACCGCCACCAAGCACCTTAGCCAGTTGTTTGTCGATTTACTGACAAGCGCTAAGGCCGAAGACGGCCGACTGGCTAGCTATCCAAAGATAATTGAGCTCGGTGAGATACTAGAGCAAATCGCCGACGCGGCCCATTTTACCGCTCAAAAGAAGGGATTAGAGCTCAAGTACGTACTTAGCGCCGGCACCGATGTCAGAGGAGGTAAGATAGTCAGGCCACTATTTTATGTCTACGTTGATCCCAACCGAATACGCGAAGTTCTACAAAACCTTGTCGATAATGCCCTTAAATACACCGCCGAGGGAACTGTGACAGTAGCGTTAACTGGTGACAGCTCCGTCACTCAGGTCCAAATTAAGGACACCGGTATCGGCATACCGGAAGAAGACCTACCGCACCTGTTCCAGAAATTCTACCGGGTTGATAATTCCATGACCCGCAGTGTCGGAGGGACAGGGCTAGGACTGTTTATAAGCAAGAGGGTTATTGAGCTGTATAACGGCCGTATATGGGTAGAGAGCCAAGACAATAAAGGCAGTACCTTCTTTATCAACTTACCACGCCTAACGACCGAGCAAGCGTTGCAAATGCAGAAGACCGAGGCTTCAACCTTAAGCCCTTTAGGCAATCCATAAAATCTTTGTTACAATGATGAAAAGCTTAAGCAAAATTGACTAATGTCTAAAGTTTTACTTGTTGAAGACGACAATAACCTGCGTGAAATATTCGAGATGCGCCTGCAAGCCGAGGGCTACGAGACACTAAGCGCCGCCGATGGCGAAGAAGCCCTAATGGTGGCCACAAAAGAGAAACCGGAGCTGATTATCGCCGACGTTATGATGCCCAAACTATCCGGCTTTGAGATGATAGAGACGCTACGGGCAGCACCCGAAATGAACAGCGTTAAGGTCATAATGATGACAGCTCTTGGCCAAGCCGAAGACCGCGCTCGCGGCGAAAAGCTGGGCGTGGTAAAATACCTGGTGAAATCTCAAGTCACCTTGGAAGATTTCGTACGTGTAGTCCGCGAAGTCTTGCCGCCTAGTCCTAAGAAGCAAGCCTCCGCGGACGCAGCGGATAAGCCAAAGGCCCAAGAGAGTTCAGCAAATAATAAGCAAGAAAGCGAGCAAAGCATGCAAGACGACAAAACCAACCCGGCAATGCCTCCGGCAGATGACCAGTCTGCAGGCGCTAATCCGGTCAGTGGCGGCGACAGTTCCAGCGCGCCGACCAGTGACCCAATGAGCACCGCCCAGGAGCAAAACGTTGTTAACGATCAAGTTAGTTCAGCCATGGGTGGTACAACTCCTGCCGATCAGCCAAGTATGCCATCATCACCGGCTCCATCGACTCCGCCAGCCGATGTAGGCGGCATGGGTGATAGCGGCAGCGCACCGGTTACACCTCCAGCTGGCGATATCCCGCCAGTTGAGGGGCCCAAACCAGACGAGGATGCGCCGACGCCGCCTCCAGCTGGGGTAT
>Ga0209640_10004204_pt1 | contig 12652 bp, 11 predicted proteins | sample RifCSP10_1_FD_184018 | JGI IMG/M metagenome (GOLD analysis project Ga0209640, IMG submission 184018) | Soil microbial communities from Rifle, Colorado - Rifle CSP2_sed 10_1 (SPAdes) (version 2) | ecosystem: Environmental > Terrestrial > Deep subsurface > Rock core/Sediment | place: Rifle... | reverse complement strand
GAGGGCCATCGTGCCGTCGCCATCCGTCAGCTCTCCCATCAGCGCCACGGTGCCCGCCGTGGCGCGCCCGAAGGCCCAGGTCATGGCGCCGTGGCGATGGAAGTCCTGCCAGCCGTCGGAGGCGCCGACGAAGCCGGCGCTCGCACGGGCAAAGTCGCCCGCCGCCACCAGGGCCAGGGCGTCGCTCCCTCGGATGGCCAACAGCCCCTCGGGTCCGACCCAGGCGGTATTGTCGCGGCCGGACCCGCCCAGATGCGGGGCGAGGAGCGGATAGAGGCGAAGCCCCGGACCGTCGAGCTGGTAGCGGATGAGGACCACGTCGCGCAGCGGGTCGGGGAGGAACTCCACCTCCAGCCGGTATCGCTCGTGCTCGTGCACGACGGTAGGCAGAGGCACGTCCGGGCTGGGGGTACTGAGCGTGTAGCGGTTCACGCGCTTGACCTCCGCCCAGAAGCCGTCACCGGCCACGATGAACCCCAGGTCGCGGATCTGAGGGCGGCCGGTGGCAGGCCAGTAGACCTCATTGAGGATGCCATACCCGAGGGTGACCCACAGCCGGCTCGGACCCAGGGCGGTGCTGACCAGATCCTTGGCGCTCGAGGCCCAGGTAGGCGGGATGCCGGGGTGGCCGGCGGCCTCCATCAGCCGCCTCCGACAACCTTGCCCAGCTTATCCATCCCCCGGCGGACCGCGTCGGTGGCCGTGGTCCATGCCTGCTCCGTGCCGGTCGTCGTCTTGTTCGCCAGCTTCTCGCCGAAGGACTCTGCAGCCTTGAGCCCCCGGGCGGTGTCGATCTCGGTCTCCTGACCGGCCGCGGAAAGGGCGTCTTTCACGTATCTGGCGGCAGCGGCAAGCGACCGACCAGCGGCGACGGTGTCCTTCTTGGCCCAGGCTTCCGCGGACTCGACGTAGTGGTGCCCGGCCAGGTCGGCGCGGGTCCGGACGAGCTGCGCATCGAATGCCGTGACGTCCTTGACGTGACCGCCCTCGAGGTCACTCGCCAGCACCCGCAGCGCCGCCACGTCACGCTTGAGCTTCGTCCGGTTGTCGTCCGATGCGCGCTCGGCCTCGGCCGACAGCAGCGCCGCCGCCTTGCGGAGATCGGTGGCGGCGGCCTTGTATTGCTTGTTGATGATGGCGGCCCGGGTGCGGTTGAGGTCGGTCGCGACGCCGGGCTCGGCGGGCGCGGCGGATTGTGCGTACGCACCGGCCGCCATCAGCGCCATGGCACTGACGGCGGCACCCACTGTCAGTAAGTGATTCCAACGCATCTGAAGCTCCTTTCCGTCTCGCCCGCCATGGTTGTGCCCTCCCAAAGAATGTTGATGGCCCGCTGTCGCCCGTGCCGTGACGAGCCGGTATGCGCCGCCGTGACTCTCGTGTCGGGAGTCCGAGCCGCCCGGCACCATTGCTGGCCGGTTCACTCGAGAACAGTACGCAACCGAGATGAGGTGCCGATGAGTGGGGGATGAGACTCGTCTCATGGATCCGCCCCGGGCAAGAGGATGCCGGGCGGATCACCGTGGAATGCGGGAAGGCAGCCGGTCGAATTCTCATGGTCTTCTCACGGGATCCTCATGTCCTCCTGCGATATGTGACTGACGGAGCGAAGGACCGGCGAGCGAAACCAATAGAGGAGGAACGGACATGGCAGAGTCGGCGAGGATGGTATCGGTCGAACCGCAGAGAAGAGTGACGCTGCCCGAGGTCGCCTGGGAGGGCGTCTCCGAACCAGGTGCATACGTCGAGGTAGGGACGGGTGATCTCTACCGCATCCCGAAGGAGGCGTTGATCCCGGGGAGCTCTCCCGTGATTCGCAAGGAGAGCGCGGGGGCTTCCCGCCTCGTTCAGCTGAGCCCCAACCCCTTCATCACGACCCTACAGGCTCGCATGCTGGCCTGCGAGCACAACATCGAGCCCAACTTCTAGACCCGTATGATGCCGCCGGTCCTTCGCTGCGTTCGAACTGTGGAAACCGTGAGTCCGAGCGGACCGAGCAAAGCCTCGGCGGATTCCGGGGAAAGGAGTGGAGCATGATCGAGGTCGGGCCGTACAGAGGACATGATGTGCGACCGGTCGCTGGGTGGCAAGGCGTGGACATGAGGGGCCGCGCGCCCGAGCAGCTCTGGGCCATCGTCCTGGCCGGAGGCGAAGGCGTGCGGCTGAGACCGCTGGTTCGTCGCGTGTGTGGCGATGATCGACCGAAGCAGTACGTCCCGCTCCTGGGCCCCCGCACGCTGCTAGGCCAGACGCTGGACCGCGCGGCGCTCGCGATTCCCCCGGCCCGGACCGTGGTCTCCAGCGTTCAGAGCCACGCGGGATACCTCGCGGATGGGCTGTCTTCACGCCGGGCCCGAGTGCTGCTCCAGCCGGCAGAGCACGGCACCGCTGCGGGTATCCTCTACCCGGCGCACTGGATCTCCTGCCATGCGCCGGAGGCCATCGCGGCGATCTTCCCGTCGGATCATTTCATCCGGGAGGAGACGGCCTTCATGGCCCATGTCGCGGACGTGGCGGCGTGGGTTGTCAGGCATCCGGATCGAGTCGTCCTGCTTGGCGTGCCACCGAGCGATCCCGAGGTGGAGTACGGGTGGATCGAGCCGGGACCGGTCCTGGACGTGGCACGCTGCGGACCGGTTTGCCAGATCCGGAGGTTCTGGGAGAAGCCCCCCGCGGCGACCGCGCGGGCGTGCCTGGGGGCTGGCTGTCTCTGGAACACCCTGGTGATGGTCGCGAAGGTGAGGACGCTCATTCAGCTCGGGCAGCAATGGCTGCCGGATCTCGACGATCGGCTCGGCCTGATCGCGCCCTTCGTGGGAACCGTCGCAGAGCAATGGGCGGTTCGCCAAGCCTACGCCCTGATGCCAAGAGCCGATTTCTCGCGGGCGATCCTCGAGGCATGCCCGCCCTTCCTCGGGGTATCCAGGCTCCCCCACCTGACCTGGAGCGACCTGGGGACGCCCCGGAGGGTATTCGCGCTGCTGCGGCAGGTCCGGGTGCGGCCGGCGTGGCTCGAGGCGGCCGACCTGATCGCCTGAACGCGCGGGGAGGAGATTGCGTGGTCCTGATCGAGAAGGCGATCCTGGTGGTGCTGACCCTCGACGCAACCGCCGCGATAGCGGTTCCACTCGTGTACTATGCGAGCCTTCGGGCGGGCCGGTCGCGGGCCGAGCAGGAGGGTGCGCCGCCCCGGCCAACCCGACAGCATGCGCTCCGCCCTGCCCCATCGGGCTCGGGAACGGTCCCGTCTAACGGGGCGCGGGACTCGGGCTCCTGAGCGGAGCTCGCCGGGGACAATCGGAAGACGGGTCCAGCAATCCAGCCAACCGGCGCAGCGCCTGCTCCTGTAGCTGACGGGTCCGCTCGCGGGTCACGGCCAGCCGTTTCCCGACGTCTGCCAGCGTGTGCTGCTCTTCGCCGTCGAGACCGAACCGCAGGCGCAGGATCTCCCGCTCGCGCCGCGACAGGAGCGCGACCGCGCCCTGGACTTCGCGCGCGCGGTCCGCGCGCTGCATCCGTTCACTCGGCGACGGCTCGGAGGAATCCTCGATGGCGTCCCCCAGGACGAGATTCTCGCCGGTCGGCGTCTCCAGTGACAGGGGCCGCCGGGCGGCTTCCTCGACCAGGCGTACGCGGCGCTCCGTCACCGCGGTCCGCTGGCTCAGTTCTCCGATAGTGGGCTCACGATGAAGCTCGGTCCGCAGGGCTCCACGCACCCGGGTCAGCCGATGCAGGGTCTCGACCTGATGAACGGGAATCCGGATGGTCCGCGACTGATCCGAGATGGCCCGCGTGATCGCCTGTCGGATCCACCAGCAGGCGTACGTGGAGAACCTGAAGCCGCGTCGGTACTCGAAGCGATCGACCGCCTTCATGAGACCGATGTTGCCCTCCTGGACGAGGTCGAGCAGGCTCAACCCAAGCCCGACGTATCGCTTGGCAACGGACACGACGAGTCGAAGGTTCGATTCCATGAGCTGCCGCTTGGCGTCTTGGACCAGGCTGACGTCCCGGTCGAGCGCGGCCTGGTCAGGGTCCAGGGGCCCGGCCGCGCCGTGCTCGCGTCCTACCGTGGCGACGAGCTCCTCCACGAACGATCCCTTGAGCGGCAGGGCTTCGACGATGCGCTGGACGGCGCGACAACCGTTCTCCGGCGAGGTCGTCTGACACCGGAGCCGGCGGATCCGGGCGAATGCCTGGAGGATCTCGCCACTCGGACCGTCGCCGACCGGAGCTGCCGCACGGGAGGCCACGATGTCTTCGATCGCCAGGCGGCCCGTTTGCAGCCGGACGTCAACTTCCAGAAGGGCATCGACTCCGCTGGGCATTGCTCCGAGCGTGCGCAGCAAGTGCGCTCGGGCCGACTCTATCCGGCGGCCGATCCGTACTTCTTCCGCCGCCGAGAGGGCAGGGAACGCTCCGATCTCGTGCAGGTACTGGGCTACGAGGTCCCGCTCCCTGCCGCGTTCTCCGAGATACACGCCGACGCCGTCCTGGGACGCTGCCCGATCCATGATGTTCCTCCTCTCATCCGCTACGTATACGGGCACGGGGTGAGAAGCGAGTGAGGCCGGGATGAGAAGTTCATAAGAGCACGGAGAGTTCTCATCCGGTTCTCACCGGACTCTCAGGTCACGATGTTACAGGTCACCCAGGAGGCGGGGACGTGACGACCTGGAAGCGCATTGTCCATCCCGCTGCGGCGGAACGGGCCGTCACGGCGGGCGTTGATACGGTCACGATGGACCACGTGCAGGCCGAGACGATCGTCGGCCTCTATGGGCGGGCTTCGCTCGACTATTTCAAGCTGTGGTCGGACAAGTCGTACTATTTCTCGCTCAGCCGCCAGAGCGTGGTCGCGTATCGTGTCGCCTGTTCCGTCGCGGTCAGCCTCGGCGACCCGGCGGGTCCAGTGAGCGAGGTCGAGTCGACGATCCGGTCATTCTTGGGCTTCTGCGCCGGCCACGGATGGCGGGCGGCCTTCCACCAGGTGCTCCCCGACTTCCTGCCCGTGTACCGGCGCCAGGGGCTCCGCGTCCTGAAGATCGGGGAAGAGGCACTGGTCGACCTCGAGCGGTTTGCGGCGGAGACCAGCCAGCAACGGAGGTTCCGGCGGCCACGGCGACGTCTTGGAGCGCAGGGTTACCGGGTGACCCGTGCGCTCGGACCGCACGCGGAGTCCGTCCTGGACGAGGTCGAGGAGGTCTCGCGCGAGTGGCTCTCGCTGGCGGGCCGCCGCGAACGGGCCTTCGCGCTGGGGCGGTTCGATCGTGACTATCTGGCGCGGCAGCCGCTCGTGCTTGTGAAGGGTCCGGCCGGCCGACTCGTCGCGTTCGCGAACCAGATACCCGAGGTGCAGCCCGGCGTCGCCACGGTCGATCTCATGCGGCACCGACGTGATGCGCCCAACGGGCTCATGGACTATCTCTTCAGCGAGTTGATGCTGCTCATGCAGCGAGAGGGGTACCGGAGATTCAGCTTGGGCCTGGCTCCGCTGGCCGGTGTCGCCGGGAAGCGGGGCGCCGGCCTCGAGGAGCGCGCGGTCCACGAAGTGTACGAGCATGCGAGCGGTCTCTTTTCGTTCAAGGGTTTGCGGGACTACAAGGCCAAGTTCGAGCCGGTATGGGAGGAGCGCTTTCTCGTGTACCAGAACGGTCACCTCGGCTTTCTCCGGACCGCCCTCGCGCTCGGCTGCATCACGCGGAGATGAGCGGTGTCCTTGCAAGGACCAGGACCCGGTGGGATTCTATTCGAGACGATGCGAATCCTGGTGGTGGAGGACGAGCGCAAGGTCGCGAACTTCATCCGGCAAGGGCTGGCGGAAGAGGGGCATGCTGTCGAGGTCGCCCCCGACGGAGACGCGGCCCTGGATCTCATCGCGGGCGGGCCGTCGTACGACCTGGTCATTCTCGACGTCATGCTGCCCGGGCGCGACGGGTTCAGCGTGCTCAAGACGCTGCGCGAGCAGCACTTCCAGCCGCCCGTGCTCGTCCTCACCGCGCGGGACGGGGTGGCCGACAAGGTCGCCGGGCTCGATCTGGGCGCTGACGACTATCTGACCAAGCCCTTCGCCTTCGAGGAGCTCCTGGCCCGGGTACGGGCGCTGCTGCGCCGCGGTCGCGGTCAACGCGAGCCGGTGCTGCGGCTGGTCGATCTGAGCCTGGACCCGTCGACGCGTGCCGTGATGCGGGCCGGACGCCGCCTCACGCTGACCGCGCGCGAGTACGCCTTGCTCGAATACTTCCTGCGCAACCCGGGGCGGGTGCTGACCCGACCCATGATCGCCCAGCATGTCTGGGCCATCGACTTCGACTCCGAGACCAACATCATCGACGTCTACGTGGGATACCTGCGCCGCAAGATCGACGGGGAAGGGGAGCGCCGCCTCCTGCACACGATCCGCGGCGCGGGCTACATGCTGAGTGCCGAGCCGTGAGGTGGCGGGGACGACCGTCCGTCCGGACCCGCCTCACGGTCTGGTACAGTGCCGTGCTCCTCGTCATCCTGGTCACGATCGGCGCGCTCTCCTATTCCTGGCTGCGCTGGAGTCTGGTGCGGGACCTGGATACCTCGCTGCTGACCGTCGCCCAGGTCATTCATGACACGGGGTACTCCCGCGGAATCCCGCCGGATCAGCGTGATCACGAAGCCCTGCTCCGGGAGCTGCTGGGGTCGGAGTTCTATGACCAGGCTGTCCAGCTGCTGGATCCGGAGGGGCGGCCGATCAAGCCGCCCCTCGGGCAGCGAGCCGATGAGCTGCCGCTCTCGGCCAAGGCTCGCGCCAACACCTCGCGCGGCGAGCGCACGCTCGAGACCGTCGAGGTGGCGGGGCGCGACCCCGTCCGCGTGCTCACCATGCCGATCGTGGAAGGCGGGCGCGTAGCGGGAATCATCCAGGCGGGCATGTCGTTGCGGCGCGCACGCGCCGCGCTCGGTCGCTATCTCGAGACCCTCGTGCTGCTGATTCCCCTCGGGGTCGGCCTGGCTGCGGTCGGCGGCGCCGTCATCGCGCGGGCTGCTCTCCGGCCGGTGGACGAGATGACGCAAACCGCCCGCCGGATCACCGCCGAGGACCTCCGGCGGCGCGTGGAGCACCGGGGCTCGAACGACGAGCTGGACCGGCTGGCCAGGACGCTGAATGACATGCTGGCGCGCCTGGAGGGGGCGTTCACCCAGACGCGGCGCTTCGCCGCCGATGCCGCCCACGAGCTGCGGACGCCGCTGACCGTGCTCAAGGGGGGGATCGAGGTCGCCCTGCGCGCCGAGCGCTCTGCCGGGGAGTATCGAGGGGTGCTGGCCTCGAGCCTCGAGGAGGTCGAGCGCCTCATCCGGCTCGCGGAGGACCTCCTGCTGCTGTCACGCTCCATCGCCGGCCCCGAGGTGCCTCAAGCCCCAGTGGAGCTGGAGCCACTGTTGCTGGAGGTCTTCGATGTCGGGGTCCGTCTCGCAGGGTCCACGGGAGTCAGTGTTCGCATCGGCGACGCGGGACCCGCCACTGTCAACGGCGACGCGATGGCTCTGCGGCGGGCCGTGCTCAACCTGGTGGAGAACGCGGTCAAGTACACGCCGGCCGGGGGCAAGGTGGAGCTGAGCCTGATCTCCGGCGACCGCGTGGCCGCCATCACCGTCGCCGACACCGGCATCGGCATGGGGCCGGCCGAGACCGAGCGCATCTTCGAGCCCTTCGTCCGCCTGGACGCGGCGCGCGGCCGGGAGACGGGCGGCACGGGCCTGGGCCTCGCCATCGCTCGCTCGATCGTCATCGCCCACGGCGGTACCCTCACCGTGGAGAGCCGGCCGGGCGCCGGCAGCCGCTTCACCATCAGCCTGCCGCTGGCCTGAGGGGCGTCAGGCGAGCAGGCCGGCGATGATGCCGGTCAGGAAGACGCCGTCGAAGGTTCCCGCGCCTCCGATCGAGACGATCGGCGCTCCCATCTCCGCGACCCGGCCGAGGTTGACGAGATCGGCTCCGATGAGCGCGCCCATCGATCCCGACACATAGGCCACGGGGGGCGCGCGCCGGAAGGCCAGAAGGAGGGCGATGGCCGCGGCGACCAGGGGCGGCACCAGCATCGGCACCACGATGCCAACCCCGGGGATGACCTGGGCGAGCCGGTTCACGATCACCGCGACGACCGCGGTGCCGAGCAACATCTGCCAGGCCATGCGGGTGCGGAGGAGAAGGTAGAGGGAGAGCAGGGTCGGGATCAGCGCCCCGCCCACGTTCACCGCGACCACGGTCGCGCCCGGCTGAGGGCTCGCCGGGACCTCGTAGGGCCTCCCGAACATCCATACGGTGTGCGGAGCGACGACCCGCTCGACCCGGATGGAGTAGAGCGGGACGTTGACCTGACTGCCCAGCAAGGTGAGCAGCAGCAGGCCGAAGACGTAGCGTGGTCGAACTCCGATCTTCTGGTAGGCATAGGCCAGCACCCGCAGCTCGACCAGCACGAACAGGGCCACCAGGAGGAAGCCCAGCAGGAACACGAGCACGAGGGTTAGCGGCAGGAAGACCATGTGGCCGCGATTATAGTGGCTAACCCTCCTGAGAGGATTCTCATCCCGCCCTCATGGCCCGTTCACCTCCGGTGGCTACCCTGTCGGCGAGGAGCAGACCAGCATGCGCGGATGGGTGGGGGGGATCGCGGTCGCGACACTGGTGATCGCCCTTGTGGTGGTCATCGCGGTCGAGCTCGGTCCGGGGCGCGCCTGGCTGCTGACAAGCGACGGCGCCGCGCTCCTGTCGGAGGGGCGGTACGCTCCCGCCGCGCGTGCGCTTACCCAGGCGGTGGCCCTGGCCCCCGACGACGCGCGTGCCCACTTCCAGCTCGGCCTGGCCTATGACGAACTCGGCGAGCACGCGGCGGCGCTGGGCCAGGTCGAGGACGCGGTGCGGCTGGCGCCGCGCCGGGCCCGATACGAGGTCGGCCTGGCCGGGCTGTTGCTGGACGCCGCCCGCGCCCCGGAAGCCCTTCCGCACCTGCGGGCCGCCCTTGCGCTCGAGCCTCGCGCGGCGGACGTCCGGTTGCTGATGGCGGAAGCACTGCGAAGGACGGGCGACCGCGCGGGGATGACCCGGGAGTACCGAGCGGCGGTGCGCCTGGCCGGCGTGACCGCGCTCGGCGTGCTCGCCCGCGTGCAGCTTCGGGCCGCGGAGGCCGACGATCGTTCGAAACCCTAGATGACTACATGAGGAGAGAGTGACCATGCATCGATTCCGATTCCGTCGTCCCTATCGAGCGGCCGGAGTCATCTTCGTGACGGCCGCGGTGGTGGCCCTGGCGTCGCTGGTGATCGTGGCGCCGCGGCTCGGGTTCACCACGCCCGCGCAGACGCCACTCTGGACGGACCGGCCGCTGACCGTGGCGCCGGCGTCCGTGTCACCCGCGCCCAACTGGATGGAGCTGGCCAAGGCACTGAACCCCGCCGTGGTGAACATCAGCACCAAGCGGGTGGAGGAAGGCGTCCAGCTCCGGAGCCCCTTCGGCGACAACGACCCGTTCCAGAATTTCTTCAGGCAGTTCGGCGACCAGCCACGGCGAACGGTGCGGAGCCTGGGCTCGGGATTCATCGTCAATCCGGATGGCTACATCGTGACGAACAACCACGTGGTCGACGGCGCCACCGCGATCCGGGTGAAGCTCGCGGACGGCCGTGATTTGCCGGCCCGGGTAGTGGGCCGGGACTCCAAGACGGATCTTGCCCTGCTCAAGATCGAGGGCGCTGGTCTGCCGGTCGTTCCCCTGGGCGACTCGTCTCAGCTGCAGGTCGGCGAGCCGGTGATGGCCATCGGCAACCCCTTCGGGCTCGAGCAGACCGTCACCTCGGGCATCGTCAGCGCCATCGGTCGTGTCATCGGGCAGGGGCCCTACGACGACTTCATCCAGACCGACGCGTCGATCAACCCCGGCAACAGCGGCGGGCCACTCATCAACTCGCGGGGTCAGGCGGTCGGGATCAACGCGGCCATCTTCAGCCAGAGCGGGGGCTCCGTTGGCATCGGCTTCGCGATTCCCATCAATCAGGCCAAGTCCGTTGTGACCCAGCTGGCGCACACGGGGCACGTGGCCCGCGGCTGGCTCGGCGTGACCGTCCAGCCCCTCACACGGCAGCTCGCCGAGGGCTTCAAGCTCCCCGACGAGGCCGGCGCGCTGGTGTCCGCCGTGCAAGAGGGCTCTCCGGCCGCCCAGGCCGGCCTGAAAGCCGGTGACGTCATCACGCAGTACGACGGCCGCAAGGTCTCCCGCTCGGGCGACCTACCCCGGATGGTGGCCGACACCCCGGCCGGCCGCCAGGTGCCGATCACGGTGATCCGGGAGGGCACGACCGTCGCGCTGACCGCGAAGATCGCCCGGTTGAAGGAGGAGCCGCCCGAGGCGGTGGCCCAGCGGGAAGACAAGCAGAGCCTCGGGCTCGGCGTGGAGACGCTAACGCCCGGCGCGGCCCGGGAGCTTGGCCTGCCCGACGGTCGCGGCGTGGTGGTGCGGAGCGTCGGGGACTCGAGTCCAGCGGCTGACGCCGGCATCCGGCCCGGCGATGTCATCGTCGAAGTGGACCACCGGCCGGTGGTCAGCGTGGCGGAGATGAAGCAGGTCCTCGACCGGCATCCGGACAAGGTGCCGGTGGTCGTCCTGCTCCGGCGCGACGGGGCCAGCCTCTACATGGCCATGCGGACACACGGATGAGCCGCTCACGTGGGCAGGCCGAAGAGCGAGGACATCCGCGTCGCGTCGTGCACCGCCGCCATCTCCGCGTCGGGCGTGCGGCGGGTGAAGCGGGCGGCCGCGTCGAGCACGCGCGGCAGCAGGGTGAGGTCGCCGACCGTGTTGAGGAAGATGCCGGGGCGGCCGAGCACCCAGTGGACCGCCCGGTCGATGTCGTCCTGGCGCTCGAGGGGCTGGTACCAGGTGGTGTGGCTCCGGTCGGCGGTGGCCCACGGGCCGCGCGCGATCCCCTTGATGGTCTGCACGGCCACGTTGCGCTCGCGGCAGATCGCGATGACCTCGTCGAAGGCCTCGCGGTACCGGTCGTTCTGGACCATGAAGAAGTTGTAGGGCAGCAGGATCGAATCGAAGTCGAAGCGGGAGAGGCTCCGCCGGTGCATCGCCGCGATCGTCCAGCCATGGCCGGTGACGCCGATGGCGCGCGCGAGCCCCTGCGCCCGGGCCTCCACCAGCGCCTCGAGCGCGCCGTCCGGCCCCATCGCCTGGTCCCAGTCGTCGGGATGGCCGAGGGAGTGGAGCTGGATGAGATCGACCGCGTCCACCCGGAGCCGCTCGAGCGAGCGGTGGAGATCCTCGCGCGCGGCGCGGGCCGACCGTGAGCCGGTCTTGGTGGCGAGGAAGAAGTCCTTCCGATGCCGGGCCATCCACGGCCCGATGCGAAGCTCGGAGTCGCCGTAGCGCGCGGCGGTGTCGATGTGATTCACCCCGTGGCGGAGCAGGACCTCGAGCGCGCGGTCGGCCTCGTCCTGGGTGGCGCGGGCCAGCGCGGCGGCTCCGAAGATCGTCGCGGAGCTCTGATGCCCGGTGCGTCCGAACGGCCGTCGCTCGATCATGGCGTGCTCTCCGCGTGTCCCCCTCTCCCCCCTGGGGAGAGGGCCGGGGTGAGGGGGTTCACGATCGCGCCGGCCAGCGACCGGTGGCGCGCAGGAGCTCGAACACCCGCGCCGCGGTCACCGGCGGACGATCGATCTCGATACCGTAGTCGGCGAGCGCGTCCTCCACCGCGTTGGCCACCGCGGCGGCGGGGGAGATGACGCCGCTCTCGCCCACGCCCTTGATGCCGAGGGCGTTGATCGGCGAGGGGGAGTCCATGTGGATGACCTCCAGCGGCGGCATCTCGTCGGCGCGCGGCAGCGGGTAGTCCATGAGCGTCCCGGTGAGGAGCTGGCCCGCGTCGTCGTAGATCAGCGACTCTCCGAGCGCGCTGCCCAGGCCCTGGGCGATGCCGCCGTGGAGCTGGCCCTCCACGATCACCGGATTGATCGGCCGCCCGCAGTCGTGCATGGCGGCGAGCTTGAGCAGCGAGATGCGGCAGGTCTCGAGGTCCACCTCCGCGACGACGCCCTGCACCCCGAAAGCCCAGGTGACGGTGTCCGGGTAGAAGAAGGCGCAGGCGCTGAGCCCGGGGCCTCCGGCGTCCGCCACCGCGCGGCTGCGCACCGCGGCCCGGGCCACCTGGCCGAGCGTCACGCTCTTGTCCGGCACGCCCTTGACGTGCACGCGCCCCTCGGCCAGCACCACGTCCTCGGGCGCGCACTCGAAGAGCTCGGCGCCCACGAGGCGCGCCTTGTGCGCGACCTGGGCGGCGGAGCGCTGCACCGCGGGGCCGCCGACCGCGGCCACCCGGCTCGCGATCGTCCCCATGCCGTAGCCGACCAGGGCCGTGTCGCCGCCCACGACCACCACCGACTCGAGCGGCACCGCCAGTTCGTCGGCCGCGATCTGGGCGAGCGTGGTCTCGTGCCCCTGGCCCTGGGCGCACACGCCCAGGTGCACGAAGACGGTGCCGTCCGGATCCACGCGGATGTCGGCGCCCTCGAACGGCCCGATGCCGGTGCCCTCGACGTAGGCGCAGAGGCCGAGCCCGATGGGCCGGGGCCCGCCGCGCCGCCGCCCCTGCTCGGCCCGCCAGCCCGGGTAGTCGAGCG
>Ga0209640_10004203_pt1 | contig 12653 bp, 11 predicted proteins | sample RifCSP10_1_FD_184018 | JGI IMG/M metagenome (GOLD analysis project Ga0209640, IMG submission 184018) | Soil microbial communities from Rifle, Colorado - Rifle CSP2_sed 10_1 (SPAdes) (version 2) | ecosystem: Environmental > Terrestrial > Deep subsurface > Rock core/Sediment | place: Rifle... | reverse complement strand
ATGCGATTGCGATTCGCTCTCTGGACGGCGGCGGCGGCGCTCGTGGCGGCGGCCCTTCCGGCCGCGGCGCATCACGGCTGGAGCGGCCAGGGGACCGAGGAGTTCGAGCTCGTCGGCACGGTGGAAAGCGGTGTGAGCCTCGCCGGTCCACACGCGACCATGAAGGTCCGCGCCGAAGGCCAGGTCTGGGACATCACGCTGGCGCCGGGGGCACGCACCGAACGCGCGGGTCTCAAGGAAGGCGTGATCCCGGTTGGCGCGCAGGTGACCATCCACGGGCATCGCAGCCGCGACCCGAAGCGCTTCGAGGTGAAGACCGAGCGGGTGACGTGGAACGGCCGCACGTTCAACGTCTACCCCGATCGCAAGTAGCGCGCTCGGGAACGACGTGGCGGAGTTGATGGCGTGGCTCGAGGGGTCGGCTCTCGGCCACGCCATGCGCAACTCCGGCGTCTGGACCTACGGCCTCGTCAACCTGACGCACATTCTCGGCATCGCGTCGCTCTTCGGCGCCATGCTCGTTCTCGATCTGCGCCTGCTCGGCGCGTGGAGGCGGGTACCGCTCGCGGCAGTCGCCCGCCCCGCTGTGCCCGTGGCGACGACGGGTTTCATCGTCGCGGCGACGAGCGGTCTGTGCCTCATCACCACGAACGCCACGGAGTACGTCGGCAATCCATTCCTTCTGATCAAGTTCCCCGCGATTGCGCTGGGTCTGGCCAACGCCGTCGTCGTGAGTCGCCTGACGGCGTGGAAGGCGCGCGAGACGCGGGACCCGACGCCGCACGAGCGGCGGCACCTGGCTGTCGCTGGAGCGATCTCTCTGCTGTCGTGGTTGACCGCGATCGCCTCCGGGCGGCTGATTGGTTATTGGTGAAGATCACCCCTGATGGCGAAACGTCACCCGCTCGTCGAGTTGCGGGAGAATCACTTCGGCCGCGCCTTGTAGTGACGCGTCCACTTCGGATGTCGCCGCCGTCGTCTCGGTGTTGATCTCCGCGGTGAACGCACCGGCGCTACTGGCCTCCTGCAAGAGCCCGGCGGCGGGATACACGACGGCAGACGTGCCTACGGCGATGAACACATCGCAGGCACACGCACGGCGAGCCGCACTGACATCGTCGGCGGAGAGCGACTCGCCAAACCAGACGATGGCGGGGCGCGCCAACCCACGGCATCGGGGACACGTCGCGGGGAGCTCGGGCAGCGGCGCGTGCTCGTCGCGCCAGGGTGTGGCGCCGCAGCCGGACCAGCAGGCAAGCTCCCAGATCGAACCATGAAGACGAATCAGCCGGGCGGTCCCGGCGCGAACGTGGAGATCGTCGACGTTCTGCGTGACGACAGTGCAGCGATCCGATTGCCCGGTCCAACGCGCAAGGACGACGTGGCCAACGTTCGGCTGGCAGGATGCGACTTTTTGCCGCCGCCAGTCGTACCACTCCCAGACCAGAGCCGGATTCGACTGGAAGGCCTCGGGCGTCGCCAGATCCTCGGCACGGAAGTGACGCCACAGCCCGCCCTCGCCCCGGAATGTCGGGATCCCGCTGGCTGCCGAGATCCCGGCGCCAGTCAGCACCGTCACACGACGCGCCCGACGCAGGTGGTCGACGAGTCGGTCGAGCTGCGGCTGTATCTCGAGGGCTTTGCGTGGTGGCACGAGGAGGACACAGCATACGCCGCGAAGGAACCCACGGGAATCGATTCGAGCTGTTAACCGTTTCGACCGGACCGCGTTATTGCAGGCATGAGCACTCAAGCCGTCTCGAGGGCCAGCCTCGCACTGTCAGCCGTTGTGGTCGCGTTCGTTGTCGCAGCGACGGCCCAAACGCCTTCGCCGGGCGCGCCCGCCTTCGAGGTTGCCTCCATCAGGCAGAACGTGTCGGTGAGCGACGGCGCCTCGGTCCGCGCCCAGCCCGGCGGCCGTCTGACGGTGACCAACAACTCGCTCCGCAACATCATCCGCAACGCATATACCGTTCAGAACTTCCAGATCGTCGGCGGTCCAGACTGGATCAATACCGATCGATGGGACATCACCGCGAAGGCGGCCGAGGATACTCCACCGCCGCAGATGCTGCTCATGGTGCGCACGCTGCTCGCGGACCGCTTCAAGCTCGTGATTCGAAACGAAACGCGTCAGTTGCCAATCTTCGCGCTGGTCGTCGCGCGAGCCGACGGCCGCCTGGGGCCGCAGCTTCGCCCGTCGACGGTCGACTGCGCGGCGCTCTTCGCCGGGGCGCGTGGGCGCGGTGAGCCGCCCCCGGCCACGATCAACGGCCGGCCCTCGTGCGGCACGCGGGCCACGCGCGGCAGCATGATGACCACCTCGATCGCGATGGCCGACTTCGTGCGAAACCTCGGGCCGCTCACGGGGCGTCCCGTGGTCGACATGACGGGGCTGACGGGAACCTATGACATCGATCTGGCCTGGACTCCGGACCAGGGGCCGCCAGGGCCGGACGGACCCGTGCCCCAGAGCGCGCTGGGTGGCGACGGCGTGTCGCTCTTCACCGCCGTGCAGGAACAACTCGGACTCAAACTGGACGCGCGGCAAGGTCCAGTCGATGTGCTCGTGATCGATTCGGTCGAGCGACCGGTCGAAGATTGATACCAGGTCCGGCTGCCGCCTTCGCGCTGCGTGCTTCGGCGCCCAAGGAAGCCGGACTCTACGACTGACACTTCCATGAGTCTGTTGCAGGACCTTCGCTTCGCCGTCCGGTTGCTCATCAGGGGCCGTTGGATCACCATCGTCTCGGCGGTCGTGCTCGCGCTCGGGATCGGCGCCACCAGCGCCATGTTCACGTTCGTGAACGCCGTCATCCTGCGCGGCGTGCCGTTCCCGGACCCGGAACGCGTGGTGGCGCTCGGTACGCGCGACGCACGCAATCGCGATCTCGGGGTGGCCTACCACGACTTCCTCGACTGGCAGGCGTCGTCGCGCAGCTTCTCCGACATGTCGCTCATGGGCCAGCCGCCGTTCAACGTGGGCGATGAAGGCAAGGCACCCGATCGTTACAACGGTGCCTACGTGTCGGCCAACATGTTCCGTCTGATCGGCGAGCAGGCCCTGATCGGTCGGACGTTCATCCCCGAAGACGACCACGAAGGCGCATCGCCGGTCGTCGTCCTTGGATACAGCATCTGGCAGAGCCGCTACGCCGGCGACCGCTCGATCCTCGGCAGGACGATCAGGGTTCAGGACCTGCCGGCAACGGTGGTCGGCGTGATGCGGCCCGGCATGCGGTTCCCGCCGAACACGGACCTGTGGCTTCCCCTCGGGCAAGCGACGGTCACGCGCGGCCAGACGCGGCTGGCGCGCAACTACGACGTCATCGCGCGGCTCGCCGACGGGGTGACGATTCCCCAGGCGCGGACCGAGCTCGCCTCCATCGCGTCGCGCCTCGCGCGCGACTACCCGGAGACCAACAAGGAGATCGAGCCGACCATCGTCACCTACAACGAGGAGGCGGCCGGGTCGCGGATCACGCTGGTGTTCTGGACGCTGATGGGCGCGGTGGGCTTCGTGCTGCTGATTGCCTGCGCCAACGTCGCGAACCTCCTGCTGGCCCGGGCCGCCGAGCGGGCGAAGGAAGTGGGCGTTCGCGTGTCGCTGGGGGCGAGCCGCCTCCGCATTGTTCGGCAGCTGCTGGTCGAGAGCGTGCTGCTCGCGCTTCTCGGGGGCGCGCTCAGCGTGCCGCTCGCCCTGGCCGGCATTCGTCTCTTCGACTCCATGACGCAGGACGTCGGCAAGCCGTACTTCATGGAGTTCACAATCGACGGCGTCGTGCTCCTGTTCTTCTTCGCGATCTGCCTGCTGACGGGGGTCGCGTTCGGACTCGCGCCGGCCCTGCACGTCTCGAAGACCAGCCTCAACGAGGTGCTGAAGGAAGGCGGACGATCGGGATCGAGCGGCGTTCGGGCGCGCCGCTGGACGAGCGGACTGCTCGTCGCCCAGGTGGCGCTCACCCTCGTGCTGCTGGCAGGCGCCGGGTTCATGATGCGCAGCTTCCTGGCCCTCTACACCATCGATGTCGGTGTCGATACGTCGCGCCTGCTCACCATGCAGCTCTACATGAACGACCGGAAGTACCCGACGCCGGAGCGGCGAAACAGCTTCGTCCGGCGGCTGGACGAACGCCTGGCGGGAATCGCCGGGCTCGAAGCGGTGACCACGACCAGCAACTGGCCGCTCGGCGGCGGCATGGGGCTCCAGCTCGCGATCGAGGGCCGGACGGATGCGAACTCTCGCCTTCCGATCGTCACGATGGTGAGCGTGGGCGCGAGGTACTTCGACGCGATCAAGCTGCCGATCGTGCGCGGACGGCCATTCAACGGCGCCGACGATGCCCCCGGGCAGGCTGGGGCAATCGTCAATCAGCGCTTCGTGGACATGTACTTCACGCGCGAGGAACCGCTGGGCCGGCAGATTCGACTGACCGAGGAAGTCCCTGCCGGGCTCGATCTGCCCCCTCTGACGATCGTCGGTGTGTCCGCCACCGTGCGCCAGAGGGAGATCGAAGGCGCCGAGCCAGACGCGGTCGTCTATGTGCCGTATCTGGCCAGCCCGAACCTGGGCCGCTCGCTCGGGGTGATCATCCGCACCTCCGCGCACCAGGCGGCCGTCACGCCGCTCGTGCGGCAAGCCGTCTACGAGCTGGACCCTGAAATCCCGGTCTTCAACGTCCGGACGATGGAGGAGGTGATGGCGCGGCAGCGGTTCGGGCATCGCGTCTTCGGCGGCATGTTCGTGGTGTTCGCTCTTGTCGCGCTCGTCCTTGCGGCTGTGGGTCTCTACGCGGTGACGGCGTACTCCGTGACGCAGCGAACGCAGGAGATCGGCGTGCGCATGGTGCTTGGCGCGCGACCGGCCGAGGTCGTGTGGCTCTTCCTCCGGCGTGCGTTCGTCCTGGTGGCCCTGGGGCTGACCATCGGGCTGGCCGGCGCCTTCGGCGTGGGACAGCTCCTGCAAAGCCTGCTCGTCGGCACGACGGCACGCGACGCGGGCGTGCTGGTCTCCATCGCGCTGGTGATGATGGCGGTTGCCGTCGTGGCGTGCGTCTGGCCCGCGCGGCGCGCAACACGGCTCGATCCCGTGGCCGCGCTGCGATACGAGTAGCGGGCCTCACCTCCTCCCAGCCGGCGCGCTCGGGTACCATTTCGACGTGCCGCCCTTTCCCGAGTGGGTCGTTCCGATGGCCGCCACCTTGACGGACAGGCGGTTCACCGGGCCGGACTGGATCTTCGAGCGCAAGCTCGACGGGATCCGCCTGCTCGCGTTCAAGCAGGGTCCCGACGTACGGCTGTTCTCGCGCAACCGCCTGCTGCAGACCTGTCCACCCGTCGCCGCCGCGATTGGGACGCTGCCGGTGCACGAGGTCATCCTCGACGGCGAGATCACCGGCGTGTGGGGCCCACCGACCACGCGCGCCGCGGACAGACCGCGCGGCGTCGCCTACCACGTCTTCGACATCCTGTGGCTCGACGGCCGCGACGTAACGTGCTTGCCGCTCAACGAGCGACGCGCGCTGCTGGGCACGCTGCCTCTTCGACCGCCTCTCCAGCGCGTGCCCGCGCTCGACGGCCCGACGCCATGGGAGTTCGCGTGCCGCCAGGGCTGGGAGGGCGTCATCGCGAAGCGGCGTGACTCGCGATACGAGCACCGCCGCTCGCCCCATTGGCTCAAGATGAAGTGTGAGGCGAGTCAGGAGCTGGTCGTCGGCGGGTTCACGGATCCTCGAGGCGGAAGGGTCGGTCTGGGTGCCCTGCTCGTCGGCTATTTCGACGGCGAGGACTTCGCCTTTGCCGGAAAGGTGGGCACCGGCTTCGACACGAAGCTGCTGCTCGACCTCCGCACGCGCCTGGACGCCCTCGAGATCGCGAAGCCGCCTTTCACCAGGGCCGTCGGGCTGCCGCGCCTCCGCGCCCACTGGGTCCGCCCCGAAATCGTCGTGCAGGTCGGCTTCATCGAGTGGACGGTGCACGGCAAGCTCCGGCATCCCCGCCTGCTGGGCATCCGCGCCGACAAGTCTCCACGCGAGGTGGTGCGAGAGGCGACGTGATCACCCATCCGGAGAAAGTGCTGTTCCCAGACGTTGGGATTACCAAGGGGGAACTGGCGGCTTATTACGAGGCGATCGCCCCGCTCATGCTGCCGCACATCCACGGGCGTCCAGTGACGATGGAGCGCTACCCGTCCGGGATCGGGCGCAAGGGCTTCTTCCACAAGAGCGTGACGAAGGGATGCCCCGAGTGGCTGGAGCGCGTCGAGGTTCCGAAGAAAGGTGGCACGGTGCACCATCCCATCGTCGGAGATGCCCGATCGCTGCTGTGGCTGGCCAACCAGAACTGCATCACGCCGCACGTGTGGACATCGCGCGTGCCGGACCTCTATTACCCCGACCTGTGCGTCTTCGATCTCGATCCGGCCGCGGAAGATCCCGAGCCGCTCCGCGCAGCCGCCCTCTCTCTGCGCGATCTCCTGCGCGAGATCGGCGTGCAAAGCTGGGTGAAGACATCCGGCTCGAAGGGATTCCACATTGTCGTTCCGCTCGATGGCAAGGCTCACTTCGGCGACGTGGGGCGGTTCGCTCATGTCGTCGGGGCCACGCTCGTGTCGCGCGACCCGGCACGCCTCACGCAGGAGTTCAGCAAGGCCGACCGCCAGGGCCGCATTCTCATTGACACCGGACGCAACGCGTACAGTGCGACGTTCGCTGCCCCTTACGCGGTCCGCGCCAAGCCGACGGCACCCGTGTCTGCGCCGTGCACGTGGGAGGAGGTCGAGAGCGGCGAGGCCGGCCCACGGACATTCACCTTGCGGACGATGGCCGACCGCGCCGCCCACGTCGGCGACCTGTGGTCCGACATGCGCCGGCATCGGTACTCAGTGCGACGTCCGATGGAGCGGCTGCTTCAGTCGTAGCGAAGCGCCCACACGCAGTCGATCCGACTTCAGCATCAGGCTCCCACACACGATCGTGCTCGTGCAGAACTTCTTCGACGAGCTGCGCCGCCGCGCGCCCGTCGGCAGGTGAGTCCGTCGGAGGGGCCGCAGTGTTCAGCGTCGATCGGCAGTTTGCGGCAGCGACCCTTGCCGCCCGCCGCTCTCGTCGAAGGCGAGCAGCCGATCGGTCCGCCAGTGCACCTTGACCGAGGCGCCCGGTAGAGGCGCAGCGCCCCCCATGATTGCAAGAACCGGTGTGCGCTCCCTGCCGGCAAGCTCCAGGTGCACGATGGCGTCGGGCCCGCGTGGTTCCACCACGTCCACCGTCGCGACCAGGGGGCCGGAGCCGACGATTACGTCCTGGGGCCGTATGCCCACGATCGTGCCTGGTGGCGCGTCCACGCCCAGGGCGGGGGCCGGCAGCAGGTTCATCGGGGGAGATCCGATGAACTGCGCGACGAACGTGTTGGCCGGCCGGTCGTAGACCTCGAGCGGCGGCGCGACCTGCTCGATCCGCCCGGCGCGCATGACTGCCACGCGCGCACCCATCGTCATCGCCTCTTCCTGATCGTGGGTCACGTAGACCATCGTGGCGCCGAGCCGTCGCTGGAGGCGAAGAAGCTCCGTCCTCGCCTGCACGCGAAGGGCAGGGTCCAGGTTCGACAGCGGCTCGTCGAGCAGGAAGGCCGTCGGTTCGCGGACCAGTGCGCGACCAAGCGCCACGCGCTGTCGCTGTCCCCCCGAGAGCTGGGACGGGCGGCGATCGAGCAGCGCGGCGAGGCCAAGGGCTTCGGCCGTCGCCCCGATCCGCGCATCCATCGTCCGCCGATCGATTCGGCGAACTCGCAGGCCGTAGGCGAGGTTGTCGTAGACGGTCATGTGCGGGTAGAGCGCGTAGCTCTGAAAGACCATTGCCAGATCGCGAGACTGGGGCTGGAGGGTCGTCACGTCGTCGTCATCGAGGAGGATACGGCCGTGGGTCGGCGTATCGAGCCCGGCGATGAGTCGCAGCAGCGTGCTCTTCCCGCAGCCCGAGGGCCCCACGAGCACGAGCAGCTCGCCGTCCCCAACACGGAGGTCCACGTCCGTGACGACGGCGTGCCCTCCGGAGTAGATCCTCGAGACGCGCTCGAGTGTGATGGTCGCCATGTGTCAGCCCTTGACGGCACCCGCGGTCAAGCCCGCCACGATGCGCCGCTGAAACGCGAGGACGATGAGCGCCACGGGCACGGTCGCAACGACCGCCGAGGCGAGCACCTGACCCCAGGGCACTTGGTACCGGCCCCTGAACAACGCGATGGCGACCGGAACCGTCTGTCGTTCCGGCCCAAGGGTGAACGACAAGGCGAAGAGGAACTCGTTCCAGCTGTACAGGAACGTCAGAATCGCGGTGCTCGCCAGCGCGGGCGCCGCCAGCGGGAGCACCACGTCACGCATGGCCCGGAGCCGGCCGGCGCCATCGACCATGGCAGCTTCCTCCAGCTCGCGCGGCAGCTGCCGCAGGAAGCCGGCCAGCAGCCAGACGGCAAGGGGCGTGGCGAAGGTGACGTGCGGCAGCACGAGGCCGGGATAGGTGTCGATGAGTCCCAGTTCACGCAGGACGAGAAACAGGGGCGCAATGACGGAGATCTGCGGGAACATCGACACGGCCAGCAGGAGGGCGAGCAGCGCCCCTTTGCCCCGCATCGGCAGGCGCGTCAGCGCATAGGCGCACAGCGCCGCGGCGGGCACCGCCACCAACGTGGTGAGGCCCGCTACGACGAGCGAGTTGCGGACAGGCACGATGAACTCGCGTTCCCCAAACAAGGCGCGGTAGTGCTCGAGCGTCAGGGCGAGTCCACCCCCCGACACGGCAGAGTCGAAGAGCCGCGATTCGGGCATCAGCGAGGCCAGCAGCATCCACCCGATCGGCGCCAGGAGCAGCGCCACGAGCCCGCATGCGCCGGCGGTGTAGACGGACTGGGCGCTCACGCGTGGTCTCCCGGTGAGACGCGGGTGAGCACGCGAACCGAGACGAGCGCGACGAGCAACGTCAGCACGAAGACGGAGATCGACAGCGCCGATCCGTATCCGACGCGCAGCCGCTGCATGAGCGCGATGAACGCGTAGAGCGACAGCGGCTCGGTGGCCGTCCCCGGGCCCCCGCCGGTCATGACGTACGGCAGATCGAACAGCCGCAGCGCATCGAGCGCGCGGAACGCAGCGGCGACCACGAGCGCGGGCGCCAGCAGCGGCAGCGTGATCGTCACGAGCTGCCGCGCCGGGCCCGCCCCGTCCATGCGCGCGGCGTCGTAGAGCTCCCGATCGATGGCCTGCAGCCCGGCCAGCAGCAGCACGGCGACGAACGGAGTGGTCTTCCAGACGTCGGCGATGATGATGGGCGCCCATGCGGCCACCGGACTGGTGAGCCACTCGACGCCGGAGCCCCCGCCGCCCGTTTCGAAGATGAAGCGCCAGACCAGCGCCGCCACGACGGTCGGGATGGCCCAGGGCAGTAGCGTTGCCACACGCGCAACCCCGCGCCCACGCACCACGTGATGCATGACGAGCGCCAGCGCCAGCCCGAGTGTCAGTTCGAGTGGCACGCTGAAGGCTGCAAACACGAGCGTGTGCAGTACGGCCTCGCCAAAACGCGGGTCAGCAAGCGCTTCGCCGAAGTTCCCAAAACCGATGAACGGCGTGCCGAGCCACGGCAGTCGCAGGTCCCGCTGGTGCAGGGATTCCCACACCGTGGCGGCAATCGGCACGAGGGCGATCCCGAAGACGATGACGAGGGCCGGCGCGACCAGAAGCCGCGCAAGGCGAGCATCGGCCCGGCCGGCGACCGAAGCGCTCACGGGGTTGGGCCCTCTTCCAGCCCGGCGCGAGCCAGGAGCGCGCGAATCTCGGCGGCTGCATCGTTCAAGGCGGCCGCCGGTTCTTCCTGGCCCGACAGCGCGCGGTGCAGATGCACCTGCAGCAGTTCGGACAGCTCGCTGTAGACCGGCGTCACCGGCCGAGGCACCGTGACCTCGAGCGCACGAACGACGTCCGCAAGGGGCATCGACAGAGCGTTGGCGAGCGCGGGGGTCGCATAGAGCGAGCGCCGGGCCGGGAGCTGTCCGGCTACCCGCGCACGCTCCAGCATCTGTTCAGGCGCCGTCAGGTACTCGACGAGCGCCCTGGCCAGCTCGGGCTCCTGGGTAGACCGGTTGATGGCCAGTTGCGCTCCTCCGAGAGCGGCAGACGCCACGCCGCCGTCAGCGGGTGGAAAGGGAGCCACGCCCACCCGGCCGGAGACTGTCGACTGTTCAGCGTCCTGAAGCAGCGCCCAGGCGTACGGCCAGTTCCGCATGAACGCTGCCTGCCCGTTCTGAAAAGCGAAGCGTGTTTGCTCTTCCTGCCACGTGAGCGCGGCGGCGGGGACAATGCCATCGACACCGATGCTGTTCCTCATGAAGGTCAGCGCGCGAACCGCCGGCGGGCGATCGACGATGACCGAACCGTGCTCGTCGAGTATGGCGCCGCCAAAGGCGACCAGATGTTCCAGGAACACGGTGACGAGGCCTTCGTAGCGGGCCCCCTGCCAGACGAGGCCGTCCCGGACCCGCCCCGTGCCCATCGCGTCCAGCGCGGCTCGGCGCAGTTGGTCCAGCGTGCTGGGCGGGCCCTCGAACAGGTCCGTGCGCCAGTAGATCAGTCCCGTGTCGACGAACCAGGGTACGGCGTACAACGTCCCCCGCCATCGGTTCGCCTCGACCGCCGCTTCGAAGAAGTCATCGGCGTCAGGGAGGACCTCGAGCGGTTCGAGCCAGCCTGCGGCAGCGAATTCGGCTGTCCAGATGATGTCGAGCTGCAGGACGTCCGGCTCCGCGGCGCGTGCGTTGAGCCATTGGACGTAGAGCTGGTGCCGCTGGTCGGCGGCGTCGGGTGTGATGCGCAGGTCCACGCGCGTCTCCGGGTGCAGCGCGGCGAATCGTGCAAGCTGCTGACGGATCACGGACCCTTCTGCGCCGACCGAGCTCCCCGAGAAGGTGAGACGCGGCTCGGTTGCGGCGCAGGCGTGCAGTGCCACGATCGCGACCGACGCACATAGAAGGCGCACGTGCGGCACGCGCCCAGTCTACCGGACGCGACGCGGCAGTGGCAGCGTGTCAACGCTGAGGTGTTTGCGGAAAAACTTTCCTCGTCAGTGGGGGATCTTCGCCACCTCGGGGCATGGGCCTCGGAGCATCGTGGCTCGACTTCCGGGTTGTCCGCAGTCTGGCCCTCGGCCACGCAGGCATGACGTATGCACACAGACGCAACATGGCACTCGCCACCGCGCCAACCGCTTCCGGGCGACAGGATCGCTTCCGAGCCGGCTCCCGGATGGTGAGCGATCGGCCTTCGGGATTCCTGGAAGTCCAGGGGCACGTCAGTCCCGGCTTCGAGGCGGTGCGCGAGGCGTTCGTCGAGAACTTCGCTCGAAGGCATGAGCTGGGCGGCGCGTGCTGCGTTTATCACCGCGGCGAGAAAGTGGTCGACCTCTGGGGCGGCATCCGCAACAAGCAGACGGGCGAACCGTGGGAGCCGGACACCATGGTCCTCGTCCACTCGGCCACCAAGGGTCTGGCGGCGATGACGCTGGCCATCGCCCACTCCCGCGGCTGGCTCGACTACGAGGAGCGCGTGTGCCGGTACTGGCCGGCGTTCGCGCAGCAGGGCAAGGAGAAGATCACCGTCCGCCAGCTCCTCGCGCACCAGGCCGGGCTGTTCGCGCTCGACGAGCCGATCGACCGCAGCGTCGTCGCCGACCTCGATCGATTGGCGGCCGTGCTGGCGCGCCAGAAGCCCACGTGGGCGCCGGGAACGCGACAGGCCTATCACGGGATCACGCTCGGGTACTACGAGGGCGAGATCCTGCGCCGCATCGATCCACAGCATCGGAGCCTGGGACAGTTCTTCCAGGACGAGATCGCCACCCCGCTCGGGCTGGATGTCTACATCCGGCTGCCGGAGTCGATCCCGAGCTCGCGCCTGGCGGCCATCGCGCGGCCCGCGTTCATCGAGATGCTGCGGGGCTTCGGGCTTCGCTTCATGGTCGAGGCGATGAATCCTCGCTCCAACATCACCCGGGCGCTCAGCGGCTCCGAACTGCCTCACGACGACGCCCGCGTCTACGCGCGCAACTTCGAGGTGCCGTCCGGCGGTGCCGTGGGCACGGCCCGCGCCATCGCGCGCGCCTACGGCGTCTTTGCGACGGGTGGTTCAGAGCTGGGCCTGCGCCCGGAGACCTTGCGCTTGCTGGCGGCCCGGGCCATTCCGCCGACGCGCGGCTTCCATGATGAGTGTTTGAAGAGCGACGACGTCCAGTTCTCGCTGGGCTTCATGAAGTCGACCTCGCAGTGGCCCTTCGGCGGCGCCAGCTCATTCGGGTCGCCCGGCGCCGGCGGCTCTCTCGGCTATGCCGACCCGGCGACCGGCGTCGGCTACGGCTACGTCACGAGCCAGATGGGAACGCGGCTCACCGGGGACCCGCGAGACGTGGCGCTCAGAGACGCACTCGACTCGGTGATCCGGACCTCGTAAGTCGAGTCGGTATGCCTCGCAGGATCGGCGTCAGTCAAGAGCAATCAAGTAGAATGCCCGCGGGTGACGCTGTCCCCTGGCGCACGACTCGGCCCGTACAGGATCGTCGCGCAGATCGGCGCAGGCGGCATGGGCGAGGTGTATCAGGCGACCGACACGAACC
>Ga0209640_10004202_pt1 | contig 12654 bp, 14 predicted proteins | sample RifCSP10_1_FD_184018 | JGI IMG/M metagenome (GOLD analysis project Ga0209640, IMG submission 184018) | Soil microbial communities from Rifle, Colorado - Rifle CSP2_sed 10_1 (SPAdes) (version 2) | ecosystem: Environmental > Terrestrial > Deep subsurface > Rock core/Sediment | place: Rifle... | reverse complement strand
CTTCAACGTCCACCTCACCGAGGGGCCTGTCCTCGACCACTCGGACGCCCTGGCAGCCGACACAGCGCTCCTGCGCGAGCTCCACCTCGCCATGCTCGGCTGCGGGATTCTGTTCACCGAGCGAGGGATGGGCTGCCTCTCGGCGCCGATGACCGGCGCCGAGGTGGACGCCTTCGTCGAGGCGGCACGGCAGGGGCTCCGCGAGCTCGGCATCGTCTGAGAGCCGGCGGGCACCCCCGACCGAGGCCAAGGTGGGCTCAGGTCTTCAGGATCGCGATCTTGAGGGCGCCACGCTGCCGATCGAAGTAGCTCACCCATGGGCCTCCGGGGCCCCAGGTGCCGGCGGGGCGGGTCGCGATCCCCATCCAGAACGCACCCACGTCGGGGGAGGCATCGAGAGTCGAGCACGCCCAGTCGCTCGATCCGCCGGGCCCGCATCCGTTCCCCGAGGCGCTGCCGACATAGTGAGCCACGTATGCCCGCTTCGCCGTCCTCCCCCAGTAGGCGATCCAGGCCGTGCCGGTCGCGTCGAAGGCGATCCCGCCGTACTCGCCGACGCTGTCGGCTTCGTCGTGGATCGTCGTGCATTCCCACCCTGACGCCAGAGCGCAGCGCGTCCCGGTTCCGCCGAGTCGGGCGAGGTTGAGGTTGTTGTTGTTCCAGAAGTGCACCCAGGCGTTGTCGTCCCGGTCGAACGCGATGCCGGTGTCGAGCCCGACGTTTCCGGTCTTCGTGATCACGGTACAGCTCCACTCGGGTGAGCCCTTCCCACAGCCGGTTCCCCCGTTGCCAACATGCGCGGCGACGACGAGCTTCGCCGCCTTGGGGCCCGTGCCGCTCCCGGAGTACCGGTACGCGACCCACGCGCGGCCGGTCGAGTCAACCGCGATGTCGTTCGCGAACGCACCGACGGAGCCACTGTCCACGATCCCGCAGTTCCAGCCGGCTTGGTCGCACGTCGAGCCACTCGCAGCGCTGGGGCGCGCCCAGCGGAGGTCCTTCTGACCGGAGTCCCAGTACGTGACGAGGGGCAGCTCTTGCTCGATCCCGATCGCCGTGTAGCCCCCCACCTGACGCGTCGTGTCTACAGCCTCGCAAACCCAGTCGGCCCGGGCGGGGACGCAGCCGTACCCGGTCCCGGGGGCGACGGAATGGGCGACCTTGAGGTCATCGGTCGTCGTGTCTTGATAGGAAACCCACGAGGTCCCGTCGGCGTCGAAGGCGATGTCCGTCTCGAAGCCGACATCGTGCCCGGGCGGGTCGTCGATCACTGTGCACGTCCAGTCGGCATTCGTGCAGGTCCCGCCCTCGCCGACGTAGCGGGCGACCATCAGCGCCTGGGCATCCTGGTCACGGAAGCTGATCCACGCAATTCCGGTCGAATCGAAAGCGATCGCCGTGTTGGAGCCTGCAACGCTGGGCGGATCGTGGACCGCACCGCACATCCACGCCGTGTCAGTGCAGTCCGGCAGTGCATGCACGGCGGGCGCAGGCTTCGCTCCGCCCGCAATCGACAGCGCCACGACCACCACGGCGAGGAACGGCATCCGCCTTGGAGCCCCCGCACGACGGATGGGGCCTGCTCCGGATGCTCTTCGTCTTCTCACGGTCCGTCCTCGCGCTCCGAGTCGGTCACTCGACGTGGACTCGGCATGCAGCTTACGGCAGACGCGGGACTATCGCACTCCGGATCGCTCGAAGTGCTCTGGCGTCACATGCATTCAGCTCAGAGGGCGTCCCCGGGTGTGACAACGCAAGTGCTGTCCAGTCCGTCATGCGCGGCGAGAAGCGACCGCATTGCCTCCACGCGGTCGGAGTAGCCGGACGAGTACGAACCCCTGTCCTTCGAAAGCCGCCCGGGGGCTTGTGCGTTCGGGACACTGTTCGGGCGGGACGCGCCTCGCTTCGTTGCCCTTGTCCCGGTCAAGGAACAACCCGGGAAGCCCGATAGACGTTGGATGATGCTCGGCGCGTGCAGGCGGCCTGACAGGCTCACCATCGCCATCTCCGCTCTCCTGATCGCAGTGGGCATCGTCGCCGTGTCCAGCGCCGGAGCCGGAGTCTCGTCGTCCTACAACCTGACCGGGTACTGGACGACACCAGGCACCAGCCTGACGCTCAAGCAGTCCGGACGCGTGCTTACCTGGACGGGCGGGCCCGATAACCGCGCCTGGATCCAGACCTTCAAGGGCACGATCAGCGACGACCCCTTCTATGGCCCCACCTTCTCCGGCACCTTCCAGCAGGACGAGCCTGGGCGTCTGCCACCTCGCTACCGCGGCACGATGAAAGCTCAGATTCAAGACAGCTGCAGCTTCACGTTCCTGTCCATCGTGCAGACCGGTCAGCCGACCGTGAGGAACATCCACTTCCGCAAGGTGCCCTGTGACGTTACGACCAGGCCCCTCGCTCGCCTGAACCTGGTCCTCTACAAGAAGCGGTTTGTCGCCGACTCCAGGCAAGCGAGCTCTTGCCCGTCAGAATTCGAATGCGTTGTCCGAAACGGCGCTGTAGTCAGTATCTGCAACCGAGACGACTTCTACCACCAGCCCTGGGTGCTCTCGTCGGGCAACGCATTCGGTGGACACGGCAAGGTCAAACTGAAGACCGGGGACTGCTACCAGCGCCGCTTCGTCAATAAAGACAGCGAGGCGATTCAGGTCAAGATCTACGACTGGATCCATTCGCAGGAACGCTTCATCGTGACCGTGCTGCCTGGAAAGCGCTAGCGTCGCAGGCACCGACAGCAGACCGAGGCTCGATGCTCGGGGGTCGTTGCGGTCACCGGAACCACCGCCTGAGCCAGTACTTCTCGAAGGCGACCTTGGCGAGGTGCCAGCGGCGACCCGGCCGACGGAGCGTCACCTGCGGAGCCTCTTCGGCATAGAAGTCGCCGGTGGCGTAGGCGGCGATGCCGTCGCCCATCTCGACGAAGCACGCTCCCTTGCCCTCGAAGGCGTCGGACGGCGCGCGCCCGGCGAGCTCGGCGGCGATCCGCTGTGCGACCACCTTTGCCTGGCCGTGGGCGAAGACCCCCGCCTTGGGCAGGAACTTGCCGCCGGCAAGCGGGATCGTCGTGACGTCGCCGATCGCGAAGACGCCCTCGACGTTCGTTGCGAGCGTCGCCCGGTCGACAGGGATGAAGCCGGTCTCGGCGGCGAGGCCGCTCTCGCGGGCCGGCGCCGGCGCCCGGTGCGGCGGCACGCCGAGCAGGAGGTCGTAGCCGACGCGCTCGCCACTCGTCAGCACGAGCTCGCGCGTCTCGGGCTCGATCCGCTCGACGCTCTGCTCGGGGTGAAAGCCGATCTCTCGTTGCTCGAGGATCCCCCGCAGCGCCTCGCCCAGCACGGGGCCGGCGGTCGGCATCGGGAAGGGCTCGGGCGTGTAGACGTCGACCGTCGATCTGCTGCGCACGCCGCGCTTGCGAAGCATTGCCTCGGCGAGCAGGGCGGTCTCGTAGGGCGCCGCCGGACACTTGTAGGGAAGGCGGGAGACAAGAACGACGACGCGACCGCCCTCGAGCTCCTCGAGCGCGCGGCCGGCAGAGACGGCACCCTCGAGCGCATAGGGGCTGTGCGCCGCCTCGGCGAAGCCGGGCAGTGCTTCGGGGGCGAGCTCGGCTCCGAGCGCGACGACGAGTCGGTCGTATGGGATGGAACCGGTCGACGTCTCGACGCGTCCGGCGCCCACGTCGATTGCCCGCACCTCGGCCTGGGTGAGCTCGACGCCGCGGCGTGTCAGACGGCGAAGATCGACGGTCACCTGCTCGGGTCGGCGCGCACCGCTCATCACCCACAGGAACGAGGGTGCGAAGCGGTAGACCGGGTCGCGCTCGACGAGGACGATCCTGTGACCGCTCTGCTTGCGCGCAAGGTGGTTCGCGGCGACCAGTCCGCCTGTGCCGCCTCCGAGTATGACAACCGTCTCTCCAGCCATCGGCTCCTCTCCCAGTTAGAAGGTGACGACCTTCTCCGCCCAGAGCGTCCAGTCGGTCAGCTCCTCGAGCGAGGAGCGGCGGGCGCCTTCGACGATCTGCTCGTCGTGGAGCGCGCGTGCATCCATGCACGTCCCGCAGAGGCCGACCTCGGCCCCGTGGCGCAGGATCGTCGTGACCATGCGATCGAGGTGGTAGTAGCCGTTCGGCAGCACTTGGCCGGCGACGGCGCAACCGACAGCGTCCGCCATCAAGAAGACGCGCACGGTCGTTTCCTCGCGCTTCGCGAGGGAACCTGCGAGGCGCAGAGCGTTGTAGCAGCGCTCGGTCCCGTAGGGTGGGTCGTTTACCAGCACGAGGACGTTCATCGTTCCTCCGCTCCGACTGCGACTGGAAGACCGGCGAGGCGCCACTCGGGGAAGCCGTCCTCGAGCCGGCGCGCGTGAAAGCCCCGCTCGCGCAGCAGCTCGACAGCGCGCGGAGCGAGCAGGCAGTACGGACCTCGGCAGTAGGCGACGATCTCGGCGTCGCGGGGTAGTGACGCGAGCCGCTGCTCGAGCTCCTCGAGCGGAATCGAGATCGCCCCCGGGATGTGTCCGGAGGCGTACTCCTCCGGCGGGCGGACGTCGAGCACGACGACGCCGTGACGTTTCGCGCGCTCGAGGAGCTCCGCGCCGCCGATGGGCTCGTACTCGCCGACGCCCTCGACGTAGCGGCGCACGAACTGCTCGACCTCGGCAAGCCGGTCGCCGGCGAGCTTGCGCAGGGTGAAGAAGAAGCGGCAGACCTCGTCGTCGGCGACGCGGTAGATGACCTTCGTGCCCTCCTTGCGCGCGTCGACCAGCCGGGACGCGCGCAGTGCCTGGAGGTGCTGCGAGGTGTTGGTCACGGTCATGCCGGACGTCCGCGCGAGCGCGTCGACACTGCGCTCGCCCTGGCACAGGAGGTCGAGCAGCTCGACGCGCCGTGCGGAGGCGAGCGCCTTGCCGATTCTCGCGAACTGCTCGTAGAGGTCGGCGTCGCTCGCCATGGCTTCTCCACTATTACAGAAATAACTGGAGGAGTAGAAGAGAGCTGATCACGTGACAGCTGCGCGCGAGGCTCGCCGTCTGAGACAGGCGAACCGGCCGGGGGCGTGGGCAACCAGCCGAAACGGGTGCCGAGGAGGTTCGACCCGCGCTCAGCGCAGGTCGAGAACAAGAGCGAGCGCGTCATCGACCGTCTGCATCTCCTCGAGCGTGAGATGGCCGACGTCTTCGCCAAGCGCCCGGACATCGGCCACGCCCACCATCTCGCACATCACACGTGTGAGCTCGGCGTCGACGATCACCTCCGGGTGGAAGCTCGCCGGTGGCGTCGACTGGGACGTCGGACAGATGATGACCGTCGAGAGTGCGAGCAGATCGTCGGCCTGGACGATCACGCCGAAGCGGCGGCCATGCTGTGCGTGTCCTCGACGTCGTGCCAGCGTGATGGCGTGAACGTCACCGCGGACCACGAAGCTGCTCCATCAACGCCGCCACCTCTCGCGCCTCCCGGACGTACGCGGGATCGCTTGACAGTCGCCTGGCTTCGTCTGCCAGGCCGGCTCGACGCCGGTCGCGCTCCGCAGTCTCCGCGATGGCCTGGCGCGCCGCCTCCGCTCGAGTGATTCCTCGTCGGCGCGCGATCTCGTCGAGGCGCGCGAGACCATCGCGACCGAGGCGAAGCGACAACGGCGCGGACGACGCCATGCACGAACCGTAGCGCATAACGCGCTACGGTTCGGTGCTACCTCGGCTGACCCTGAAAGAGCTAGACCACGGAACTAACGTTCCGCGAAGCGATGGCCACCGGCGCACTCGAGCACCTCGTTCGCCCCGCCGCAGGCGAGCCCGCCGGCCTGCTCGTCCTCTTCCACGGCCGCGGTGCGGACGAGCGGGATCTCCACCCGCTGCTCGACTGGTTCGACCCGGAGCGGCGCCTGCTCGGCGTGACGCCGCGGGGGCCGCTGCACCTTCCTCCCGGGGGAGCGCACTGGTACGCGGTCAAGGAGATCGGCTACCCGGATCCAGCCACGTTCACGGCGACGTACGAGCAAGCGAGCTCGTGGCTCGACGATCTCGCGAAGGCAACGGGAATTCCGCCCCAGCACACCGTTCTCGGCGGGTTCTCCCAGGGAGCCGTGATGACCTACGCGCTCGGCCTCGGAGCCGGCCGGCCGCGCCCGGCCGGGCTCGTGGCGCTCAGCGGGTTCATGCCCTCGGTGCCCGGCTTCGAGCTCGACCTGGCATCTCCAACGACTTCGATCGCGATCGGCCACGGCGCGCTCGACCCCGTGATCTCGGTCGAGTGGAGCCGCCGGGCGCGAGGACTGCTCGAGGAGGCAGGTGCCGAGCCGGTCTACCACGAGTCCCCGCACATCGGCCACACCATCGATCCGGGGTTCCTCCGAAGCCTTCCCGCCTGGCTCGACGGCGTGCTCGGGCGCACCGCCTCGTGATCCTCTCGACGGGAGCCGAGATGCGTGTCACAGGGCCGACGCGCCGGTACGCAGTCGTCTGCGTGAACGGCGGCCAGGCGCGGGAGGTCGAGGGCACCTGGAGCGCCTCGGTCGAGTGGCTCGTCCGCAGACTCTCGCCGAGGCTTCCCGACGTCGCGTTCGCCGAGGTGCGCTACCGCTTGAAGTCGTGGAAGCGCCTCGACTCGTGCTTCGAGGACGCGCGATCAGCCGTTCGGGAGGTCGCCGCGCCGCGGACGTTCATGCTGGGGTTCTCGATGGGCGGGACGGTCTCGATCGCGATCGCCGACGAGCCTCGGGTCGAGGGAGTCGTGGGGCTGGCGCCGTGGATCCCCGAGCAGCTCGACCTGGCAGGCATCGGGAGGAAGCGCCTCACCGTCTTCCATGGCGCTCTCGATCGCTGGCTGCCCGGGATTCCGGGGGTCTCGCCTCGAAGCTCCCGGCACGGATTCGAGCGCGCACGCGCCGCTGGAGCCGAGGGTCGCTATGTCCTCATTCCTGGCGCTCTGCACGGGATCGCGCTCCGTGCGCCCTGGGGTAGCCTCGTCGCGCTCCCCCGCGCCGAGCGCTGGGCCGAGCTCGTCGAGGAGGAGCTCCGCCGCTTCGCCGAATCTCCCTAGGCTCGGGCGATCACGGCCTCAACGGTCTCGTCGCGACCCCGGAGCGTCAGCGTGCGGTGCTCGAGGCCCGCGGTGTCGAGGTTCGCGGCGCCGGCCGCGGACGAGCTGACGAGGATCTCTCCGGCTCCGGCCGCGGACGCCAGCCGCGCGGTCGTGTTCACCGGATCGCCGAGAGCCGTGAAGTCGCACGCATCCCCCTCGCCCACGCGGCCGACAAACGCCACGCCGGTGTGCACTCCGGTGCCGACCGGAATCCAGGGCTCGCCGCCGTCGTTTCCGGTCGCGCTGAGCAGATCCCGCGCGGCGCCTACCGCCTTCGCGGCGTGGTCGTCGCCGGTGAATCCGGGCACGAAGAGGGCGACGACCTCGTCTCCGACGAACTTGTCGACGATGCCGTCCCAGCGGTCGACGACCTCGGCGGCCGTCCCGTAGAACCTCGCGATCAGCTTCGAGAACTCCTGCGGCGGCATCCGTTCGGCGAGTCCCGTCGATCCGCGCACGTCGGCGAAGAGCATCGAGATCTCCACCTCTGCTCCACCCGGCTGCTTGGCGACCGAGTGGAAACACATGCGGCAGAGACGGCGATTCAGGCGCGAGGGGCCAAAGCCGAAGACACGTAACACCGCCTTTCCCGGATTGCCGAAAGGAGCGGCGCAGAGCTTGCAGCGGGGCTCAGCGGGGATCTTCCCCAGCACGCGGCGCATGCGCATGAGAGACGGGATCTCGCCGGTCAGGATCCTCCGCCAAGCCTCCTCCTGCGCGTGGTCGTCGGTCGTCGACGCGGTCGTCGGCTCGGTCATGGGTTGCACATTGTGCTTCATTTGTGGAAGGCCGCGAGCCGCTCGGACTCCTCGCGGACGTCCCGAAGCACTGAAGGGTCGAGGCGCTCGAAGGGCTCGGCCTCGACCCGCCCGCCCGAGAACCTCCAGGTTCCTGCGACGACGCCGTCCACGAGAAAGGTCGCCAACGACTGGGGCGTCTGCGTGTTGAACACCAGCGGGCGATAGCGCTCGGGGAGGATCTGCGTGCGCCGCGCATGCACGAGCAGCACCGCATCCCACGTGGGGAGAAACCGCACCGGAGCAGGCGTCTCCGGGTCGGGGAGCGGTGCGCGCGGCAGGTCGAGCAGCTCCTTGCCCTGCTCGTCTCGGAACCGTCGCAGCTGCAGCCGTTCGAGCGCCGGCGCGATATGGCCGAGCTTCAGGCCGGCCCACAGCGCAATGTCCGTGCGAGCTGCGGGCCCGAACCCCGCGAGGTAGCGCCGAACGAGGTGGTCGAGCGCCTCGTCGACGTCCACGTCCTCCGGGCCGATCCACCGCTCGGCGGTCTGGAAGAGGTGCGCGCGCCGCTGCGCCCAGGTGCCCGAGGGCGGCACGCGAACCAGCTCGAGCCAGGGCCCGACCATCCCCCAGGTACGCCCGACGACGTCGACGAGCTCGTCGTGGCGTCGCGGCCCGTCCGCCATCAGCGCGCGAAGCTCGTCCGCCGTCCGTTCCAGGTCTCGCTCGTCCGGACGCGGCTTCCGCACTCGCAGCCACCAGTCGCGCTGTCCCGCCCGGATCCCGACCGCGAAGGCCCAGAAGTCCCGCTTCGAGACGACGTGGATCGTCGCGCGCATGAGCGTCGCCTGGACCACGGTGCGCCGCTCGAGCGCACGGGTGAGGTCGTCTCGCCGGAATCCCTCGAGGCACGACCAGAGCCGGATGTACGCGTTCGGCGCGTACTGGTCCTGGATGCCGCCAATGCGCTCGAGAGCGCGCGGGATGGGAAGCCGCACGCGCTCGAGGAGGAGTTGGCGGGCGAGGAGCGCCCGGTTCAGCTCGCGCTGCGTGAGGGTGCGGTCGGCCACGACTCGACGCTATCCGAGCTCCGGCGCGCCGGCGCCCGCTGCGTGAGCGCGATTCCACCGACCACGAGCACAGCTCCGAGCACGAGCCACGGCGTCAGAGTCTCGTCGAGCGTGACGGCGCCGATGACCACGGCAAGCGGTGAGATCGCGTACGTGTATGCGACCGCCCGCGTCGGCCCGATGGCCCGAAGCCCGACGTTCCAGCCGATGTAGCCCAGGAGCGTCGCGAGCACGCCGAGATAGAGGACACGCGCAGCATCGGTCCCCGTGACGCCGACCACGGTGTCGATCGTCGACGAGCGAACGAACGGCAGCAGCCCGAGCGTGCCGACCAGGCTCGTCAGCGCCGTCAGCGCGAGGAGGTCGTACCGACCGAGCAACGGCTTGAGGATCACGTTGTAGAGCGCGAATGCGAGCGGCGCGCCCAGCACGATCAGCGGCCCCTTGACACTTTCGAACGGTAGGCTCTCTCCCGTCCCGTAGGCGACGACGACGGCGACCCCGACGAACGCGACCGCAAGGCCGAGCACGTGGCGCATGCGGACTCGGTCCAGGCCGAGGGCGAGTGCGAGCACGAGCGTCATCCCGGGGGCGAGGGCGACGACGAGCGCGGCGACCCCCGAGGTCGTGTACCGGGTGCCGACGTTGAGGAAGAGGTGGTATCCGACGACGATGAGGAGCCCGGCGGCGGCCACCCGCGCTGCATCGCGTCGCGTCAGGCCGGGTAGTCCACGCGCCCGCCAGAGGATGTACGCGAACCCCGGGGCTGCGACGGCGTAGCGGAGGATCGCGATGTCGCCCGCCGCGAAGCCGTTGTCGAGAAGCGCCTTGATCACCGAGAACGACCCGGCCCAGACGACGACGACCGCGAGCAGCGACAGGTGCGCTCGACTTCTCACACTTCGGTCAACGATCGAGACCGCAACGGCGTGAGCTCGACGCCACGGTTTACCGAACTCGGGCGAAGCGGTGGACGGCTTCGAGGAGCTCCTTGCTCTTCGTCTCCGCTTCCTTCGGATCGCCCGAGGCGAGCGCGCCCGCGACGCAGTGGTTCACGTGGTCGTCGAGGATCCGGAAGGCGAGGCTCTCGAGCGCCGTGTTGACCGCCGCGATCTGGGTGAGGACGTCGATGCAGTAGCGATCCTCCTCGACCATCCGCTCGATCCCTCGCACCTGGCCCTCGATTCGGTGCAGCCGGCGGACGAGCGCCTCCTTGTCCGCGGCATATCCGTGCGTATGAGTCTCGGCCTGACTCACGAGGTGAGTCCTTCTCGGGCGGAGTGGAAGCGACGCAGGCGAAGCGAGTTCGTCACCACGAACACGCTCGAGAAGGCCATTGCCGCGGCCGCCACGATCGGGTTCAAGAGACCGGCGACCGCGAGCGGGATCGCGGCCACGTTGTAGGCGAACGCCCAGAAGAGGTTTCCTTTGATCGTCCGCAGCGTGCGGCGCGCAAGCGCGATAGCGTCCGTCGCGGCGCGCAGGTCTCCCGAGACGAGCGTGATGTCGGAAGCCTCGATCGCGACGTCGGTGCCCGTACCGATGGCGAGCCCGAGGTCCGCTTGCGCGAGCGCCGGGGCGTCGTTGATCCCGTCGCCCACCATGGCGACGACCTCGCCCGCCTCCTGGAGCCGGCGCACCTCGGCGATCTTGTCCTCGGGATAGACCTCGGCCAGGACGCGCTCGATCCCGACCTCGCGGGCGACGCGCTCCGCCGTCTCCCGCCCGTCGCCGGTGAGGAGCACCGGCGTGAGACCGAGCCGCTCGAGACCCGCGATCGCCTCGGCGCTCGTGGCCTTGACCGTGTCGCGCACAGCGAGTGTCGCCCGCGGCTCCCCGTCCCAGGAGACGGTGATGGTGCCGTCGCGGCGCCCGACCTCGACCGCGCGTGCGTCAACCGTGCCCCGGACTCCGATGCCCGGCAGGTTGCGGAAGTCGGTCACCGGAGGAAGCTCACCGATCTCACGCCGCGCTGCGGCGGCGACCGCCTGCGCGATCGGGTGCTCGGATGCGGCCTCGACGGCCCCCGCCAGGCGAAGGATCTCGTGGCGCGCCTCGCCGTCGAGCGGTATCACGTCGGCGAGCTCCATCCTCCCCTCGGTGACCGTGCCGGTCTTGTCGAGGACGATCGTCGTGATCCGTCGCGTGCGCTCGAGGATCTCCGGGCCCTTGATGAGGATGCCGAGCTGCGCTCCGCGACCCGTGCCCACCATGAGCGCTGTCGGCGTGGCGAGGCCGAGCGCGCAGGGGCAGGCGATGATCAGCACCGCGACCGCTGCAGAGAAAGCAGCCGTCGCGTCCCCGGTGACGGCGAGCCACCCGACGAGCGTCGCAAGCGCGATCCCGATCACGATCGGGACGAACACGCCGGAGATGCGATCGACGAGCCGCTGGATCGGCGCCTTGCCCGACTGTGCCTCGGCCACCATGCGCGCGATCTGCGCGAGCGCCGTGTCGGCGCCGACCTTCGTGGCACGAACGACGAGACGCCCGTAGGTGTTGATCGTCGCCCCTGCCACCTCCGACCCGGGCGCGACGTCGACGGGCACGGGCTCGCCGGTCAGCATCGACTGGTCGATCGCGGAGGCCCCGTCGACGACATCGCCGTCCGTCGGGATCTTCTCCCCCGGCTTCACGACGATGAGGTCTCCGACGGCGACGTCCTCGATCGCGATCAAGACCTCTTCGCCGTCGCGGAGGACTCGTGCCTCCTTCGCGCCCAGCTCGAGCAGCGCGCGGATCGCCGCGCTCGAGCGACGCTTTGCGCGCGCCTCGAGGTAGCGGCCGAGGAGGATCAGGGTCGTGATCACGGCTGCGACCTCGAAGTACGTGTGCGCGTCATCGACGGCGACGAGCGCCACGACCGACCATCCCCAGGCGGCGAGCGTGCCGATCGAGATGAGCGTGTCCATCGTGGCCGCGCGGTGCCGCGCATTGAGCAGGGCCGCGCGGTGGAATCCTTGTCCGGCCCAGAAGACGACCGGTGTGGCGAGCGCGAACGCGACCCACTCCCATCCTGCGAACTGGAGCGGCGGGATCATCGCGAGCAGGGTCAGCGGCGCCGTCAGCGCCGCCGCGCCGAGGAGCCTCGTGCGCAGCGTGCGCGCTCGATCCTCGTCCTCGACGGCCTCCGTCGCCAGCCTCGCGTGATATCCGGCAGCCTCGACGGCGCCGATCAAGTCGGTGACCGCCACCCGCTCGGGGTCGTATCGGACCGCGGCCTGCTCGGTCGCGTAGTTGACCGCAGCCTCGACGCCCTCGAGCTTGTTGAGCTTTCGCTCGATGCGCGTCGCGCACGCCGCGCAGGTCATGCCTTCGAGCGCGAGCTCGACCCGGGTCTCCGCCTCAGGTGTCGCCGTCGTGCTCATGCGGCCTCGTACCCGGCCTCCACGATCGCGGCGCGAAGCGCGGCGTCGTCGAGCTCCAGGCCGTGAACGGTCACGATCTTCGATTCGACGTCGACGGCGACCTCCTCGACGCCCTCCACCTCGGACATCTCCTCCCGGATCGACATCGCGCAGTGCGCGCAGTGGATCGCGGGAACGCTGTAGGTGACGGTCTCGCTCACGGTTCTCCTCTCGGGTCGCGTTGGTCCCGAGGAGTATACCCCATGAGGGTATTTAGGACATCTCTTGCTTCCCGGCTTTCTCGTGCAGCCGGCCCGCGGCGATCTCCGAGGCCATGACCTTCGAGTCGTCGCGGTACCAGGCGCCGTCCTCGAGCTCGATGGCGGGGAGGAAGTGCTGCCCGG
>Ga0209640_10004201_pt1 | contig 12656 bp, 12 predicted proteins | sample RifCSP10_1_FD_184018 | JGI IMG/M metagenome (GOLD analysis project Ga0209640, IMG submission 184018) | Soil microbial communities from Rifle, Colorado - Rifle CSP2_sed 10_1 (SPAdes) (version 2) | ecosystem: Environmental > Terrestrial > Deep subsurface > Rock core/Sediment | place: Rifle... | reverse complement strand
CCCCGCTGAGCATCACGGAATTCAAGTAGAGCGTCACCGTGCTCCCGGGCGTGGCGGCGAAGGTCCTTTGGGTAAACACCGTGGTGTCGAACCCCGGCGAAACCTCCGTGAACCCATTCATTCCGGCGCCGAAATACGAGAAGTCGGAATCGGTGCCGCCGCAGTTCCCTGAGGCGGTCGACCAGACCAGGTAGCCTCTCTCTGTAAATCCAAAAAGGTGGGTCATGTTGACCCGATGCTTTCCCGTCACGGTCAGCAGCCCCGATGCACCCGCCGGGATCGTCGCATCCGCCGGGATCGTCACCAAGACCGACCCCTGGTTCGTGCACACAGCCGGCATCGGCAACATCCCGGGCCCGGTGAAGGCCCACGCGTAGCTGCCGGGTCCGGGCGGTCCGGGATCGCCGTCCGTGCCATCCATGCCGTCGGCGCCATCCATCCCATCAGCACCGTCCATCCCATCGGCGCCGTCCTGTCCGTCCTCCCCTGGCGCACCGGGCGGCCCCGGAAGTCCGGGTGTGCCGGCGGCCTGCCACGACAATGCGAGCTCAGGCTTGCGACAGGGCTCCCCCTCATCGACGAGCCGCAGCTGGCCGTTCGGCCCTGCGCACGCGTAGATGATCGGGCCCGGCGGTGACGCGCGCCGCTGCGCGGCAGCCGGCATCGCCCACATCAACACCAGCACGCCGACGAACATCACGGTCGCACGCGTCGGATACATAACGCTCTCCACTCTTTGTCTGCGAAACTGTTGAGGCTGCACACAATTTACACTCACTCGTCCGGGTCGTTCACAAGATTTTCACGACTTACAGATTCGTGATCGTCGTCGTCGCCGAGAGGCAGCATCTCTTCACGCGGTGTCAGTTCTGTAAGGCCCGCCGGCGGATCGAAACCGAGCGCCTCGGCCATGTCCTCGATTCGTGGCAGGTCACTTAAGTCGTTGAGACCGAAGCGGATCAGAAATTCTTTCGTCGTCGCGTAAAGAAACGGCCGGCCGACGACATTCTTGCGACCGACGATTTTGATCAGATGGCGCTCGAGCAGCGTCGAGAGCACCCCCGCCGTGTTGACGCCACGAATCTCGGAAATCTCAAGGGCGGTGATGGGCTGCTTGTACGCGATGACGGCCAGCGTCTCGAGCGCCTGCACGGTGAGCTTCTGCGTGGAGCGCTCGTGAAACAGCCGTCGCACCCACTCGTGGAGCTCGGGCCGCGTGACGATCTGGTATCCGCCCGCCACCTCGACGAACTGCAGTCCGGGACGCTGCTCGTACTCGGCCTGGAGCGCCAGCACCGCAGCCGTGACGTCCTCTCTGGGCTCGTCGGCCAGCAGTTTGAACAGCATCCTGGGCGTGATGGGCTCGGGCGAGGCAAAAATGAGCGCCTCCACAATCGCCTTGAGCTCGGCCGAGGCGGTACCGGCTGTTTGTGCGGTGTCGTCGCTCACTGTGGATCACCAATGGGGTGCGGCGCGTCGGCCGGGCGCGCGCGCTTGTAGACGCGAATCGCCCCGAAGCTGCCGGTCTGGAACACGCGGATCAGTTTAAGCCGGATCATTTCCAGGAGCGCGAGAAACGTGACGATCATGAACGCCCGCGATCCGTCGCCGTCGGTGAAAAGATCCTCGAAGCCGCACGCCTCGGTCTCCGAGAGCCGCGCCAGAAGCTGCTGGATGCGATCCTCGATCGAGACCTGGTCGGGCGGCAGCACCATCGGCGGCCGCCGGCTGGCCCGTTCGAGCACGCCGCGGAACGCCGTGAGCAGGCTGAACAGGTCGACCTCGAGCTCCGGCTCGTAGGCGTCGCCGGCCGCGTCCGCCACGCTCGCATCCGGCCGCGTGAACTGCGCGCCGCGCAGCGTCTCGCGCTCGTGCAGCAGTTCGGCCGCCGCCTTGAACTTCTGGTGCTCCAGCAGACGGCGCACCAGCGCCTCGCGCGGGTCCTCGGGCTCCCCGTCCTCCTGCGCCGGATCGGGGCGCGGCAGGAGCGTGCGCGACTTGATGTGAATGAGCGTCGAGGCCATCACCAGAAACTCCCCCGCGACGTCGAGGTTCATTTCCTGTATCAGCTCGATGTACTGGAGGTACTGCTCGGTGATGATCGCGATGGGAATATCGTAGATGTTGAGCTCGTTCTTGCGAATGAGGTACAGGAGCAGGTCGAGCGGTCCTTCAAACGCCTCGAGCCTGACGTGGTAGGCGTCGGGCGAGGGTTCGAAGTCCGAGTGCTCAGTCATGGAATCAACCACACAGAAAGGCGGCTTATGATAGTCAGCGATGAGCGAGATTACCAACGGTAGCGTCGCCGGCACATTCGAGGAGGCGGTCCGCCGCTCTGAGGCTCTGCGGGCCGATTTCCTGACACACCCGAAACGGTATCGCGTGCTGACAGGCGACCGCCCCACCGGCCCGCTGCACATCGGGCACTATTTCGGCTCTCTGAAGAACCGGGTTGCGCTGCAGGATCTGGGAATCGAGACGTTCATTGTCATCGCCGACTACCAGGTGCTGACCGATCGCGACTCGGTCGAGAGTATCCCTGAGAACGTCAGGGAGCTCGTGCTCGACTATCTCGCCGCCGGGCTTGACCCGGCAAGCGGCCGCACGCACATCTTCTGTCACAGTCACGTACCGGCGCTCAATCACCTGCTCGTCCCGTTTCTGACACTTGTCGGGATGGGTGAGCTGGATCGCAACCCCACCGTGAAGGAAGAAATCGACGCGGCCGGCCTGACGACGGTCAGTGCGGCGATGTACACATATCCGGTCCACCAGGCCGCCGACATCCTGTTCTGTAAAGGCAACGTCGTTCCTGTCGGCAGGGATCAGCTCCCGCACCTCGAGCTCACCCGCAAGATCGCGCGCCGCTTCAATCAGCGGTTCTGCCAGGCGCGTCCGCCGGTGTTTCCCGAACCGGAAGCGCTGCTGTCGAACGCACCGAAGATCCTGGGGCTCGACGGATCGCAGAAGATGAGCAAGAGCCGCAACAACGCCGTCATGTTGCGGGCCAGCGCCGACGAAACGGCCGCCCTCGTCAAGAAGGCGAAGACCGACTCGGACCGTCACATCACCTACGAGCCGGATCGGCGGCCCGAGGTCGCCAACCTCCTGCTGCTCGCGTCGCTGTGCGGGGCAGAAGACCCTGAGCGCATCGCGGCGCGTATCGGAGACGGCGGCAGCGGCGTGCTCAAGACCGTCGTGACCGATGCCCTCAACGACACGCTGGCACCCATCCGAGCGCGGCGTGCGCTGCTCGCGCGCGACGGTGACATCGTCCGGGACACGCTCCGCCGCGGCATCGCCGAGGCCAACAGCGTTGCCAACACGACGTTGCAGGAAGTGCGCGCGGCGATGAATATGGGGTACGGGATCGACTCAGCACAGCAGTGAGGTTCACAGCAGCCACGCCAGCAGCAGCCTCGCCGGCGGCGAGATGATCGTCGTCAGCATCCCGGTCAGCATCAACCCGTACAGGATGAGAAAACCGTACGGCCGCAGCCGATTGAAGGTGTCGGCCATAGGACCGGTCAGCAGGCCCGACAGGACGTTGCCGCCATCGAGCGGCGGCACCGGGACCATGTTGAACACCGCCAGCAGCACGTTGACGAACACGGCGGTCTCGAGCGGCGAGATCAGACGCGCCGGCGGCCCGACCCCGTCGGCGCCCGTCGTGGCCAGCGCCCGCAGCAGGATGGCCGCCAGCGCGGCGAGCACGAGGTTGCTGGCCGGCCCGGCGGCGGCAATCAGCATGAACTTCTGCCGCCAGTGGCCGCGCAGTTGCGCGACGCTCACCGGCACCGGCTTGGCCCATCCAATGAGCGGCAGGTTCGTCGCCATCGCAATCAGCGGAAAGAGGATCGTGCCGATCGGATCCACGTGCACCGCCGGGTTGAGCGAGAGGCGGCCCAGCCGCCGCGCGGTGGAATCCCCGAGCCGGTCCGCCGACCAGGCGTGCGCGGCTTCGTGCACGGTGAGGGAAACCAGCAGAACGAGAAACCCGGTCAGGAGCTGAGTGAGGTCTGGCAAATCACCAATCGCAAATTATTTGACTTGCGTCGTGAGCGGTTTGCCCTTTTCGACGACGAACGAGGCGATGGCTTTCGCAGGGGTCGCGCCTCGGTTGATGCCCTCGTGCACCTTTCCAGCCTCAACCCAGAACGACTCGCCAGCTTTGTAGGTGAGGGTGGGCCGGCCGTCGTGGTCGAGCGTGAGCGCGCCCTCCTGGACGTGCACGAGCACCGTCCCGGGATGGGTGTGCCTGCCTTCGCGGCCGCCGACCGGGATCGTCACCGCAACCAGCACCGACTGGTAGCCGGGCACGGTCACGTCCTGCTGGATCAGGACCTTGCGTTCCACGCTCGGCTGCTGCGCCTGTCCGGGCGATGGCGCCCCGATGACCGACACGATGGCGACAATGAGCGCAGGGACCAGACGTCTGACGGGCGTGTGCATGACGGCCTCCACGCCCGGCAGCTTACTACAACCGCGGATCGCGACGAGCTTGAGCCTAGAAGAACCGCTGCGGCACGACGATGGTGTCGCCCGGCTGCACGAAGTCGGTCAGCGCCACCTTCATCGTCTGCTTCTGGCCGCCGATGGTGCGCACCACCTGGATGCGCGAGGTCGAGGCACGGTCGGTCACCCCGCCGGCCAGCGAGAGCGCCTGCAGCAGCATCGTGTCCTGGGGCAGCGGGTACGCGCCCGGATTTTTCACCTGCCCGAAGAGAAAGACGTCGCGCGCGCGGAGCACGAAGATCGTGTCGGAGCCGCGGAGCATCACGAACGGGGCGAGGCCGGTTTCGAGGTCGCGCAGGTTGACCCGTTCGGTCTCCTCCCCGCCGGCGCGGGCAATCACCACCTCGCCGCTGGCCGTCGGCAGCGTCGAGCCGGCCAGCGCAAGCACTTCAACGAGCGACATGTCGCCGGACATCGGATAGGCGCCCGGCTGCCGCACTTCGCCGATGATGAAGACCCGCTGGCTCTGGTACGTGTTGATGGCCACCGTGAGCTGCGGGTGCATGAAGAACCCCTGCTCCACCAGGAGGCGTTTCAGGTCGGTTTCGAGCTCGCGAAGCGTCACACCACCCGCCCGCACGCGGCCAATGAGCGGGTAGGTAAACGTGCCGTCGGTCTCCACGGTGAATCGCCCGGACAAGTCGGGCTGATCGTAGGACGTAATCGTGAGCACGTCCTGCGCGCCGATGACGTAATTGTCCTGCAACAGGCGCCCCGGCTGCGCGAACGCCGCGGTGGCCGTCGCCGCACAGAGGCCTGCCACGGCCGCGATCCAGCGAATACGGAAGGTCTTCATGCTTTCAAGTATCGGGCCCGTGGCTGATAGCGTCTAAGACATATTATGTCGTCATGTGATAGGTTTGGACTATGGAGTCCGCGGCCGTCCCCGCTGTCTCGTTCCGCCAACTGCAGTACCTCGTCGCGGTTGCCGACGCCCGCAACTTCCGCCGGGCGGCCGAGGCCTGCCACGTCGCGCAGCCGTCGCTCAGCGCCCAGGTGGCGCTGGCCGAGCGGCTCCTGGGCGTCCGCGTCTTCGAGCGCGACCGCCGCGGCGTCCGCGTGACGCACGCCGGCGAGGCGGTCCTCGACGAGGCGCGCAAGATCCTGGTCGCCGTCGCCGGCCTCGGGACCGTCGCCCGGCAGTTCAGCGACCCGTTTCGGGGCACGCTCCGTCTGGGCGTCATCCCAACCGTGGGCCCGTACCTGCTGCCCGACATCACCCCTGCGCTGGCGCGCGCCTTCCCGAAACTCACGCTGCTCTGGAGCGAAGAGCGCACGGCCATCCTCGTGGGGCACATCAACGACGGCGCTCTCGACGCCGCGATCATGGCCCTTGAAGCCGACATCGGCAGCTGTGAATACGCGGTGCTCGGACGCGACCCGTTCGTGCTCGCGGCCTCGCCGTCACATCCCTTGATGAAAACGAGGAAGCCGGCGACCACTGCCGACCTGAAGGATGTGCCGCTGCTGGTGCTCGCTGACGGCCACTGTTTCCGGGACCAGGTGCTCGACACCTGCGCCGACACGCGCGTGAAGAAGATGAGCTTTCAGGCGACGAGCCTGTCGACGCTGGTGCAGATGGCCGGGGCGGGTACGGGAGCGACGCTGCTGCCCGCGCTGGCGCTGCCGGTCGAGAACCGGCGCAGCCAGCTGCGCGTGCGCCGGTTCAGCCCTCCCGTGCCCGGACGCACGCTCATACTCGCCTGGAGGCGCGGGTCGGTGCTCCGTCCGGCCTTGAGCCAGGTGGCACAGACGATGCGCAAGGCCTATCCGCGCCGGCAGCGCCGGTAAGTCAGTACGTGGCGCGCTGCTGGATCCCTTCGAGGTAGCGGACGATCGCGTCGATGCGATCCTTGACCGTCCCGCCGGACGAGCCGCCCGGCATCGTCTTGAAGACATCGCCCCAGACCGGCATCTCCCGATCGCCGTGGCTGGCGACGCCGCGGCCATCGACGATGCGGCGGACGCGCTCGCTCGGGAAGACGCCGCCGTTGCGGCTGGTGAACTGGGTGAGATCGGGCGGGGCGTGCCGCAGGTGCTCGGCGAGCGGTCCGTCGCCCTGCGCGGTCGCACCGTGGCAGCTGGCGCAGTGGGTCTTGAAGAGCTGGCTGCCGAGTTCGCCCGGTGCCGTCGACGGCGGCTGCAGCGTCTCGATGTAGGCCACCAGGTTGGCGATACGCTCGCGCACCCGGACGTCCGACTCGAACGCCTGGAACATCGGGCCCCACACCGGCATGTCGGTGGTCCCATGGGCGGCCGGCGGACGCGCCGTTCCCGTGATGAAGTCACGCACGCGGTCGCGGGGAAACGCGCCGTTGTTGCGCCGCGCCAGGAGCGTCAGGTCAGCCGGGCGCGTCCGCAGCGCGGTGGCCACCGGCCCATCGCCGCGCCCTCCGTCACCGTGGCACGCCGCACAGTACAACTCGAACGAGTCGCGTCCCGCCAGCGACTCGATCAGCACGCTCGGCGCCTGCGTGCCGCGCGTCTGAGCCGCCGCCGCGATCGAGATTCCGAAGAACGCCACCAGGACGCACTCGACTGCCGACCGCGCACGTCTCTCCACGCGACCTCCTCCTCCCCGGAGCGGCGACGTGCAATCCCGGTGCCTCGCTGCGGCCAACGGCCAGACGCGTCCGCGCGGGACCGCCGCGGAAAAACCCGCCCCTCGAGCGGATTTTCCCAGCGACGCGCTCCGTCGCGCGCGTCAGCCCGTCCATCGCGTCGCCGTTAGAACCGATACAGCACGCGCACGTACGCCGTGTGGCCGGTGTACGGCCGATTGCCGTACCCGGTGAGCAGGCCGCCGAGCCAGTCGATTCGCGGCTCGCCGGTCGCCGGCGTGAAAGCGACGGGGCCGTTCGTGTCGATCGTGTTGTAGTCGACGATCTCGAGCTTCTCGAAGTAATAACCGACGCCGACGCCGGCGCGAGCGGTGAAGAAGTACTGCACGTCGGCGCTCGCCCGGTGCCACGAGTTCTCGACCGCCGGCAGCGGGATGAACTGGTTGAGCGCGGTCAGGGCGGCCACGCGGGGCCCCCCGTGCACGAAGCTGTTCTCCGAGTCGGTGTAGTCGTAGCCGAACCGGATATCCGTGTTCTGGACGGCGCGCAGCAGGTCGAGATAGACGCTGACGTTGTTGATCGTGTCGTCGTTGTCCAGCGTCCAGTTTCGAGTGGGGTCGGTCCAGCTCGGGTCCGGCGCCGGGTTCGCGTTGCGCGAGAGCTGCAGCGAGCTATACGTGTCGTAGCCGTAGTTCGCGCCAAGGCTGACGACGTCGGTCGGGTGGAAGTTGGCGCCGACGTTCCAGCTCTTCACGTCTGATTCGTGCAGCCCGAACAACTCGCCGGGGCGGTTGACCGGTACGGACGTGTCGGCCATGTACTCGTCCCGGCCGCCGGCGACCTGGAGGTACACGTCGAAGGTGTCGCGCGGCATCACCGTCAGCAGGAGCGAGCCGCGCGTCCGGTCGCGGTCCGCTTCGTCGTAGTAGCGCAGCGACGGCTGCGTGCCGCCCGGCCCGGCCTCGTAGTCGACGCCGGTCTCGACGAAGCCTTCGCCGCGGCGCTGCGCCACGTCGAAGGCAGCGCGCAGCGTCACGTACTGGCTGGAGAAGGTGTCGAACGACACGCGGAAGATGTGCTCGCCGACGTCGCTGAAGCCGCGGCCGTGGCGCTCGACCGCCTCGTGGCCGTAGCCGACGCGGAGAGTGCCCCACGGTGCCGGCGTCAGTGAGACGTTGGCATCGAAGATCTGACGCGAAATGTCGAACTGGGGCGAGAAGCCTTCTTCGATCTCCTCAGGGACCGCATCGAACCGCACGTACTCTCTGGCGTCGAAGACGGGCGTCCGGACGTCGCGGTCGTTGTACCGATACCGCACCGTGAAGTTGACGCGGCGGAACGGCCGGGAACTGAGGTTGATGAGCGTGTTGATGCCCCTGGCCTCGGCCTGCGCCGAGGAGCGCGGGAGCTGCGCGAGGCGCGGGAACGCCGCGAACACGGCCGGCGAGTCGATCAGCGGGTTGATCGTCCAGGGAATCAGCGCCTCGTTCTGGTTCTGCGACGAGAGCTGGGCGACGCCGTTGAGCGTCGTGCGGCCCGGCATCTTGTAGAGGCCCGTCGCGCTGACGACGTTCATCATGTTGTCCGGCGCCATCGCCTGGCGTCCCTGCGCCGGGCCGTTGCCGTTGCTGTAGCCGCTTGGATCGTAGGGACCGAGCGGCGGCGCGAGGCCGTTGCTGAAGTCGGTGAGCCGGATCGGGTTGTCCCAGACGAGGCTGTGCACGTTGTTCGTGAACCACGATCCATCCCAGCCGAGGCGGAACATCCCCCGCGGATTCAACCACGACGCCCCAAGCGACAGATCGTCGGTCCGCTGATCGAGCGGCTGCGGCAGCTCGACGGCTTCACTGAACGCAAACGATGCCCCCCAGGGCTGCTGCCCGTCCCGCCTCGACGATTGGTATCGCGCGTCGACATCCACGCTCCTCGTCGCGGCGTAGTTCACGGAGAAGGCCGCCGTGTCGCGGACGTGCCTCAAGTCGAACGGACTGGCGAGACTGTTGTAGATAGACCGGTTCGCCTTCGCCTGGGCCGCAAGCGCCGGCGTGCTGCAGGACGCCGGCGGGGCGCCGGGCGCACAGGGCACCCCGACGGCCGTCCCATCCGCGGCAGCGTTGGTCGGCCCCTGCACGGCCCGCTGCGCGGTGTCGTCCAGCGTCAGTGTGCTGCCGTTCGTGACAAATGGCGTCCGGGCCAGGTAGCTGAAGTTGAGCGGCAGGGACGCCCAGTCGAAGGTGACCCGCACGCGCCGGCTCAGAAAGGCGGCGTCGTACCGCTGATCGCGATAGCCCACGTGCGAGGCATTCGCGTTAAAGCTGTACGTGCCGCTCTCGCGGCTGAGCCTGAAGCTCGAATACATGCCGTCGCGCGTGTCGCGATACCGCTCGTATCGCGCCTCGTCGCCATCGGTCGTCGTGAAGAGGCCGCCGATGTCCACCGTTCCCACGAGCGTGGACGTCGGCACCTGAGGTTGGGGCTGCGGCGCCGGCGGCGTCTGGGCCGCGCCCGGACGTGAGGCCAGCAGGAGCGCCGCGATCAGCAGGACGAATCTGTTTCGCATCGCACTCCTCCTCTACCGCAGGAACGCCTTGCCCGACGGGGCGTTTGAGCCGTGTATGAGCTGATGGCAGTTCGTGCAGGCCCGTCCGTACACCTTGTTCGCGTTTTGCGAGTTCTGCAGCAGGTAGCCGTCGTACACCGTGGGAGGGTGGCGCGACGTCACGTGACACCGCTGACACAGGAAGGGCAGCTTGCTGACGAGCATGCGGTCGTTGTTCGACCCGTGCGGATCGTGGCAGGTGATGCAGCTCTCGCTGACGGGCGCATGCTCCCACAGATACGGCCCCCGCTTGTCGGCGTGGCAGCTCGTGCAGCTTTCGTCGATGGTCGTGCCGGCGCGCAGCAGCCTGACGTTCGTGCTCCCGTGCACGTTGTGGCACGACGTGCACACGAGCGCCCCTTCCCGCACCGGCATGTGGTTGAAGCGGTGCGTCCTGTTCACGACATTGCGGTGGCAGGTGCTGCACAGGGCCCTCTGGTCCTGCGCCTTCAGCAACGGTTCGCCTTTCGCCGCGTGGACGCTGTGGCAGGTGACGCAGCTCAGGTTCCGCTGGTCGTGCTGGCTGCCGTCCCATAGGGCGTGCGACGCCCGGTTGTGGCACGACGTGCACGTCTCGCTGACCTCCGACGGCGCCATGGTGCTGAACCGTCTGATCAACGTCGAGTCGCCGCTGTCGGCGTGCGCCTTGCCGGGGCCGTGGCAACTCTCGCACCCCTGGTTGGCCGCGGGCGTGCGCTCGATGAAGGCCCGTCCGTGCATCGTCGCTTTGTAGGAGGCCCGCTCCTCATGACAACTCAGGCACGTGGCCTCGCCGACGTACGCGCCGGCGGCCGGCTGGCCCGACCCGGCCGGCGCCTGCGCGGGCGCACCCCGCGGCGCCGCAGACACCGCCGGCGCCGCCGCCGCCGGCGCGGCCGCGACCACAGGGCTCGTCATCGCGACAAACAGGGCCATGAGGAAGAAGGTCAGCGCGACCGTCACGCACGCAAACCATCGATTCGCAGTCATCAACACACCTCGTCTGTCGAACAGGCGTTAGCCGGTCAAGAACGCGATCAGGATCAGAAGGGCCAGTATGAAACCCACGGCAATGGCGGCCGCGCCGCCGATGCGGGCTCGCCGGACCACCCGGGCGTCCGGCGCGGGGCTCACCCGCGCCTCCAGCCTGCCGGTGGCGATCAGCCGGGCATATTCGAGCGGCCGCTCCCGCGCGTACTCGTCCTCGGCGACCACGCCGGTGAACATCACCAGATCCATCGGGAACTTCTGCGGCCGCATGTGGCTGTTGAAAAAATGGATGGCGACGATGAACCCCACCGCCAGGAGCGCCTCCTCGCCATGCACAAGCAGGGCCACATTGAACGCCCATCCCGGCAGCATCCGGGCGAAGAATTCGGGAAACCACAGCATCAGACCCGAGCCGCCGATGATGACCATCCCCCAGAAAACCGCCATGTAATCGAATTTTTCCCAGTAGGTGTAGCGATCGAAGGCCGGCTTCGGGCCCTGCCACAGAAACCACCGGACGTGGTGGTAGAAGTCCCGAACGTCGCGGGGCTGCGGGACGAGCGAGGCCGGCCCCCAGAGCACGCCCCACTCGCCCCGCACGAGGCGCCCGGCGATGCGCGCGACGTGAAACAGGAACACGCCGATCAGCACGAGCGCAAACAGGCGATGGATCACGCCGGTGACGCCGAAGCCGCCGAACACCTGCGCCATCGGACGCGCCCAGCCCGCCTGCGAAAACCGCAGCGGGAGGCCCGTGGCCGCCAGACCGAGAAACGCGACCAGCAGCGCCAGGTGCTGCGCCCGATCGGTGGCATCGAACCGCCGCACGTAGCGTGCGTCAGCCATGGGGCTTTCGCCCGACATCGGTCGGGCCGACGCGCTCGCGCACGAACCAGAGCAGGGTGTGCACGCCGAAGAACGCAAAAACCCCGAAGAGCAGGGCGTCCATGAATCGGCCGGCGTAGTAGAGCGCCGGCAACCGTTCGGGATCGTCCCTGTTGGCGTGAGGCTGGTAGCCGACGAAGTTCAGGCTGGCCGACGCGTGGCAGGTCTGGCACGTCGCCAGCAGGTTGGCCGGCGAGACGCTCGAGCGGACGTCCGACCTGCCGAAGACCTGGTGCGACTGGTGGCAGTCGGCGCACTTGGCGACCGGCGTAAACCCGAGCGCCGTCACCTGCCCGTGAAGGCTGTCGCGATAGGTCGTGAGCGCCTCACGGTGGCAGGTTCCGCACTCCTCGACGGCCGAGAGCTGCCACTGGTCGCTTGCCGTGGACCTGATGCTGTGCGCCGAATGGCACGACGCGCAGTGCGGCGCCGCCGGCGCGCCGCTCGCGAGCACCTCCGCGTGGACGCTCTCACCGTACAGGCGCTGCTGGTTCGCGTGACAGGTCCCGCAGGTGGCCGGCACCTTCGATGGATGGACCCGGCTCTCGAGATCGGCCGGGCGCCGGATGTCGTGGCTGTTATGGCAATCCGAACAGGTGGGCGCCACCGTCGTCCGCGCGAGCGCCGCGCCGTGAATGCTGTCGGCGAACTGTCCCGCGACGGCGGGGCCGCGCGGCGCGCCTTCGGCGACGGCGTCGCCGTGGCACTGCGCGCACGTACCGGCGACGCGCAGCTTGTTGGTCGGCGACTCAGGATCGGCCGCCGGCCTGATCTGGTGGGGCGGCCCATGGCACGCGACGCATCCGGCGGGGGTGCTGGACGCGGGCGTGAGGCGCGCATGCACGCTCAGCGCGAGCCCCTTGGCCGGCTCGTCGTGGCACGCCGCGCAGCTGACCGGCGCCAGACGTTCGGCGTGCGGAAACTCGGCGGCCGCGGCGAGATCCGCATGGCAATCGACGCACGCAAACGGCGCGTGTATCGACGCCGCAGTTCAGACGCTTCACCGGCAGTGCCGAGATCGTCGGCGGGCAGGACGACAACTTCGACGAATGGTCGTCGGCGTGGATTCTGTACTCCACGATCGAGGCGGATTGGCGCCCGACCGACCTCGCCGGCGATGTCCTCGA
>Ga0209640_10004200_pt1 | contig 12657 bp, 12 predicted proteins | sample RifCSP10_1_FD_184018 | JGI IMG/M metagenome (GOLD analysis project Ga0209640, IMG submission 184018) | Soil microbial communities from Rifle, Colorado - Rifle CSP2_sed 10_1 (SPAdes) (version 2) | ecosystem: Environmental > Terrestrial > Deep subsurface > Rock core/Sediment | place: Rifle... | reverse complement strand
GGTTGAGGGTGGGTGAAAAGTTGCCACTCGTGACGGCCCCCACCGGCTCGCCGTCGCACAGCACGCGGTACCCCTCTCGGGGCGGCCGACGGCCCTCGAGGGTGAGACCACGCAGGAGGCGGGCGACACCGGCATCCCGCTCCGCGGCAAGCGCGCGAGAGCCCCGGAACGGGCCTTTGTCCCAGCCCACCACCCATCCGAGCCCCGCTTGCAGGGTCGTGATTCCCGGACCGAGTTCGTGGCCGTGGAGGGGGTATCCCATCTCGAGCCGCAACGTGTCGCGTGCGCCGAGGCCCGCCGGCGTGACGCCGGCCGCCAGGATGGCCCGCCAGAGTTCGACGGCCACCGACCCGGGCACGTACAGCTCGACGCCGTCCTCACCGGTGTATCCCGTGCCGCCCACGATCACCTCCGCGCCCGCGAACATCGTCGTGCCGACGCGGAATCGACCAACGTCGACCGCTTCGGGGAGGACCGCCTTCAGCCTCGTTCGGGCCTCCGGACCCTGGACGGCCAGAAACGACCGCGTATGGGTGACCTCGTCGACCGCGCCCCCGGGAACGGCCTCACGGAGGGCAGCGAGAGCGGGGTCGGTGTTGGAAGCGTTCGGGATCACGAGGAAGTCGTCGTCACCATCACCGGACGATGCGAGCCACCACACGATGATGTCGTCGACCACGTGGGCGTCCGCTTCGTCGAGCAGATGGGTGTATTGCGCCCGACCGGGCTCGACCTTGCGCAAGTCGTTGGTGAGGAGGCCTTGGAGGCCGTCGAAGGCCCCAGGGCCGCCGACCCGCACGTTTCCGAGGTGAGAGACGTCGAACACAACGGCCTGCTCCCGGCAGCGGCGGTGCTCTTCGAGTACGCCGTCGTACTGAAGCGGCATGTCCCAGCCGCCGAACGGCGTCATGCGAGCTCCAAGGGCTCGATGCTCAGCGTCGAGAATCGACCGCTCCACAGTGGCCACCTCCCGAGCCTAGGGCCGGCATCGAGGGGGTCGAGGAACGGGCAGACGGGGAACGCTCAGGCCGTTCCGGCCTCGTCGAACGGGGTCCCGGAGACGACGTCGTCGAAACGCAGCTCGGTGACCCCTTCGTCGTCAAGGACGTGTTGGCTCGGCGGTTCGAGGCCGTACTTGACGAGCAGGCGCAAGTAGTCGCGCTGATAGAAGATTTTGACTTTGACGCCCGGGTACGACTCGCGAAGCCGTCGAACCTTGCGGTTCTTCTTTGTCACCAGCTTCTGATTCAGCGTGGTGATCTCGATGAAGAGGTCGTAGGCCGGCAAGTAGAAGTCGGGCGTGAATGCCTCCTGCGGCTTGCCCTCGCTGTCGGAGGTGAGGACGAACGTGCGCGGCTCGTAGTCCCACTCGATGCCATAGAAGTCGAGCAGCTTCGCGAACTGTCGCTCCGAGTTGTGAGCGAAGCGAACGCGCTCGTGCGGCAACGCCTCCTCGTTGATGCCTACCCTCCTCCGGTCGCCCGGACTTCGGCCTCCGCCGGGGTGCTCGGCACCGGGCGGGAATCGTGGGGATCGCCTGCGTTCTGAGAGGCGCGAGGCACGAACTCGTGAATCTTGGCGTCCAGCTCGGCCTTCAGCGACGCCAGCGGCATGATGTTGAGGACGCCCTGGCCGCGCCGGACGAGATCGACGATCTCACCGTCGGTGTGCGCGAGCACGGAGTTGTTCCCTGCAATCACAAGACTCACGGAGGAGAGCTCCTCGCCGAGGTGCTCGCGTAGGTACTCGACCGCCCGTCGCGCCTGGCGGAGGGCGACGCCGCCGTCGAGCAGGTTCTTGATGACCTTCACCTCAACGAGATCGCGATACGAGTAGAGGCGCTGGGTTCCGCTCCCCCGGGCTTCCGCAACCGAAGCCCGGATCAGATTGGTGCGGGTCCAGTAGTCGAGCTGCCGGTACGACACCCCGACGATCTTGCAGACCTCAGGCCCGCGAAAACCCTCAGGATCGGCATCCTGGTGGGTGTCGCTACCGAGAGGAAGTTGGCTCATGGGTGCTCCAGGTTCTGGGCCGCGGATCGACTCACACGAGTGTAGTTACCGGCCTGTACGCTACCCCCTACCGCGCGGACCGTCAACGCTCGCTCACCCAGGGGCGTTCTGGCGCTCCGAGCCTCGATCCCGACGCTCCACGTAGGCGTGGAGCCGGTCGAGTTGCTCGGGCGTCCCGATGGCGATGACGGTCATCCCCGGGTCCAAGAGGGTGTCGGGACCGGGATTCGTGACGAAGTGGTCGTCGCCGGATCGCAGCGCCAGCACGAGGGCGCCCGTGCGGTCGCGAATCTGCGCATCGCGGATGGACGAGCCCGCCACGCTCGCTTGATCGTCAATGCGAAACTCTTCGAGTCGGTACGCGACGTCGCCAGAGCCGTGGACGACGACGTCCACGAAATCGGAAACCGCCGGCTGCAGGGCGAACGCCGCCATGCGCCGAGCGCCGATCTCCTGCGGGTTGATCACACGATCCGCACCGGCGCGGAGGAGCTTGGGTTCGCTGACTTCAGCCCTCGCCCTCGCGACGATGTGGAGCGACGGTTCGAGAGCCCGCCCCGAGAGAACGATGTAGAGGTTGTCCGCGTCCGACGGGACTGCGGCGACCAGCGTCCTCGCTCGTGCGAGGCCGGCGCGGGCGAGCACTTCGTCGTCGGTGGCGTCGCCCTCGATGGTCGGGTAACCGGCCGCCGCCGCGTGCGCGGCCCGCTCCGCCTCATTGTCGATCACCACCACACCGATGGACGGATCCAGCAGCTTGGCCACCGTGCGCCCAACGCGCCCGTAGCCACAGACCACCGCGTGGCCGCTGAGTCCAGCGATCTTGCGCTCCATGCGGCGCCTCCCTATCCGGCCGATTTGGTCCTCTACGACGGTCTCGAAGAACGCTGTCACGGTGAAGAGGGTGGCCCCTACGCCGAACAGGATGACAAAGATCGTGAAGATCTTCGCTCCGTCGTCGAGAGGGTGAACCTCTCGAAAGCCCACGGTGGAGATTGTCAACACCGTCTGATACAGCCCGTCGATCAGCGAGAAGTTCTCGACAAGGGTGAACCAGCTCGTGCCCACCACGACGACGCCGGCGAGGATCGCGAACCCGATCGTGACCCGGTTCTCAGACTCGAGGCGAAGGCGCGCGACTGGCCGGCGCCACCCCCGCCCGGTGCGGCTACGTGGCAAAGTCCTCGGGGTGCACGTGGTCGAGGAACTCGCGGAACTGAGCGACCTGTTCCTCTTCGTCATCGGGCTCGAGGACGACGCCGACCTCCTCGAGCACGGCCTCGTCGGCGAAGATCGGAACGGGCTCCTGCTGGCGCACGGCGAGCGCGATGGCGTCGGACGGGCGGGAGCTGATCCGGTAGACCTCACCATGCTGCACGAGTTCGAGCTCGGCGTAGAACGTGCCGTCGCGCAGCTCGGTGACGTTGACCTGATTGAGCCGAATCTCGAGTTCCTTCCACACGGTCGTGACGAGGTCGTGGGTCATCGGACGTTGCGTCTCGATGCCTTGCAGCGCGTAGACGATTGCCGTGGCCTCGGGTTGGCCGATGAAGATCGGAAGGTGCCGACCGCCGGTCTCGAGTTCGCGGAGGAGCACGATGGGCTGATTCGTCGCCTGCTCGACCCGCACCCCCACTAGCTCCACCCGAATCACGGCACCTCCTCGCGCCCCGCGGTCTCACGCCGGCCGGGCGTCTCGTCCCGGCCACCCTACCATCGGCCTTCGCTGCCCCGGCTGCGACGGGACCTGCACGCGGGTCGCGTTTAGCGCGTGCCGTAGAGGTCGACGACGTGATGGTTCGCGTCGTCGGCAAGCGCCTTGATGTCGCCCACGACGATGCGGTCGAGATTCCGATAGCGCTCCTCGAAGTCGAGTCCGTATCCGAGGACGAACTCGTCGTCGATCTCGAACCCCCGGTAGTGCACCTCGATGGGGACGATCCGGCGGTGAACGCGATCGAGCAACGTGCAGATGCGAACCGAGCGCGGGCCGAGCGCCTCGACGTGTCGTCGCAGAAATGTGGAACCCAACCCGGTATCGACGATGTCCTCGACGAGGACGACGTCGAGGTCGGTCACCTCGCCGTCGAGATCCTTGATGATTCGCACGCGGCCGGTATCGGGTGCGAACCGAGAGATGGCGAGGAAATCCACCTCGACCGGAGTGGGAATGGCTCGCACGAGGTCGGCGAGGAACACGACCGACCCCTTGAGCACGGCCACGAGGAGCACGCCGTCGGGGTAATCGGTCGAGATCTCCTTGCCCATGCGCTCGACCGCGCCATGGAGAGCCTCAGGGTCGAGGAGATCTCGCGCCGCCACCCGCGGCGCTACTCGCCGAACGCCGCGCGCAGCTGCACGCGGAGGAGCGCCGCCCGCATGCCTCCCCCCAGGCGCGCCAGTTCGGCGACCGTCTCCCGGGCGGTCTGGCGGGCCTCGGGATTCTTCTGCCGAAGAATCGGATTGACGAGCTGGCCGACGAACGTCGCTTCACGCTCGGCGAACGTGCGGTACATCCGGAGGTGGCGGACTTCGACGCCATGCCGAAGGAAGCCCCGCGCCAGGCGGGCGATCACGAGGGCGTCCTCGTCGTAGATGGCCTCGGATCCCGTGACCATCGGGGCCGGGAGAAGCCCGTAGCTCTCGAGTTCGTCGAGGGTCTTGCCGTCGAGACCAGTTGCCCTCGCCAGTTCTTCTCGGGAAAGAGCCGCGCCGGAGGTCATGGCAATGCCCTCGCCGTTTCCCGGAACATCCTTGGCCACGGTCACATCGACTCCGTCACCCATCGGTACGCGGGCCGGCTCGGTGGCCGGTGGCACTGTGGCAACCGCGATGGTCGACTCGGGCGTGTCCCGGAGCGCGTCGTGCTCCTCGAGTTGGGCGAGTCGGCTCTTGATCACCTTCAAGGGGAGAAAGTGATCTCGCTGTTGACCCAGGATCCACCGCAGGCGATCGACGTCGGGACCGTAGAACTTCCGATACCCCGACGGCGTGCGCTCCGGAGCGATGAGCCCCTGGCTCTCCAAGAACCGGATCTTCGACACGGTGACATCGGGGAACTCCGGCTTGAGAAGGTCGAGCACCTCGCCGATCGATCGATGCGACCCGTCGCTCATGCTCTCGCCTTCCTCATTCGCCTCATGCCCGTGATGAGAGGGGTGCCCGTAACGGGCGTCGCCTTCATGCGGACGCCTCGGCCTTTGCCTCGCCCATATAGAACACCAGACGGAAGCGCCCGATCTGCAATTCGTCGCCGCTCCGCAAGACGGCCTTCTCCACTCGCCGACGGTTGAGGTAGGTGCCGTTGAGCGACCCCACGTCGCACACGGAGAACCCGTCCGGTCCACGGTGAATCTCGGCGTGTAGGCGCGACACGGTGATGTCGTCGAGAAGGATGTCGGCCTCCGGGTGACGCCCCACGCGCACCAACTCTTGGTCAAAGAGGAAGCGGCTGCCGGCGTTCGGTCCTCGCAGAACCAACAGCAGGCCCTCGGTCGGGCTGATGTCGTCGACGCCGCCCGCGTCCTCGGATCCGACCGCGGGAAACGACGCCGTCGTCTGCTCGGCCACTTCGTACTCCAGCTTGGCGCCGCAGGACGAGCAGTAGCCCGAGCGCGGCGGGTTGTCATGCCCGCACTGATTACAGAACAAGGAGACGGTCCCTTCGTTGGCACCCCAGGCTACTGACGGGCCTGCCTCGCGGCAACGAACGCCCTCGACCTCTCGCTCCACTGAAGGTCGAGGTCGAGGGAAGTGGCAAAACCCCTGGTCAGCGCCATGGCGAGGGCGCTCACGTCGACGTCGACCCCCAGCTCCTCGAGGGTGATCGTCGAGGCCCGCAGGCGGGCGCGGGCCTCGCGGCGCCGCGCCTCCTCGTCGAAACGGAGGAGGTCGCATTCGTCGAAGGCCAGGCGCGTGCGGAGCACCGAACCGTGCTGAAGCACCGCGTGTTCCTTGTGCACCTGGGCGGAGCCGACAAGCTTCCGGTCGTTCACGCGGAGATCCGATCCGCGGAGGCTCGCGAAGCACGCCGCCGACGTCTCACCCGCGTGGTGCGCGACCTGCGCGCACACCCCCAATGTGCGGAGCCCGGTGATCAGGCCCTCCGCCAAGGTGTTGTAGAGCGCGGCGACCGAGCCCGCCTCGCCCTTGGGACGCGGAACGGCGACGGCGTAGGTGAGGTCGCCGCCATGCAGCAACGCTCGACCGCCCGTGGGTCGCCGGACCACGTCGACCCCGCGAGCCCTGCAGGCGTCCTCGTCGACATCATCGGCGGGCTGGAACCGACCCAGCGAGAGCGCGGGCGGGTCCCACGTGTAGAAGCGGAGCGCTGGCCGACCACCTCGGGCGACGTCGGCGAGCAGCGCGAGGTCGGTCGCCATGCGTTCGGCGCCGGTCTGCACTACGTCGAGATCGTCGACGATCCGCCAGGAGGCTGCCATGGCCGACCTCAGGCTTCCTCGACGACCTTCCGGTAGCCGTCGGCGTCGAGAAGCGCCTGCGCCTCCCCTAGGTCAGCCGCCCGAATCACGCAGATCCACCCGTCGCCGTAGGGGGCGTCGTTGATCTTCTGGGGCGAGTCGCTGAGTTCCGTGTTGACCTCGATGATCTCCCCCGCCACGGGCGCGTAGATGTCGGAGACGCTCTTGGTCGACTCGACCTCGCAGAACACCTCGTTGGCCGCGACCGAGCGTCCGAGCGCCGGAAGCTCCACATAGACGATGTCGCCGAGCGCGTCCTGGGCGAAATCACTGATGCCCACCGTGACGCGGTCGCCCTCGACGCGGGCCCACTCGTGGGTCGGGAGGTATCGGAGATCGCTGGGAAAGTCCATGACGGCAGACGCTAGTGGACCGTGCCCCTCGCTCAGCGCAGCAGCGTTCGGATCCGCTGCGCGTATTCCTCGGCGAGACGGCGGGCGTCATGGTCGCTCGTGCCTTCTGCCCAGATCCGCGTCACCGGAGCGTCGCTGTCCGGTGCCACAAGGACCCAACCGTCTGGGTGGAAGACCTTCACCCCGTCGATCAGCACGATCTCGTGGTCCTGCGCCCGCTCCATCAGCGTCCGCATGACCGTGCCCTTCTGCTCCCAGGGCGTCGGTACGGCGTCCTCGACGACGTGAGAACGCGGGAGCGACCTCACAATGTCGGAGAGGCGGCGGCCGCTCGCCGTCAGGTGGTCGATGACCTGAGCGAAGGTGGCGACGGCATCGAAGGCGGGAAGGAACTCCGGCCAAACGAAGCCCCCATCCCTCGACGCGGCAAAATCGGCGGCGTCTTCCACGGCCGCCTCCATCAGCGCCGCCGACGTGAGCTTGGTCCAGACGACGCTGGCGCCGTTGGCCTCGGCGATCCGCGCCGCGGCAGCGCTGACGTTCACCGGCAGCGCGACGCGCGCTCCCGCCCGGCGAGAGGTGACCAGCTCCACGAGGGCGAGCAGGGCCTGGTCGGGCGTGAGGACCGTACCCTCGTCATCGACGAGGATGAGGGTCTCGCCGTCCGGATCGAGCAGACATCCGAGGTTGCTCCCCGACGTGCGCACAAGATCGCCGATCCGGGGGGCGCGAGCGCCCGCGTCGCTCAATTCGGTCGCGGCGGCCGTTGCCGCGTACGGGTTGACGACGAGGACTTCAGCGCCCAGTTTCGAGAGCACGGTCGACATGACGAGCGACGTCGATCCGAACGAGTAGTCGAGCACGGCCTTCACGCGGTGCTCTTGGATGCGCTGGGGGTCGACCGAGCGGGTCACCGCGGCGGTGTAGAACTCGAGCGAGCGCGGCGGGAACACGAGATCCCCGATGTCACCGGCGAACGCGCGGCGGAAGTCCTCGCGCATGAGCTGGCGCTCGATCTTGCGCTGGGCGCCTTCGGTGAGGTCCTTGCCTTCCGCATCGAAGAACCGAATCTCGACGCTCTGAGCATCGCCGGGCGCCAGCCGCACCGTGATGCCTCCGCTCGCTCGATCGTTGCGCACTTGGAAGCGCGTCAGCGGGACCGGCGCCAACTCGAGGTCGTCGACGTGGATGCCCGACAGGTTGAGGGCACCTTGGATCACCCGCTTGAGCGCACGTGCGGTGCGGCTCGTGTCGCGGCTCACCGTGACGACAGAGCCCTTCTTGAGCGTGCTGCCGTAGGCCATCGCGAGACGCACGGCGAGTTCCGGGCCGATGTCAACGTTGGCGAGGCCGCTGACGCCACGCGCGCCGAACAAGCTTCGAGCGCCCCGGCTTTCCCATACGACCGACGAATTGATCACCGCGTCGTGCTCGATCGTCTTGAACGGGTACACCTTCACGCCGGGGTTGATGACCGCGTGCTCACCCACGAAGCACTCGTCGCCGAGGACGACGCCCTCTTCGACCCGCGCGGCGTGGCGCAGGTCGCAGGCCCTTCCCACCGAGCAGCCCCGCAGGCGCACGGCGGGGGCCAAATACGTGTGGTCGTGCACGACGCTTCGTTCGATGACCGCGTCGTGCTTCACGATGACGTCGGAACCGAGCACCACGTACGACCCCAGCCGGGCACCGGCGTCGACCTTGCAGTTGTCACCGATGACGACGGGGCCCTCGATGATCGCCTCGGGGTCGACATCGGCGCCCTCCCCCAGCCAGACGCCCTCGCGAATGCGAAATCCCGGCACGTCGACGGAGACCTTGCCGCTCAGGACATCTCGGTGGGCACGGAGGTACGCCTCCGGCGTGCCGACGTCCTCCCAATAGCCCTCGGCGACATGCCCGTGCATGAGGAGTTCCTTGTCGAGGAGCGTCGGAAACACGTCCGACGAGAAGTCCACCGATGTGCCCTCGTCGATGAAGTCCAAGACCGTGGGTTCGAGCACATAGATGCCGCTGTTGATCGTGTCGGAGAAGACTTCTCCCCACCCTGGCTTCTCGAGAAAGCGCTCGATCGATCCGTCGGGCCGCGTGATGACGATGCCGAACTCGAGCGGGTTGTCCACCCTGGTGAGCGCGATGGTGGCGGTCGCATTCGCTTGCTGGTGCGCTTTGAGCACCTGGCCCAGATCGATGTCGGTGAGGACATCGCCCGAGATGACGAGAAAGGTGTCGTCAAGCTCGGAGGCGGCGTTGCGCACGGAGCCGGCCGTGCCGAGCGGCTCCTCCTCGACGGCATAACGGATCTGCACCCCGAACTCGCTGCCGTCTTCGAAGTAGTTGCGGATGTGGTTGGCCAAATAGGCCACGGTCACGACGATGTCGTCGAACCCGTGTCGAGCAAGCAGGCCGACGATGTGCTCCATCATCGGCCGGTTGACCATCGGCAGCATGGGCTTGGGGACGTTGCTCGTGAGCGGACGAAGGCGGGTGCCCTCTCCCCCGGCCATGATGACGGCCTTCATCGCGCCGACCCTTCGGGGTGGGCAGCCGCGCTCGCGGCACGTTTTTCGCTGAGTGCCGACGGCACGAGGCGGGCGTATTCGTAGGCGGCGTAATAGCTGAAGGCGACGCCCGGGATCGCGCACCCCCACGCGAGAAAGCGCCACAGCTCGCGGGAGTCGTCGACCGCATGCGCCAGGAGGAAGAACGGGAAAGCGAACATCAGGCCGAAGGCGCCGGCCTTTCCGACCCAGAGGACGTCGAGACGACGAGCGCCCATTGCCGCTAGGGCCACAACCGCGATCGAGATCAGGATCTCTCGGATCACGACCGGCCAGAAGACGATGCCGGGAATTCCCCCATCGATCCAGATCGCAACGGCTGCCACGCCCAGCAGAATGCGGTCCGCCGTTGGATCGAGCACTTTCCCGAACTCGGAGACTTGGTCGAAGCGACGGGCGATGTAGCCGTCGACCCAGTCGGTGGCGCCGAGGACGGCGAGGAGCACAGCGGCGCCGACGCGTTCATCCTGGGCGAAGAGCAGCCACAAGAACCACGGCACACACAGCAGGCGGCCGAACGAGAGCAGGTTCGGGACGGTCAGCACGCGGTTGGGGCGCGCCAGGACCGACTCGAGGCCGGTCGCTTCGTCCATCATGGCCTGAGTGTACGCAGTGACCACGCGCACCAGCCCCGGGCGTCAACGGGCGGGGATCCCGGACTGCCTCGGCGTCGTCGGGGTCGGGCCACGCCGTCACGTTCATCCACTCACCTCCGTGCCCTACCCGTGGTCACTCGAACGCCGTTGTGACCAGGGCCTCGGCGGAAACCCTGGCGGCCCGCAGCCCGCGGGCCTGGAGGGCTCGCAGATCGCCGGCCGCCTGGGCCCGCTTGAGATCTGAGAATGAATACCCCGCCCCGGGAATTGCCAAATCCTCCGCGTCGGGTTGGACCACCTGGAGGAACACACCGATCGGGGGTCCGCCTTTGTGAAGTTGCCCGGTCGAGTGGAGATACCGCGGGCCCAGCCCGACCGTGACCGCGACGCCCCGCTCGCTCCCGATGCGATGCGCCGCCGCCTGAATCTCGTGGATGAGGTCGCCCTCGGGATCGACGAACGCCTGCACCGCGAGATAGTCGCCCGGCGCCATCGCGGCCAACAGGACCTCGGGGTCTTCCTCGCCGACCGCCGGAATCCCGCTGGCGAGGACGGCGTCGGTCGCGTCCTTGGCCGCCTTCACGTCGGGCTGATCGAACGGATTCACGCCGAGAAGATGACCGACGAGCGCAGTCGCGACCTCCCATCGGACGACCTCGCCACCGAGGTCGTAAGGGTCGTCGAGGGGGAACCGCAGCGTCGGATGATGCGGGACATCGACCGGAACCCCTAAGCCGACAAACAGGCGGTCGTCTGCATAGGCGGTCGCGTGCCGCTCGGGCTCGCCGTCGATCGGGATGATCCCCGTTCCCCGCTTCCCCGTCGACTCGGCAATCAGCTGTTCGATCCATGCGCCGAACGCGGCGACGGACGGCGCGAGGCGAAGCGTGAGCTTGTCGCGGCCGCTCGCGACGCCGGCCGCCATCTGCGCGGCCAACACCGCTCCCGGATTGGTCTCCGTCAGGTCTCGACATGCGTCGACCATGTCGAGCGCCCGCCGGAGCAGCTCCTCAAGCTCGAGGCCGACGAGGGCGGCGGGCACCAACCCGAAATGTGAGAGGGCGGAGTACCGGCCCCCGATGTCGGGTCGGTTCTCGAACACAGCATGGAACGAGCGATCGCGCGCCAGCGAGGCGAGCGGGCCCCCCGGGTCGGTGATGGCGCCGAACTGCTCCGCTCGGCCGACGAGATCCCAGAAATACGCGAGCTGGCTGCGGGTCTCGACGGTGGTCCCCGATTTCGACGCCGCGATGAAGAATGTGGTGTCGAGGGGCAATTGATTCGTGACCCGGCGGATGGCGGCGGGATCGGTGGTGTCGAGAATGACGACCCGAAGGGCGCCGGCGCCGTCGCCCCACGTCCGCACGGCGACCTCTGGGAAGAGGCTGGAACCCCCCATCCCCATCAGGACCACGTGCGTGAAGCCGTTCGACGCCAAGCCGATGGCGAAGGACTCGAGTTCGCCGATTCGGTGCAGCATGTCGTCGGGACTGTCGAGCCAGCCGAGACGATCGGCCACTTCGGCGGGGCTTTCCTGCCAGAGCGCGTGGTCGCGGGCCCAGAGCCGGCGCACTGCGTCCGCGCGGGCGAGTCGGCCGAGCTGTTCCACGGTCGCCGTGGTAAAGGCAGCGTCCTCGCTCACGACGCTCCGCGCGCGGTCTTGCGAACCTCGGGGTTGTAGCAGACGCCCTTCATGCCCAGCATCTGCGCGGGGACACACAGGTTCGAGTACTGGCACAGGGCCTCGGTCTGACGATCACCGAGGATGCGCTCGGCAAGGTCGGCCTCCGCGTAGAAGGGTCGCCCGATCCCCACCATGTCCGCCTCGCCCGATTCGAGGATCCCCTCGACCTCGTGCCGGTCGCGGATCCCCCCGACGGCGAACACCGGGATCGACACCCGCTGCTTCACCGCCGTGAAGCGCGAGCGGTTCCACACCGGCTCAAAGGGGCTCGCCCGTCCGCCCCACCAGTACCCCGCCTTCAACACGGCGCGGTCAAACCTTCTCGGCGCGGCGGCCTCGAGACGCTTGACCATGGCGGGGTTGTTCCAGATCGAGCGCGGAACCCCGCCCCGCGACAACGTCGTGTCGGGGAACACCGACACGTGGACGGGCGTCACGGCATGGAAGTCCCACTCCTCGCAGAGCTCGGCGATGCGCATTCCTTCGTCCCACGTGGTGTGGGGGGCGAACGGCGGGGCCTTCTCCCCCACCGGCACCTTGACGCTGATCGTGTAATCCGCGCCGGCCTCGCGCGCCACGGCCTCTCGCACGATCCGGAGGATCGCGGCGCGGCGATCCGCGCTGCCGCCGAACTCATCGCGACGGCGGTTGTAGAAGGGAGAGAGGAACTGGTCGAGGAGCTTGGCGTTGCTCGATCCAAGTTGAATGCCGTCGTATCCCGCCTCTCGGGCCCACGCGGCGACCCGGCCGTACTGCGCCGCGAACTCGTAGACCTCGGCAACGGTCATGGCGTGGACCGGGGCCCGCCGAAAGGCGGGCTTCAAGTACCACCGTGGCTTCGATGAGGTCAGGATCGGTCCTTGGCGTTGCGAGGCGTACGGCTCGTGCCACGCCTCCATCGAATACAGGCCGCCGTGGCCGACCTGGATCCAGATCGACCCACCGTGGTGGTGCACCTCGTCGACCATCG
>Ga0209640_10004199_pt1 | contig 12658 bp, 23 predicted proteins | sample RifCSP10_1_FD_184018 | JGI IMG/M metagenome (GOLD analysis project Ga0209640, IMG submission 184018) | Soil microbial communities from Rifle, Colorado - Rifle CSP2_sed 10_1 (SPAdes) (version 2) | ecosystem: Environmental > Terrestrial > Deep subsurface > Rock core/Sediment | place: Rifle... | reverse complement strand
AAGAGGCAACGTGGCAATATCAATGAAGTATAAATTGGAAAAATGACCCTTAGTCGTCATCGTCATTTAAGGGGAAATCTTCTTCGTCTGGTTCGTAAGTTGGGATGTCGAATTCATTATCTGCTTCGGCCGCAACTTTTTCTTGCTCCATAATGAGATATTCGTGATAGGCCAATTCATCTATCGTCATACAACCATCCTTCATACATACCCATTTGTGCGGACAATATTCTAAATTAAGACAATCTTCGCACAAATATAAATTATTCTTACACCGCGGGTCCCTATGAAGGGATTCTACCTCCGCCCCACAATGTAAGCACACCGAATCTACTAGACAACTACAAGGGAAGCAGTATGGCGAGCCTTCCATTAATAGCAACCCGCAACCACCGTCTAGTTTAGGGGGTTTTGAGAAAGAGAGTAACTGGCCCTCTTCATTACATCCGACACACTTCATTCTTAATCCTCTTGTTGATGATTGGGGTAGGATTCGAACCTACAATCTCCGTATGTCAAGTACGTTGTGTTACCTATTACACCACCCGCTCAATGAGTTTAATTCTCTAACACGATAATGGCGCGCTTATCATCCGTGAGTCGGAACTTGAAAGTATTCGTATTGCTAAACCCTGCCTTCTTTAGTGTAGAGGCTGTCAACTGCACGTTATTATGACAATCGGTGCGATACTTTGTTATGCCGCCCGAATTAAAGGGTCGTGTGGAAAGTACCAAACCTGGTGCCTTACCCGTGCGGCGGGCAACATAAACATCACTAGACGGCGCGGCGCCAATAGAAGTGAGAAAATTACTATTTACTGTTACACGCCCCTTAGCGTTTAGTGTTGTGGTGCGCCGTAGCGAGTCAATAACCTTGCGCTTTGTCCCTACAGGAGTCTTTAGTTTAATCTTGGATGCCTTTGGCGTCTTCACTTTGGACTGTGGCTTAGTTACATTGGGGTCTAGAGCATCTGGATTATACGACAAAGGATTTACACCGGGCGGCGTATATACTTCAGTTGCTACGCCATAAATTGGCAACACTACGTGATGATTACGCACGTATGCTGTTGAGCGGAAAGGCGGCAAATCCGCCCCATGAGTGCCGTGTATCCATTCGCGCACGGCCTTATGGGATATCTTACAGCCTTTAGAAGTAAGAATGCGCGAAACATCCCAGCAAGTAAAGGACTGCTTTGAGGTTACCAGGTCTGAGACGGTCGAGTTAAGTAGAAGAGTGGTTGCAATATCCATGGTTATATCCTTTTTATTATCTTTATTGTTATCTTGTGAAGAATGATTTTGTTCGTCCTTGTCAAAAATAAACGCGTGAAAATCTCCGTAGAAATTAGATGACACATTGCATTGGTTATCAAAAACCTCCGGGTTTATTTCGTTATGGTAATCGTTATCTTTTGTATTGGCGCGACAATTTAAATAGTGCTCCTTATTTATGAACCTATAAAAATAAACGTCGGTTCCTATTTTTTGTAAGCACCAAATACTCATGTGATATCTTCCTTTACATCTATCATATTAATTACCGCCCATATTCTTTTTATTTCCTTAATTGGATAATAACTCGCCGCATCTGCGTAAGCCATAAAAGAGAGAGCTAGTAATCGTATATCTGAAGGCGAAGCGTCTTCATCTATGGCAATTTTACGCGCCTTTACACTAAGGGCATTCATTGTTTCCCAATCTATTTGCACCTTGTTCTATTCCTCTCGTACTCAAGTAATTCTACTGCGTGTCGGAGAAATTCCTCTGTTAAGCAAATTGTTTGTTCTCTATCACCTTTACGAAAGACAACAACAATGTAACTTCTAGAATGAACGTTACTTGGATATGGGTTAGCAGCAGCCCAACCTTCATGGTCAATATATAGATGTTTATTTAGTTCAATCATAGTGGCGTTTTACCTAAACCACCACGGTTGGCGGTTTTGTTTACATTCACATAAAATTCTAATATTTAAAGGCATTATAGTCAACCACATCAGAAGGCGTAATCTATACGGAATAGTAATAACACACCTAAGACATATTCGTTGGGACATAAAAATTTTTCTTACGCCTCTTTTGTAAGGCCGCTGTAGTTATTAGTCTTAAATGTTGAGTTATTCCCACCAATTCACACGATGATTGTTGCCACCATGGCATTATGCATTTTCTATTACAACGACATAATGTGTCGCGCACATACTTTAAACTACTAATGCGAAAGGCACAAGAAATGGCGCATTTTAAACAAACCAAACCCATTATCGCGCAAATTCTACTAGGTATCTAAGGTTAATTTGAGGAAGCGAATAGACAATAAATTCATTATTAATTACCCCGCTCTTACCAGCCTCAGCAAATGTAGAGTCAAAGCCGGCCTTTGGTAAGTTTTCATGTGTGCCGCGCGGCGTATACGAGCGGCCCAATTTAACATCTGCGAGAAACATAAAGCAATTTGAGTCATTGCGGCCGTCCCAATAGCCTGCTGAATAATTCAGCGCTTTCGTAGACTGGTCGGAGAAATAGACTCCTGGACCGAAGAGTCTCCCATGTGCCGCATGGGCTGGAATAACTAAGCCCGTTCTAATTATATTAAGAAGATTTCCAACTCGCGTGCCGTGCCAAAGAGTCTTGATGTTATTCACCTGACAATGTTCATATGCTTCGCGCATAGAGCGCACTTCTACCTCATAGATACTCTTAATAGATAAGGAAAAAGAAGTATGTCGAGTTTGACGCGTACTGGTGTAAAGTTTTTCTACCTTAGCTCTTTCCTTAGAAGAATCTAGTAAGTTTAGGGAAACATTAAAAAGTCCAGAAAAGCCTGATGGAGCAAGTGAATTTAACGTGGATTCTAGTGCATCTAGTAATTCTTCTTGTTTTTCACAGTAAGAGTCCGTGCAGATATAATTCTCTACCCAACCTCTACTGCGTGGTACTACTTGAGGGACAAGACTAAGGTAGTTATTTATTAAAGGCAATAATAGGCCGCCGCCTGTTGTGCGACCATCTTCTATTTGCTTAAGTAATCCACGGGCCTCTTTAATTGCATCCGTTGTTAATACGCCCAAATTAGAAGGTAGGGCGATTTGCCCCTTAGACAAATCCACCTTCAATGTTGAGGTCGCACCAATATGATGGGCATTCCACTGAACCAGGCGCTCTATGAGGGACTCAACCTCCTTGTGGTTCATATGAGAAATTTCTTTTTTGGCAATAGAAAGAAGGTTGGTTGGTTGCACGCCCAAGTTACCATCTACAATGGAAACTTCTCTGTAACCCTTACGCTTTTTTTCCACCACTTTCTTATCAATATAATTCTGGCCGCCCGTAAATGTGGCCGATTGGCCAGTTGCCCCTACGCGACCCCAACGACACACGACAGCATTACCATCTTGGCATTCGGCCGTCCAGAATTTGTTATTATTGGCGACGCCGTCGGCTTTTACTAGAGTAATTTTCATTCCACTACATATCCATACGCAAGCATTTTGGCATTTCTTAATGCCCTACGGGCGTTCTTGCGATTCGCATATGGTCCACGGAGCACAAAAATACCTTCGTCACCCTCAATATACCAAAGGGAATCGTCACCGCACACAATATGTAGTAGTCTACTTTTCATTGTGAAGAAAAATAAACACGGTAACAAAACAACCAATGGCTGCTAAACTCGTACTTATTGGTCCAAGCGGTGGGCAATTTGCATTGGCTAATTCTCCCGTGAGAATGAGACAAAGTGCGCCAAGCACAAATAAGACAGTGGAGATTTTTTTATTTTTCATTTTCTCTTTCTACATATTTAATAGCTTCAAGTTTACCATCTGGATAGAAAGCTGCAACAATTTTTCCAGTTGGGTCTTTTACTACATATCCATCCTTAGGATACTCAGACCAAAACGGCTCGTTATTATAACCGTCAGCCAAGTATTCATATGTAAAAGTCATTAATTTTCTTCCACCACATCATTTGTGCATTTCCAACAAACTGGCGTTGTGGCCGCCCATTTAAATTCTTCGCCACACTGGCAATATCCTATTGGAATTTGCTCTACTAACAGAGTATTACCAGGCTGTTCCAAACGCACACGAGACATAAGACCCATGAGAGAATTTTTAGTAAGTACCACTTTGAATATTTCCAAATATAACAGAGAATTGCGCCCATTGAGAGGTTTTTAATTATTACAAAAAGAAGAGGTAGATGAATCATGGCGGCCCATATGGGATTTAATTCGGCGGCGCCATAATACCTTGTGCCCACTAGAGTTAGGGCGGCGTCCATATTGTTCATCAAAACACATAAGCCCGCAACTGAAAGGTATTGGGTTTTATCTCTACTGTCCATTGAAAAAATGTCCCGTTAGAAGCCAAAGACAACGAAGAAGAACAAGCGCAGCAAGCGGCACGGGACCACACCGCGAAAAATCAAATTAGAGTAATGAACGCTTCGTTATTAAACCAATCTATAGACGCTGACACAGTGTCATTTAGATAAGCCAATGAAAGAGTTGACGGCGATAGTCTTACTGAATTATCTTTATCAACAGATAGGACAACCCAATTCTCAACATCATCATCGCTAAGCGGTCGCACTAGAAGATGTTCGTCGTCTATACATTCAAGTACAACCTCGACTTGGCCGCCCACACCAACACCAATGGCGCGAATAAACCTTCCTGGAATACGTAGACGCCCTTCTTTGTCCACATGTAATGTTTCTTCCACTTGACAATCTACTAAACTACTAGTATTATCTGAGTCAAAAGCCACCTCTGTATATTTCTCGGTTGTTTCCCTGAGAACCTCATAACGACAAACGCGCATTTTTTGTTGAGAATAATCAGGCGGAACCGCCACAACATCTCGCGGATTAACCTTACACTCTAGTAGTCTCGTGCCAGAAAATCCTTGGGCGTACTCGAATGCCGCAACGTGCAAGCCGGCGCTACATGTATTACGCCTGTCATTATCTACCGCTTCGCGGGGCATACTAACCACACTACCGGGCTTATTTTCGTGAGTATGGCCCGTATGACTATCCCACCAATCGTCCCTTACTTTCTTATAGGTAACAAAACATCCATCTTGGGTAATTGGTACATTATTTGCCTCTAGGAATTCATAGAGGTCTTGGCGGGCACTTTCTGTTGGGTTTTGTGAAAGATTATCCCAGAAGAATTCTAGCCGCTTCGTATCCTTACCGGCATCAACTAGGTCTACTAGTTTGTTTGATAGTGCGGCTGGTAGCACCTTACCATCAATCATAATTGAACCGTTGACTACGGTAAAATGCCCCTTAGAAGTTTTTTCTACCAAAAGAGCCTTTGAAACGGCCGCTGGCAATTCATTAAACCTCCCTTCGGTTATGAGGGCTTTAACTCTAACATAAGAAGCATTTTCAACTGGTATTGTAACAGGCGCCCCCGTATCAAATACCACTACGAGATTGCGTGGTGTAACGAGGTGACCCTTATAAAGTGGAACTGTCTGTGTCATTTGGCGTCCTTCGAGTTGAGATAAAAGAGAATTTCATTGGCGAGAAGAGGTTCTGAAATGGAAGACCAGTCATGGTTTAAAAGCGGCCATTTTGATGTAATACACGAATGTATAGTTTCTAGGCCACTAAACGCTTTAGTTGGCAGTTTGAAATGCGGTAAATGCGCCAAGATGCGCAATCGCTCACACCTGTCAAATTTTACCCCGCCTTCTTGTGCCCTCTTAGAAAAATTCACCCATCGCTTTAATATGCGAGGCCCGCACCCTTCAATTAAATTATAGAGAGTTGGGTCCATTAAGTCAAGCGCACTATATCTTTCCTTGTAGCCAAAGGCAATATAATCCTTGAAGGCCCTTGAAGATTGCTCATCTACGATGTGCTTGAGCACACCCGCTTGCAATTCAGTCCAGGCGGAATTTATTTTACTCGCCCACTTTGACAAAATTCCAAAAATTTGAACGCCTAATATTTCTTGGAGGCTCATAATGGATTCTTTGGAAATAGTACTATTGTCACCCAAAATAGCCCTATTGTCCCTCAGGAGAACATAAAGGCCGCCTAGATTATCTTCCACCGCTCTAGTTGAGCCACTCCACTTATATTTAGTGGTATATGCACCCTTTTCCTTTATTAACTCCTTTACACGATGAACTGTGTAGCCAGAGCGTTTTACCTGTACTCCCGGGATTGAGTGTTGCTTTTTAGCAAAGGAAGATAATTTGACCGCGCCCAATAGACTCCATGAAAAATTACTTTCTAACCAATCTAGCCCTTCCTTATCCCTAGGATGAACTAATCCAATGTATCTTGGAGGATTTGGAGAAGTAAAAATACTTTCCATGCGGAGTTTATTCCCGCCGCCTTTATCATCCTCCACGAGGAGATATTTTCTATCAAATGGAATTTCTCTTTGAACCCTAGTGCCTCTACCCCATTTTGATACTGTGTCAACTAAACCGTTTTTATATTCATATACCGCTAATGTTACATGGGCCTTAGAATCAAATTGCTTTTGGCCGTAATGTCTATATGCTCTACTGTGCTGTATTGCCTTAGTTATTAAATCATGACCGTTCCACTTAGGCTGGAATACTAAGGCGCGCGTGTTGTTGCTTAACTCATTCCATATAGCAGAAGCCTCAAACAAATTGGCGGCGCCTTTAATGTCATTAGTGGACTTAACGGTCAATTCATCTAGAATGGCTAATATCTTCTGGGAGATTTTAGCAATTACATCTGGCTGATAGTCTAAATCCTCACGGTTAGCGGTGACAGCCAATTCGCCAGTTGGGAAAAATACTCTCAGTGGGAGGGCTAGTAAGTTTCGCACATTGGATTTATTCGTCCCGTCCATAGAGGACAAGATGATGTCTTTTTGCAACGTATATGGCACGCCGTCTATGATTATTTCTGGCACGGCACCATAGGATTGTTTTGTTGTATGCCAATCGGCGCCGCCAATATCAATTGATTCGTCATCATATGAAAACGTACCGTGAATAATGGGCCGCGGTTTCCAATGATGGGTAACTTTCTTAATTGCACTAACGAAACTCTTTGTGTCATTAGGACGAACAACAATAGAAATGGTCGTGCCTGTTTCTTCTGAAGTAGGTTCTTCTGAAACCTTATCGACTGCGCCTAATTGACTTTCATCAATATAGGCAATATAAACTCGCCGCCGCCTCTTCCCGTCATCATCTTCTGTGGTAGTCGTAATGGTAAAAGTATCAGTGTACGCAAAGGGTGTCTTAGCGCCTAGACCAAATCCGCCTGTCTGAGAATTATCATGCCTCTTTGTGCTATTTCCATAGAAAGTATAGACATCTCGCATGCGGGCAGGACTAATGCCAACCCCGCAATCTATAAATTTAAGATGTTCATCTAATTTAGAGGGTAGGACAATTTCAATGGGCCGCTCGCCACGCCCCGCTTCCCTATTAGCATCGCGGCTATTAGAAGCAATTTCCTGGACGATAGTATAGGGCGGGTTAGAATACATCTTGGAACGCAAGATATTCATAATGACGCGCGGGTCGCCAAAAGAAAAGTTCTTGCTCTCAAATGTATTACTACGCTCAATTTCGATTGTCGGAAATTCTAATTTCATGACGAGTTAAATTTAACCCTTCTCAACTAGATATAGAAATGTACAGCCAAACTGCGCCTCACAAATGGCGCGCGCAACTCGTAAGACTCCATTGGAATTGTGTCTACCAACCTACATAGTTTATTAAACACAGTAATGGGTCGCCGCCCACCAAGAGCGCCTTTAAAATCTACCCTATTTGTGTCTAATCGGCCGTGTAGAATTGAATTGGCCACCTTACGTCTAAATTGGTCTTGAGGGGCGCAAAATGCCAAAGCGACACTAACCCACTCAATGCCCGCATCATCTGGGTAAATTTCCATACCCAACGAAACTCGCTTAGAAGCGTTATGGTAAATCTTTCTCATGTTATAACTCTGGTATTAGAACAATTACGCCGATGCGAATCTATTTCAAAAAACGTGTACAAAGCTGTCATAGAATCAGAATGAATTATACTATTGGGCATTTTGTTTTGCTCTAAATGTACTCGCACCATATTAATAGCATCATCCTCAGACAAAGCTTCTACTGTAACATATCTTACGTAGGTTGCGTTAAACGCCACTGTATATTTATTCATTATTTTACCTTGGGCCGCCCGCTTTTTGTTTTCCCAGAACGAATAAGCCCGCGCCGGGAATCCTCGCGCTTAACATTACGATTTGCAAGGCTCGTTAGGGTTTCGGTTGTAGCACGCGGCTCCGGCATTTCCTCGCGAAATCGCTCACATTTATTACAAAAACATTCTTTAGGCATGTTTATTCCTTTTTATTGCACAACTGTTATTTTAGCTGTAATCTCAGTATCGTTCAAATATTCCACTACGGCTTCTTCTATACTCCTAGTAAAATCGTCACCCTCTAGGGCAGAATCTAATTCATCTCGTACTATTTCCGGCGCAAGGTCATTAAGATATTCTTCTATTTGCTCTTTAATAGTTTCGTTCTTTTCTATTGTGTCTAGACGAGAAGATAGTGTACCTTGCCAACTTTCCAAGAAAGCAGTGGTAGCACGGAGAGATTCTAAGGTATCTTCCATGCGGCGAATTTTTTCTGGTAAGTCAACGAGGAAGGTAAATAAATTCACTGGTTACAATCCTTTGTATGATATTTTTTCTCAAGGTCATAGCTGAGTTTTTCGGCTTTAAGCGTCACCACACGAACTAATTCCTTAAAAAACAAATTGCCTATGGAATTTATCACGTCCCAATTAGTCATTTGATATCCGCCGCCACACCCCTCCATTTTTGGAATAGATTTGCTAAAATCAACAAATGAACTATGAGCGCGGGATATGATTTTGTCCATACCCTGGACGGTTTTATCTAATGCTTCCCAACTTGGTTGGTTGGTTGTATGATGCGTAAAGACTTCTATGTGTCTCTCGCAACTTATTCCTCTTTGCACAAACAATACAACATTGCCAATATCATCTAAGGAGAACGACAAATTCGGCATAGATGATACTGGAATTTCCATGGTAGTTTCCATAATGTCTCAATTTATATATAAATTACCTCAGTCAGAACTATCATTTAGGCTGCTGACTACAGCGAATACAATACTTGTATTTCTTTCTTATACGTCGAGGTAATTTGTTTTTTTAGTTTAATCTATAGTAAAAACGATTTCGTCATTAGATACGACATCGGTCGTTGGGTCTATGAAGTCATCAATATGGCAATATTCGCCCCACGTCTCTCCACATGACGAGAAAATTACATTGGCGTGTTCTGGAAAGGATTTGAGTTTATTGATTAAATCAATTACCATCATTGGTTCACCCTTAGAATTTTTTGTACAACACCACATCGTGCGTAGTGGCAAAATCGCTCAGGAATACAAAGTATTTCGACCAATCTCCACCGGCTAAACCACAGCCGATATGATATGGAAATGCAAAAGAGCCTGGCAAGGTGTCTAATCTCTCCAAACATTCCTTAAAATATCTCTCGCGGCGCGCATATGAATCGGGTCCTCTTGTATATTTTGGCGCTCCTGGATAAATTTGTCCTAGGAGGGCTAATACAAAACGTTCACTCGTTCCATTCCCACGAATAATTATCTTACCCGGTGAATCGTTATATTTGCGAGATGAGTAAACATTAGCCCATGGATATTTTTTGAAAACATCTAAGGCTAACCCGCTCGCACCAGTACTCACGCAATTACATTGATGGCACAAGTACGTTTGTGTAGAAGAAAAAATATCTCCTCGGGTTACACTAAGCATTTAGCTAACCTATCATACAAAACTACGTTAACAGTGGCCGCCAAATTCATTGGGATATTCATTGGGATGGATACTACTAAAGGACATTTGTCTATGACGCGCTGCGGCACACTACCGCCTTCGGGGCCAAAAATATAAAAGGCTCGCTCTGGATGTACGAAAGATGGTAGAGGACGCGAGTTAGGCGTCAACTCAACAACTACTGGAATGGTGTCAAATGGAATACCCTTGAGAATGTCATCTACTACTAAATGAGGAATGGTTCTGTGTGCTTTTGGCGTGTCGGCGGCCAATTTTACCATTTTACCTTGAATGACAACTAGGGCAGCGCCATAACATGCGGCGGCTCTAAATGCGCCTGCAACATTAGGCTCCTTTTGGGACGCGTATAACCCAATGGCGGCAAATCCTCTTTTCACATCCACTCAACATCCCCTGGCGATTCTATGCTTTCGTAGCCATCGTACTCATTAATGCGCACGAGACCATTTACTTTTGCGACACGCAATGTGTCCGCTCCTAGCACACAAATATAAGTATCTTCACTAAAGCGAGCACGCGCATCGGTTTGAAGTTGTTCTAATAGAGGATGAACACCATTACCATTTATGTCGCCGCAATCATTCCTATTAAACTTTCCTCCCTTTTCTATGAATGAAATAATGGGCTCATACTCTAAAACAAACTTTGCCAATCCATCCTCAGAGCGATTCCACGTTGACCAGCCCGCACCATAACCAGGTGAATATAGAATCTTGCGCACCTTACACTCCAAAAATGTCGTCTTGACACCTTTGACACATACCACTAATGGCATATTCTCTAGTAGAAAGAACATCTCTAAATGAAATGGCTTCGCCTCCGCACAAATTACATTTATTCTCTTTAATGCTTTGTGTGCGGTCGCGGCCGGTTATGGCCTTTAAAAATTCATCTATTTGCGGAGATTTTTCAGTTGGTTGCATGAGTGGCCTCTATAACTACGGGTAGTTTTTTATTATAACCGCGCCAACCGGATTGTTTCAATTTACTGAGATATTTGGAGGCAATAGAGCCCTTAGGCTGAATACCATGGAGGAGAAGTGCAAAGTTACTCCCAGGTTGCATTGCGTGCGAATCGTCGTGGTCTATGGGGAGCCCAAGATATTTTGCTTCTTCTACCGACGCGCATACTTTTGCGAAACGCAAGTTTTCCGTTTCAATGAGTGCGTCGTAACGACCGCCCTTAGATGCCGTGAGGATTAAATTACTAGGTAGAATATTCTTCCTAGACACCCAATAGGGCAAACTCTTTGTATATCCGTAAAAAATAACATTGCCTCGCGCCATCGCCACTTCGACCCAAGCATCAAAATACACCTGAGAGAAAAAATCACCAGAGGAGTGAAGGCGAACGTGTGTTACAAAGGCAGGCAACGAGCGCAGAATTAAATTTCTCATGCCGCTGATGGATTTTGCGGCGCGCAGGGCCTTGAGATTATTTACGTGGCAGTCGAAAACGTTTGAGTATAACACCTCATTTGAGGCAGCATAACACCTAAAACGGGCCTTGGGTCCATCTGCTATTTGCCGCCGCCCATTTTTCACCACCACCTTGGCCTTACAAAGCTCCGCTCCGGGACAAGTATGACCGGCTGGGAGGCTAAAAATCCAAATGTTTTTATTGAGTTTTGCGTTCCCTTTCGTAAATGTTAAACGACTCATATTGCTCCTTTAGTAGTCTAAGTGTTTTATATAGTCACTAGGGTCATAGGTGCTATCATTAAAAGATACATCTAGAACGTCCTCGTCATAACGCGGTGCGTCATCACTTCGAATGTCTAGGATGAAAGGACCAGGACGGTAAATGATATATTTCACGTGTGTATCTCTGTGTTTTCAAACCAAATTGCCATTGACAGAAATCAAACAATCTAATAATGTAACAATAGAAGATGGAGTAGGCCGACGAACGGCGCGGCGTGACGAGACTATTTCTTCCTTGATATCTTTCTTAATATCTTCCTTGATATCTTTCTTTTGTTCTAAATCCCGCTGGGGTATTAATGGCACAATATTTTGTACCTTAGATTTTTCAATATGTTCCTTCCAAATAACCCCACAGATGGAGCAGGGTAGATTTAATCCTGGCCGCCCTCTTCCTACCTTTTTGAATTCCTTACAGGTCAAGCGAGCCTTTCTATTTTTTCAACTGGAAAGAACTTATCTGGTTTAATGTGGTCCGGGTTACCTTGATAACCACCAGGCTCGTAATCAACTCCTAGTGAGGATTTAACCTTCCAAAGTGGAATATCAAAATGTTCACATGAGGAAATCAAAGAATCCAGAGCAATATGGTCGGAAAACCAATCGTGTGTGAATGGAACGCAGGGTGGCCAATTTTCATTGATGTAAAAATGGTTGCTGCTCCAAGGGCCTTCTAGGGTAGTATATTCTCCATTGGAGAGTAAGATGGTAAAGTGCCGCCCTCCGAAACCTTCGCCTCTTGTTTTGTAATAATAAAAACGTACTAGCGGACCAACTTGAGCCCTATATAGGCAATTATCAGGGCCACCTCGCTCATATACCCACTCTTCCCTTTCTGGTTCGCGCGAAATACTCCCAGCGAACGTGGGGCGATTTGCATAACCTTCGTGCCAATTAACCTTCAATGAGGTTATGTCAATTGGTGGGCGAGAGCGAGTTAGCAATCGCGCATTACGAACCAAGTCACCGGAACGGCGGCAAAGTTGCAAATCAAAATCCACTCTTCACTGCCTCTTCGCGCGTGCGGAAAAAATGCACGCCATGCGTACATTCAACCCTAATGTCGGGGTCGTAGGAGTCAGGGAA
>Ga0209640_10004198_pt1 | contig 12662 bp, 10 predicted proteins | sample RifCSP10_1_FD_184018 | JGI IMG/M metagenome (GOLD analysis project Ga0209640, IMG submission 184018) | Soil microbial communities from Rifle, Colorado - Rifle CSP2_sed 10_1 (SPAdes) (version 2) | ecosystem: Environmental > Terrestrial > Deep subsurface > Rock core/Sediment | place: Rifle... | reverse complement strand
AATCCCGACAGCAACTTCGGCAGGGCCTCACCGGCCCCGACCGCGACAACGGTCAGGCGCTCTGGGTTGAAATGCTTCTTCGCCGCCGCCAGGATTTCCTCTTTCGTCAAGGCGATCACGCGGGCACGTAATTGCTGGAGAAAATCCTTGGGAAGCCCATCATACTCCAGCTCAATCAACCGCCCCACGATCGCCGACGAACTGGCGAAGGAAAACACAAACGAGTTCACATAGGCCTCTTTCGCTTCTGCCAGCTCGTTGTCTGTTACCAACTCGGTTCGCATCCGTTCCATGTTCGCGACAAACCGAGTGATGACTTCTTGCGTCGATGGCAACTTCGTCTCTGCCCGCATCAGCCAGACACCTTGATCGTGCACCCCGGAGTTCAAGCGGCTGCCGACCGAGTAGGCCAAGCCCCGCTTGGTCCGCACGTCGTTGAAGAGACGGCTGCGAAAGGAACTGCCCCCCAGAATATCGTTGGCGATCGCCAACGCTACATAGTCGGGATCCTGCTCTTTGATCGACAGATGACCGATGCGGAGATGCGTTTGCGAGGTCTCCTTGTTCACGAACCGCACAACGGGCTTCGCCGTCTGATCCTGGGGCACGTCGGCAATCGTCAGCACCGGAACCTCGCCTTTTTTCCAATCGCTAAATACTTCGCGCAGCAGGGTCAGCATCGCGGACTTGTCAAAGTCGCCCGTCACCCCTAATATCATGCCGTTCGGATGAACGGTCTTCCGGTGAAAGGCGACCAAATCGTCTTTGGTGAGGCGGGTGATGGACCCGATGGTGCTTTCACGCGCCGTCGGGTGGTCCGCTCCGTACAGAAGCTTCACGAACTCGCGCCCAACGATCGAACCGGGGTTATCTTGCCTACGGCGAATCCCTTCGATGGCCTGCAGCTTGGCCAGTTCAACCCGCGCCGGCTCAAAGGCGGGTGTCCGAATGAGTCCCGCGAAAATCTGGAGCCCCCGCTTCAAGTCCTTGCTGAGCACATCGAGCGACGCGGAACCGGATTGCCGCCCGATCGAGATGCCCACATCCCCGGCGAACTGTTCAAGTTCTTCGTCCACTTGCTCGGACGACAGACCGCCGCCCCCGCCGGTCCGCATGATGGAACCGGTCAACGAAGCCAGGCCAATCTTATCTGCCGGATCGAGCCAACTGCCCGTTCTCATGGTCGCAGTCATACTGATCAAGGGCAGCTCATGGTCCTCCAGGAGATACACGACCATCCCATTCTCAAGCACCACGCGATCCGGTTCTGGCGGGGTAAACTCAACCGGCTTAAACGTCATCTGCCTGGGATCGCCCAATGCAAGGTCTCCAGCGCAGGCGGACGTCAGTGGAACGAGCATCATCATGGCCAACATGCCCAGGGGGACAAACCCTCGCTTTACGCCTAACGCTTCACGCTTCACGTTCTTCATCGCGCCACCTCGTGTTGTGGCGACGTCGCGCCGTTCTTCTCGCTGGCCTTCTTCACCAACGTGGCCACTGTTCGGTTTGACTTGGTGAAATACTCAGCTGCCACTCGCTGGATACCAGCCGGGGTCACGGCCGCTATTTTGTCCCGAGCCTTTAAGGCGTAGCGCCAGTCTCCCGCTACCGTCTGAAACAGCGCCAATTGGGAAGCAAGACCTCCGTTGGATCGAAGCGCCCGCACCAAATCGGCATCGAGATTATTCAGCACTTTCTCAAGCTCCTTGGCGGAGACCGGCTCCGTCTTGAGCCGTTCGAGCTCGGCATAGATGGCCACTTCGACTTCTGCCGTCGTATGGGGCGCAAGTGGTGTGGCACTGAGCACGAACAGATTCGGAGCACGGACCCCCGGATAGTTCGAATCGGAGGCCACCCAGGCGGCGATCCGTTTCTCGCGGACCAGATCCGCGTAGAGCCGGGAGGTGAGTCCGTCGCTCAACACCGCGTCGATCACGTCGAAGACATAGTCATCGGGATGGCCCAACGCCGGCTTGTGAAACCCGATGGCCACCGACGGTTCGGCATCGAATTCCACCTCCACGCGGCGCTCTCCCCGTTGCGCCGGCTCAACGGTGACGATCGCAGGCTGCGGAGGTGCGGCCGATATCTTGCCGAACGTCTGTTCGATCAAGGTCATGACGTCCTTCGGATTAATATCGCCCACAATGGCAATCGTCGCATTGCCGGGACCGTAATAGGCTTTAAAGAAGGCTTCGGTGTCGGCCGGCGTGAGCGACAGGATGTCCGACTCCCAGCCGATCGTCGGAATGCCATAGGGATGTGCGCGGAAGGCAGCCGAGGTGAACGTCTCAAACAACAGCCCATTGGGGCTGTCGTCATTCCGCATCCGCCGCTCCTCCATGACCACTCCGCGTTCTTTGTAGAATTCGCGGAGGACCGGATGCGCCATTCGATCAGCTTCGAGCGCAGCCCACAGCGGCAGACGATTCGCCGGGAGACTGATCATATAGCGAGTCAGGTCCTTGCCGGTCGCTGCATTGAGCCCGACCCCCCCGTGGCGTTGGTAGAGTAAGGCCATCTCGTTGCCCGCCACGAACTGTCCTGCCTTTTCTTGTAGTTCTGTAAATCGTTTCTGCAACCCCTCGATGACTGCGCGATCCTCGGGACTGGCCGGTCTCTCCACACTCCTCCGCGCGAGTTCCCGTTGCCGCTGCTCTAAATCAGTCCCCACTCGATACCACTCTTCGAGAATGGGGCGTTCTTTTTCGTAGTTCTTCGTCCCGACCGTCCTCGTACCCTTGAACGCCATATGTTCGTAGAGATGCGCCAGGCCGGTCTGACCGACCTGTTCGTTCACCCCCCCGACCCCGAAGGTCATGTTGAGGGAGACGACCGGCGTCTGATGTCGTTCGACCATGAGGATGGTCAATCCGTTCGTCAGTTTCTGTTCCACCACACGATCCGCCAGCCCGAACGATGCGGCATGCGATAGGTTCAGGTTCAGGCTGAGGCTGAGAGCCGTAGCAAGCAAGAAAACCGTGAAGCGTGAAGCGTGAAGCGTGGGAAGAGCTAAGAACTGAACGCTGAGCAGCCAGCCGGGTCTTTTTACATCGGTGTTTCGCCGAATACTTCTTTTTGCGAGATACGCTTCACGAGATACGAGGAAGGATTCGGTCGTCATATAAAGAGCTCCATGAGTTGTTCCGGTCGTTCGATGAACCAATCCGGGCGACAGGCTTCCATCTTGGCGCGATTCCCCATGCCGTACCCGACCGCACAGACACGAATCCCGGCGTTATGCCCGCCGTTGATGTCGTTGGTGCTGTCCCCGACGAGCACGGTCTGTTCTTTCGACACATTCAATTGTTCCATCACATGCAACAGCATGCCCGGTTCCGGTTTCAATCCAAACCCGCGATCGCCTCCGACGACGTACTGAAAATGATTCGGCCCCAGCCCTTGAAGAATCACGTTGGTGTACTCAATCGACTTGTTGGTGGCTACAGCCTTCCGCTTGCCTGCAAAATGTGTCAGCATCTCTCCAATGCCGGGATAGAATGTCGTGCTATCGAGACAATGGGCCAAGTACTGGCCCCTGAACACCCGCAACGCCTCGTCGAAGGTGTTCCGACCTCCTTCGCCGACCGACAAGCGCAACAATTGTTTCACCCCATCCCCCACAAACCCAAAGATTTCCTCGATTGGCCGCTGCGGCAACCCCAGCTCGGCCAACGTCAGGTTCACCGACGCAGCAATGTCCCATTTGGACTCGATGAGCGTCCCATCAAGATCGAAGATCAACAGCTCGACCGAGGTCTTTCCCATCATTATTTTGCCTTTCGTAACTCATCCTGCAACGCCCCAAGACGGTCTCGCTTCGCCGGGTCTGTTTCCTTCACCCAGGCTTCGCGCACGAAATTCACCATCCGCTTCTGTCCCACATGAGGGGGAAACATCGGCTCGACAATCTTCCATCGATTCTTAACGGCTTTCACGCGAAACCGAACCTCTTCTGTCTCAACCTCCTGGACAAAACCGGCGGTTTCCAGATACACCGAGCCTATGACCTGAAAGGTGACCGGAATCACGACTTCCAGCCTATCGATCACCTCCCATTGGCGATACTGCTCCGCCACCACAAAGCCCCGCGTCACGACGACACGCCCCCACGTCGGCTCCTCATCCCAACTCGTGTAGGACGCGACCGTCTCGACCGACATGGCATCGAGCCGCGCCCCCTTATAATCGAGCGCCAGATATCGTTTCACCACCTCCGCTGGTGAATGCTTGAGGGATCCGGTCTGCGCGATCCCATCACCGGCTAACAACACCAGGGCAAGCAACTGACACAGACAAAACACGAACCGCCCCACAACGTTGGGTGTCATCGTGTGCTCTTTTCTTCCAATCTGTACTCCTCCTGAGGGAACTGAGTGAGCCCCCCTAGCAGGCTGTTGAAAAAGTCGCTCTTCTCACCCACCCGACCCCGGCGCGCCGAGACGCGCCTGTTCCCATGCATCGTTCTCGCGTCGCTCCCAAGAACCGTAAAACGTGAAACGAGGGTCAGCCTCGGAGCAGCGGCCTTGCTGGACGACCTTTTTCAACAGCCTGCATGCGCGCGTCCGGCAATGGAGCGCTCGGTCCGCAGGCGCTGTGCGGGCACAGGACCCGCTCAGCCGCTTCAGCTCACCCGACTTTGTGTAACTTCATGAAATTGGTCTCCCCGGGCTGACCAATCCTGGTCCCCGACAGAATCACAATCCGCTGTCCCGTCGTCGCCAGTCCCTCGGTCTTCAGGCGGCGTTCCGCTTCATCGATCCGCTCATCAGTGTGCTCGATCTGCCGCATCGTGTGAGGGATCACACCCCAGTACAGCGCCATCCGTTGTCGTACAGCCTCAAAAGGTGTCAATGAAATAATTGACGCGTCGGGTCGCTGCTTCGACAGCAAGCGCGCCGTCGTACCCCGTTCGCTAAATGCCACGATGACGCTCGCCCCGATGGCTGCGGCTGCCGAAGACGCCGAATGGCAAATGGCCTCCGGGAAGGAACCTTCCCCCCGTGGCGCGTCGGACGAGCGCGTATGGCACGATCGTGGCCCTTCTTCTGCGGCTCGAACGATTCGGTCCATGACACGGACTGTTTCAACCGGGTACTGCCCGATCGCCGTTTCTGCAGACAGCATGACGGCATCTGTCCCATCAAACACGGCATTCGCCACATCCGACGCTTCAGCCCTTGTCGGGCGCGTGTGGTGCGTCATGGACTCCAACATCTGAGTGGCCGTGATCACGAGACGGCGTCGGCGGTTGGCTTCGGCGATAATGCGTTTCTGTAGGAGCGGGACCGCCTCCGGCCCCATCTCCACTCCCAGATCGCCTCGCGCCACCATCACACCGTCCGCCTGATCAAGAATCGCGTCCAAGCACTCAATCGCTTCCGGCCTTTCGATTTTTGCAATAATCGGTATGTCACCGCCCCAGTCGGCCACCAACTTCTTTGCGGCCACAAGGTCATCGGGACCTCTGACAAACGAGAGGGCCACATAGTCCACCCCCTGCGCAATGCCGAACCGGAGATCGTCCCGATCTTTGTCTGTCAAAGTGGGAGCGCTGATGCGAGTATCCGGTAGGTTCATGCCCTTGTGCGAGATCAGTCGTCCCCCGGTCACGACTCCGCATTCAACGGCGCCGTCGATAATCCGATCAGCAATCAGCTCGATGAGCCCGTCGTCAATCAGGATACGGGCGCCTGGCATGACATCCCGTACCAGATAGGGATACATCACCGGGATCTCACTCATACCGGATAGAGCGATAGACTGTGCGCCGAGTTGACCGCCGGACCGGAGCAGAGTCGTCACGAGTCGCACCGTCTGGCCGGCAACCAGATCGAGCCCACCCTGACCGACTTCTCCCACACGAAGCCTCGGTCCTTGCAGGTCCTGAATGATCGCGACCGCCATGTGCCGACGATCCGCTGCTTCGCGAATGGCCTTGATCGCACGCGCATGCGATTCGTGGGTCCCATGAGAAAAGTTGAGTCGCGCCGCGTCCATGCCGCTCTCGATTAATTGATCCAGCAGGGTGGGCGAATCGCTGGCGGGGCCAATGGTGCATACAATTTTGGCTTTACGCATAGACAATGCTGTCACCGGTCATTGGTCATATGGGATACGCGCCACGCGAGGCAGGCGGAACAAGTGAGGGCTCAAGGTCCGAAGTTCGAGGTTTTGGGAACTTCGGTCCCCGAACGTCGAACTTCGGATCGCGCATTTGCGCGCCCCTGCTTTTCCCGCTCTTCTCACGATGATCTCCTGGGAGGCCATTCTAGCAAACGACCACCAAGCCCACAACGCAACCGTCGTTTCAGGCGCAGGCCGCCCAGTTCATCCATGATCGAGTCGCCCTGTGACGAGGAGTAGCAGGCTGCGGAAAAACTATTGTGGCACGCGAAAACTTCGATAGTCTGCAGGTATGACACAACAGGAGAACACTCCCACAGAATGCTCAAAAAGACCGTCCAGCAAGGCCGCAGCGAGTGAAGGGCCGAGGCGTACCCTCTGGGGTACGTGGAGGGTCTGAACGATGCGAGAACGCTGCTGGCGGACTTTTTCAGCATTCTGTGGGAGATGGAATCAGGGCACGGCCTTCACGGTGAAACGCCCCGCTCCATTTATCACACTACGGCAGCTCGCTCCCGTGCATTCTGGCGAAGATCTCCCAGTCGAACTGCTTCGGTGCCACAGCGTGGAGTGGGATCGCCTCGATGGTGCCTGGCCCGCGATAGGCCAGCATGCACCCGACCACCCGCTCCGGCTCCTTGACGAGACGGCGAATCGCTTCATAGGCCAGATCTTGTCCGATGGTCTTGTCCTCGGGGGTCGGGGGCGCCCCCCGTAACGTGTGGCCGAGGATCGTGGCTTTGGTTGCAGGGGCAAGGCGATATTCACCGGGGCGTGCCTGAAACTGTGGCCACGTGGTAATTGTGCTGGCGACATACTCGACAAGACCGCGCACGCCGCCATCCGGGTGATGGCGATGGGGCGTCTGTTCCGCCACCACAAACAGATGACTTTTGTTCGGGACGCCCAAGGTACGGTTGAGCGTGCCCAGGATGAAGTCGTCGATATACGCGTCGGGATCGGGATGCTCGTTAACCAAGAGACCTTCGGCTCTGGCCTGATACGCACAAGCGAGGGCGAGATGGCCGGACCCCGCCCCCATAATCTCGACGAAAAAGACGCTGCCCATGGCGGAACTGGTGGCTTTCAGCGACTCGATGGATTGGTTTGCCAGAGACACGGCCGAATGAAAACCCAGGGAGGTTGTCCCAGCGATATTATTGTCGATCGTGCCAGGAATCCCTACTGCCTGGACCCCAAATCCTTCGTAGAGCGCCCGCGCGCCTCGAAGGCTCCCGTCCCCACCAATGACCACCAAGGCGCCGTCTTCCATGTATGGCTTGAGATGCCGCATGGTGACCTGCTGCACCTGCTCATTCTTGAAATCTTCGAAGCGGCTGCTCCCAATCGGACTGCTCGCATGGCTGCCCATGCCGCGGGTATCCTCCTCGCTCACCGCTTCAATCCAATTGTTGGCCAGACCTAAGTACCCGTGACGAACGAAGTAGACGTCCAGGCCAAACCGGTGCCCTGTCACGCGCAATTCTTTCAACGCGGCGCCGGCACCGGCGAAGTCGCCACCCGAGACCAATGCCACGATCCGCTTGATCTGTCGGGGCTTGAGCGTGATCCGGTCTTTGCGTTCGCGCTCGATCTTCACCCAGGTCTCCCGCACCGTCCGTTCCCGCGCCGACAAACCCACAGCGGTGGAGTAGCCGGATAAGAGTCCCTGCTCGCAGGTCAGCAGAACGACGTTATCCTGTCCCTCCTTATATTCGCCAAACTCGGTGAAGGCTTCGCGAAATGGACGAGGATCGAGATAAATCATGAGCGCCCGCAACGTGGAACTGTGGCTGTACAGACACACGGCCTTCCCCTGGTGGGAGTGACCCAACCGGCGGAAGCCATCGACAATATCCACATAGACATCGAAGAAGGAATGTCCGCCCGGGTAGCTGTAGAGGGGGTGTTTGATCAGGCGCTTGGCCGTCTGCACGTCCACGCCGAATGCCTTTGCTGCCTCCTCAGCTTCCACCTTCTTCTCCAGACCCGTGACCCATCCAAAATCCTGAGAGTCTAAAGCGGGATCGCAGGCTGGTGGGAGCGCCTCAGCATGGTGCGGGTACGCTTGCATCAGCGCTGTAACCACACGCTCATATAGTTGCCGCGTATTGGGGCTCTGGCTCACCAGCTGGACGAAGGTGCGCGGATCGAGGTAGTTGTGAATGTGCAGGAAGTCCAATTGTTGCCCGACCACGCCCAGCATCCGGGCCAGGGCTGCACCGACTGCGTCGGCCTTGGGGACACCTCGCTCAGGATCCAGCACGTTCGCGAGGCGGCGCCCGACTCGATAGGTGCCGCTTTCCACGCGTGAGATACCATGACGCATCGTGAACAGGAGCGTGCGACCGGTTAAATCGCGCGGCAAGAGCCAGAACCGATCCTCGCCCAAGTCCAGTACGATACGATCCTCGACCAACTGCGGCGTCAGTTGCGCGCGCGGCACAATCGCCACCGGCCGGCGGTGCGTCGGCTTCTGCACCGACCCAATTGGCACACGGAAGAGGGGGGCCAATTCGCCAGTTGCAAGGAGCGCATTCCAGGCGGCGAAGAACACCAGTTCATCGCCCCTGCAACCCTCTTCGATCACCGCGCGACGGGTAGCCCGATACTCCTCTGCCCCAGGAAATCCTTCTTGCGCACGCTGCACAAACGCCCTGATCTTCTCCATGGCGTCACGAGTTCGCTGTGGTCGATCAACTGAGGAAGGCGGGATGGGTGGAAGCGCAATCCCCTCACCGGCGATGCGACAGGCCAGCAGCTCCCCGTAGGCCAGGAGTCCTTCGACTGTCACAAACTCAAGCCGGTCCACTGCGGATTCCAATCTATACCTCGTTGACTGGCCTTCGCCTAAACGACCACCGCACCTGCCCGATCATGCCCCTACAGTGGCCGTGAGATGCCAAACTGGAGAACATCCTCAGTACAAAGAATACGCTGGATGCTACGCTGGCAGATGAGCGATAGCAACAATGCCCGGCCTCGAGCGCCCGCTCCTCTTACGCCCGTTGCTCCTCCGAGATCGAGCGTGCTAGGGTTCGTACGGTGCTCCCTCACCTCGTGATTCGAACGCGAAACTATGGTTCGAACTTGGAAGATCTATGGAATACTCGTCGTCCTTGGTGGGCTACTGTTCGGCGGGCCCACGGGTACTCCCAACGCCGGCTCGTCGCCGGAGCCGACCGTACCGTCTGCCTCTGCGCCATCCGTTCAGTCCGCAGGGCCGGTTCTTCACAATGCCATACCGCCTCACGATCGACAATGGCATCGAGCCGAGAAGGCCCCCCCGCAAAAAGCCAAAGACCTGCTGGAGTCTATTCAGCAACGTGAGGGCAACGCCCTCCCTGGATATATCGGCGGCAGGGCGTTTCAGAATCGTGAAAGACGACTGCCTCGCGGTCACTATCGCGAGTACGATGTGAATCCTACAGTACGAGGTCGCTCGCGGCATGCGGAACGGGTCGTCATCGATCAAGAAACTGGAAAGGCCTACTACACCGATGACCATTACCGAACGTTCATTCCGTTGAATAAGACACCATGACACCAAAACCGGCCCTGACATTGACCGCCTATCTCCAATCAACGAAGGCCCCCTGGACCGCATTACTGACGGTCAACCAGGGGCAGCGCGCTGAATCGCTGGTGCGCCCACCAACCGGGTTTATATTGAAAGTCATCAAGGGCGCCAAGTGTCAGACCACCGCCGGCCTGTTGACCGAATGTGCCCGCGCCTTGGATTTTCCGGACTACTTCGGCCACAACTGGGATGCCCTCGAAGAATGTCTGGCCGACCTCGAGTGGCTACCAGCCAAGGGCTATATCCTGCTTATCACCGATGCTGTACGTCTGTTGCCCGATGACGAAGAAGAGTATGAAACCTTTCTTGAGGTCTTGCGTGATGCGGGAGAGGCCTGGGGAAGCGGACAGGCAGGAATGGGTGCGCGACGAGCAACGCCCTTTCACGTGCTGTTCGCTCTATCGGAACGAGAGAAAGCCAAGCGAGCCCACTGGGGGATGGAAAAAATCAATGCAGAACCGATTCGAAAGCCGGTAGTACTGCGGCGAACTCCCTCAAAACAGACCTAGCCCGCAGAATGGTCGCGCGAGACAAGCGGGACTGGCGAGACGGATGAAGGTTCATCTGGTTCATCTGGTCTGTCTGGTTCAACCAAACAAACGAGACAGACCCGATAAACAAGAGAGACCAGCCAGATCTCGCGCTTTACGGTTCGACAGGCTCACCGTCCTGAGCCACGTCGAAGGACGCGCCACGGTCCCTGGACACTGGCGGCACTTTTCAATATCCGGCAAGGGAAGGAGTCGACTAGCGACTCAAGATATTTCAGGGAAAAATCGGAGGGTAACTCCCGGCAGGTTGGTAAAAAGAAGCGCCGGTCCTACGGGCGCATCTTCTTGGTCACGTTCAGCAAGCCTGCCCAGCGAAAGAGCACAGAAGACAATCCGGTCGCGAGTCCAGAATGTGAAGCTGCATGAATTGAAGCCTGCCAGCGGGCTTCGACGTCATGGCGATGAAGGACGCAAATCCCATGCGTTTCCCGAGCGTCGTCGAGAGGCGCTTTCTCGCCCACCAGCTCGGCTTTTCCTTCTTGTCGGCACCACGAACAGACAATCTTCATCGTTGATCCCTTAATCACTGTCTAGAACTGCGCATATTACCCGCCTAACCAGGCAAGAGTCGAGCCGCACTCGATTGGCAGCATGAAGCAGCACGGTTGCAAGGGATTACGCAAAGCCCCTGTCTCGCGAGAAAGCAGCCCCTATCAAAAAATGCTGAGAAGCGTACCTCTGTAGACACTTTTTGGCCCCAATCGCTTTATCACACCACATGAACCTCCTCTTTCTCCTCTTTCTTGACCGAGGCGCGACCGCGTGGTACTGTGCGCCCCCATTATGAAAACCACTCGTTCCGCCAAGCTGTTTGCCGAGGCTCAGCAGTTGATTCCCGGGGGCGTGAATAGTCCGGTGCGCGCCTTTCGTTCCGTCGAAGGTCAACCCCGGTTTATCAAGCGCGCCAAAGGCGCCCGTCTCTACGACGTCGATGGGAACACCTACATCGACTATGTCCTGTCATGGGGCCCGATGATTTTGGGTCATGCCGCCCCATCGGTCATTCGTACGATCAAAAAGGCTGCCGCAAACGGAACCAGTTACGGCGCGCCTACCGAACTGGAAGTCATGCTCGCCCGCATGATCCGCGACGCCTTCCCATCGATGGAAAAAGTCCGACTCGTCAGCTCCGGCACCGAGGCGGTCATGAGCGCGATTCGTGTCGCGCGTGGCTTTACGAAGCGAGACAATATTCTGAAATTTGAAGGGTGCTATCACGGCCACAGCGATTATTTGCTGGCGAAGGCCGGTTCAGGTCTGGCCACGTTGGGGATCCCGGATTCGCTTGGAGTCCCGGCTGACTTTGCAAAACACACCTTGACCGTCCCGTACAACGACATCCAAGCGGTGCAACAGATCGTCAAGGAACAGCGGGACACGTTGGCCTGCATTATTCTGGAGCCGATCGCAGCAAACATGGGCGTCGTGCCGCCGGCGCCGGATTTCCTTCAGGCGCTCCGTCGTCTCACCAAAGAAAACGACATCCTCCTGATTTTCGACGAGGTGATCTCCGGTTTTCGCGTGGCCTACGGGGGAGCCCAAACGCTCTACGGCATTACTCCGGATCTGACGGTGCTCGGGAAAATCATCGGCGGAGGATTGCCGGTCGGCGCCTACGGAGGGCGGAAAGAGATCATGGATCTGATCGCACCGTTGGGGCCGGTCTATCAGGCGGGGACGTTGTCGGGAAACCCGTTAGCCGTGTCCGCCGGCATTGAGACGCTCAAGCAACTCAAAGTCCGTGGGGTCTACAAAAAGCTGGAAGAGAAATCAGCAGCCTTGGCCAAAGGAATTGGTGACGCGGCCAAGAAAGCCGGTGTGCCGCTCACACAAACCAGAGTCGGTTCGATACTTGGAGCCTTCTTTACATCAAGCCCGGTGGTGGATTGGAATACTGCGAAACTGTCAGACACAAAGCGATACGGACAATTCTTTCACCAGATGCTAGAACAGGGGGTGTACCTGGCCCCCTCTCAATTCGAAGCCGCCTTCCTCTCAACCGCTCATTCAACCCGCGATATCGAATACACGATCAAAGCCGCCGCGGCCGCTTTCAAGAAACTCTAACCACGTCGCTCGTGAAGCGTCGTTCGTATCTCGCTTGATACAGTTTTGGATTGTTTCAGATACAGCCGCTGAACCCCGCAGGATGCTCAAAACGAGTTCGTTGCTAGGCCGCAACGAGCGAAAGCCCGAGACGTAGCCTTCCTTGGAAGCTGTTCAAAACGGCCAGACTTCTCACCCGCCCAACCCTGGCGCGCCAAGACGCGCCTTCTCCCAAGCAAGGCCGCAGCGAGTGAAGACCGGAGGCGTACCCTCTGGGGCGCACGGTGCGACGAATAAGGAGCACCAAGTCTGTGCGCGCCGCCGAGTGGTGAGGCGGCCGGGTCCCCGTTGAGGAT
>Ga0209640_10004197_pt1 | contig 12662 bp, 9 predicted proteins | sample RifCSP10_1_FD_184018 | JGI IMG/M metagenome (GOLD analysis project Ga0209640, IMG submission 184018) | Soil microbial communities from Rifle, Colorado - Rifle CSP2_sed 10_1 (SPAdes) (version 2) | ecosystem: Environmental > Terrestrial > Deep subsurface > Rock core/Sediment | place: Rifle... | reverse complement strand
CGATTGCCAACGGCCTGGCCTATGTGAGGGCCGCCATCGAAGTTGGGCTCGAAGTTGACGAATTCGCTCCCAGGCTGTCGTTCTTCTGGAATGGGCACAGCAACTTCTTCGAGGAAGTCGCCAAGTATCGGGCAGCGCGGCGCATCTGGGCCCGGCTGATGAGAGAGGTGATTGGAGCCGGCGACCCCAGGAGTTGGGCTATGCGCTTTCATACCCAAACGGCAGGGTCGACGCTGACTGCGCAGCAGCCGTTGAACAACGTGGTCCGAACCACAGTTCAGGCTTTGGCCTCGGTGTTGGGCGGGACCCAGTCGCTGCACACCAACTCATATGACGAGGCGCTGGGCCTGCCCACCGACGAATCCGCCCTCGTCGCCTTGAGAACTCAACAGGTGATCGCCTATGAGACTGGGGTGGCGGACACAGTGGACCCTCTCGCCGGCTCGTACTTCGTCGAATCGCTGACCGATCAGCTTCAAGCCAAGGCGGAGGAGTTGATCGATCGGATCGAAGCGCTCGGGGGAGCCGTTTCTGCCATCGAGGATGGCTGGATGCAGGCTCAAATCGAGGAGTCGGCGTACCGGGAGGCTCGGCGTCAGTCTGGGGGGGAGTCGATCGTGGTCGGGGTCAACCGTTTTCAGGACTCGGGTGGCGGAGAAGTGCCGGTGTTGGAGGTCGACCCATCCCTGGAAGGAGGTCAGAGGAAGCGTCTCGAGCACTGGAGGATGGAACGCAATCAGGCTGCGACCGAATCAGCCCTCAACCAGCTCGAGGCGGAGGCTCAGACGGACTCGAACCTCCTTCCCCCGATGAAGGCTGCTCTGGGTTCGGGGGCAACACTCGGAGAGGTCTCAGATCGGCTGCGCACGGTGTTTGGCAGCTATCGCCCTGGTTGATTCGGCCGGCCATATCGACGGCGGTTACCGTCCCGCTCGAATCGGATGACAGACACCAGAACACACCTCTTGATCATCGGTGGTGGGCCCGCCGGCACCCAGGCCGCGACCACCGCTGCGTCGAAGGGCGCCAGGGTCACCCTGGTCGAGAAGGACATCGTCGGTGGGGCGGCTCATCTCTGGGACTGCATCCCATCGAAGACGATGGCGGCGAGTGCGCTGCGTCACACCTCGATTCGCAACGCCGCCAAGCTGGGCTTCGTCACCGAGGTAGGGCGGGTCGACCCCACCGTGCTCGCCGAGCGCATCGAAGAGATCACTGGTGACATCAACCGGAACTGGGTGAGACTCCTCGAATCGCAGGGTGTCGCCATGATCGAGGGCACCGGCCGCTTCCTATCCGATCATGAGGCGGTGGTCGCCACCGCCGGCGGCGAGCGACGAATCACCTTTGACAAGGCATTGGTCTCGACCGGCTCGGCCCCCAGGGTCCCGGAATGGGCCTCCGTCGATGGCAAACGGGTTCTCACCACGCGTGACAGCTACTTCCTGGACGAGGTGCCCGAGCACATCGTCGTGATCGGGTCAGGTGTGACCGGAGTCGAATTCACCCACATCTTCGTGAGTCTCGGCGCCAAGGTCAGTCTGGTGGTCTCCCGCCAGCAAATCCTGCCCTATCGCGACGCAGAGGTTGCCGCTGTATTGGAAGAAGATTTCTTGGAGCGCGGGGTCCGACTCGTCATTGGAGCCAAGGCCGAGGACATCGAGGTCGCTGACGAAGGGGTGTCGGTGGTCTGTGACGACGGGCGGGTGATACATGGCTCACACGCGCTTCTGGCGGTCGGCTCCTTTCCACTGAGTGAAGGGCTCGATCTCGAGGCGGCCGGCATCCAGTCCCACGACGGGTACATAACGGTTGATGACTATCAGCGGAGCTCGGTGCCACACATCTATGCGGCCGGTGATGTCACAGGTCAGATGCCTCTGAGCTCGGTGGCATCCATGCAGGGGCGGAAGATCGCCCGGCACGCAATGGATCTTCCGGTCACCCCTCTCGACTATTCCAAGGTGGCCGAGGCCATCTTCACCGAGCCGGAGATCGCGTCGGTGGGTCTCGTGGACGTGGAGGCCGCGGCCGTGGGTCGCAAGGTGCGGACCACGAAGGTCCCGTTTGCGGCGAATGCCCGGTCGGTGCTGCAGCATGTGACACGGGGCTTCGTGAAGCTGACCTCCGACCCGGCAACCGGGGTGGTGCTCGGAGGCACCATCGTCGGCCACCGTGCTTCGGAGTTGATCGGGGTCATCGCCTTGGCGGTGCAGGCCCGGATCACCGACGAGACACTGGTGGAGACACTCATGGTTCACCCGTCGATGACGGAAGCCATCTCGGATGCGGCTGAGTGAATGCTGGCCGACCGGCGGCTGGCACCTATTTGACGATTGCGATCACCTGCCCGGCACTGACCGTGTCGCCGGGCTCGACCCGTAGGTCCACCACCTCGCCGGCGTTGGGGGTCGTGACCTCGTTCTCCATCTTCATCGCCTCGAGGACGCAGATCGCGTCCCCGGCCTTGACCGAGGCGCCGGCCTTGACGTGGACCTTGACAATGGTGCCCTGCATCGGTGCGGTCAGCACACCGTCGGAGGCACCGCTGGGGCGCGGGTGCGAGAGGCGAGGAGGGCGTCGCCGAAGTCCGCCTCCGGGAGTGATTGGCTCAGGCGCCCAATACGAGACAGTGAAGCGACGACCGCCGACCTCGACTGTGATGTCGCGTTTCACCAGTTCCTCGTCTTCGGGAACCGCCGGTGGGGCATCGGGAGAGCCCGGGTCGAGAGTCACCGTTTCTTCCATCCATCTGGTGTGGTGCCCCCCATTGATGAACTCCGGGTGGTCGAGCACCGCGAGATGGGCGGGGATGGTCGTGGCGACCCCGCGCACTTTGAATTCCTGAAGGGCTCGTCTTCCCCGGTTGATGGCGCTGGCTCGGTTCGGCCCCCAGACCACCAGCTTTGCCATGAGGTTGTCGTAGTACTGGGACACGGTTGTCCCTTGTCGAACCCAGGAGTCCACCCTGACTCCGGGGCCCGCAGGCTCCTGCCATTCCACGACCTGTCCCGGGCTCGGCATGTAGTTGTTGAAGGGGTCTTCGGCATTGATCCGAAACTCGATGGCATGACCGCGGGACACCACCTCGTCCATGGTCAGCTCCTCGCCCCTCGCGATTCGAAGCTGCCATTCAACGAGGTCCAGGCCGGTGACCATCTCGGTCACCGTGTGCTCGACCTGAAGCCGGGTGTTCATCTCCAGGAAGAAGAAGTCCCCATTCTGATCGACGAGGAACTCCACGGTTCCCGCGTTGACGTACCCGCAGGAGCGGGCTGCGGCCAAGGAGGCTTTGGCGAGGGCTCGGCGTTGCTTGATGGTGAGCCCGGGAGAAGGGGTCTCCTCGATGAGCTTTTGGTGACGCCTCTGCACCGAGCAGTCGCGCTCCCCGAGAAAGAGGCCTTTGCCGTGGCTGTCGAAGAGGATCTGAGCCTCGATGTGGCGTGGCTGCTCCAGGTACTTCTCGACGTAGACCTCGGGGTTCCCGAAATAGGCGTCGGCCTCGCGACGGGCTCCCTCGAATGCATCGGCCAGGTCTTCGGGCGCTCGCACCACGCGCATGCCCTTGCCGCCACCACCGTGCGCCGCCTTGATCGCTACCGGATAGCCGAATTGATCAGCTATTGCCTGGGCCTCATCCACCGAGGTGACCGGCTCCGTGATCCCCGGAACCGTTGGAACACCGTAATTCTCGGCATTGCGACGAGACGTGATCTTGTCCCCCATACCCTCGATGGCGTCGGGCGGGGGGCCCACCCAGATGATTCCCGCCTCTTGCACCGCTCTGGCGAAACCGGCGTTCTCGGACAGGAACCCGTACCCGGGATGAATCGCTTCGGCTCCCGACTCGTGAGCCACCTGAAGGATCCGCTGTTGGTTCAAATAGCTCTCAGCGGCGGGAGCGGGACCCGCGTTCCAAGCTTCATCTGCCATGTCGACGTGGAGGGCGTCGCGATCCAACTCGCTGTAGAGGGCGATGGTCCGAATCCCCATCTCCTTCGCGGTTCGAATCACCCGCACCGCGATCTCGCCTCGGTTGGCAATCAGCAACGATTTCATCGGCGGGGCAGTCCGTAATTGGGACCGTCAGGGTCACATATGACCCCTGTGTGTCTCAATTTCGAAAGCCATCTCACTGAGGACCGTTCCCATGCTTCTTCGGGGGGAGCTTTTCCCGCTTGGTGCGGAGCACTTCCAGGGCCCTGATCAACTTGTACCTGGTCTCCCTCGGCTCGATCACCTCGTCGACGAGCCCCAGCTCCGCGGCCACGTAGGGGTTGTTGAACTTCTCCTCGTAATCGGCGATCAGCTCCGCACGTCGGGTCTCACCGTCATCGGATGTCAGCTCGCGCCTGTGGATGATGTTCACCGCGCCCTGGGCGCCCATGACTGCGATCTCAGCTGACGGCCAGGCAAACACCAGGTCGGCGCGTATCCCCCGGGCGTTCATGACGAGATAGGCGCCGCCGTAAGCCTTACGGGTGATCACCGTGAGCCGGGGAACGGTGGCCTCACAGTAGGCATAGAGGAGCTTGGCCCCATGGCGGATGATCCCGTTGTGCTCCTGGTCGACGCCGGGAAGGAACCCGGGGACATCGACGAAGGTGACGATGGGGATGTTGAACGCATCGCAGAATCGGACAAAGCGGGCCGCCTTCTCGGATGCGGTGATGTCCAGGGTCCCTGCGAGATTCGCGGGTTGGTTGGCAACGACCCCGACGGTGTGCCCGTCGAGGCGCCCGAAGCCGATGACGATGTTCTTGGCCCAGTGCTCCTGAACCTCGAAGAACTCATGGCCGTCGAGCACGATCTCGAGGACCTGGATGATGTCGTACGGCTGGCTGGAAGAGTCGGGAATGATCGAGTCGAGCTCGTCATCGATCCGATCGGGCCGGTCGGTCGGAGTGAAGAAGGGAGGAAGCTCCATGTTGTTCCGTGGGAGGAAAGACATCAGATATCGCACCGCTTCGAGGGCGTCCTGTCCGGTGGGATAGACGAAGTGGGTGACCCCCGACTTGGAGGCATGGGTCAAGGCCCCACCCAATTCCTCCATGGTGACTTCCTCGCCGGTGACGGCCTTGATGACGTCGGGGCCGGTTATGAACATGTGGCTCGTCTGGTCGACTTGGATGACGAAGTCGGTCAGCGCCGGGGAGTAGACCGCACCTCCGGCGCAGGGGCCCATGATCACGGAGATCTGTGGGATGACCCCGGAAGCCCTCACATTGCGCTCGAAGATCCTGCCGTATCCGTCGAGTGAGGAGATGCCCTCCTGAATCCGGGCACCGCCGGAATCTTTGAGACCGATCACCGGGGTGCCGGTGTCGAGTGCCATGTCGAGGATCTTGCAGATCTTGTCGGCCACGACCTTGCTGAGACTGCCGCCGAACACGGTGAAGTCCTCGGCGAACACAAAAACGGCCCGGCCGTCTATGGTCCCGTGACCGGTGACCACGGCGTCGCCGAGGGGCCTCTTGTCCTCGACTCCGAACCCGGAGGCCTGATGCCTGACGAATTGGTCTATCTCCTGGAATGAGCCCTTGTCGAGAAGGGCATCCAGGCGCTCGCGTGCAGTGAGCTTGCCCTGCTCGTGCTGACGTGCGACTGCCCGCTGACTCCCCGCATGCAGCGCCTCCTCGCGGAGCTCTCTGAGTTTCTCGATCCGCGCCTCGGTGCCCAAGACTCTCTCCGTATCCTCACACTTCGACTCGCCGGAGGACGATATGGCTACACCCTATTGGCAGTTGCGCCGGGACGAGGTTCCTTCGACCCAGGACCTGGCGCGCTCGGAGCTCGAGACCATCCCGGTGGTGGTGATAGCCGCTGCCCAGACTGCGGGACGAGGCCGTTCCGGGGCCGAGTGGGTCACGGCGCCGCGCGCCCTCGCCGTGTCGGTTGCGTTGCGGGCTGATCCAGGAGAGGATCGTCCCATATCCTTGATGGCCGGCGTCGCGGCGAGGAGAGCCCTGGGCGACATCGTCGGATTGAAATGGCCAAATGACCTCCTGATCGGCGAGAACAAGATCGGGGGCATCCTCGTGGAGCAGAGCGATGGGGTGGCCGTGGCGGGGATGGGGCTGAATCTCTGGTGGCCGGATGCTCCCGATGCTATTGGCGCCCTGCTCCACGAGGACCCCGGTCCCGACCGCCACGTCGAGATCGGCGCCTTGTGGGCGGCGGAGCTCCTCAGCATCCTGAGGGCCGAGGGATGGCCGATTGATGAGTATCGCCAAGCTTGTGTCACGTTGGGTCGTGACATCTCCTGGGAGCCGGACGGCTCCGGGAGGGCGGTGGACGTCGCCGAATCCGGTGCGTTGCTGATCGATGACGGCTCACAGCGGAGCGAGCTCCACTCCGGTGTGGTTCGTCATGTCAGGAGCTAGCCGAGCTCCTCTTCGATAGCGGGCGGGAGTGTCTCCTTGAGGAAGACCAGAATCCGGCCCATTGCATCCTGTGACGCCGAAGCGTTGTACTCGGGGGCATCGATGTCGAGGAATCGATGACGGGCCCCCGGATACAAGAGCCACTGGCCATGTTGATTTCGGTTCTGTGCCTCGTCGACGGTGCTGGGATGGACGAGGTCGTCATCGGCGCCGTACAAGCCAAGGACGGGGACCGGTAGGTGATCGAGGAAGTCGGCGACCTGGTACTCGCGGTCCTCGTCTCCTGTCAGTGGTGTGTATGCCAGCACCAGGGACCGGACCCAGGGCCTGGTCGCAGCCGAGATCAGGCCGAAGCGACCTCCGACATCGACACCGAGCATTGCGATCTCGTCGCCGACCGCCCATTCCAGGTCGTCTGACACCACATAGGCGTGCAGTTCGTCGAGATCGGCGATGGCCCGGGCGTCGGACAGGGTGTTGTAGCCGTCCAACGGATCGCCGGCCTGGCGGTAGAAATCGAGGGAAATGGCGAGGATCCCATTCCGAGCCAGACGCCGACAGAGGTCCTTTTCGAAGCTGCCCAAGCCATCGAGACCGGGGAGCACGAAGGTGGCAGGGAACCTCCCGGCTGTGTCGGGACGGGCCAGGTATCCCGTGCGGTGCCCGGTTCCCATGGGGATCGGGCACGCCCCATACATGATCGGATAGATGCCCTCGTGGGCCAGGACGGCCATGGGGCAAACGTTAACCGGTCGCTGTTCGGCTCCAGGTCGACCAAGTGAGGTCTTCGGATTGCTGCGGAACCAGGGCTAGCCTGCGCGTCGTCCCAATCAGACGATGTCTTCCTCTCCATCGACACCTGTTTCTCGCCGTGGGCTGCCCCGATGGCTCAAGGTCACGATCTTGACCTTCCTCGTGATGGCCAATCTGGTCGCGCTCGGGCTGTTCTGGGCTCTGAACACCGGTCAAAACCTACTGAGCGGTGCCGACACCGACGAAGAGGTGGTAGACGCTCTCACCCGGCCCACGGGCGATGCCCTCACTTTCCTTGTCGTGGGGAGTGATTCCCGGGAGGGGCTCGAGAACCTGGAGAACTTCGGCGACTTTGGCGGTGCCCGCGGTGATGTGATCATGCTGGTCCGGGTCGACCCGGTCAACGGCGAGGCGCGGATGTTGAGCATCCCTCGGGATCTCTGGGTCGATATCCCCGGCCAGGGTAAGGGCAAGATCAACTCGGCGTACTCGTATGGGGGGCCGAGTCTGATGGTGAGGACCATCCAGGAGAACCTCGGCATAGAGGTGAACCATTACGTTGAGATCGGGTTCGTCGGGTTCCAAGAGATGGTCGACGAACTGGGAGGCATTCACGTCGCGTTTCCCTATGCCGCTCGCGATGGCTCGTCGGGTCTCGATGTTGAGGCTGGAACCGAGGTCCTCGACGGGGAAATGGCCCTTGCCTATGCCCGGTCACGCAAATACCAGGAGTATCGGAACGGATCGTGGGTCAGCGTTGATGCCAACGACATTGGGCGCACCCAACGACAACAGGAGGTCGTGAGAGCGATTCTCTCCGAGTTGAAGACCCCGGCGTCTGTGGCAGACGCCGGCGATCTCACTTCGGCTCTGGCCAGCCACATGACCATCGACGCCACCCTGGCTTCGTCTTCGATTGCCGGGCTTGCCTGGGACTTTCGAAGTCTGCTGATGGGTGGCATCGAGGGGAGCACGCTCCCGGTCGACGGGGCCACCATTGGCGGTGCTTCGGTGGTGGTGGCCAGGGAGCCCGACGCAACCCAGATGATCGCCGCCTTCGTGGCAGGGAGCGCAACGGCGGTTCAGCAACCGCTTCGGGTCCAGGTTCTGAACGGCAACGGCGTGAGTGGCGCCGCCGGCGAGATGTCAGAAACGCTCCAGACGAGCGGTTTCACAATCGAGTCGATCGGAAACGCCGAGACCCGCGATTACGAACTGACCACAATCGTCGTTCCGGTCGGCAGCGCCAACGGCCGTGTGATCGTCTCCGAGTTGGGTTTTGGTGTAGTCGAGTTTGGCGATGTCGATAACGGATACGACGCAGTTGTCATCGTCGGCGCCGACGCCTCGTGAATCGTCCCAGCAGAAGGCACGGTCGGAGGCGGGCGTGGCGGGCGGTTCGTAGACTGAGGTTTCAATGGATGTAGCGATCATCGGCGCCGGCTATGTGGGTCTGGTGACCGGAGCCGGCCTTGCACATTTGGGCCACCGGGTCCGGATCGGCGAGGCCGATGCCCAACGAGTGGACCGACTCCGCAATGGGATGGTCCCAATATTCGAGGATGGGTTGCCCGCGCTTCTGGCGAAAGCCGCCGAACGCGAGCTGATCAGCTTTCACACCTCCAATAGGGAGGCAGCTGCAGACAGCCGGCTTGTCTTTCTCTGTCTCCCAACTCCGGAAGGCGAAGACGGACGGGCCGATCTCCGATTCATAAATGGGGTGGTCGACGAGCTGGCCAACGAAGTCGGCGCCGATGTCATCTTCGTGGTCAAGTCGACGGTTCCCCCGGGGACGGTCTCCGCCCTTCGCAAGAGACTCGCCGATGTGGGGAGCCCGGCGCGGATCGTGTCCCATCCCGAATTCCTGAGGGAGGGTCGGGCGGTCGAGGATTTTCTCGAGCCTGACCGGATCGTGATCGGCGCCTGGGAGGAAGAAGACGCGAATGCCGTGGCCGACCTCTACGCCGGCTTGGACACCCGCATCGTCAGGACCGATCCCACTTCGGCCGAGATGATCAAATACGCCAACAACGCCTACCTGGCCACGCGTCTCACCTTCGTCAACACGCTGGCCAACGTCTGTGAGGCCGTGGGTGCGGACATCCTCGATGTGGTCGAGGGCATAGGCCTCGACCACCGAATCGGACCCCACTTCCTGCAGCCCGGTCCGGGCTATGGGGGCTCCTGTTTCCCGAAGGACACCTCAGCCCTCATCGCAGTGGCCGGGGATGCCGGATATGACTTCGAGCTGCTGAGGGCCGTCATAGAGGCAGACGAGGAACAGCGGCGGCGAGTGGCCGAGAAGGTGCGACAGGCAGCCGGGGGCGGCCTTCACGGGCGAAGGATCGCGATGTGGGGCGTTGCCTTCAAGGCCGGGACCGACGACCTGCGGGAATCACCTGCGCTGCGAATCGCCGCCCTCCTCCAAGCCGATGGGGCCGAGGTCGTGGCCTATGACCCTGAAGCTTCTACCGATCTCCTCACGATGGCCCCCGATCCGCTCGCCGCAGCGACCGACGCCGATGTTCTCCTGGTTGCGACCGAGTGGCCGGAGTTCACCGCCGTCGACCTGGCCGAAGTCGCACGCGTGATGCGGGGGCACCGGGTGGTGGACGCCCGCAACCTGCTCAACCCCAAAGCGGTCCGTGCAGTGGGCTTGGACTACTGGGGGCTGGGCCGGCCAGGCGCGTAACCTCCTCGTAATTGGGAGGTACAGGGGTCATATACGGCCCTGTGGCTCCCAATTACGGGCAAGGTCACTACCGGAACAGGTCCTCGCTCGCAGGCCGCACCAGGTCCCTGCCCCGACCCGCTCCCCGTGGCCCGGCATAACCGCGGATCAAGGCAGCCGGGATCCCCGCCGCCTTGCCCATGACCAGATCGGCGGCCGCCGCCAACTCGTCGGCGACCGCCACCTCGGTGACTTCGAGCTCATGACCCGACCAGTCGGTCGTTCCTTTCAGGTCGAGGATCGCTTCCAGCCCAGACAGACCGATCGCAACATCGGTCAATCCCTTGCGCCACGGGCGGCCGAACGTGTCCGAGACGATGACCGCCAGATCAACCGAGAAATGGTGCTCCAGCCTGGTCCGGATGCGGTGAGCCGATCGGTCGGGGTCCTCGGGGAGGAGGACCATGGTGCCCGGCTCGGTGTTGGAGCGGTCGATGCCGGCGTTGGCGCAGATGAATCCGTGCTTGGTCTCGGCGATGATCAGGCCACCTCGTCGACGAACGATGGAGATGGCCTCCGACTCGATCAGGCGCCGGCGAAACCCCTCCTCGTCGCCCTCGATGTGGACCACCGCTCCCTCGGCCTTCGACACGATCTTGTGGGTGACCACGAGCACGTCACCCGAGGAAGGCGACAGTGGCTCCAGGGCGACAGCGAGCAGAGCCGCCAGATCGTCGCCCGGAGCGACGGCTCCGATTTCGGTCACGGGGATGATCTCGAGGTTCACAGCCCGAGTATGGCTCGAGCCAATCGGGCCGAGGCCGCTAAGTCCTTGATCAGGGTGTCCTCGACGAGCACACCCAAGCCGTGGATCAAGGCTGCGTCGGCTGCATCGCCGGTATCGATGACCAGGTTGTCGGCCACCCCCGCATAGGCCTTGGCGACGCCTTGGTTGCCCGCAGGGAGCCCCAGGGAGGCGAGAATACGGTCGGCGGGGCCTTTGAGCGCCCGGCCCCCGAACAATGGGCTGATCGCGGTCACCCGGGGATGATCAGCCACGGCCTCCTTGATCCCGGGCACGGCGAGGATGGGCCAAATGGAGAGGGGCGGGTTGGAGGGGGCGATCACCACGACGTCGGCTTCTTCGATGTGCCCCACCGCGCCCGGAGCGGGCCGAGACTCGGCGGCACCCAGGAATCGAATCTCGACGACTTCGTCGCGATGTTGCCGGTGGACGAAGTACTCCTGAAAGGAGAGCCAATCACCTGATGCCGATTTGACCTCGGTGCGGATGACGTCGTCCGTTGCGGGAAGGACCAGTGGAACCAACTCGAATCGCCGCCGGACGGTGTCGGTGACCTGCGAGAGCGTCTCGCCGGCGGCAAGTCGGGCGCTTCGGTAGACGTTGAGGGCGAGATCGAGGTCGCCAAGACGGAACCGATTGTCCAAGCCGAGCCTGCCCAGCTCGTCGTTGGCTGTGAAGGTATCCCCATGACGGCCCCACCCCTCCGGTCCCTCGACGCCGGCGAGGGTGTAGACCACGGTGTCGAGGTCCGGTGACACTCTCAAACCGTGGATCATCTCGTCGTCGCCGACGTTGACGATCAGGGTGAGATCAACCTCTTGGATCTTGGCCAAACCTCGGGCGAGACGAGCGCCTCCAACTCCACCCGAGAGCTCGACCACCTTCACAGACCGTCCCCGATATTGCTCAGCGCCCCGACCCGGTTCACAATGTCCCCCCGCATGACCGATGCCTCGACTCCGCTGATCGCGGAGGAAACAACAAACGGAGCTCCTCCGAGCACGCCCAAGATCAAGGTGGTGGTCACCCTGGTTGAGGGAGCGGATCTGGAAGCAGCGCTGGCCACTGTCGAACGCCAAGTGTATGACTCGGTCGAGGAGGTCATGGTGGTGGGTGACCCAGCGGTCGAGGTGCCCGACGGCGTGAGGCGCTCACTCACACTCGAGGAGGCGATTGCCTCGACCTCCGACCAAGTGGACTACTTGTGGATTCTCCACTCCGACGCCCGTCCCCGACCCGATGCACTCGCTGCCCTCGTCTCGGAGTTGGAGCGCAACGTGGCCTCCTTGGGTGGCTCGAAGCTGCTCGTGGCAGGTACCCGGGACGAGCTCGAGTCGGTTGGAAGCGCCACCGATGTCTTCGGCGAGCCCTTCTCGGGTCTGGACGAGGGCGAGATCGATCTGCAGCAGTACGACGTCGTGCGTGAGGTCGCCTTCGTGTCTTCGGTTTCGATGCTGGTACGTCGCGATCTCGCGCAAGGCCTGCAAGGGTTGGACGTGCTTCTCGAGCCGGTGGCGGCCGGTCTCGACTTCTCTCAGAGGGTGCGCCTTGCCGGCGGGCGCGTGATCACCGTTCCCTCTTCGGAGGTCTATCACCAGGGCCGTTGCCGTCAGGCGGGCCGGGGATGGCGTGAGCAGGCCGGTCGGCTCCGGGCCATGCTCAAGGCCTATCGACCCATCACCCTGGCCTGGGTGATCCCGTTTCTGCTCTTCGTGGGGCTCGTCGATTCGTTGTTCAATCTGGTCCTCCTCCGCTGGAGGCCCTCCGCCCGTCACGCTGCTTCCTGGGCATGGAACATCGCCCATTTGCCCTCGACCATTTCTGCCCGTCGCAGGTTCAGGCCGGTCCGCGCTTTCGGTGACGAGGAGCTTTTTCGATTTCAGGCCCGGGGATCGGTGCGGTTGCGTGATCTCGGGGCCGAGGTCACCGACCGTTTGCTGTTCATGTTCGACGACGACAAGGCCCTGGCACGGGGAACGCGCCGCATCTGGTCGAGCCCCGGGATCTGGGGTGCCTTGATTGCCGCCGCTCTGGTGATGGTGGCGGCGCG
>Ga0209640_10004196_pt1 | contig 12663 bp, 17 predicted proteins | sample RifCSP10_1_FD_184018 | JGI IMG/M metagenome (GOLD analysis project Ga0209640, IMG submission 184018) | Soil microbial communities from Rifle, Colorado - Rifle CSP2_sed 10_1 (SPAdes) (version 2) | ecosystem: Environmental > Terrestrial > Deep subsurface > Rock core/Sediment | place: Rifle... | reverse complement strand
CCCAGCATCAGCGACAGCATCTGCGCGCCCTGCGCCGGGCCATGGCCCAGATCGCCGGAGTACGCGACGATGTGGACCTGCGGCATCGACATCGCGACGCAGCAGCTCAGGCCGGCGATGACCAGCACGGTCTGCAGCGCGGCCGGCGACATCCCCAGGGGCCGCGGCGACCGCGACGCGCCCCCCGGGGTCGTCAACGTGGTCTCGGTCAGCGGCGAGCGCCGCCGGAGGGCCAGCGCGAGCGGCACCATGGTCGCCACGCAGAAGACCGCGATGCCCAGGTAGGTCCGGCGCCAGCCCTCGCTCTGGATGAAGTGCTGCACGACGGGCGGCCAGACCGTCCCCGCGAGGTAGCTGCCGCTCGCGATGATCGACACGGCCATGCCGCGATGGCGGGTGAACCAGAGCGAGGTGTCGGCGAGCAGCGGCGCGAACGTGGCCGAGCTGGCGACGCCCACCAGCAGGCCCTGGGCCAGGATGAACTGCCAGAGGCTCGTCGCCTGGCTGGCGACCGCATAGCCGAGCCCCAGAGAGACGGCCCCACCCACGACGGGGGCGACGATGCCGAAGCGATCGGACAGGCGCCCCACCAGGATGCCGCCGAAGCCGAAGCAAATCATCGTCATGGTGTAGGGCAGCGACGCGGCGGAGCGCGCGACGCCGAACTCCGCCTGGACCGCCGGCAGGACCACGATCACCGACCACATGCCGACGCCGCCGATGGCCGACAGCAACAGGGCGGCGAAGAGGCGGGCCCAGGCGTAGGCCGACTCCGGCGCGTGAGGCGAGGCGCGCTTCGGTCGGCTTCCGATGTCGACGGCGTGCTCGGGCATGGTGGGCGACCCCCAGTATCCAGGCAATGCCGCCGCACGCTTCGGAAAACTATAGGAGCCGCCCCGTGAGGGGGCTCCCGTGGTCAGTCCTGGAGAGACTGTACCCGCGGCCGGCGGTGTCGGCGCGCCCGCCGCTGCAGGACCTCTTTCGGGCTTGCCGGAGGCTGGCGCCGATCCAACAGGCGCTCTCGCTCGATCCACTGCCGGGCTACGCGTCCGCGCTCTACCCGACGCCATAGCCAGGCGAAGAGGACCCAGATCAGTACCCCGAGGGTGGCGAGGGCGGTGATGAAGAGGGTCATCGGTTCACTCTTGCGCACGTGATGGTACGACGGAGGGGGGCGACTCGCAAGATCCGTCCCGCGCCGGGCTTCTTTTTCTGCCGGTTCTTCGGGGTCATGGCCCGACAATGTCCCGCAAGAGGTCAACCTCCGATGCGCTTCCTCCTGGCCTATCTGCTCGCGGTGGTCGTGTTTGCGTTCGGCTTCCTCTGCGCGGCCGCGTTCACGGTGGGCGAGGACTAGCCGCGGATCTCCTCTACCGGCTGGCAAAGCCCGGCCGGGGCGGTTATGTTCTGGTGGAGCAACCCAATTCCTCAGGAGGCCAGAGCATGCGCGGGGACGACCGGGCGCCGGAGTTCAAGGACGTGGTGGGCTCTCTCGACGAGCTCCGCGCGTTGATGGGGGAGCCCTCGGAGGTGGCCCTCCGCAAGGATATTGGGCGGCTCGACGAGCATTGCCGGGCGTTCATCGCGCGGGCGCCCTTCGTCCTGGTGGCGACGGCGGACGCCAAGGGCCGCTGCGACGTGAGCCCCAAGGGCGACGCGCCGGGCTTCGTCCTGGTGGCGGACGACCGGCATCTCCTCATCCCCGACCGGCCGGGCAACAAGCGCTTCGACGGGATGCGCAACCTGCTCGAGAACCCGGGGATCGGGCTCATCTTCCTGGTGCCGGGGAGCGAGGAGACGCTGCGCGTGAACGGCCGGGCCCGGATCGTGCGCGATCCCGAGTGGCTGGCGCGCCTGGCCGCCCAGGGGAAGACGCCGCAGCTCGCCATCGCGGTCGAGGTGGAGGAGGCCTTCCTCCATTGCGCGAAGTGCGTGAAGCGCTCGGGGCTCTGGGAGCCCGCGCGGTGGCCGGATCGCGAGGGCCTGGCCTCGCCCGCCCAGATGTTCCGCGACCACGCCAAGCTCAGCCATATGACCGTCGAGGAGCTCGACCAGCGCCTGCAGGACGGCTACCGGAAGAATCTCTACTGAGCCATCCGGCATTGACGAGAGTCGGGGCCCGCGCCCTGATCGCCACGCTCGCCGGGGTGCTCACCGTCGCCCCGGCGGCTCACCCCGAGAGCGCGTGGACGCTGTGGGAGCGCCCGGTGAATCCTGCCACCGGGCAACCGCAGAGCGAGTGGCAGCGACGGCAGCGCTTCGAAGGCGAGCGCTGGTGCAAAGCGGCGATGACCCGGGCCATCAACCAGACCCTGGCCGCCGGATGGAAGGGGGGCCGGTGGAACCCCAACGCGAAGGTCACGGAATACCAGTGCCTTCCCGAGAGCGCGGACCCGACGAACAAGTAGCCCTCGTCACTCCCTCCAGGGAAGACGGAGCGGCCCGCCGTCGGTGGCGCTGAACCTCAGCCGGTGGTCACCGACCTGAAGCTCCCCCGGCCGTGGAGCACGACCACGATCTCCTCGGCGCCGTGAACGTGAAGCGGCGTCGTGGCGCCGGGCGCCAGGGTGGTGTACCAGGCCTCGACCTGCCGTGCGCCCTGGTTGGGCGTCGCCACGCCGATCATCAGGTTGCCCTGGAGCTCGAAGACGGGGACGTCTCGGTGGTTCGCGATGGTCATCGCGGGTCCTCCTCATGGTCTGGATACCTGCTGGGCTGGAGTTTCGAGCCAGGGATACCCCGGGCGCCATCCCACCAATCGGCGATTGTCCAGGGGAGGCCGGGGCGGCTAGGATGAGGCCATCGCGCGGCTGAGCGGGCCCGACCAACGCGAGCTTCACGCGGTCAAGCGCCTGTGCTACGCGCAGATCAGGCTAGGAGGAACGGATATGGATACGATGCCGATCGAGGTCCTTCCCACCACCGGCGCGCTGGGGGCCGAGATCCACGGCGTCGACCTGAGCGCCGATCTCGACGCGGCGACCGTGGCCGCCATCCGGCGGGCGCTCCTCGAGCACTGCGTCGTCTTCTTCCGCGACCAGCGGTTCGACGCCGCCCAGCACAAGGCGCTCGCGCGCCGCTTCGGCGAGATCTTCGTGCATCCGAACTACGCGAGCGTCGTTCCAGATCCGGAGATCATCGAGATCCGCCGCGAGCCCGGAGACCTGCGCATCGTGGGGGAGGAGTGGCACACCGACACCACCATGATGGCGGAGCCCCCGATGGGCGCCATCCTCTACGCGATCGAGGTGCCTCCCTACGGCGGCGACACGCTCTTCGCGAACCAGTACCTGGCCTACGAGGCGCTCTCGGACGGCATGAAGCGCCTGCTGGAGGGCCTGCGGGCCGTCCACAGCGATCGGAAGGTGGCGGGCCCCCAGGCGGGGTTGAACGCCTACCGGGCGACCAAGGTGCGCGAGGAGGGCTGGGAGGAGACGGTGAGCACCCACCCGGTCGTGCGCACCCATCCGGAGACCGGGCGCAAGCTGCTCTTCGTCAACCACTCCTACACCCTCCGCTTCGACGGCATGACCGAAGCCGAGAGCGCGCCGCTCCTCGGCTACCTGCTCGAGCACGGCCACCGGCCCGAGTTCACCTGCCGCTTCCGGTGGGCCAACGGCTCAGTCGCGTTCTGGGACAACCGCTGCGTCAAGCACCTGGCCGTGCACGACGCCGGGCGGTTCCGCCGGATCATGCGCCGCGTCCAGATCGCGGGCGACAAGCCGGTCTAGAGCCGCCGGCCGTGCTGATCGTCGACGCCCAGGTGCACATCTGGGGCAGCGGCACGCCCCTGCCGCCCCACCGGCCGACCTCGGTCTTCTCCAAGGACGAGCTGCTCGCGGAGATGGACGCGGGAGGCGTCCAGGCGGCGCTGATCCACCCGCCGGGCTGGGACGCGGGCTCGGACCGGCTCGCGCTCGAGGCAGCCCGCCAGCACCCGGACCGGCTGGCGGTCCTCGGGAAGTTCCCGCTGGATCGCCCGGAGAGCCGCGCCCTTGTCGATGGCTGGAAGCGCCAGCCGGGGATGCTCGGGTTGCGGTTCGTGTTCCTGCAGCCGCACCAGAAGAGCTGGCCGACGGACGGCACCATGGACTGGCTGTGGCCGGCCGCCGAGCGCGCCGGGGTGTCGCTGGCGCTGCTCGCGGCGGACTTCCTGCCGCTCGTCGGGCAGGTGGCCGAGCGCCACCCGGGGCTCAAGCTGATCATCGATCATCTGGGCCGCCCGCACCGCACCAAGGACGAGGCGGCCTGGGCCAATCTCTCGGAGCTCCTGGCCCTCGCGAAGCATCCGAACGTGGCGGTCAAGGCGACGGGGGCGCCCAGCTACTCGAGCGAGCGCTATCCGTACCGCAATCTCCATCCGCACCTCCGCCGCCTCCACGACGCCTTCGGGCCGGAACGCCTCTTCTGGGGGACCGACATCACGCGCATGCCCTGCACGTGGCGGCAATGCGTGACGCTCTTCACCGAGGAGCTGCCGTGGCTCACCGCGCGGGACAAGGAGCTGATCATGGGCCGGGCGCTCTGCACCTGGCTCGACTGGAAGCTGCCCGGGTGAGTCGCCCGTGAAGATCGTGGTCACCGCCCGGAGCGGGGCCGTCGAGTTCGAGTGCGAGCCCGGCGAGAAGATCCTCCACGCCGGCCTCCGGAGCGGCGTCGAGCTGCCCTACGAGTGTGGCACCGGCACCTGCGGCACGTGCAAGGCCAGGCTCGTGAGCGGCCGGGTGGAGAGCGAGTGGCCGGACGCCCCGGGCGGGCGCTACCTCAAGAGCCCAGCCGAGCTGCTCATGTGCCAGTGCGTGGCGCGCGACGAGTGCGCGCTCGAGGTCGGCGTGCTCAAGGCCCGCGAGCCGAGCGCCCCGCTTCCGGGCGCGCTCGGCGGCCACGTCGCCGCCCGGCGCGCGCTGACCCACGACGTGGCCGCGTTCGACGTCGACCTCGACCGGCCGCTCGACTTCGACGCCGGGCAGTTCGCGCTCCTGAGCGTGCCGGGCATCGCGGGAGCCCGCGCCTACTCCATGGTCAACTTCGAGCGGGCGGCCCGCCGCCTGTCGTTTGTGGTGAAGAAGAAGCCGGGAGGGGCGGTGAGCGGGTGGCTGTTCGGCGACGGGGTCGAGGGCACGCGGCTCGGCCTCTTGGCGCCCCTCGGGCACGCGACCTTCCATCCGGGTCTCCCGAAGCACGTGCTCTGCATCGCAGGAGGGAGCGGCATCGCGGGCATGATGTCGATCCTGGAGCGCGCCGGGGCGGCCGGCCACTTCTCCGGGTGGGACGGCCACGTCTTCTTCGGCGTCCGCGCCGAGCGCGACGGCTTCTTCCTCGACGAGCTACAGGCGCTGCAGGCCCGCTACCCGGGCCGGCTGGCCGTCACGATCGCGCTGTCGGACGAGGAGGTGCCCGCGTCGCTGCCGGCGGCCTATCCGGGCCTTGCGTTCGCGCGCGGCCTGGTCCACGCGGTGGCCGGCGAGCGCATGAAGGGCCGCTTCGCCGACGTCCGCGCCTACGTGGCGGGGCCACCCCCGATGGTGGACGCGAGCTTGCGTTTGCTGCTGCGGGAGGCGAGACTGTCGCCCGCCGACATCCGTTACGACAAGTTCAGCTAGGCTCGATAAGGAGCGACGATGGGCCAGTACGAGCGTCACGTCTTCGTGTGCACGAGCGGCGAGACCTGCCCGGAGCAGGGCGACACCGAGAAGTTCGTGAAGATCCTCCGGGAGCGGGCGAAACAGGTCGGCCGGCCGAGCGACGTCCGCATCAACAAGGCGGGCTGCTTCTCGCAGTGCGGGCGCGGCCCGATGATCGTCTTCTACCCGGACGACGTCTGGTACGCGGGGGTTCAGGAGTCGGATCTCGAGGAGATCTTCACCTCCCACATCGTGAACGGCCGGCCGGTCGAGCGGCTTCGCTACGATCCCGGCAAGCCGGGCGCGAACAAGGTGAGCGAGGCCGAGCTGGCCGAGATCAAGCGGGCCTACGCCGCCCGCGCCCAGGCGCCGCCGCCGGCCGGGCAGGCGGCCGCGTGGACGCGGGTGGGCCCGGCCGCGGAGGTGCCCGCGAACGGGATGAAGGAGTTCTCGGTGGACGGCACCAGCGTCCTCATCGTCCATACCGGCGACGCGTACGTGGCCTTCCAGCCGATGTGCCCGCACGAGGCCATCCCGCTGGAGCAGGGCATCCACGACGGCTCGACCCTGACCTGCCTCGAGCACATGTGGCAGTTCGACATCCGGACCGGAGCCCCGATGGGCGACGCGCTGGAGGGCCTCCGCAGCTACCCGCTCAAGGAGGAGGGCGGCGCGCTGTACATCGCGCTCCCGGCCTGAGCGGCGGAGGGGCCCCGGCCGGCGCGCCCGCGCGCGTCGCCGCGCGGCCCAGGACCTCGGCGTAGCTCGCGGCCCGCTCCATGCACCCGCCCAGATCCTTCGCGAGCAGGAACGCGCGGACCCGGCGGAGCTTCCAGCACGGCACGAAGCCGGACCAGGCCGGCCCCGCGGAGCGTGGAGGTGCGCCGGAAGTGCCCCAGCTCCGGGAGCGTCAGCAGGTCACCGGCGGTGACCGGGCTGTCGGAGGGGGCTCGCTTGCGCGGATGATACCATTGGGCTTGACCAGCCGGTCCGAGCGGGGCAGAGTCGGCGCATGACGACCACCTCGACCGCCACCGGCCCCAGCATCGCCCTGCTCCTCGAGATCAACGCCGCCTTCAACAGCCGCGACGTGGACCGGATCCTGAGCTTCTTCGCGGACGACGCGACCTTCCTGATGGCCCGCGGCCCCGAGGCCTGCGGGCGCCGCGTCCACGGCAAGGCGGCGATCGGGAAGGTCCTGGCCGACCGCTTCAAGGTCATCAGCGGCATGCGCTGGGATCACATCGACCACTTCGTGACCGGGAATCGTGCCGTCTCGGTGTGGATGGTCACCGGCACGAGCGCCGACGGCGAGCTGCTCAACTACCAGGGCTGCGACATCTACGAGTTCCGCGGGAACAAGATCCTCAACAAGGACACCTACTGGAAGATCGTCGAGCAGGCCGGCCGCTTGTAGCCGGCCACACCGACGCGAGGGATGAGGCCGGACCCCAACCGCCTCGAATACGAGAAGCGAGCCCGACGACCGGCCCGGTCTGGAGCTCTACCAGGGCAACCCGCAGGTCGGGGGGCACCCCGCGATGTTCCGCGCCGACCTCTGCGTGCCGGTGAGGCCACTCTGACGGTGGTCACCTGGAAGGATTTCGTGACCGCGGCGCCCGCGCTGGCCCGGGCCGGCAGCGCCCTGCTCAACCAGTTCGGCGTGGGGCTGGCGTTCCTCGCCACCGTCCGAACGGACGGCGCCCCCCGGCTGCACCCGGTGTGCCCGGTCATCTCGGACGAGCGGCTCTACGTCCTGATCACGCCCACGTCGCCGAAGCGCCAGGACCTGATCCGGGACGGCCGGTACGCCCTTCAAACCTTCCCGCAGCCGAAGCCGGGCAGCGACGAATTCTACCTGGCCGGGCGGGCGCGGCTGATCGACGAAGCCCCGACGCGCACCGCCGTGCTCCGCGACGCCAGGCACATGGCGGACGAGTCGGAGACGCTCTTCGAGCTCTGGATCGAGCGGGCCATGCACACCCGGTGGGAGAACGCGCTGACCCCCGCGATGCGCTCCTCGCACCAGACGTGGCGCGCCCCGAGCTGAACGGTGGCGCACTGCCCGCCCGCGCTGCTCGATGACGTCGGCGACGTGCTGGACGAGGTGCGCGGCTGGGCCGGCGTGGTCGAGAAGAAGGCCGGCGTCTTCTACGCGAGCCGGCAGCCGTTCCTCCATTTCCACCTGGCCGCGGGAGGCCGCCGGCGGGCCGACATCAAGGGGCGAGGCGGCTGGGTCGCGCTCGACCTCGCGCGGCCGATCTCCGCGCGCCGCCGCCAGGTGTTCCGGCGCGAGCTACGGCGCCGCTACGCCGAGCGGGGCGGCTCGAAGTCTTCAGGCCTGAGCGGGCGGAAGAGCAGGTCGAAGGCGAGCCAGAAGAGCTTCGAGTAGGGGTAGAAGACGATCGGGGCCAGGATCAGCCCGACGATGCCGCCGTAGTACAGCGCGTCCCACGGCGGGCTCGGCCAGGACCAGAGCAGCACCGCGAGCAGGCCAGCCGCGAAGAGCCCCTCCGCGAAGGCCATGTTGAAGACGATCGCGCCCAGGAAGTAGTCGGGCTCGCCGCGGTCGAGACGCAGACGGCACCGTGGACAGGCCGGGAGCGTGTGGATCCACCGCGCGACCACCGGGCCCGCCCCGCAGCCGGGACAGCGCCGCCGGAGCGCCCGGGCGAACATGACGAGCGCGCGCTTCATTCAGCGGTAGCGCGGGTGCCACTCCTGGCCGGTCCAGGTGGTCCAGCGCACGGGCTCGAGGCGCACCAGCACGCGGGGCCGGCCCAGGGTCTTCTCGGCGTAGCGGGGCCCGTCCGGGCCCAGGTAGCGCCGGGAGAGGCGGTGGGTCAGCTCGAGCAGGGTCGGGCTCGCGGTGGGCGCGACGGGCCCCTCCAGGATGCGCGCGGTGGCCTGCACCTGCACCCGGGTGTGGTACGCGTGCAGGTCGTCGGCCACGTGGAAGGCCACGCGCGGGTTGGTGCGGATATGGGCGATCCACTGCGCGCGCTCGCGCCCGACCACCAGGAAGCTGCGGGTGGCCCGCTCGAACTCGTACCAGACCGGCGCGACGTAGGGCCAGCCCTCGGGCGTGATCGTGGCGATGCGGCCGTTCCAGGGCTCGTCGAGGAAGGCCGCCAGCTCGGCGTCGGTCAGGCTCCCGATCTTGTCGCTCGGCTCGTAGGTCATGCTCACCTCATCTCGGCACGGGGATCGAGGACGTCACGCAATCCGTCCCCGAGCACGTTCAGGGACAGCACCGCCAGCATGATGAAGGCGCCCGGGAACAGCGACACCCACGGGGCCAGCATCAGGAACTCCTTGCCCTCGTTCAGGATCGCCCCCCACGACGGCGTCGGCGGCTGCACGCCCACCCCCAGATACGATAGCGCCGACTCGATCAGGATGCCGTAGGAGAGGCAGACCGCGGTCTGGATCACGATGGGCGAGATCACGTTGGGAAGGATGTGGCGGAAGAGGATGCCCAGCCGGCCGACGCCCAGCGCCTCGGCGGCCTCCACGTAGGTCTGGGCCGACTCGGCCAGCACGCTACCGCGGACGACCCGGAAGAAGAGCGGAGCATAGACCACCGCGATGGCGACCACCGCGGTGCCGGGCCCGGCGCCCAGCACCGCCGCGATCCCGATGGCCAGCAGGATCGGCGGGAAGGCGAAGAAGACGTCCATCAGACGGCCCAGCGCCTGGTCCGCGACGCGACCGATGCCGGCCAGCATGCCCAGCGTCCCCCCGGCCAGCAGCGCGATCCCGATCGCGGCGCCGGCAATGCCGAGCGAGACCCGGATGCCGAAGATCACGCGCGAGAGCAGGTCCCGGCCGAAGCGGTCGGTGCCGAAGAGATGCGCGTCGCCCGGGCGGCTGAACACGTGGCGCGCGTCCACCGCGGTCGGGGAAAAGGGCGCCACCAGCTCGGCCAGCGCGCCCGCCAGCACCAGCCCGGCGAGCGTCAGGCCCGCGGCGGCCAGGAGCGGCCGGCGGGCCAGCCAGCGGGCCGCGCCGCGCTCAGCCACGGCGCAGCCGGGGATCGATCAGGGTGTAGAGCAGGTCCACCACCAGGTTCAGCAGCATGAACGCGCCGGCCAGCAGCAGGATCACGCCCTGCACCACCGGATAGTCGCGCTGGAAGATGGCGTCGAGCAGCAGGCGGCCGACCCCCGGTAGGGTGAAGACGTCCTCCACCACCACGATGCCGCCGACGATGTAGCCGAGCTGCACGCCCGCCACCGTGACCACGGGGATCAGGGCGTTGCGGAGCGCGTGGTGGAAGGTCACGCGCCGCTCCGCCACCCCCTTGGCCCGCGCGGTGCGCACGTACTCGCGCCCGAGCACGTCGAGCATGGACGAGCGCGCCATGCGCGTGATCATCGCCGCGGTGGCGGTGCCCAGCGTGAGCGCGGGCAGGGCCATGATCGCCAGGTTGGCCGACGGGCTCCGGGTGAAGGGCACCCAGGTGAGCGCCGGCATCCAGCCCAGGTAGAGCGAGAAGAACAGGATCAGCACCGCGCCCTGCCAGAAGGCGGGCAGGGAGAGGCCGAGGGTCGCGCCCACGCGGATGAGGCCGTCGCGGAGCCCGCCGCGCCAGACCGCCGAGGCGGTCCCGAGCGGGATGCCGAGCAGCAGCGACCAGCCTACCGCGAGCACGGCCAGCTCCGCCGAGATCGGAAGGCGCTCGAGGAAGAGCGCCAGGACGGGCCGGCCGGAGAGCCACGAGACGCCGAGATCGCCGCGGAGGAGGCCGGCGAGCCAGACCCCGTACTGGACGTGCCAGGGCTGATCGATGCCGAAGAAGCGGCGGAAGGACGCCACCACCTCGGGCGAGGCCATCGCGGCCTGGCCCAGGAGCTGCTCCACCACCGTGCCCGGGATCAGCCGCACCATCGCGAAGACGAGCAGGCTCACCCCGAAGAGGGTGAGCCCCATCGCCGCGAGGCGCTGCAGGAGGTAGGCGCGCACGCGCCCGGGGGACCGCGCTCCTCAGCTCTCGAGGGCGGCGAAGCGCAGGCCGTAGTAGAAGCCGGTGGAGTGCGGCTGGAAGCCCTTGAGGCTCTTCTGCCGGACGTAGAGGAGATCCGGCGAGTAGAGCGGGATCGTGATCGGGTCCTCCGCGAGCATGCGCTGGAGCTGATCGTAGAGCTGCTTGCGCTTGGCCCGGTCCAGCGTGACGCGGCCTCCGTCCATCAGCTCGTCGGCGGCCTTGTTCTTCCAGCGGCGGAAGTCCCGGCCGCCGGGCGCGGAGTGGAAGTGGCGGTGGAAGGCCTGGTCGGGATCCACGTAGCCGCCCCAGTCGTTCATGGTGGGCGGCGACTGCGGCACGATCCAGTCCTTGATCCACACCCCGCCGTCCACCGTCTCCACCGCCACGTCGATGCCGGCTTCCTTCAGGTTGTCCACGATGACGGGCAGGGCGGCGGCGAGGGCGGGGAAGCCGACGATGTTGCGGATCTTCATGGACACGCGGCCGGCATAGCCCGCTTTCTGGAGGAGCTGCCTGGCCTTCGCGAGGTCGCGCTGCTGATTCGGCAGCTCCTGCCACGGCAGCGCCCAGCCCTTGAGGCCGGGCGGCAGCACGCCCAGGCGCTGGCCGAGGCCCGAGCCCGCGATCTGCAGGATGGCCGGCCGGTCGATGGCGAGCGCGATGGCATGGCGCACCTCGAGCTTGCTGGTGGGCTCCTGATCGCCCGCGAGATCGAGCACCACCCAGCGGGTGGAGGGGGCCTGGATCGCCTCCAGCGTGGGCACGCTCCGGGCCACCTGGAACGACAGCGCCGAGGAGAACTCGGCCAGCGTGATCTGCCCGGTCCGGAGCCCGGCCACGATCGAGGACTCGTCGGGGATGGCCTGGAAGACGATGCTGTCGAGCGCCGGCTTCTGCGGGCCCCAGTACTGGGCGTGGCGCTTGAGCACGAGCCGGCGGCTCGGGTCGAAGCTCTCCACCGCGAACGGGCCGGTGCCGATCGCGCTGGTCAGCAGCGCCTTGCCGTCGCCGCCCGCGTCTCTGGGGATGACCCCGTTGTACTTGCCGCCCAGATTGGCCAGGAAGGTGGCCGCGGGCGCGGAGAGCACGAAGCGCACCGTGTGCTTGTCCACCGCGTCGATCTGCTTGACGTAGGCCAGATCGCTGGCGCCCGGACTCACCTTGGGATCGCGCACGCGCTCGTAGGTGTACTTGACGTCCTCGGCGTCCATCTCCTTGCCGTTGTGGAAGCGCACGCCGCGGCGGAGATGGAAGACGTACTCGGTCGCCGACTTCTGCTCCCAGCGCTCGGCCAGCTCCGGCTTGGGCTCGAGCGCGTGATCGATCCAGACCAGGTTCTCGTAGATGAGCGGCTTGCGGCGCTGCCAGATGTCGAGCCCCTGCATGTGCGGCTCGAGGCTGGGCGGCAGCGCGGTGCTCGCGAAGGTGAGAGTCCCGCCCGGCTTCGCCTGGGCGCCCGCGCGGCGCGGCAGCCCCGCCGCGGCGAGGGTGAGCGCGGCACCGCCGGTCTTGAGCAGACGCCGCCGGCCGATCGGAGCGCTGGTGCCGTTCTTCGAGCCTTGATGGTCCATCGGGCGTAGGCCTCCTCAGGCCTTGAGGGCGAACTTCTGGAAGGTGTGGCAGCCGCTCTGGACGAGCCCGCGGCTCACCGCGAAGGTCCAGGTGACCTCGGCCACGAAGATGTTCCGGCTCGAGTCCACCGCGATGCCGTGCGGCGCCGCGAAGCTGCCGGGCGCGGCCTGGTCGGGCGTGCCCCAGCGGGTGAGCAGGCGGCCGGCGCGGTCGAACACGCTCACGCGGCCGTAGCGGGCCTCGGTGATCGGGCCGTGCCGCTGCGAGGTCTGCCCCTTGTGCCACCACAGCTCGGAGACGTAGGCCCGGCCCTCGGGATCGAACACCAGGTGCGTGGGCCGCTGGGTGTCGGTCCACTCCGAGAGGTACTCGCCGTCGGGGCTGAAGATCTGGATGCGGTCGTTCTCCCGGTCGCACACGAAGATGCGCCCGTCGGCGGCCGACGCGATGCCGTGGGGCAGGTAGAACTGGCCGGGCCCC
>Ga0209640_10004195_pt1 | contig 12664 bp, 5 predicted proteins | sample RifCSP10_1_FD_184018 | JGI IMG/M metagenome (GOLD analysis project Ga0209640, IMG submission 184018) | Soil microbial communities from Rifle, Colorado - Rifle CSP2_sed 10_1 (SPAdes) (version 2) | ecosystem: Environmental > Terrestrial > Deep subsurface > Rock core/Sediment | place: Rifle... | reverse complement strand
CGCCAATCCCACATCCATTAATACCGGACAGTCTTCCACACTAACTTGGTCAACAACTAACGCGACAAGTTGCAGTGCTTCCGGTGGCTGGAGCGGTGGGAAGTCGACTTCCGGGTCCGAATCCGTATCGCCCGGCTCCACGACTACCTATACTCTTAATTGTTCCGGTCCAAGCGGTAGTGCTTCGAGAGATGTTACCGTTACCGTTCTGCCGCCGGTAACTCCAGAAGCCCCACCGTCGGTGGAAATCAGGGCAGATTAAATTCCAATGAATATGAAGAAAGTAATAATCACATCGTTCATCATCGTCCTGTTTCTGACCCCAATATTTATATTTGCCACTCCGGAAACGGCGCAGGCCCAAGGATGCGCCAACTCCTGGTATCTTTCCGCTTGGAGTTCAACCGGTTGCGGGACGTGGGCGCAACAGCCGGTACTTATGATTGATTGTTCGAACTATGTTTATTCCACTCCACAGCCATACATCAACCAACTTCAACAACTAAAAGCGATGGGATGGACTGGGCCGCTCGATTTGATGATTAGCCAATTACAAAGTGTAATACCGGAGTTTAGCGCGACGGTCAACATTAATTTTTCCGCCAACCCCAGTTCAATCGCAAGAACTCAATCCTCAAGCCTTTCCTGGTCGTCCTGGTCGTCCTGGTCGGGGGACCCCGTCTACACCTGTAGCGCTTCCGGAGCCTGGAGTGGCAACAAATCAATATCCGGTTCCCAAACCGTTTCCCCGATTTCAACTTCCACTTACAGCTTGAGTTGCTCTAATTATTGTCGGAGCGCATCCAAAAGCACGACCGTGACTGTTACCGCGCCGCCGGCGGTACCACTCAGCGTTTCTGGCAGGAGGGGGACGATAATTAAAACTGTCAACGAAATGTTTACTATTTATTGGGGTACGGCAAATGTTGTAAGCGGTACCGTGAGCGGCCCGGGCCTTCCAAGCAGAGATGTCTTAGCCGGCGCTTCGCCTATATACGGATCATCAACTTTATCGCAACCCACCCCCGGGACTTATGTTTATACGATTAACGGTCTCGGGCCCAACGGAGAAACTAAAACCGATTCGGTAACCGTCATGGTAAACGCTCCACTATCGCCGCCGGCGTGTACCATAGACGCAAGCCCCAAATTACTTGTCATGCCTCAAAACACCTCTACGCTAACTTGGTCGTGTGATAGGGTTGTAAGCGGTTGCACTATAAGCGATAACAATGCCAGTACGACAGATATAGGAGCGGTAGCTTCAAGCGGCAGCGGTAATACGCCGGCGATTGATGCGACCACCACCTTCACCTTACAGTGTCCGAGCGCGCCAGATGCCTCGGTAATAGTAAAGTTCTTCAACTTATACCTTAAAGAAATAATTCCGCAATAAAAATATGAAGGGAAATAACTTAAAATTAATAATAGGAATAATAGTAGTAACATTACTGGTTGTTGCCGGCCTCTATTATTACGTGGCAATTTACGGCAGCTCTCCTTACAATGCGGCCGAGATAGATATTCCTAACGTTGAGACGTCGCCACAACCTTCCAGCACTGGCACTTCTGGTGGTGATGGTGGTGGTGGCTCACCACCATAGACGCATTACTTACTTGCTTGAGAAAAGAACACCTTCTTCCACAGATATATAGTAATTACTTGTCTTTTCTGCTATAATTGCTATTATAAGTTCATATAAAAAGGTCGAATTTAGTCAGAAAACAGAAAATATAAACTAATGATAATTCAAAACTGGGCTGACCTATTATATTTCTCCTTCCAACAGGTATGGGGACAATTCATCGGATTTGTTCCGTCACTCGTGGGAGCTTTAATAGTCTTAATAGTTGGTCTCATTTTTGCCTCCGTTCTAGCATCGTTGCTCGAAAAGGTTGTTGGTACTCTTAAAGTTGACAAAGCTTTATCGAGAGCTGGTATCGGAGAATACGTTGAAAGAGCTGGCTTAGACTTGAATACCGGAAAACTCTTGGGTCAAGTGCTTTATTGGCTCGTGGTTATAATCGTCATTATGACGATCTCTAACTTTTTAGGTTTGAATGATTTATCATTCTTCCTCTTTAACGCGCTGAGCTATGTCGGCCATGTAATTGTTGGAGTTGCTATCATGCTTGCTACCGTTATTTTAGCTAACTTCTTAAGAAGAGTTGTAAAAGCTTCAGTAATGAGTGCAAAACTTCACGCTGCCGGTTTTCTTAGCACGCTTGCCTGGTGGTCCGTAATTGTTTTCGGTCTTGTCATCGCCTTAGATCAAATAGGCGTGAACACTATCATCATACAAACCGTGATTACCGGTATCATTGCCATGTTTGCCATTGCTGGCGGCATCGCTTTCGGATTGGGTGGGAAGGATTATGCTTCTAACTTGATTCAGAAATTCAGAGATAACGTCGAGCACAGATAAGCTCAAGCTTAGTCATGTTCGATAAAAAGCCCCCACCTTAAATGGGGGCTTTTTAGTCGGGCTCTATCGGTATTGACCGTTTTAGGGACAAACCTCTAACGGGCCTGCCTTGCCCTGCCTACCGGCAGGCAGGTGGTAGGCAGGGTTGACACTATCAGGCTCTTACCAATATAATTAGCCACGGAATGATACGAACGAGCAAACTATTAAGCGGCTGAAACCAGAAGCATTTTAGTGCGTTCTTGGCCGCTATAGAAAGCGGCCTTTTCTGTCCCTCCTGTATTTTAAAAACTGAATATAATTAATCATTAAATTAATTAAGCAATCTTTCAAAATTTTTTGAAAGAATTAGGTAATAAGCATTTAAATGATCGGTTTCTCGAAATTAAAAGTTATATAAGGGCGTAGGGAGGATGCCTTGACACAAAGTAGCGATGAAGGACGCCGCGTAGCAGCGATATGCCTCGGGTAGGTGCGTAGCAACCTGTGATCCGGGGATTTCCGAATGGGGAAACCTATTAAGGTAAAACCTTAATTTCACCATACATAAGATGTGGTGAAGCACACCCGCTGAAGTAAAACATTTCAGTAAGCGGAGGAGAGTAGAACGAACGTTATTCCCTTAGTAGCGGCGAGCGAAAAGGGATCAGCCCAAACTTCTTAAATAGTAGTTTCTATTACTTAAGGAGGGTAGTAAGATAAAAACATTTTTCTGTTCGAAAAGCTTTGGACAGAAGAGAGGAGTTACAAATTCATTTGTTAGCCGAATGGGCTGGAAAGCCCAATCGTAGAAGGTGATAATCCTGTAGGCGAAAATAAATGAACTCTTCGTTTTTAATCTTGAGTACTTCGATGAACGAAAGCATCGGAGGAATCATCCCGGACTATCGGGAAAGGCTAAATATACTTTGTGATCGATAGTGAACAAGTACCGTGAGGGAAAGGTGAAAAGTAGTCCGGCGAGGACAGTGAAATAGACCTGAAACCCTATGCCTACAAGGACTCGAGGCCCGCAAGGGTGACGAGGTGCCTATTGAAGAATGAACCAACGAGTTTATGTATGTTGCGAGTCTAAGTTCCTTATTGGAATGGAGGCAAAGCGAAAGCGAGTGTTAACAGCGCGTCTAGCAGCATGCGTAAGACCCGAAGCCAAGCGAGCTTGCCTTGGGCAGGATGAACTCTGGAGAAATCCAGAGGGAGGTCCGAACCGGTGGGTGGTGCAAAACCCTCGGATGACTTGAGGTAAGAAGTGAAAAGCTAATCGAGCTTGGTAATAGCTGGTTCTCTCCGAAACAGTTTTAGGACTGGCGCTTAATGTTCCTTATTGGGGGTAGAGCACTGGATGGGCTTGACAGGTCGCAAGGCCGCAAGCCCAATCAAACTCCGAATACCAGTAAGCTAAAGTTAAGTAGTTAGACTGCGGGGGCTAAGCTCCGTGGTCGCGAGGGAAAAAGCCCAGATCGTCGTCTAAGGTCCCTAAATTCATGCTGAGTGTAAAAGGTAGTCGTTTGCCTTCGACAGATAGGAGGTTGGCTTAGAGGTAGCCATCCTTTAAAGAGTGTGTAACAACTCACTATTCAATGGCCGGCGGCGCCGAAAATGTACCGGGGCTAAGCATGATACCGAAGACACGAATGAGTACGTAATTCGTTATGTACTCGTGGTAGGAGAGCATTTCCAGGGCGGTGAAGGTCGACCCGTGAGGGCGACTGGAGCGCTGGGAAGAGAGAATGTTGGTATGAGTAGCCCACTAAATTGGTGAGAAACCGATTCCCCGAAAATCCAAGGTTTCCGTGACAATGGCAATCAGTCACGGGTTAGGCGGCCCTAAGGCAATGGCGAAAGCCGCAGCTGATGGACAGCAGGTTAATATTCCTGCTCTGCCGTTTTTTGTGATGGAGTGACGAAGGAAATATAGTCTAGCGCCTTAATGGTTTGGCGTTATTAGCTTCAGAGTTCTCTGACCGGCAAATCCGTTAGAGTGTCTTTAATGACGACCTCATAGCAGATTGAAGATCTGGTTTTTACCAGGTCGACTAGACAGAAGAGCCTTCCTAGAAAACCTTCTAAACTTAGAAAAACGGCATCCGTACCGTAATCCGACACTGGTGGATAGGGCGAGAAGCCCAAGGGGTACGAGTGATTTATCTTTAAGGAACTCGGCAAAAAAGCGGCCGTACCTTTGGTATAAGGCCTTCCCGCAGCAATGCGGGACGCAGTGAAAGTCTCTCTGGCGACTGTTTAACAAAAACACAGCTCCATGCGAACTCGTAAGAGGATGTATATGGGGTGACACCTGACCGATGCGAGAAGGTCAAGCTTGGAGGTGGTATGACGCAAGTTGTACTGCTTACTGAGTTAAGCCCTCGTCAATGTCAGCGGTAACTATAACCGTTCTAAGGTAGCGCAATTCCTTTTCGGGTAAGTTCCGAAGCGCACGAATGGTGTAACGATCGGAGAACTGTCTCAAAGATAAGCTCGGCGAAAATGCGATTCCCGTGAAGACGCGGGATACCTGTAGCGGGACGAAAAGACCCCGGGAGCTTTACTGTAGCTTGGTATTGGCTCTAGGACTTGGATACGTAGCGTAGTGGTGAGCCTTTGAAGTGTGGATTTCGGTTCATGTGGAGGCGACGATGAAACAGCCATTTTTCAAGTTTTAGATTCTAACCTGAAGGGCAAAAACCTTTGGGGACAGTGCCTGGTGGGCAGTTTTAATGGGGCGTTATCCTCCTAAAGAGTAACGGAGGAGTTTATTAAGGTCAGCTTAGCGCGGATGGAAATCGCGCTGGACGTGTAAATGCACAAGCTGGCTTAACTGCAAGACCCACAAGTCAAGCAGGTGCGAAAGCAGAAATTAGCGACCCGACGGCACTTCATAGAAAGGCCGGAGACAACGGATAAAAGTTACCCCGGGGATAACAGGCTGGTGTTGTCCGAGAGTCCCTATCGACGACAACGCTCGGCACCTCGATGTCGGCTCGCCCTAGCGCGGGGCTGGAGAAGGTCCCAAGCGTATGGCTGTTCGCCATTTAAAAGGGCACGTGAGCTGGGTTCAAACCGTCGTGAGACAGGTTGGTCTCTATCTGCTACAGGCGTTTAACACTTGAGTGAAGTCGTCCCTAGTACGAGAGGACCGGGATGAACGAACCTCTGGTCTACTGGCTTTGGTACCAACTGAAGCGCCAGGTAGCTACGTTCGGAACGGATAAGCGCTGAAAGCATATAAGCGCGAAGCCAATCACAAGATTAGGTGTAGGATCCTGGGAGACTACCAGGTTGATAGGCTCTAGGTGTAAGGCCCGTAAGGGTTTTAGCCGAGGAGTACTAATAATCCGATCAAACTTTTCAAACGCTCTCTATAGAAATACAATATATCGCTGTATTTCTATGGAGAGCATAGAGAAACCGATCATTTACATGCTCGTTACCTTTACGTTAATTTAAATAGGTTTTTATTTGCCGGTGTTTTACTTGCGTGTGACCCACCTCTTCCCATTCCGAACAGAGAAGTGAAAGTGCGCAAGGCTGATGATACTCTTCAAAAGGGAAAGTAGGCTATGCCGGCATATAAAAGCCTATTTTTATTTAAACAACGGGGCTATTAAGCCCCAACTTCATATTTTATTAAATTACGTTTAGAATCTAATTGTGAGACGATTCTTGAAACAGTTACTCTATGGATTATTTTACCTCTCTATTTTTGGTGGCCTTGGTTTCGGTATCTACCGTTTTTATCTGGTTCCTGTATCTAGCTGTTTTGATAGTATCCAAAACCAGGGTGAAGAGTCTCTTGATTGCGGCGGTCCCTGTATCCCTTGCGAGCTCAAAACTTTAAAGTTACAAGTCGACGAACCCAAGATTTTTAGCACGGGCGGTTCGAGATCCACAATTGTCGTCCAGGTTACCGACCCCAGTTTAAACTTCGGCCTGAAGGAGTTCGATTATGAATTTCATATTTTTAGTTCTTTCGGAACATTACTGGCCAAACTTAACGGGCAGTCCTATATATCCACCAGCGAAACCAAATATTTAACTATGGCGGGAGTTGATTTGAAGAGAACCGATATAAGTAAAGTTGTTGTGAACATCCCTGTGCAAGATTGGGTTACCAAAGATAAACTACTTATTTATAACCTGAAGTTTACGGGAGTTAAGACGACCCCCCTAGCTCAAACCGTTCAGATAACCGGTAAATTAATTAACGACTCATCCGCGAGTTATGGCGCCACGACTTTAACCGGAGTACTTTTTAATAAGAAGGGGGATATCGTGAACGCTTCCACAACTAAAATTGATAGCGTAGCGGCCTTTAGTGAGACGCCCTTCACGATTTTCTTCCCCAATTTGAATGTGGCGGAAGTTAATTTGGGCTCGACTAAAGTATCATATGAAATTAACCGATAAACTGGATTTCTGGCTTTTAGGTCCGGTGCTCTATTTGATGTTTGCCGGGCTTTTAATTATTTACTCGGTTGACGTCAACCTTTTTTTTAAACAGCTCATTTGGGTTCTCTTGGGCATAGCGGTTATATTTAGTTTCCATTATTTCAACCTCCGGGCCATTTTAAGTTATCGTTGGATGATACTGGCTTTCTATATCCTTATGGTCCTGATGCTAGCCGTAACTTATTTTGTGGCGAGACCAATTGCCGGTACAAAAGGTTGGATAAGTCTGGGGCCGGCTCAAATTCAACCGTCGGAGTTTATGAAAGCGGCGCTCATCATACTGTTTTCCAGATTTTTTGCGACCAGGCATGTCTCTATCGCCAGTTGGCGCATAATTATTGGCTCGGTAATTTATATAATCTTGCCTGTGGCTCTGGTTTTGTTACAGCCGGATTTGGGTACAGCACTAATTATATTGGGCATTTGGTTCAGCTATCTCTTGGTTTCGGAATTGCCCCTAAGGAAAACCATGGGGTTCATAGGCTTGTTTCTAATAACCTTAGGGCTTGCTTGGAACTTTGGTTTGGCCAGTTATCAAAAAGAAAGAGTACTCGCTCTTTTTGACCCGACAAGAGATCCGTTGGGAATCAATTACAGCGTAATACAATCAAAAATTGCAATCGGCTCGGCTGGTTTCTGGGGTAAGGGATTTGAACAGGGAACACAAATTCAACTTGGCTTCTTGCCCGCTTCAACTACGGATTTTGTTTTTGCGTCATTTACCGAAGAGTGGGGACTCTTGGGCGCGTTAACTATTATCGCGGCCTTCTTAATGCTCCTTTTCCGTATTTCTTTTATTGGGGAGAGACAGACCGATAATTTCTATAAGTTTATCTGCTTGGGAACGCTAATAGTGATTTTATTGCATTTAACCGTGAATTTAGGCTCTACCTTGGGCCTTTTGCCGGTTGTGGGAGTTGGTTTGCCCTTTGTAAGCTATGGGGGCTCAAATCTATTGACATTATCGCTCCTCATAGGTATTATTCACCATATTGCCGGCAAGAGAGCTGGTTTTTAGTGTGACCCTGGCAAACGGGTCAAGTATTAAATATCCTTTTGAATAAATCATAAAAACCTTCTTAATTTTTTAAACCCTAAACTCTTAAGAAGGTTTATTTATTTTTACGCTTAAATTATATGCTTAAATTACCAGCAAAAAGATTTTCGTCACACCCGGGCGCTCCCATAGAGCAGCCTAAACTTTATTCGGTACAGACCGATTCTTATAAATGGTTTAGGGAAAAAGGCGTAGCCGAACTTTTTGAAGAAATCTCTCCTATTAAAAGTCACGTGGGTGATTTGGAATTGCATTTTTTGGATTATTATTTCGGCGAACCCAAATACGATGAAAAAGAAGTTTATGCTAAAGGAATTACTTTTGAAGCACCGGTTCGCGCACGTCTGAAACTCACCAACAAGAGAACCGGCAAGTCTAAAGAGCAGGAAGTTTATTTGGGAGATTTCCCGATAATGACGGATAGGGGAACTTTTATTATTAATGGCGTTGAACGCGTTGTCATCTCTCAGATTATCAGGTCCCCGGGAATTTACTTTACCGGCAATGTTCATCGCGGCAGGAAACTGTTTGGCGGCAAGATTATTCCCAATAGAGGCATCTGGTTGGAGTTTGAAACCGACCCCGATTACTCAATCGGAGTAAAAATCGATAGACGCAGAAAAGTTCCGGTTAGCGCCATACTTAGAATCTTCGGTATGTCTAACGAGGAGATGCTTAAGACTTTTGGCGATGCCATTAAACCCACCCTAGAGAAAGACGAAGCTAAAGACGTCCCCAATTCTTACCTGGAGATGTACAAGAGAATCAGACCGGGAGACTTGGCTACTGCCGATGACGCTAAACGCTTGATTGATGCTATGTTTTGGGACTCTTCCCGTTACGACCTATCTCCGGTAGGCAGGTTTAAACTGAATCAGCGGTTGGATATGGAAGGAGGTTCCACTACCAGACTCTTGGCTTTAAACGATCTAATTAAAGTAGTTAAGGAAATAGTAGCCTTAAACACTAATCCCAGGAGTGAACCGGACGACATTGACCATCTTTCGAACAGGCGTGTGAGGGCCGTAGGAGAACTCTTACAAAGTCGTTTGAGAGTCGGCTTTGCCAGATTGAGAAGGAATGTTCAGGATAAAATGTCCACGCTTGATGCCGAGCTGATGAATCCTACTAGCCTTGTTAATCCAAGGTTGCTCACTTCCGTTGTTCAGGAATTCTTTTCTTCATCTTCCGTTTCTCAATTCATGGACCAAGACAATCCCTTATCCGAAGTTGAACACAAGAGAAGAATAACTGCTTTGGGCCCCGGAGGATTAACCAAAGAAAGAGCGAGCATTGAAGTTCGCGATGTTCATCAATCTTATTATGCCAAAATTTGTCCGATTCAATCGCCTGAAGGACAGAATATCGGTTTGGTAAGTTACTTCACCAACTTCGCCAAACTTAATGAATTCGGTTTTCTTATAGCGCCTTATATTAAAGTGGAAAAAGGAAAACTAACCGATAAAATTATTTGGCTGGATTCTTCTCAAGAAGAAAAATATAAGATAGCCTCTTCCAATACTAAATTTGATAAGCAAGGAGTCATTCTGGATGAACAGGTTGACGCTAGGATTAAGGGGGAGCCGGGTACTTGTTTGCCCGGAGAAGTAAATTATATTGATATTACTCCCAACCAGCTCATTAGCGTGGCGACTTCTTTGGTGCCTTTTTTGGAACACGATGACGCTAACCGCGCGCTCATGGCTTCAAACATGCAGAGGCAAGCCGTTCCCTCTGTTAGGCCGGATGCTCCTTATGTTGGCACTGGCGTTGAAGACTTGGTAGCCAAAGACTCCGGTTACATGGTCTTCTCGGATATTAACGGTGTGATTAGCGACGTGGATGGGAGCCAAATTACGGTTAAACCCGCTACCGGTAAATCAAAAGTTTATGACCTCATCAAATTTAAGATGAGCAATAAGTATATGTCTATTAATCAAAAGCCTCTGGTTGCGAAAGGCGACAAGGTTAAGAAAGGCGATGTGCTGGCCGACGGGCACGCGATGGATAACGGCACTCTGGCTCTAGGGCAAAATTTAGTCGTTGCTTTCACGACTTACGGCGGGCTTAACTTTGAAGACGCCATTATTATATCGGAAAAAGTTCAGCAAGATGACAGGTTTACTTCAATTCACATCGAAGATTATCCGGTTGATGTCCGTGACACTAAACTGGGTCCTGAGATAACCACGCCTGACATCCCGAACGTTGCCGAAGATAAACTGAAGAACTTGGACGAGAGCGGAGTAATCAGAATCGGCGCGGAAGTCCGCGGCGGCGATATTTTGGTAGGTAAAATTTCACCAAAAGGAGAAAGCGAACTTACTCCCGAAGAGCGATTAGTTCGTGCCATCTTCGGTGAGAAAGCCCGCGATGTTAAAGATACCTCACTTGAATTGCCGCACGGTAAGTCCGGCAGAGTCGTAGGTATAAAAGTATTTTCGAGAGAGAAGGGCGACAAGCTTGACCCCGGAGTAATAGAAAGAATTCAGGTGCAAGTTGCCGAACTTAGAAATATCAGAGCCGGTGATAAACTGGCCGGCAGACACGGCAACAAAGGCGTTGTTTCCCGCGTCTTGCCTATTGAAGACATGCCTTACTTGGAAGACGGTACTCCGGTTGATATCGTTTTGAACCCACTGGGTATTGCTTCCCGTATGAACCTCGGACAATTATTTGAAACTCATCTCGGCTGGGCGGCTCAGAAGCAAGGCTATAGGGCCGAGACTCCGGTATTTAGCGGAGCCACAGAAGATCAGATTAAAGAAGAGCTTAAAAAAGCCGGGCTGCCGGAAGACGGTAAAGTTACCTTGTTTGATGGCCGCACAGGGCGCGCCTTAGATCAAAAAGTAACCGTGGGAGTTATCTATATGATGAAACTTAACCACTTGGTAGTGGATAAAGTCCATATGCGTTCGGTTGGTCCTTACTCATTAATTACTCAACAGCCCTTGGGCGGCAAAGCGCAACTTGGCGGACAAAGATTTGGAGAAATGGAAGTTTGGGCTTTGGAAGGCTACGGCGCTTCTCATATCTTGCAGGAAATGTTGACCATTAAATCCGACGATGTTCTGGGCAGGTCATCGGCTTTCGAATCTATCATCAGAGGCGAAAAAATAAAGCAACCCAATCTGCCGGCAGCCTTTAACGTTATGATTAACGAACTTAAGGCCCTGGGGCTATCGGTTAAACAGACTCACGAAAGAGAGAGTAATAAGAAAACTGATTAATATGGAAAGAGAAACAATTAATTTTAAAGGCTTAAAGATAGGCATTGCTTCCCCGGAGGAAATAATGCAGTGGTCACACGGTGAAGTAATCAAACCGGAAACCATTAACTATCGAACCCAGCGTCCGGAAAAAGACGGACTTTTCTCCGAGCGCATTTTCGGTCCCACCAAAGATTGGGAATGTTATTGCGGCAAATACAGAAAAATCAGATATAAGGGAGTGGTTTGCGATAAATGTGGAGTCGAAGTTACGAGGTCTTCCGTTAGACGCGAGAGAATGGGCCATATTAAACTTGCCGCGCCCGTCGTACACACCTGGTTTTTAAGAAGCTTGCCTTCAAGAATCGGCATGGCCTTAAATGAATCGTTATCTAAATTGGAGCGCGTTACCTACTACGCGGCTTTCATTGTTATTTCAATTGACGAAGAAAAAAGGAAAACAGCGCTCTCGGAAATCGAGAGGGAATTTAAAATTAAGAGCAAGGATGAGTCTATTGAAGCCGGCGAACTTAAAACCGCGGCCATTGCTACGAAAGACGCGTTAAGAGATTTACACCCGGGGAAAGTTTTAGAAGAAAGAGAATTTATAAGTCTGGCCAAAAGATTCGGCAATGTTTTCACGGTGGGTGCCGGTGGCGAGGGTATCAGAAAAGTTTTGGAAAGTGTTGATTTGGAAAAAGAGATAACAGCCATAGAGAAGTCCCTGAAGGAAACAGACGACGACATGGAGACGAAGAAAATTCTTCGTAGGCTGAAGTTTTTCAAATCAATGTCTATTAACGGAACCAGGCCCGAATGGATGATTATGACGGTTTTGCCGGTTCTCCCGCCAGATTTACGGCCGATGGTGCCATTAGATGGAGGACGATACGCCACATCGGACTTAAACGACCTTTATCGCCGCGTTATTAATCGCAACAACAGATTAAAGAAACTATTGGAACTTGGGGCACCCGATGTAATTATCGTTAATGAGAAGCGTATGCTTCAGGAAGCAATTGATTCCTTGATTGATCCGGGTACAAGAGTTACCACCAAGGTTGGCACTAAGCGCGCTTTAAGGTCCTTGGCCGAGATGTTAAAGGGTAAGCAAGGCAGATTCCGTCAAAACCTTTTGGGCAAGCGTGTTGATTATTCGGGACGTTCCGTTATCGTTGTCGGTCCCGAACTCAAACTTGATGAATGCGGCTTGCCTAAGACTATGGCCTTGGAACTTTTTAGACCCTTCGTTATAAGCGAAGTTATGAAGAGGGGGCTCGCTTACAACATCAGAAACTCCAACCGTTTAATCGACCAAGCACCTCCGGAAGTTTGGGAAATATTGGAAGAAGTTATTAAAGACAGAAAAGTATTGCTTAACCGTGCTCCTACTTTGCATAGGCTTGGTATTCAGGCTTTTAAACCGATTTTGATTGAAGACTTGGCGATTCGAATACCGCCCTTTGTTTGCACCGGTTTTAACGCCGACTTCGATGGCGACCAAATGGCCGTTCACTTGCCGC
>Ga0209640_10004194_pt1 | contig 12665 bp, 13 predicted proteins | sample RifCSP10_1_FD_184018 | JGI IMG/M metagenome (GOLD analysis project Ga0209640, IMG submission 184018) | Soil microbial communities from Rifle, Colorado - Rifle CSP2_sed 10_1 (SPAdes) (version 2) | ecosystem: Environmental > Terrestrial > Deep subsurface > Rock core/Sediment | place: Rifle... | reverse complement strand
TCATAGACGACCTCGTGGCCCGCGTCGAGCGTGTGGCGCCCGTCGCGGTGGCCGACCACCCAGCCCCCCTTGACCCTGGTCCGCGGCACCGGCTGTCGCGCGCCTTTCGTAATGGTCCTATGTTTAGAACCAGTGTTGCACAGCGAGGGGCAAAACGCAATGCGCGGCGCAAGGCGGTTGCGCTGTGCGGTTGAAGCTCGCAGAATCGGCCGTACGCCATGGTGAACCGAAGCACCAGCAGGGCCGCCGCGCGCTCCGCCGAGCAGCGGGTGCCGCGCTATCTGCAGGTCGCATCCGCCCTGCGGCGCCGCCTCCGCGAGGGGCGCTGGGCGGTCGGCGAGCGCATCGCGACGCTCGCCGAGCTGCAGCACGAGTTCGACGTCGCGCGCGTCACGGTGCGCCAGGCGATCGATCTGCTCGCGCGCGAGGGCTTGCTGCGCGCGCGCCAGGGCAAGGGCACGTTCGTCACCAAGGAGGTGGCGAACGACCGCTGGCTGCGGCTTGCGACCGACTGGGATGGGCTGATCGCGCCGATCCGCGACAACGTGCCCCACCTTTTGCGCACTCCGCACCCGCCTGCGCCGCGCATCGTGCCGGCGGATGGCAAGCCCGCGCCCGCCTATGCCTACCTGCGCTCGGTGCAGACGCGCGGCAAGGAGCCCTATGCGCTCGCGAGCGTGCACGTCGCCGAACCGATCTACCGCAGGGCGCGCAAACGCTTCGCCTCGCGCGTCGCGCTCGCGGTGCTCGCGGAGATGAAAGGCGTCACGATCGCGCGCGCGCACCAGACCTTCTCCGTAGGCGCGGCGGACATCGAGGCCGCGAAGCGTCTGCGGCTCGCGCTCAACGCCCCCACGGTAGAGGCGCGTTGCGTGGTCACCGACCGCAAGGGCGTCGTGATCTACGTGGGCGAAATCGTCTACCGCGGTGACGTGATCCACCTCGACATCGAGTTGAGCGGCGGACCGCGCCGGCCCTGAGCGGCGCCGAATTGCGTCAGATCAAACCTCCCGCCGATTTCGTTTGTACACTAACGATGTAGGGGCTGAAATGGAGGCGGCATGAGCGCGTTCGCCGAAACGATCCTCGCCGATGTCCGGGTGTGCACCGGGTGCCTCGCGTGCGAGCTGGCCTGCGGATTCCGCTGGTCGAAGAAGATGGATCCGGCGCATTCCACCATCCGGGTGCGCCGCGACGACGAAAGCGGCCTGATCGACATCAAAATCCTGCAAGGTTGCGATACCTGCCGCGGCATCGAGACGCCGATGTGTGTGGCCGTGTGCAATCCGCGTGTGCTGAGCATCGGGCGCAGGCATCGCATCCAGGGAGGCACATCGACATGAAACACATTCACGCCGACAAAGGGCGTTGCGGGTGGATGGGGAAGCTGCTGCGGGTCGATCTCGACGCGATGCGCTGCAACACTGAACCGCTCGATCCGTATCTCGAATTCATCGGCGGGCGCGGCATCTCGGACCGGATCGTGTTCGAGGAGATGGATCCGCGCACCGCGCCGCTCGATCCGGCGAGCGTGGTGGCGATCGGTGCAGGTCCCCTCGTGGGAACGCTTGCGCCGGCGGCCTCGCGCACCAACATTTCGTCCAAGAACATTGCCACCGGCGGCATCGCCACCTCCAGCGTCGGTGGGCATTTCGGCGCCGAGATGAAGTTTGCCGGGTTCGATGAGATCGTGGTGCGCGGAAGAGCCCCGCACCCGGTGTATCTCGCGATCCGCGAGGGCGAAGCCGAGTTGCGCGACGCGCGGGGGCTCTGGGGCAAGACCACTTGGGACACGGAAACCGCGATCCGCCGGGAGCTGGGCGATGAGCGCGTGCGCGTGGCCTGCATCGGGCCGGCGGGCGAGAATCTTTGCGCCCAGGCCTGCGTCATCGTGGATCGCGGGCGCGCCGCAGGCTGGGGCGCGGGCGCGATCCTCGGCGCGAAAAACCTCAAGGCGGTCGCGGTGCGGGGCACGCAGCCGATCCGGCTCGCCGATCCCCAGGGCTTCTGGAGCTACAACCAGACCTTGCTGCAACACGTGGAGCGCTCGCGCGCAAGCGGCGTGCTCAAGCGCAACGGCACGCACGGCGCCTACGGCGTGGGCGGACCCGAAGGCAAGACGCCGCAGGGCGTGCGCAACCAGCAGGACGAGTACTGGCCTGCCGACAAGGGACAGAACCTGAAGGAGATCGTCTACCGCGAGAAGTGGGAGATCGGCCGCACCGCCTGCACGGCGTGCCCCACCTCGTGCACGCACCTGTATCACCTGCCGGGCGGGCGCTACGGCCCCCTCACGGTGGAAGGCATGCACACCAATACGGTGCGCGCGCTGGGTTCGAACCTCGACATCACCGACGCGGAAGCGGTGCTGAAGGGGCAGGCGCTCATCAACCAGCTCGGGCTCAACATCGACGCGGTCGGCTCGGCCATGGCCTGGGCCTATGAGGCCTACGAACGGGGCCTCCTCACCGCCGTGGAGACCGACGGGCTGGAGCTCACCTGGGGCAACGCCGAAGCCATGCTCGAGCTGTTGCAACGGATCGCCACGCGCCGCGGCATCGGAGACCTTCTCGCGCACGGCGTCGCCGAAGCGGCACGCCGGCTCGGGCGTGGCAGCGAAGCGTTCGCGATGCACGCCAAGGGCCAGGGACTGAACGAGCAGACGGTGCGCTCGCACAAGGGCTGGGCGCTCGGCATCTTCACCTCGACGCGCGGCGGCGGGCACCTGAACGGCGCGGCGCTCGTCGAGCGCCTGGGCATGAATCCGCAGAAGGCGAAGGAGATCTTCGGCAACGAGGCGGTGGCGCGCCCGGAGGCCTACGAAGGCAAGGGCGCGGTCACGGCATGGTTCGAGGGCTTCAAGTCAATCGTGGACTCGGTCGGCCTGTGCTACTACACCACCTTCTGGATTGACCTGGAGCTGATCGGCCTGGAGCAGATCGCGACGTTGATGGAGAAGGTGACCGGAATCGAGACCAGCGCCGAGGCGCTCGCCGGCGTCGGCCGGCGCATCCAGAACGTGGAGAAGGCCTTCAATACCCTGCATGCCGGCTTCACGCGTGAGCATGACATGCCGCGCCCGAGGTTCTTCGAATCGGCCATATCCGCGGGGCCCTACGCCGGTGCCAGGCTTGATCGGGCGCGCTACGAAGGCATGCTGGACGATTACTACGCGGCCCACGCCTGGGACCGCGCGACCGGCTGGCAGACCGCGGCGTGCCTCGACCAGCTCGGGCTGCCGGAGGTCAAGGCGAGGCTCGCGGCGGCGGGCCGCTTGATCGACTGACCGTTCGCTCGCCTGAGCGCGCGGATCGCGCGCCACTTGCCCTTTTCGCGCGCGCGCGCCAAAGTGGCTCCATGGCGCCCCTGCTCGCGAACGCGCGCATGTACTCGGTCACGCCGCAGGCGAAGGCCGCATGGCGCACGCTCATCGAGTGGGTGATCGCGCGCGCGCGGTTTCCCGCGCAGTTCGTGGACCACGACCCGCCGAAGCTCCTTTCGGAACTGTGGAGCCGCAACGACCTCGGCGCGGTGCAGATGTGCGGGCTGCCCGCGTCGCTGCGCAACCCTGCGCCTACGATCCTTGCCGCGCCGGTTCCGTCGCTGCCGCGGTACGCGGGGCGTGCGATCTACATGAGCGATCTCGCGGTGCGCGCCAACTCGCCCTTCAAGACGGTCGAAGACACCTTCGGCGGCATCGCCGGCTACAGCTTGAAGGACTCGCAGTCGGGCTACTTCGCCTTCCGCTACTATCTCCAGACGCACCACGCACCCGCGCGAGGCCGCTACCGAAGGATCGTCGGCAATCTGCTCAATCCGCGCGGAGTCATCAAGGCGCTCGCCGCCGGCGAGATCGATATCGGGCCGCTCGATGGCTACGTGTTCGACCTCATCCGCGACGGCGATCCGGCGTATGCCGCGCAGGTGCGCGTCCTTGCCTCGACCGACCCGACGCCGATGCCGCCGATCGTGGCGACCGCGCCACTCGATGCCAGTTCGGTGCAGCGGCTGCGCGACGGCTTCATGGCCGCTGGCAGCGAACCCTCGCTTGCGCCGGCGCGCGCGACGCTCCTCATCGAGCGCTTCGTCGTGCCCGAGCTGTCCGAGTACGGCGAGACGCGCAGGCGCGCCGAACGGGTGGAGCGGGAAGGAGAGGACTGGCCCTGAGCGCGCCCGCGTCTCGCCCGTCCGAATCGCGTTGACGCACCATCCCGCTTGGTTTATCGTTTGTACGCAAACCATCGCCAGGCGCAGCCGAGGAGAGGCCCCATGAGTCTTGCGGAAATGATGGCGAAACGCGTCGCGCGCTACAGCGACCGGCGCGAGGACTGGCAGGTGTTCGGCTTCGAGACCCAGGTCGATCCCAGCTACGCTCGCAGCCAGCGCCGCTACATCGGTGCCTCGGGCTCGGTCGATCACCAGGAAACCAACGCCGTGGACCCCGTGGCATTCACCATGTCGGTGCAGACCATGCCCGTGGGGCACAAGATCCCGGTGCATTGCCACGAGACCGAGGAGACCTTCTTCATCCTCGACGGCGAATGCGTGGTGAACGTCTTTCGCGAGGGCGAGACGGTGACCCTGAAACTGGGCAAGTGGGACCTCGCCTCGATCCCGCCTTTCGTCTATCACGACATTCACAACACCGGCTCGGTGCCCTGTCCCGTCCAGACGCTGCTCTCGAAACCGAAACCCGAGCGGCCGCACTACAAGGACGAGCGGCTGCTCGAGATCCAGGCGAAAACGCACACGGCGTAGCCGCGGCGCTCGCCTGCATCCAAAGCGCGCCGCGCGCGGCGCGAACCCGCACCTCGAACGCAACGAAGGAGGAGACGATGAAAACGATGAAGCTTCATCTGACGGCGAAGCTCGTGGCGGGCCTTTTCGCGCTCGCGGCGAGCGGCGCGGCGCTTTCGCAGATCGTCATCAAGGTCGGCCACGACCAGCCCGACCGCAGCACGCACCACCAGGCGGCACTGAAGTGGAAGGAGATGGTCGAGGCGCGCACCGGCGGCAAGGTGCAGGTGCGCCTGTTTCCGGCCATGACGCTGGGCAGCGGCACGCAGATGGTCGAGCAGACCCAGGCGGGCGCGCTCGAAGTGTCGATCCTGCCCACCGCCTGGGTGGCGCCGCTCGCGCCGAGCGTGCAGGTGTTCGACCTGCCGTTCCTGTTCCCCAACCGCGAGGTGCTCTACAGGGTGATCGACGGGCCGGCGGGCCAGGAGGTCCTGAAGCCCCTCAACAAGGTCAACATCGAAGGCGTGGGGTTCTTCGAGAGCGGCTTCAAGCAGTTCACGGGCAACTTCCCGATCCGCGAGCCCAAGGACTACGCCGGCACCAAGATCCGCACCATGCCGGCGCAGGTGATCCAGGAGCAGTTCAAGGCGTTCGGCGCGACGCCGGTCACGGTGGACTTCAAGGAGCTCTACAGCGCGCTGCAGCAGAAGGTCGTTGACGGGCAGGAGAACCCGATCGCGACCATCGCGCTGATGCGCTTCTTCGAGGTGCAGAAGCACCTCACGCTCTCGGACCACGGCTTCATCGCCTACGTCTTCATGTTCCACAAGCCCTTCCTCGACAAGCAACCCGCCGACGTGAGGAAGGTCCTGCTCGATTCGATGCGCGAGGCGGGCCGCTTCCAGCGCGACATCATCGTGAAATCCGAGGCCGAGCACCTCGAGACCTTCCGCAAATCGGGCATCGAGATCATCAAGCTCACCCCCGAGCAGCGCGCACGCTTCGAGCAGGCCTCGCGTCCCGTGTACGACTGGTACGTGCAGAAATACGGCCGCGAGGGGCTGGACCTGATCCGCAAGGAAATCCAGGCCGCCACCAGGAAGTAAGGGTCCCGGACCAGCGGCATGAACGCGGCGGCCACGTCGCGCGGGGCGTGGTGGTCGCGGCTCGACCGCGCGCTCGGCTGGGCTGAAGGCGCCTTCATCGGCGCCGCGCTCGCCTTCACGAGCGCGCTGCTTTTCGCGAACGTCATCCTGCGCTACCTCTTTCTCGCGCCCATCAACTGGGCCGAGGAGCTGACGCTTTACCTGATGGTGTGGATCGTGTTCATCGGGGGCAGCATGGCGGTGCGCACGCGCGGGCACATCGCCATCGATCTCCTGCCGCTCGTGCTCACTCCCGCCAACCGCCGCCGGCTCGCGATCGGGGTGGCGCTCGCGGCGCTCGCCTTCTTCGCGGTGTTTTTGTGGTACAGCGGCGAGCACGTGCTGCGCGTGCGCGGCTCGGGGCAGCTGACGCCGGTGATGGGCGCGCCGATGTGGCTCACCTATCTCTCGATGCCGGCAGGCAGTTTCCTGATGGGCCTGCGCACGGTGCAGTTCCTCGTGCGCACCCTGAAGGAGAAGCAGGCCGACGGCGCGCACCTGATGGATCTGCACGACTGATGCCATGCGCGGGCAGGACGCAGCGGTGACCGGGCGGGCCCCATGGCGCTGACCATCGTGCTCGTCTTCGTGCTGCTCGCGCTGGGGCTCGCCCTCACGCTGCCGATGTTCATCGTGCTCACCGGCACCGCTTTCATCGCTTTCGCCGCGACGACGCCGATCCCGCTCTCGATCCTGCCGCAGCGCGTGTTCGCGGGACTGGAGAGCTTTCCGCTGATGGCGATCCCGTTCTTCATCTTCGCCGCGAACATCATGGGCAAGGGCGGCCTGTCGGCGCGCCTCATCAACTTCATCCAGATGCTCGTGGGCCATCTGCCGGGAGGGATTGGAATGACCGTGGTGGTGACCTGCGCCCTGTTCGGCGCCATCACGGGCTCGAGCGCCTCCACCATCGTCGCGGTGGGCGGCATCCTCTACCCGGCGCTCATCCAGGCGGGCTACCCGGAGCGCTTTGCGCTAGGCGTGGTCACGAGTTCCGCGCTGCTTGGCATGATCATCCCGCCGAGCAACGCCATGATCGTCTACGGCGCGGTGGCAAACGCCTCGATCGGCGCGCTTTTCATGTCGGGGATCGGCGCAGGGCTCGTCTTCGGGCTCATTTACTGCGCGTATTGCTACGCCTGGGCGAAATGGCACCGCTTTCCGGCGAGGCCGCGCGCGACGCTCGGCGAGTTCTGGCAGGCGATGCGCGACGTCGTCTGGGGCCTGGGGATGCCCGCGATCATCTTGGGCGGCATCTACGGCGGCGTGTTCACCGCGACCGAAGCCGCGGCAGTGTCGGTGGTCTATGCGGCGTTCGTATGCACCGTGATCTATCGGCAGCTCGACCTGAAAGGGCTGTGGGAGGTTTGCCTCGACTCCGCGCTTGTGAGCGCGCGCATCCTCATCATGGTCGGGGCGGCGAGTCTTTTTTCATGGCTTCTTACCGTTACGGGCATCGCCACCGCGATCGTGGAACCGGTTGCGGGACTCAAGGAATCCCCCGGCATGATCCTGCTCGTCGCCAACCTGCTCTTTCTGGTCTCCGGGATGTTCATCGACGTGTTCTCGAACATCCTCATCCTCGTGCCGATCCTCATCGGCACCGTCACCGCCGCGGGAATCGGCCCGGTGCACTTCGGCATCGTGACGTCGGTCAACGTGGATATGGGCAACATCACGCCGCCGTTCGGCCTCAACCTGTTCGTCGCGAGCGGGACGTTCGACAAGCCCTACCTGACGGTGGTCCGGGCGGTGCTGCCGTGGCTCGGGCTGGCGCTCCTGTCCCTTGCCATTATCACCTACATCCCCGAACTGAGCCTATGGCTGCCCAAGCAGCTCTACCCTGGCGTGCGCTGATTCAAGCTGTGAACCGTCTGCGGAAGCGGGGCAACTGCGGCTCTTGCGTGATTCGACCGATTGGGTGCAGGATTTCGCTCTCGCCGGGCTCGGGGGACCGGGGCAGGCGCGCTGCAACAACGTTCTCTTGGAGGAGGATCGCAATGAAACGCAAGGCATGGACATTTCTGGGCGCGACGATCGTTTGCGCCGCGCTGTTTGCGCCGCCGGCCGCGGCGCAGGAGGTCATCCGCATCGGCGTGACTCAGCCGCTCACAGGCGCCTTCGCCGCCTCTGGCAATTACGTCGTGCAGGGCGCGAAGATTGCCGAGGACCACATCAATGCGGCGGGCGGAGTTCTGGGCCGCAAGATCCAGCTCATCATCGAGGACAACAAGTCCAATCCGACCGAGGCGGCGGCCACTGCCGAGAAGCTGATCGCCAAGGATAAGGTACCCGTCATGATGGGCGCCTGGAGCTCCACGCTCACGCTCGCCGTGATGCCCAAGCTCATGGAGTACGGCGTGCCGATGCTCGTGGAGACTTCGTCCTCGGGGAAGATCACGACCTCGGGCAATCCCTGGATCTTCCGCATCAGTCCGACCTCCGAGATGGAGGCGAAGGCGTTCACGCCGATGACCAAGTCGCTCGGCATCAAGAAGGCGGACTTTTTGTCGACCAACAACGATTTCGGCCTGGGCGCGGCGAAGGAATTCTCCGAAATGCTCAAGAGCCAGGGCATCCAGGTCGGCGTAATGGAGACCATGGACCCCAAGGCGACCGATTTTTCGGCGCAGATCGCGAAGATCAAGGCCTCCGGCGGCGACACCCTGTTCGTCACCACCGCGGTCGAGCAGATCACGTTGGTCCTCAAGCAGTCGAAGGAGCAGCAGCTCAAGGCGCGCATCATCACCACCGGCGGCTCCAATTCGCCCGACCAACTCATCCAGCAGGCGGGCGACGCGGCGAACGGCTCGATGCACCTCGTGTTCTTTACGCCGTGGTTCCCTGAAGCGGTGAAGAACGCCGACCTCGCGAAGAAGTTCGTCGCCGAGTGGAACGCGCGCAAGCACCACGTTGGCGGCCTCACCGAAGGCTTCCGCGGCTGGGACGGCATCATGACCATCGCCGAGGCCATCAAGGCCGCGGGCAAGGCCGAACCGGCCGCGATCCAGAAGGCGCTGTGGAACGTGAAGGTGAAGGGCATCAACGGCGACATCGCCTTCATCAAGCAGGGGCCCGCAGGCAAGGAAAGCGCGCAGAACATTCCCCGCGTGTACGTCGTGAGGATCGCGGGTGGCAAGGTCGTGAGGAACTGAGCGTCACAGCGGTTCACCGCGGCGGCCCGCGGCGTCCCGGTTGCGAGACGCCGCGGGCCGTTCGTTTGTAGGAGCCTGAACCTTGGACCAGTTTCTGCAGCACGGCCTTAACGCGCTGATGCTGGGCGGCACTTACGCGCTGCTCGGCATCGGCTTGACGCTGATCTTCGGCATCATGCGCGTGGTCAACTTCACGCACGGCGAGCTGTACGCGTTCGGCGCCTACATGATGTACATGCTGGTGATGCTCGCCGGCGCGAATTTTTTCCTCTCGCTCGCGCTCGCGGTCGTGCTCGGCGTGGCGCTCGGAGCGTCGCTCGAGTTCACGCTGCTAAGGAAACTGCGCGGCGCCGACATCGACACCACCATGCTGGTCATGATCGGCGCCTGGATCGCGCTGCAAAACGCCGAGCAGCTCGCCTGGACGGGCGTCGCCAAGTCGATCGACAGCCCGTTTCCCGCCGCGCCGCTCGTCATCGGCCCGGTGTCGGTGCTCTGGAACCGGGTATTCGTGTTCGTTGTCGCGCTCGCGCTGATCGCCGCCACCTACGCCCTCATCCACCACACCAGGCTCGGCAAGGCGATGCGCGCGACCTTCCAGGATCGCGACACCGCGGCCCTGATGGGCATCCAGATCGGCACCATCCACACCGCGACATTCGCGCTCGGCTCGGGGCTCGCCGCGGCCGCGGGCGCGCTGCTCGGGCCGGTGTTCGTGGCCTATCCCACGATGGGCGATCTCGCGGCCCTGAAGGCGTTCGCCATCGTGATCCTCGGGGGGCTCGGAAACATCGCCGGCGCGACCGCGGGCGGCTTCATCCTCGCGCTCGCCGAGGAGCTTGGCGCGGGCTACATTTCCTCGGGCTATCGCGACGCGATGGGGTTCGTGCTCATCATCCTCATCCTAGCGTTCCGGCCGACGGGGCTGTTCGCGCAGAAGGAGCGCATTGGGTGAAGAACGCACTGACCGCGCTCTGGCTCGCTTTCCTCGCGTCGATCCCGCTCTGGATGGCCAACCCGTACGTGCTGCACATCCTTGTTGTCACCGGCATCTTCATCGTCGCAGCGATGAGCCTCAACTTGCTTCTCGGCTACGCGGGGCAGCTCTCGCTCGGCCACGTCGCGTTCTTCGGCGTCGGCGCCTACACGAGCGCGCTTGTTTCGCTGGGCTTCAGCGCGCAGATCGCGCCGGGCATGGTGGCGGCAATGGATCCCAAGCCGGTGTGGAGCGCGATGGCCGCGGCGATCCTGGTCGCGGGCGCCTTCGGGTGGTTCATCGGCAAGCTCGCCTTCAAGGTGCGCGGCGCCTACTTCGTCATCGTCTCGATCAGCTTCGCCGAGGTGGTGCGCCTTGTGGCGGTCAACTGGGTGGAGCTGACGCAGGGACCGATGGCGCTCAACAACATTCCGCCGCTGACGCTCTGGCTGCCGGGCCTGGGCGAGCATGCCTTCTGGAAGAAGCCCGAGAACTACTGGCTGGTACTCGCCGTCGCGGTGATTTCCTACATTGTCATCCGCCGCCTGGTTCATTCGCGCGCCGGGCGCGCCATGATCGCGCTCAGGGAAAACGAGCCGCTCGCCACCTCCGTCGGCATCGACGTGACGCGCTATCTCGTTCTGACGACCGTCGTCTCGGCCGCGATCGCGGGCGCCGCGGGCGCGCTCTACGCGCACTACGTGCGCATCGTCGATCCCGACGTGTTTCTCTTCATCTACACCGTGACGATGGTGATCATGGTCGTCACCGGAGGCAAGGGCACGCTCGCCGGCCCGATCGTGGGCGGGTTGATCTTCGGCCTGCTGCCCGAGACGCTGCGCGCGTTCGCGATCAAGCCCGAGGCGCAATGGATCGTTTACGGCGTTCTGATGGTCATGGTCGTGTACTTCCTGCCAGAAGGTATCGTGCCCGCGGCGTGCCAATGGTGGCAACGGCGCCAAGCGTCCGTGGCTGCCGCAGCTGCGGCATCGCCTTCGCGGCCTGCGCAATGACGCGCGCGCCGCTCCTCGATGTCAAGGGCCTCACGATCTGCTTCGGCGGGCTCGTCGCCATCGACGGCGTGAGCCTCGAGGTGCAGGAAGGCGAAGTGCTCTCGCTCATCGGTCCGAACGGCGCCGGCAAGACCACGGCGTTCAACGCGATCACCGGGTACCTTGCGCCGAGCGCGGGCGAGATTCGTTTCCGCGGTGCGCGCCTGAACGGCCTCAAGCCCAACCACATCGCGGAGCTGGGCCTGGTGCGCACGTTCCAGAAGACGAGCGTCTTCGGCGGTCGCAGCGTGCTCGAGAACATCCTCATCGGCCTGCACCTGCGATCGCGCCAGCAGCCGCTCGCGATCATGTTCGGGCTGCCTTCGGTCGCACGCGAGGAACGCGAACTGGAAGCCGAGGCGCGCCGGATCCTCGAATTCGCGGGGCTCGCGGCACGCGCCGGAGAACTCGGCAGCGCGCTGCCCTACGGCGAGCAGCGCCTGCTCGAGATCGCGGTGGCGCTCGCCGCCAAGCCGCAGCTCCTGCTGCTCGATGAGCCGGTGTCGGGCATGAATCCGGTGGAAACCGAAAGCTTCATGGCGAAGCTCGCCGAGATCCGCGTGCTCGGCATCACCGTGCTCCTCGTCGAGCACGACATGAGGATGGTGATGGGCGTATCGGACCGTATCGTGTGCCTCAATCAGGGCCGCGTCATCGCGAGCGGCACTCCTGCCGAGATCCGGCGCGATCCCGAGGTGATCCGCGCCTTTCTCGGCGAAAGGTACGCGCGTGCTCAGAGTTGAACGTCTCGAGTGCCGCTACGGCAAGGTGGCCGCGGTGCGCGAGCTCTCGCTCAAGGTGCGCCGGGGAGAGCTCGTGAGCCTGATCGGCGCCAATGGCGCGGGCAAGACCACGACGCTCAAGGCGATCTCGGGCGTGCTCGCGCCGAGCGCGGGCCGCATCATTTTCGAGGGCGAGGACATCACCCGCGCGACCGCACGGCGCATACTGCAATTGGGCATTGCGCACTGTCCCGAGGGCAGGCGCATATTTCCGTACATGTCGGTGCGCGAGAACCTCGAGATGGGCTGTTATCTCAGGAACGACAAGGCGGGGATAGATGCCGACATGCGGCGGCTCTACGAGCGCTTTCCGATTCTCCACGAGCGCCGCGACCAGGCCGCGGGCACGCTCTCGGGGGGCGAGCAGCAGATGCTCGCCATCTCGCGCGCCCTCATGTCGCGGCCGAAGCTCGTGCTCTTCGACGAACCGTCGCTCGGCCTCGCGCCCAACATTGTCGAGCGCACCTTCGACATCATCAGGCAGATCCGTGCCGAAGGCATGACGGTGGTGATGGTGGAGCAGAATGCGCTCGCGGCGCTCGAGCTCTCCGACCGCTCCTACGTTCTGGAGCAGGGGCGTGTCGCGCTGAGCGGAACCGGCCAGGCGCTGATCGAGGACCAGCACGTGAGGAAAGCGTACCTGGGGGCATAGGCAGGCACGCATGCGCCAGAAGGACATGGAAAAGGCGCTCTCCGCCAAGTTCGCGCCGGAGTCCGTCGCGGGGGTGAAGCAGAAGGCAGACGGCCTCAACACCGACCTGCACGCGAGCGCCGAGTACCGGGCGCACCTCGTCACCGTGATGGCCAGGCGCGCGGTG
>Ga0209640_10004192_pt1 | contig 12668 bp, 10 predicted proteins | sample RifCSP10_1_FD_184018 | JGI IMG/M metagenome (GOLD analysis project Ga0209640, IMG submission 184018) | Soil microbial communities from Rifle, Colorado - Rifle CSP2_sed 10_1 (SPAdes) (version 2) | ecosystem: Environmental > Terrestrial > Deep subsurface > Rock core/Sediment | place: Rifle... | reverse complement strand
TGCGGCTCCTCGGTCGCCACCACCGCGACCATGGCGCGGGTCGCGCTGCCGCAGATGCTGGAGCGCGGCTATTCGCCCGCGCTCGCCACCGGCTCGATCGCGGCCGGCGGCACGCTCGGCATCCTGATCCCGCCTTCGGTGATCATGGTGCTGTATGCGTTCCTGACCGAGCAGTTCATCGTCGATCTGTTCATCGCCGCGGTGATACCCGGCACCATCGCCGTGATGCTCGACCTGGCCGCGATCAACATCTACATGCGGTTGACGCCGGGCGCGGCCAAGACCGAGCCGCGCATGCCGTGGCGCGAGCGCTGGCCGGTGATCCGGCGCTCGTCCGGCGCAATCGCGCTGTTCGCGATCGTCACCGGCGGCATCTATATCGGCATCTTCACGGTGAACGAGGCGGCGGCCGTGGGCGCGGTCGTCGCGCTTGGTATCGCCGTCGGCCGCGGCCGCATCGACCGCCGCGTGCTGGTCGCGGTCCTGTCGGAGACCGCGGCCAATACGGCGATGATCTACACGCTGATCATCGGCGCGTCGGTGGCGAGCTATTTCGTCGCGCTGTCGCAGCTCTCGCCGGCCCTGATCAGCGCGATCCAGGGGTCCGGCCTGGCCCCGATGATAATCATCCTGCTGCTCCTGGTGATGTACTTCATCCTGGGCTGCATCTTCGAGACCGTCTCGTCGATGATCCTGACGCTGCCGTTCGTGTTCCCGCTGATCACCGCGCTGGGCTACGACCCGGTTTGGTGGGGCATCGTCAACGTCATGGTGATCGAGATCGGGCTGATCACGCCGCCGATCGGGCTGAACGTGTTCGTGATGCACGGCATGGCGCGCCACATACCGCTGAAGACCATCTTCGCCGGCATCACGCCGTTCCTGTGCGCCGATGTCACGCGCCTGCTGCTGATCACCTTCATCCCGTGGCTCGCGCTCTGGCTGCCGAGCACGATGAAATAGCGAGCTAAAGCGAGATTTCCTCCGACGGGTTTGCCACCCAAGGCGTCATTCCCGCGAAAGCGGGAATCCACACTTTTTGGAACTTGCCGAATAAGCAAGTGTGGGTCCCCGCTTTCGCGGGGACGACACTCGGCGGGTATGCGGAAGCAGCGTGGCGCTTACCTGTGCTTCTGCGCCGCCGGGGAGGTCAGCGAATGGCAGAATTTGTTGAGCCGGTATCCCTGGCGCGACAGATGCCCGTCGAACACGAACGTGTCCGGGATCGGATTGGCGCGATCGATCTGTGGCCGCATGCCCTACTCCCCGCTGTGCACACGGCCTAGTATACTTCGCGGAATTCGGATGGAGGCCGCCATGAATCTGCTTTCGCTTGGCTATGTCGGCGTGAATGCGACCGATCTCGGCGCATGGCGCGATTTTGCCACGCGGCTGCTCGCCATGCAGGTGGTGGACGAATCCGCCGCCGGCCTTGGCCTGCGCATGGACGAGAAGCACCAGCGCATGATCATCGAGCAGAGCGACGTCGACGGCGGCAAGTATTTCGGCTTCGAGGTGGCGGACGAGCTGGCGATGCGCGCCGCCGCGGCGGAGCTGTCCCAGCGCCGCATCGACGTGAAGCCCGGCACGTCCGAGGGGCTGGAGCGGCGCGCGGTCGCCGGCATGGTGTGGTTGACCGACCCGGTGGGGAACCGCCTCGAGCTGTTCCACGGGCTGAAGGACGCCGAGGACGGCTTCAAGCCGCCGCGGCCGATCAAAGGCTTTCGCACCGGCGCGCTCGGCTTCGGGCACGCGGTGCTCACCTGCCCCGACACCGAGCCGGCCATCCGGTTCTATCAGGACGCGATGGGCTTCAAGCTGAGCGACTATTTCAGCCAGCCGTTCAAGGCGACGTTCATGCACATCAACCCGCGGCACCATTCGCTCGCCTTCATCCAGGGCGACAAGGTGGGCGTGCACCACCTGATGGTGGAGACGCTGTCGCTCGACGACGTCGGCCACGCCTACGACGTGGCGCTGGAGACCGAGGACCGCGTCGGCACCACGCTGGGCCGCCACTCCAACGACTGGGCGACCTCGTTCTACGTCTGGACGCCGTCCAAGTTCCTGATCGAGTACGGCTGGGGCGGCCGGCTGGTCGACGATGCGACCTGGCAGGTGCAGGAGATGAAATGCGGCCCGTCGATGTGGGGCCATGAGCGCAAGTGGCTGCCGCCGCATCTGCGCCAAGTGGCGAAGAGGATGCGCGACGACGCCGCGGCCGAAGGGCTGGGTGCGCCGGTTCAGGTCGCGACCGGCTACTTCACCTTGGCCGACGTGCCGCCGCCGGCCGCGAAGACAGGTTCGCGCGCCGCATAGGGCGCTTAGACTTCGCCAAGCAAGCCATCAAAAACGAGTCTCAGGGAGCACCGGCAACGCCATGACACTGCAGCAGAACACCGACCGTATCCAGACCACGCATATCGGCAGCCTGCCGCGCCCGCACGACCTGCTCGACATGCTGAAGGCCAAGTACAACAACCAGCCGTACGATCAGGCCAAGCTCGACGCTACGGTCACCCGCGCGGTCGCCGAGAGCGTGAAGAAGCAGGCCGAGTGCGGCATCGACATCGTCACGGACGGTGAGTTCTCCAAGCCCGGGTTCTTCACCTACATCCGGGAGCGGCTCGAGGGCTTCGAGGCGCGGCCGAACCAGAAGTTCACGCTGTTCGAAAAGGAGGTCGCCGCGTTTCCGGAGTACTACGCGCAGTACTTCAAGGAAGCGATGCTCGGCGGCACGGTGGTGCCCCTCGTGCCGGTGGTGTGCACCGGGCCGGTCAAGTACCGCGGCGAATCGTATCTGCAAAAAGACATCGCCAACGTGAAGGCCGCGGCCAAGGCCGCGGGCGTGCCGGACCATCACGTGTTCCTGCCGGCGACCGCGCCATCCGGCGTCGGCATCAACCAGTACTACAAGTCCGACGAGGATTATTTCCACGCGCTCGCAGGCGAGCTCGCCAAGGAGTACCGGGCGATCGTCGACTCGGGCATCCTGCTCCAGATCGACGATCCGTTCCTGCCGGACATCTTCGTCGATCCGCATCTCGACCGCGCGCAAATGCGGCGGCGCGCGGAGATCTACACCGAAGCGACCAACGCCGCGATCAAGGGCATTCCGGCGGAGAAGATCCGGTTCCACACCTGCTACGGCATCAACGAGGGCCCGCGCCTGTACGAGGCGGCGCTCGCCGACATCATCAAATACGTGTTCAAGATCAAGGCCGGCTCCTACAGCTTCGAGTGCGCCAACCCGCGCCACGAGCACGAGTATCATTTGTTCGAGACCATCAAGGTGCCGGACGGAAAGGTGCTGTGCCCGGGCGTGGTCACCCACGCGAGCAACATCGTCGAGCACCCGGAGCTGATCGCCGAGCGCATCATGCGCTTTGCCAAGCTGGTGGGCCGAGAAAACGTGATGGCCGGCGGCGATTGCGGCTTCTCGTCGCAGGCGCTCTACAGGACCGAGGTGCACCCCACCGTGATCTGGGAGAAGTTCAAGGCCATGCGCCAGGGCGCCGACCTCGCGACCAAGAAGCTGTGGGGCCGCGGCGCGAAGAGTGCCGCGGGCAAGGCGGCGGCGCGCAAGAAGCCGCGGGCCAAAGCGCGCCGTACGCGCCGTTAATCACAACTGGTTTGTCACCCCCGCGAAAGCGGGGGCCCACACTTCGGCCAAGCGCGCTGGATAAAAGTGTGGATTCCCGCTTGCGCGGGAATGACAGAAAAGCGGCCTAAGCCGCCGCCTTCTCCTCTGCGAGCGCGGGCATCACCTCGCGGCGGAACAGATCCAGCGAGCGCATCTCGGCCGCGTGGCCGAGCGTGCCGAACGCCAGCATGAGCACGAGGTAGTCGAACCCGGCATCGCGCGCGGTCGCAACCAGGCGCTGGCGCACCGTGTCGGGCGATCCCACCACCACCGCGCCCGAGGCCACCGCCTTGTCGAAATCCTCCGGGATCGCGATGCCGATCGGGATGTTGTGCTCGCGCCACAGGTAGCACAGCGCATCGAACCAATGCTGGTAGGCCGGCCGCGCGATGCGATCGGCGGCGGCGTCGGTGTCGGCGATGAACAGGGTGCGCATCGCACCCGTGAGCGGCGCGGTGTTGGCCGAGCCGAACGCGCGGCGCTCGGCGGCGTATTTCGCCCATGCCGCGCGGTAGTCCGCGAGCAGCTTCTTGACCACGAAGTCCGGCCCGATCGAGACCCCGTTCATGCCGTGCTTGGCCGCGAACACCGGCCCGGTCTCGCCGCGCAGCCCGTACCAGTACGGCGGGTGCGGCTTCTGCACCGGCTCCATCACGATCGGCACGTTGTCGAAATTCCAGCGCTTGCCGTGGTGGGTGAGCCGCTTCTGGGTGAGCCCCTTGTGCAGCACCTGGAACGCCTCGTCGAACATCTCGGCGTTGTCGGTAAACTCCACGCCGTAGCACTTGAACTCCGGCGGCGAGATCCCGCGCCCCACGCCGATGTCGAGCCGCCCGTGGCTCAGATTGTCGAGCATCAGGAGTTCCTCGATCAACCGGAGCGGGTGATAGAGCGGCAGCAGGAACAGCAGCGTCGAGAGCCGGATGCGCGATGTCTCGCGCGCCAGCGCCGCCAGATACACCGTCGGCGACGGCGTCATCGACAGCGGCGTGTTGTGGTGCTCGGTCAGGTGATAGCAGTAGAAGCCGGCATCCTCGGCCGCCTGCACCAGCTTGATGCGCTCGTCGTAGGTGCGCGGCAGCACCTCGCCCTCGCGCGCGTCGATGTAGTCGAAAATGCCGAACTTCATGTTCCGCCGTCTCCCCTATATCATTCGATAACTAACATACGCCGACGACGCCGCAAACCGGCGCGCGGCACTGGGAGGCGCCATGACGCGAGCGGTCGATCCGACGCTGATCGCCGATGAGTACGAGATCGGCCGCGTCCGCAGGCTGTGGGCCACCGGGCGCGACAACGGCGAGTGGGAGCTGGCGCAAAGCTGCTTCCATCCCGGCGCGACCGTCACGGTGTCGTGGTATTCGGGGTCGGTGGACGGGTTCTTCGAACGCGCCAAGCAGATGCTGGCCGCGCGCACGCCGGGCCAAACGAGCCGCCATTCCATCGGCAACCAGCGGATCCAGGTGAACCGCCGGCGCGGCACGTGCGAGACCGATGCGCTGATCCAGACCCGCGATTTCCTGGACGGGCACTGGTTCGATTACGTGTCGTGGTCGCGGTTCTACGACTTCCTGGAGAAGCGCGACGGTGCGTGGCGCATCGTCCGCTGGCAGACCATCTACGACAAGGACCGGCTCGATCCGGCGATCCCGAATTCTGTGCCGGCGTCGTTCTTCGACGGGCTCGACCTCGCCGGCGCGCGCGGCGGCTTCGCGTTCATGGAATTCCGGCAGAAGCGGTTGGGGCGCGCGGTGCCGCCCGGCGTGATCATGGGCGGCAGCGCGGACGAGGCCAAGCTGCGCGCCGAGGGCCGCGCCTGGCTCGCGGGCCAATGAGCCGATAGCGATGGAAAGATTGGTGCGCTGGATGGCGCTGCTCGCCGGCGCCACGCTCGTGGGGCTGACGCTGCTCACGGCCGTGGACGTGACGCTCCGCGCGGCGTTCAACGCGCCGATCTACGGCATCCAGGAAGTGACCGAGCTCGGGCTCGTGCTGGTCACCGTGCTCGGGATTGCCTACTGCGCGTGGACCCGCGCCCACATCGTGATCGATGTCGCGCTGGGGCTGCAGCCGCGATGGCTGATCAAGGCCTGCGACGCCGTGCTGCCCCTGGTCGGCGCGGCGCTCATGGCGGTCGCCGCCTGGCGCAGCTTCGAGGAGGGCGCCGAGGCGCTCGCCCGCGCCGCGCACACCAACGTGCTGCGCATCCCGCAGTGGCCGTTCTTCATGCTGATCGCCCTGGGGCTCGCGGCCTATGCGGTCGTGCTGCTGATCCAGGCGGTCCGCCCCTCTCGTCTCCCTTCAGGCGACGGCCACCCCGAATGAGCTCGATCGCCATCGGCGCCCTCGGCATGGGCGCGCTGTTGCTGCTGCTCGCGCTGCGCATGCCGATCGGGCTCGCCTTGATCCTGGTCGGCGGCGTCGGCTTTGCGGTGCTGGTGAATTTGCCGGCGGCGCTGTCGCTGCTCGGCTCGGAGCCGTTCACCGTCGCCTCGTTCTATCCGCTGTCGGTGATTCCGTTTTTCATTCTGATGGGCAATCTCGCCACCGTTTCCGGCATGGGCCAGGACCTGTACGCGGCGGTTTACGCCTGGGTCGGCCACAAGCGCGGCGGTCTTGCCACCGCCACCATCGCGGCTTGCGCCGGCTTTGCGGCGCTCAGCGGCTCGTCGGTCGCCTCGGCGTTGGCCATGGGCCAGGTCGCGCTGCCGGAAATGCGCCGCTACAAATACGACCCGCGGCTCGCCACCGGCTGCATCGCAGCGGGCGGCACGCTCGGCATTCTGATCCCGCCGAGCACGGGCTTTGCCGTCTACGGCATCCTGACCGAGCAGTCGATCGGCCGGCTGTTCCTGGCCGGCGTGTTCCCCGGGCTGCTGCTGACCGGGCTGTTCATCATCACGATCGTATTGCTGACGCGCTGGCGCCCGCATTACGGCCCGCCGGGGCCGGCGACGTCGATGCCGGAGCGTCTGCGTGCGCTGTGGCGCGCCACCCCGATGGTGGGAATCGTATTGATCACCATCGGCGGCATCTATCTCGGCGCTTTCACCGCCACCGAAGCGGCCGCGGTCGGCGCGTTCTTCGCGCTCGTGCTGGCCATCGCCCGGCGCCGGCTCACAGGCAAGGCGATGACCGGTGCGATGCTGAGCACGGTGCAGACCACCGCGCTGGTGTTCCTGATCCTGATCGGCGCCAACATGTTCACGCCGTTCATGGGCGTGAGCCAGATCCCGGGCGAGCTTGCGACGCTGTTGAAGGAGCTCGCGCTGCCGCGGCTCGGCGTGCTCGCGATCATCATCTTCGTCTACATCATCCTCGGCATGTTCCTCGAAGGGTTCGCGATGCTGGTGCTGACGCTGCCGATCGTGTTCCCGGTCATCATCGCGCTCGGCTACGACCCGATCTGGTTCGGAGTCATCATGGTCGTGGTGCTGGAGATGGGGCTGATCAGCCCGCCGGTCGGCGTCAACGTTTTCGTGGTGAAGGGCATCGCGCGCGACGTGCCGATGGGCCAGATCTTCGCCGGCATCATCCCGTTCTGGATCGCGATGATCGTGTGCACCGCGATCCTGATCGCATTCCCGCAGATCGCGCTGTATCTGCCCAACACGATGGTGCGCTAGCACGCGTTCCCATTCCGATGGAACCGGGTACGTGACTTCACCCTTCGACAGGCTCAGGGTGAGGCGGATTAGTAGCCCTCATGCTGAGCCTGTCGAAGCATGAGGGCTTCGACTTCGCTCACAGCTAGCTGCCGATCGTGCGCTTGAGCGCATCCATGGTGCGGGTCCAGGCAAGGCCGGAGGCCGCCGGGTTGAAGTTTCGCGAGCCCTTGCTCGCGAACCCATGTCCCACGCCGGGGTAGGCGTGAAATGTCGTCTTGGGCCGGGCGCGCAGCGTCTTTTCGATCAGCGCGAACGCGCCCGGTTTCACGTAGGGGTCGCGGTCGCCGAGGTGCACGACCAGCGGGACCTCGATGCGGTCGAGCACGTCGAAATGATCCTCCATGTCGATCGCGTAATAGCAGACCGCCATGGCGACGTCCCCGTGCGCGGCCGTGAGATACGCGAGGGTGCCGCCCATGCAGTAGCCGACGGCGGCGATCTCGCCGTCGATCTCGGGCAGTGCGCGCATGAAGCGGATGGTCGCCGCGACGTCGTCGGTCGCTTTGGGCTTGTCGATCTTGCGCATCAGCCCGTGGCCGATCTCGTAGCTCTCCTCGGCGTAGTCGAGCTCGATGTCCTTGCCGATGCGCCAGAACAGGTCCGGCGCGACCACGACGTAGCCCTCGGCGGCGTATTCGTCGCAGAAGCTGCGGAACAGCGGGTTCACGCCGAACATGGTGTGATGCATCGCCAGCGCCGGCGCCGGCGTTTTCGCGGGCAGCGTCACGTAGGCGCGGAACGACCCGCTGCCGTCGGACGCGCGGACCGAGACGAAGCGGCCTTTCATGCTCGGGTTAGGACGCGCCGCCCTTCATCGCCGCGAGGATGCGCCTGGCGGGAATGCCGGCGGCCTCGCGATCGACGATCATCTTGTCCGCCACCGGTGCGACCGCGGCTTCGATTTTCTTCCGCTCGGCATCGGAGAGCTTGTTGACCTCGCCGCGCCCGGCCTTGATCTCGTTCGCCAGCTGGCGCACCGCCTCGGCGTCGTACACGCCGGCGCCGACTTGAGACAGCCTCTCGCCGCTGGTGCGATCGATGATGGCGCGGTGTTCGGCCGACAGCCGGTCGTAGCTGCGCTGGTTCATCACCAGGAACAGCGGGCTCACCCCGAACGTGTAGTCCGGGTAGTACTTCGACACTTCGCCGAGCTTGAAGCCTTCCAGCGCGCTATGGCCGGTGAGGATCGCGTCCAGCACGCCGGTCTGCATCGCCTGGTACACGTCGCCGATCTGCATCGACACCGGGCTCATGCCGAGCGCCTTGGCGACGTCGCCCAGCAGCGCCGAGGGCGTGCGCACGCGCTTGCCCTTCAAATCCTCGACCGTGCGCACCGGGTCCTTGCGCATGACGATGGTGTTCGGTCCGGTCGACCACAGCGCCAGGATCTTGGTCTTGTCGTATTCCGGCTTCAGCAGCTCGACCGCGCGCCACAGCATGCGGGTCGCGGTCGCGTTGTCCTTCGCCAGCCCCGGTATCTCGATCAGCAGCGTGCGCGGGAACTGGTCCGAGGTATAGCCCTGCAGGCTCTCGGAGATGTCGACCACGCCGTCCTGCGTGCGCTTGAACGAATTGGGGCCGCTCACCAGCTCGCTGCCGGGATGCATCTTGATCGCGAGCGAGCCATTGGACGCCTTGGCGACCTCCTCGGCCCACGGGTTCAGCATCCGCGTCTGCATCAGGTGGGTGGGCGGGAACGCGGTGCCGAGCCGCAGATCGACCGCAAGCACACCCGTCGTCCAAGTCGCAAGGGTCACCGCCGCGGCAAGGGCGGCGAATCCGTATTTCACCATCACGTCGCGTCTCCCCATGTATTGCGCGTGTTATATCACGCGCGCGGCTGCATGACTTCCTTCACCTTGCCGGCGAGCTGCTGCAGCGTGAACGGCTTGGGCAGGAAATGCACCGCCGCGTCGTTGCCGATGCGCTCGCGGAACGAATCCTCGGCATAGCCCGATATGAAGATCACCTTGAGCTCGGGGCGCAGCTCGCGCACGTCGTTGAACAGCGCCGGCCCGTCGAGCCCGGGCATCACCACGTCGCTGATCAGGAGGTCGATCGGCTGGCCGGAATTGCGCAGGATATCGAGCGCGCCCTCGCCGTTGCGCGCCTCCAGGACCGTGTAGCCTTTGGAGCGCAGCGCGCGTGCGCCGAACGCCCGCACCGCATCCTCATCTTCCACCAGCAGCACGGTGCCGGCGCCGGATAAGTCCCGCCGCGCCTCGCGCTCGCGCGCCGCCGGCTCTGCCTCGTCCGCGCCGACATGAACCGGCAGCATGATGGTGAAGGTCGCGCCGTGATCGACCTCGGAATCCACCACGATGTGCCCGCCGGTCTGCTTGATGATGCCGTACACGGTGGAGAGCCCGAGCCCGGTGCCGGCGCCGACCCCCTTGGTGGTGAAGAACGGCTCGAAGATCTTCTCCAGATGGTCCTTCGGAATGCCGCATCCGGTATCGATGACGTCGACGGCGACGAACTGCGCATCCGGCGCGACGCCGGCATCGCGCAGCCGCGGATCGTCGATGACGTTCGAGGTGCGGATGGTGAGCGTGCCGCCGTTCGGCATCGCGTCGCGCGCGTTCACGGCAAGGTTGATGATGACCTGCTCGAACTGGCCCTGGTCGACGCGCACCAGCCCCAGATCGCGCCCATGCACCATCTTCAGCTCGATCTTGGCGCCGATCAGGCGGCGCAGCAGGTGCGACAGCTCGGCCAGCACGTCGGTGATGTTGAACACCCGCGGCTGCAGGGTCTGCTGCCGCGAGAACGCCAACAGATGCCGCACCAGGCTCGCCCCGCGGTTGGCATTCTGCTTGATCTGCATGATGTCGGCGAACGCGGGATCTTTCGGGCTGTAGCGCAGCAGCAGAAGATCGCAGAAGCCGATCATGCCCTGCAGGATGTTGTTGAAGTCGTGGGCGATGCCGCCGGCGAGCTTGCCCACCATCTCCATTTTCTGCGATTGCAGGAACTGCGCTTCGAGGCGCTTGGTCTGGGTGACGTCGAGCGCATGGACCGAGAGCCCGCCCTGCTCGATACGCCAGGCGACCAGCGAGGCGACCGTTGAATCGCCCGGCCCCATCCGCACATCCAAGGGCGGCGGCATGTCGGGCGCGGTGCTCGCGCGCTCGAACCATGCTCTGACCGACTCGACATCGTCCGCCGCGACGAGCTTCAGCAATTCCCAGCCGACCACCGTCTTGGGCGAGCGGCCCAGCAGGCGCAGGAACGCCGGATTGCATTCGACCACGATACCGTCGGCATCGAGGATGGCGATGCCGACCGGCGTTTGGTCGAAGGCGCGGGTGGCGCGGCGCGCCAGGCGGCGCTGCGCTTCGGCCTCCGCTTCCGCGGCGTCGATGTCGCGGACCAGTGCGCGGATCAGCTTTCCATCCGCAGCCGGAAGATGCGCGATCTCGACACTGCGTACGGCGCCGTCGACCGCCCAGAATTTCGCCGTGCCGCGCCCGCGGCCCTTGATGACAAACGCATGATTGGCGGCAAGCCCCTCGGAGCGTGCTTCCGGGAACAGGTCGTGCAGCCGGATCGGTCCGCGGATCAGCGCGCCGCCGTCGCAACCCGCCCACTTTGCGAACAGCTCGTTGGCGAACGTGAATCGGCCGTCGCGATCGACCTCATAGACGCCCACCGCCGCGCCGATGAACTCGAGCGCCAGCACAAGATCCTCGCGCGCATCGCTCGGCACGTTGCTAGCCGCAACCTCCGACAGCGTGGCGCGGCGCAACGGCCGCCATTCCCTCATCTCTTCTTCGTCGTGGGCACGTGCACGCGCCGCGAACCAGCTTTTCATCGGGTTGCCCCGCTCCCGATCCACACATTATGCAAAGGTTTCGGCCCAATTCGAACCGGAATGGTTAACAAATCATTGCCATCGCCAGCCGGCGGCGCGGCAAGCGCTGCGGCAGGTCGGCTCGTGGCCAAAAACATCAAACAATATCAGCTAGTTATGGAAGAATGCCGGTGCTTACTCGGCTGCCGCCAAGCCGACTTTCTTGAGCGCGGCCGCCTGGCGTCGTTCCAGCTTCGCGGCATCGAAGCCGCCGATCAGGTCGTGGAACAGCCGGTACCAGTTGATCTCCGCCTTGAGCCTGAGGAACACCGAGCCGAGCCCGATCGCGGCGCGGTCCATCAGCACGAACTCGCGCGGCGGCGTCACGCCGCCCAGCCGGCGCAATTCGGCGTGCACCTTGCCCGCGACCTGCGCGCCATACATCGTGCCGCCGCCCTCCTGGATCGCGCGCGGCCGGTCCTCCAGCAAAGGCGCGTAGACGAATTCCGCCCACATATTGAGCGTGTCGATCAGCTCCTTCGACAGGTTCTTGAAGCCCCAGGTCTCGTAGGCGTGTACGGCGAGCGCGCGATCGTTTCTCTCCAACGCGCGATAGAGATCGATCACGCCGTTGACGAACGGCGGCTTGAACACACGGATGCAGCCGAAATCGAGCAGGTTCACCGACTGATCCGGCCGCACCGCGTAATTGCCCAGATGCGGATCGCCGTGGATCACGCCGTAGTAGTAGAAGGGCACGTACCAGGCGCGGAACATGTTGTGCGCGATCTTGTTGCGCTGCGCTTGGCTGGCGTGCTCCGCCGCCGTCACCAGCTTCTCGCCGTCGAGCCAGGTCATGGTGAGGAGCCGCGCGGTGGACAGCGCGGCAATCGGCTCCGGTATGTGCACGCCCGGCTCGTTCTTCAGCATGTCGCGGTACAGCCGGATGTGGCGCGCCTCACGCTCGTAATCCAGCTCCTCGCGCAAGCGCGCGGAGATCTCGGCGTGGATGTCCTTTGGATTCACCGCGCGGTCGTAGCGGCTGTAGATAGCGAATACGAGGCGCAGCTGGCGCAGGTCCGCCTCGACCGTCGATCGCATGTCCGGATATTGCAGCTTGCAGGCGAGCTGCCGCCCGTCATGCGAGAGGGCGCGGTGCACCTGGCCGAGCGATGCGGCGGCGGCCGCCTCGCGCTCGAATTTCTTGAATCTCTTCTCCCAGTCGGGGCCCAGCTCGCTCGCCATGCGGCGGCGCACGAACAGCCAGCCCATCGGCGGCGCGTTGGATTGCAGCTCAGCCAGCTCGGCGGCGTAGCTCTCCGGCAGCATGTCGGGCACCGTCGACATGATCTGCGCCACCTTCATCAGCGGGCCCTTCAGCCCGCCCAGCGCAACGCGCAATTCCGACGCGTGCTTGTCGCGGTCGATCGGGATGCCGAACACGCGCTCGCCGGCGACTCGCGCGGCGAGCCCGCCGACCGCGCGCCCGACGCGCGTGTAGCGCCGCATCCGGCCGCTCAGGCGGTCTTGTTCTTTATCGGGAGGCGTCACCACCCCCCCCCCC
>Ga0209640_10004191_pt1 | contig 12673 bp, 10 predicted proteins | sample RifCSP10_1_FD_184018 | JGI IMG/M metagenome (GOLD analysis project Ga0209640, IMG submission 184018) | Soil microbial communities from Rifle, Colorado - Rifle CSP2_sed 10_1 (SPAdes) (version 2) | ecosystem: Environmental > Terrestrial > Deep subsurface > Rock core/Sediment | place: Rifle... | reverse complement strand
GTTCTTCCACGGCCGCCGCGTCGGTGCTCCCGGCGTAGATCGGAATACGCAGGTACACATTGGCGGCGCCGGAGTGACCCGCGTCGTTCCACGCCTGGCGGTAGGCCTGCACGCAGGTCCGCAGCTCGGCGACGTCCATGGCGCGCAGCCCGACGAAGATGGGCAGGCCCATCCGGCCAACTTGCGGGAACGTCTCCTCGGTGGTGGCGGCCATCCTGAGGGGCGGATGGGGGCGCTGATACGGACGCGGTGAGACCGTGGCGTTTTCGATTCGATAATGCTCGCCCCGATAGCTGAACGGCTCCCCCTTCCAGGCCTCGAGGATGATCTCCAGGGCTTCGCGAAAGCGCGCCTGACTCTCCGTGTAGGGAATCCCGAGGATGTCATAGGTCCGCACCGCGCCGCTGCGACCGATCCCGAACTCGACGCGCCCCTCGCTGATGTGATCGAGCGTCGCGACTTCTTCGGCGATGCGCAGCGGGTTGCCCAGGGGAAGAACCTGAACCGCCGTGCCGACCCTCAGGCGCTTGGTCCGGGTGGCGATGGAGCTGGCGACCACCAGTGGCGCGGAGAGCACCGAGCGAGCCGGAATGAAGTGCAGTTCTCCCAGCCAGACGCAGTCCACGCCCCAGGCCTCGGCCGCCTCCGCGAGGCGAAACGTCTCCTGGAACGCGGCCGCCTGGCTGGCGCCCTGACGCATTTCCTCCGTGAAGATTCCGAAGTGCATCGCCCCGCTCGTCGGGTCACGCCCTGCGCGCGAGGGGGCCGCGCAGCAACTGCCCCGGGAGCGCCCCCGTGGGCTTGCCGTCGCGCAGCAGGATCTCGCCGTTCACCACCGTCGCCGCGATGCCGCGCGCCCTCTGCACGAGGCGCTTCGCCCCGGCGGGCAGGTCGTGCACCACTTCCGGCATCTCCGCCGCCACCGTGTCGGGGTCGAAGACGACGAGGTCGGCGGCGAGGCCTTCGCGGATCAACCCGCGGTCGGTGAAGCCCCAGTACGTGGCGGGTACGAAGGAGAGCATGCGCACCGCCTGCTCCAGCGTGAGCGCCTGCTTGGCCCGCACCCAGTGGCTCAGCAGGTGCGTCTGGAGCGAGGAGTCCATGAGCTGGGAGACGTGCGCGCCGGAATCCGAGAAGGTGACGACCGCGCGGGGATGCTTGATCAGCTCGAGGGCGATCTCCTGATCCTCGTTGGCGATCGGCTGGAGGAAGAACACGTCGAAGTCTTTCTCGAGCGCGAGGGCGATCATGGCCTCGACGGGATCCACGCCGCGCTCGCGCGCCACCTCCGCCACCGAGCGGTGCGGTCCCTCCACCGTGTCCATGACGAAGAGCCAGTCGTACACGGCGGGCCGCGCCTCCGTCCCGATCGCGCGCCGCTGGTCGCGCTCGCGCGCGGCCTCCACGAGGCGCCCGCGCATCTCGGGATCGCTCAGCCGGCGCTGCTGCTCCGCGAGCGGCAAGGCCCGCAGCTCCTTCCACACCGGCAGCCGGTCGAACGGGAGCTGGGTCTTGAACGAGAGCACCGCGCTGAGCGCCCGGCTGTGCACCTGGGCGAACATGCGGCCGCCCGCGGCAGCGGTCTCCTCGAGGAGGTCCACGTACGTGCGCCAGACCCCGGGCGCCTCCCGCCGGCTGAACAGGCCGAAGGTCACGGGACGGCCGGTCTCCACGGCCAGATCGCGCAGCCGCACGTGATAGTCGCGGAGGCCCGGATGGTCGACGCTGCGGTCCACCCCCTCGCCGGCCAGCTCGAAGATGCCCGCGTTCATCTCGCCCATCACGCCCACCAGCCGTCGCACCTCGTCCCAGGTCGCGATGCGGCTCGCCACGGGGCGCCGGTCGGGGGTCTCGTGACTTGGCGAGCGCGAGGTCGTGAAGCCGACGGCGCCGGCGCGGATCGCATCGCGCAGCTCGCGCTCCATCGCCCGGAGATCGTCCTCGCCGGCCTCCTTCTCGAACGCCCGCTCGCCCATCACGTACGTGCGCAGGGCGGAGTGGCCGATGTAGCTCGCGTAGTTGATGCCCTTGGGCAGGGCCTCCACGCGGTCGAGAAACTCCGGGAACGTCGTCCACGTCCAGTCGATGCCCGCGTCCATTGCCTCGGCCGCGATGTCCTCGGCCCGCTCGAGATTGCGGACGACCAGGTGCCGCTCCGACTTGCCGCAGGGCGCGAGGGTGAAGCCGCAGTTGCCCATCACGACGCTGGTGATGCCGTGCCAGCACGAGCACGTCCCGAGCGGATCCCAGAAGACCTGGGCGTCCATGTGGGTGTGCCCGTCCACGAAGCCGGGCGCCACCACCTGGCCCTCGGCGTCGATGACCTCGCGCGCGCGCTCGCGGATGCGCCCGATGGCGGCGATGCGGCCGTGGCGCACGCCGACGTCGGCCCGGTACCGAGGCAGGCCGGAGCCGTCGATCACCGTGCCGTGCTTGATCAGCAGGTCATAGGGCATCGTCCGCTCCTCTCTGCCGGGCTCGTGGGCGTCGTGCGCGTCGAAGTCGCCGTATCGTACAACACTTCCTCATCAACCATTCGGCATGTTCTCCGAAAAGATCACGAGATCGAGCCTCGTCGGGTATCCTAATTCAGGTATAATGTCCGCATGTCGCGTCCAGCGAAGCTGCACCGGACCTGCGGGTGCAAGTCCCGCCTGAGTAAGCGCCGATGCGCTCAGTAGCAGGCCCCAGCGCTGGGGAGAGATCCGCAGTGCTGAGCGGGGCGTCAAGAGCCTCTACGGAGGGAGCGAGGGCGCGGGCCGCAACATCACGTGAATCCTGCCGCCTCGTCAGATTATCAGCCGAAAGGCAGAGGGGGCCGAGCCGGGCATGCCACGGCGAAGGCCACAGACAGCGCGAAGGGATCGGAGCAGCGCTGGACCCCTCCGGGGTACGGGGAGCGGCACGTGTCCACGGCCCGGTGCGGAACTGGAGAGGCCCTACCCGGCGGCTCACGTCGGAGCGAGGCCGCGCCGATAAGGCGAGTCCGAAACGGCGCGGCGTCGGGAGGGAGTCCGAGGGGGTCGTACTACCGACGAAGGGTGGCAGCATAACCACCTGGAGGAAAGGACCCCTGCTTTGATCGCGCGTTCGCATGGGGGTAAGCGCGAGGGCATGAGCGCAAGCTCCAACGACCCGGTGGACAAAGTGCGAGAACTCCAGCGAACGCTGTGGCGAGCGGCCAAGCAGCATCGGGGGCGGCGGTTCCACGCGCTGTACGACCGGATCTACAGGGGTGACGTCCTGTGGGAAGGGTGGAGCCGGGTGCGAGCGAATCGGGGCGCTGCGGGGGTGGATGGCGAGACGATCGCCGCCATTGAGCAGCGTGGGGTCGAGGGATTTCTGCAAGAGATCCAGGACGACCTCAAGGCTGGGCGGTACCGACCGGCACCGGTGCAGCGGCGGTACATCCCGAAGGCGGACGGACGGCGACGGCCGTTGGGCATTCCGACGGTGCGGGACCGGGTGGTGCAGATGGCGACCAAGCTGGTGATCGAGCCCCTCTTCGAGGCGGACTTTCTGCCGGTGTCCTACGGGTTCCGGCCGAAGCGGAGCGCCACGGAGGCGCTGGAGACTATTCGGGTCACGGCGAACAAGGGGCACGATCACGTGGTGGACGTCGACATCAAAGACTACTTTGGCCGCATCGACCACGACCGGCTGCTGGCGGAAGTGGAGCGGCGGGTGTCGGACCGGCGGGTGCTCAAGCTGATTCGGCGATGGCTGAAGGCCGGGGTGATGGAGGAGGGGCATCGGGAGGAGACGGTGGTGGGAACGCCGCAGGGCGGCGTGATCTCACCGCTGCTCTCGAACATCTACCTGCACGTGCTGGATCGAGTCTGGCAGCAGCGATGCGCGGAGGTCGGCGTGCTCGTGCGGTACGCCGATGATTTCGTGGTGCTCTGTCGCACCGAGGCGCAGGCCCGGGAGGCGCTCAGGCGGGTGGGGCTGATTCTCCAGCATCTTGGGCTGGAGGCGCATCCGGAGAAGACGCGGCTGGTAGCGCTTGGGGGCGGCAAGGAGAGCTTCGAGTTTCTCGGGTGTCGGCTGAAGAAGTACCGGTCGGTGCGGTACCCCGGCCGAATGTACTTGCAGCGGTGGCCGTCACCGAGGAGCATGAAGCGGGTACGAGCTCGCATCCGAGCGTTGACGGACGCGCGGCACAGCGGGGTGAAGGACGTGCGGGAGCTGATCGCACGGCTGAATCCCGTGCTGCGGGGCTGGGGGAACTACTTTCGCACAGGGAATGCCACCCTGAAGTTCAACCAGATCGATCACTACGTGCGGCAACGGCTCGGGCTGTTTCTGGCTCGGCGCCGGGGCTATCAGGATCGGCACGTGGCGATCTCCCAGTGGTCGTTCGGCTGGTTCTGGGGGCTCGGGCTTCATCGGCTGTTCGGGACGGTACGCTATCCCGGCGCTGCGCATGCCTGACGCCAAGAGATCATCGGTAAGCCGTGTGCCCGAAAAGGGCACGCACGGTTTGAAAGGGGGGTGCTGGAGACGGGCCCGGTAACGGGTACCGCGCCAGCGTTCTACCAATGGCCGACGAGACCGGGCGGCAGAAGCTCCAGGGCTATCTCGCCGCGCAGTCGGCGAAGCTCACGGCGGCGGAGATCCGCGTGCGGCTCGACGAGGCGGCGGCCGAGTTCTTCGCCACGATCGAGGACGTCACCGAGCCGGCCGCGCACCGGCGGCCTGCCGAGGGCGAGTGGAGCGCGGCGGAGGTCGTGGATCACGTCACCCTGACGCTCGACGAGGTCGCGGGCATCATGCGGGCGCTCGCGGGCGGCGTCCGGCCGCGCCGGGCGATGACGATCGCGCTTGCGCCGGTGAACGGCGGCCGCCCGCTCGCCGAGCTCCTCGCACGTCTGCGGCAGAGCCAGACGGCCGTGTCCGAGTTCCTGGCCGTTCAATCCGGCGAGCCGAACACCGAGCTGCGCGTTCCCGACAACGACTTCGGCGAGATCAACTGGAAGGGGTACGCGCTGATCCTGCGCCTGCACTACAAGGACCACGCCCAGCAGGTGACGAAGACGCTCGCGGCCGTGTCCCGCGCGAGCGGCCAGGTCGGGTATACTGGCGTGGCTGACCCCGTCGTCTAGCCAGGCCCAGGACGCGACCCTTTCAAGGTCGAGATCGCGGGTTCGAATCCCGCCGGGGTCACCACCTCTTCGCATCCGGCCCTGGCGCCATTTCCGGACGAGGTGAAGCCGGGACTCGTGAGGAACGGGTCAGCAACGCTATGGTAACCTCTGCCTCGCCGGGGTGAGCAGGACAGACCAAAGCGAAGCCCCCTTTCAGCACGAGAGAATGGCCATGAATCAGCCAGGCGGAGACAAGGAGATCCGGAGTCAACTCGTGTCGACCCTCGAGAGTGGGCACAACCATATGTCGCTGGCTGAGGCGACCAAAGCATTCCCCATGTCTGCGATCAATTCGCGTCTTCCCAGGGTTCCCTATAGCGTGTGGCATCTCATTGAACACATACGCCTGACGCAAAAGGACATGCTCGACTATATGACGAGCACGTCGTATGAGGAGCCCCCGTTCCCGGCCGGCTACTGGCCGGAGACGAGCGCCCGGGCGACGTCCGTTCAGTGGCGGCAGTCCCTCGCCCGGTTCCACAAGGACCTGAAAGCCGTCATCGACCTCGTCCGTGATCCGGCCCGTGATCTCTTCGCGGTGGTGCCCAACAGTGGCGGCAGGCATACCTTCTTTCGGTGTTGCCTGGTCATTGCGGATCACAATTCGTACCACGTCGGAGAACTGGGGATCGGACGCCAGGTAGCGGGACTGTGGCCGAAAAGCCGAAGGGATTAGCGTGAACTGAATCGCGGGGCAGGATCACTTTGCCCTTGAGCGGCGTCGCCTCTCTCGGTATCGTTCGGTGGGCCTGCATCGCTCGCATGGATCGCCGGTGCAGGGTCTTCGCTGGGGCACCGCGTCAGCGCCCGACAGCCCGGAGGCGAGAGGAGGCTTGTGCTTTCTTCGTCGCAGCTGACCGATCTGGCCACAGAGGCCCGCGCCCGGACGCTCGAGCTGATCGCCGACCTCGAGGACGAGCAGCTCCTCGGGCCCCGCCTTAAGATCGTCAACCCGCTCCTCTGGGAAATCGGCCACGTCGCGTGGTTTCAGGAGCGGTGGGTGCTCCGCCACGACGGACGCACGCCGCCGGTGCGAGCGGACGGTGACACGCTCTGGGACTCTGCGGCCGTGCCCCACGAGATCCGCTGGGACCTCCCGTTGCCTTCCCGGCAGGGCACGCTCGAGTTCATGGCCGAGGTCGCCGATCGCGTCGTCGTTCGGATAGGGTCGGAGGCGCCGACCCGCGCCCTCACCTACTTCTGCCTCCTGACCGTCTTCCACGAGGACATGCACACGGAGGCGATCACGTACACGCGCCAGACTCACGGGTATCCGGCGCCCTGTCTCGGGGTCCCGAACGCCGACACGCGCGATGGCGGCGGACCCCTCGCCGGCGACGGAGTGATCCCGGGCGGGACCTACCAGCTCGGCGGGACCCACGATCTCGGATTCATCTTCGACAACGAGAAGTGGGCGCACGCCGTCGAGGTGGCGCCGTTCGCGCTCGCCCGCGCGCCGGTGACGAACACGGAGTTCGCGGCGTTCGTCAGGGACCGCGGCTACCAGCGGCGCGCGCTTTGGAGCGACGAGGGCTGGTGTTGGCGTGAGGGCGCGGACGCGGAGCACCCGGTGTACTGGCGATACGAGGGCGGAGACCGCTGGTGCCGCCGCCACTTCGACCGCTGGGTGCCGCTCGAGCCGCATCATCCCGTGATCCACGTGAACTGGCACGAGGCGGAGGCCTACTGTCGCTGGGCCGGGCGACGGCTTCCGACCGAGGCAGAGTGGGAGCTCGCAGCCTCGGCGGAGCCGACCTCCGACGGGCGCCACATCGTCGCCCGCAAGCGACGCTACCCGTGGGGCGACGATCCGCCGACGGCGGAGCGGGCGAATATGGACTGGCGGGCGATGGGCTGCCTTCCCGTGAACGCGCTCCCCGACGGCGACAGCGCGTTCGGCGTCCGGCAGATGATCGGCAACGTCTGGGAGTGGACGGCGACCGAGTTCGGCCCATACCCGGGCTTCGCGCCCGATCCCTACAAGGAGTACTCGGCGCCCTGGTTCACCGGGCACAAGGTCCTCCGCGGCGGCTGCTGGACGACCCGCGCGCGGCTGATCCGGAACTCCTGGCGCAACTTCTACCAGCCGCACCGGCGGGACGTGTGGGTGGGATTCCGCACGTGCGCATTGAGAGCCGTCTGATGCGCCCGGATCGATACCGGATCGACGCCCACGTGGACGTGGAGGCGCGGGCGAAGGCACTCGCCGATGACGTTCTGCGTGGGCTCAGGAGCCGGCCGAAGACGCTCCCGCCCAAGTACTTCTACGACGAGGCGGGCTCGGCGCTCTTCGACGAAATCACGCGCCTGCCCGAGTACTACCTGACGCGCGTCGAGGAGGAGCTGCTCCGGACGTGCGCGCCGGCGGTGATGCGTCGGGTGGCGCCTGACGACATCGTGGAGATCGGTGCTGGCACGGGCGTGAAGGTCCGGAGGTTCATCGAGGCGGTGGACGGCGCGCACCGGTCGGTGCGCTACGTCCCGGTGGACATCGACGAGACCACGATGCGGGCGGCGGCGGCCCGTCTGACGGTCGCGTACGCCTTCCTGTCCGTGCACGGTGTCGTGGGGGACTTCGAGCGCGACCTGGTGCACGTCCCGCCCGCGACCGGCCGCCGGCTCGTCGTCTTCCTGGGGAGCACGATCGGCAACCTCGATCCCGCTGCGTGCCGGGATTTCCTCGGCGAGGTCCGCCGGCTCCTTCGGGATGGGGACCGGTTCCTCGTCGGTGTCGATCTCGTCAAGGACCGCCCGACGCTCGAGGCCGCCTACAACGACGCCGCCGGGGTGACCGGGGAGTTCAACCGGAACATCCTCCGAGTCGTGAACGGCGGGCTCGGCGGCGACTTCCGCCCCGAAGCCTTCCGCCATCACGCCTGGTACAACGAGGCGGAGGGCCGGATCGAGATGCACCTCGTGGCGGAGACCCGCCAGCGCGCGCGCCTGCGCCGCGTGGGCGTCACGATCGAGGTCGGGGCCGGCGAGAGCATCTGGACGGAGAATTCCTACAAGTTCACGCGCGAGTCCACGGTCGCCATGTTCGAGCCCGCCGGGCTCCGGCTCGAGTCCTGGCACGTGGACGACCGCGAGCGTTTCGCGCTCGCGCTGGCCGCGCCGGCGTAACCGCGGCCCTCAGATCTCGGTGGCTGTCCACCCGCCCGACGAGCCCGGCCACCCGGCATCCTACGCTCCAACGCCACGGGCGTTCTTCATCCACGACGACCTGACGCAGGACGTGCAGGCGAGCCACGGCGCCGATTCCCTTGCGGCTCGCCTGACCGACGAGCTCCTGAGCCTGGTGCGCCGGGATGCCGAGCGGGTCCGTGTGCTCACCCTCGAGGAGCAGATCCAGGGCGTGCTCGCCCACGGCACGCATCCCCCGTTCGAGGCCGCGATCGGCATCGGCCGTGCAGGCGAGCGCGTCGCCGGCCAGCTCCACGAGCGCGCCGGTTGGTTCCCCGCGATCCGTCGCGTGGACGTGACGCGCGAGGAGGACGGCCGGGGCGGCTACCGGCTGGTGAGCACGGGAGCCGAGCCCCTCGCGCGCCAGCTCGACGGCCTCGAGCGCTGCCGCTCGCTCGCGGTCGTGGACGACACGGTGTTCTCCGGCCTCACGATGCGCTCAATCCTGAAATCGGTGTCGCCGGAGACGCTGTCACGGACCCACGCGTTCTGTCTCCGGGCGGTGGCGGAGTCGCTCCCGCCCCTTCGCGCCCTCTGCCCCGTGACCGTCGGCTTTGCGGCGGAGGGAAAGATCCTGGAGGGGGTGAGCTTCATCAACGCGAGCGGGCTCGTGCTGCGCGTCGCCATCCGGCGCCCAGGCCGGCCGCCGCTCGCGTTCTTCGAGCGGCCGGAGTGGATGCACGCCTGGTTCCTTGGCGACGCCGCCGAGGTCATCGCGCTCTGCCGCCGACTCAACCCGCTCCTGGAGGACGGACGCGGTTCACGCTAGACACTCCGGGCGAGCTCCTTGCGGAGCCCGCGCGGGATGACGGCGCGGTCCACCAGCTCGAAGAGGCCGTGCATCGCGAGCGCCATGAGCGCCGCGGGCACGGCGCCCGCCAGGATCGTCCCGACGTCGTCGAGCGCGAGCCCGCGCACGATCAGCGTTCCGTAGCCCCCGCCGCCGATGAAGGCGGCGAGGGTCGCCGTGCCCACGGTCAGGACCGCCGAGGTCTTGATCCCGGCCATGATGCTCACCGACGCGAGCGGTAGCTCGATCCGCCAGAGCCGCTCCCGGCCGTCGAGCCCGAGGACGCCGGCGACCTCGAGGAGCTGGCGGTCCACGCTGATCAGACCGGCGTAGGCGTTCCGGACGATGGGCAGGAGCGCGTAGAGGATCAGCGCGATCAGCGACGGGATCTTGCCGATCCCGAAGAGCGGGATCATGAAGCAGAGGAGCGCCAGAGCCGGGATCGTCTGGAGCATGCCGACCGAGGCGAGCTCGAGCTGGCCGAGCCGCCTGGACCGGGCGGCGAGGATGCCGAGCGGCAGGCCGAGCGCGACCGCGACAACGAGCGAGACGAGGACCAGCGCCAGATGGTCGAGGGTCAAGCCCAGGAGCTCTCGGATGCGCGCCCGCCCCTCCCCGACCCCGGTGGCGGTCTCCCCCAGAAACGAGCCGGCCACTTGCGGAATGCTCCAGCCCTCGACGTCGGCGAGCCCGTTGAGCCGCGCCATTGTCCGGTCGTCGATCCGGCCCTCGAGCGCCTCCCGCAGACGCGCCCAGGTGCGCGGGAGTCGCTGGACGAAGTCGCGCCGTGCGAGCAGCACCGCCGAGTAGTCGGGGAAGAACTTCCTGTCGTCCCGGAGGATCCGGACGTCGGCGTGGGCCAGCCGCCCGTCGGTCGCGAAGACGTCGATGACGTGCACCGTGCCGCTGGCGAGCGCCTGGTACGTGAGCGCGTGCTCGATCAGCCGCGCGTCGGCGAGCCGGAGTCCGTAGTGGCGCCGGAGCCCCGGCCAGCCGTCCTCGCGCTCGAGGAAGCCCGCGCTGAAGGCGCCGGTGAGGTCCGGATGCCGGGCCAGATCACTGATCGTCCGGAGCCCCAGGCGCTCCGCCATCTCCCGGCGGACCGCAAGGGCGTACGTGTTGCTGAAGCCCAGCGGACCGCTGACCTCGAGCCCCCGGACCGCGAGCCGGCGCCGGATCGCCGCCACGCTGGCGAGCGACGGGTCCTTCAGGATCACGTGGGAGAGCGTGCCGGTGTACTCGGGGTAGAGGTCGATGTCACCGTGCTCGATCGCCCGATGGGTGATGCCGGTGCCGCCGAGGCCGAACTTCCGCTCGACGCGCGCCTCGCCGGCGGCCTCGATCACCCGCGCGGCGATCTCGGCGAGGAGGTAGCTCTCGGTGAACGACTTCGAGCCAACGCGGACGACCGGCGGCTCGGCCGCGAGGGCCGGGGACGCGCCGAGGAGCGCGAGCATCAGGGCGAGCGCGTGCAGCCGGCGTCGCACGGCTAGGGCCAGTACCTCCGCATCTCGGGCGGCGGCGCCTGGGCCCCGATGAACTCCGAGACGAACGGGTCCGCCGGGTAGCTCGCCAGGTCGGCGAAGGTTCCCTGCTGCACGACGCGCCCGCGCGTCATCAGCGTGATCGTGGTGCCGAAGAGCACGGCCTCGCGGATGTCGTGTGTGACGAGGATCACGGTCTTACCGAGATCCGCGAAGATCTGCTTGAGCTGAGCCTGGAGGTCGGCGCGCACGACCGGGTCGAGAGCGCCGAGAGGCTCGTCCATGAGGAGGATCGGCGGATCGAGCATCAGCGCCCGCATCAGCCCCACGCGCTGCCGCTGGCCGCCCGACAGCTCGCGCGGGTACCGGCCGAGCGTGGCATCGTCAAGCCCGACCATCCGCGCGAGCGCCTCGACGCGCGCGGCGATCCGATCTCTCGGCCAGCGTTGGACCTCGGCAGGCAGCGCCACGTTGCGGGAGGCGGCGAGATGGGGGTAGAGCGCGCCCTCCTGGACGACGTAGCCGATCTGGCGCGCCACTGCGGCCCGTGTCGGGGGGCCCACCGGCGTGCCGTCGACCCGGATCGTCCCCGCGTCCGGGGCGAGAAGTCCGAGGGCGAGCTTCAAGATCGTGGACTTGCCGCAGCCGCTCGACCCGACGAGCACGTGGGTGGAGCCGCGCGCCACGGCCAGCGAGACGTCGTCGACCGCCACGACGGGACCGAACCGCTTCGTCACGCGCTCGAAGACGATCATCCGGCCTCGAGGGTCCGCTCGAGCCTCGGGAGGACGGGCTCCGAGGGCAGGGGCGCGATCGGCAGATCGACCGCGCGCCGCTCGAGGCTGCTCAGCGCGAGCCCGATCAGGATCTCGAAGCCGTGATAGGCGACCTCGACGCTCGACGGATGGACGTACGGAGGTGACTGGACCCAGTCGGCGAGGGCCGCGTAGAAGGCGGGCTCCTGCGGCGCGGGATCAGGTGGCCCGGAGAGGAGGCGCCCCTGCGACGCGCGGGTGAGCGCCTGCCAGCCGTCGGCCACCGTGACCCGCGCCCAGCCCTGGGTGCCGTACACGGTGAGACCGGCGTCGGCCCAGACGTCGTCCCGGTCGAGGAGCCGGGGCGCCAGCGTCCCGCACTCGAGGAGGCCGCGCGCCCCGTTGGCGAACTCGATGACACCCGCGACGTGGTCGGGGCAGGGATGATCCTCGCGATAGGCGTTCCGGCCGTGGGCCTGTCCGATCACCCTGAGGGCGCGATGTCCGTCGTTGAGCCAGAGCATGTGGTCGATGAGGTGGGTGCCCACGCGCAGCATCGAGGGGCGTCCCGTCGCGTGAAGGAGCCGGACCTCGCCGATCTCGCCGCTCGCGACCAGCGCCCGCGCCCGCCGCCAGTGGGACCCGAACTTGAGCTGGTGACAGACCACAGCCTTCACACCGGCGCCGGCGCAGAGATCGACGATGCGCCGGGCCTCGGCGAGCGTGAGCGCGATCGGCTTCTCGAAGGCGATCGCGCGCACCCCGTGCTTCACGCCGAGCTCGACGAGCCCGAGGCGCACCTGCGGGAGCGTCGCGAAGCAGAGAAGGTCGGGTCGCTCGGCCCCGAGCATGAGGTCGGCGTCGGCGTACGTCCGCCGGACGCCGAGGCGGGCCGCGAGCGCCGCGGCGCGCGCGGGGTCGAGGTCGCAGAGGGCAACGAGGTCGAAGCGGTCCCGCCGGGCGCGAAGGCCCTCGGCGTGCCGCTCCCCGCGGGGCCCGCACCCGACGAGGACGGTTCTCAGCGCGGGCGTGGCGCGGTCTCCGGCTCAGCCCTCCGCGCCGACGATGCGGGGGACGATGACGACGCGGGCGAGATCGGAGCGGCGTGCCGCGACCTCGGCGCGCCCCTGGGGTCCTCGTCAGCCATGGGCTGATCGCTCACGTCTGACGATTGTAGTCTCGCCCCGGCAGCCGCGCGAGCCGCCCGTGGACGCCGGGGATGCCCGAGCTCGAGACATCCGTCTCGACGTCAGCGGGCCGATGGCGCGCGTGACGCCGAACCGCCCGGAGGTGCTCAACGCCTGGGAGGCCCGC
>Ga0209640_10004190_pt1 | contig 12675 bp, 13 predicted proteins | sample RifCSP10_1_FD_184018 | JGI IMG/M metagenome (GOLD analysis project Ga0209640, IMG submission 184018) | Soil microbial communities from Rifle, Colorado - Rifle CSP2_sed 10_1 (SPAdes) (version 2) | ecosystem: Environmental > Terrestrial > Deep subsurface > Rock core/Sediment | place: Rifle... | reverse complement strand
CACGAGCGAGCTCCAGCTCATGCTGGAGCTGGCCGGGTTCGCGGACATCCTCGTGCACGGCGAGCACGTCGAGCGCGAGCCGACTCCCGACGACGAGTTCGTGGTCTTCGTCGCTCGGGCCTAGCCGTCGAAGGTCAGCGGCCGTCGAGGCGGTCGTCGAGCCAGCGTGCCACCGGCCAGGCTCCGGTCGTGGTGTTCGAGACCACCGTCGCGGTGAGATCGGACTCCGGATCGTGCCTCGAGAGGAAGGATACGCCTGCGTCCATCCCCTCGAGCAGCACGACGTCGTTCGTGGCGTCGAGCCAGAGCCCGAGGCCGTAGCGCTTCCCCTGCGACGGCACGTCGCTTCGCGGTCGCGTGATCTCGTCGACCCACTCGGGAGAAACGATCTTGCCGGCGAAGAAGGCCTGCCACAGCGAGCGGATGTCCGCCGCGGTGGTGTACACGCCGCCGTCGCCGCTCCCGCGCACCGGGAGGTGGAAGACGTTCGACCTCCAGACGCCGTCGACCCGGAGGTACCCGAGGGCGACCCGACCCGGCAGCTCGTCCGAGCGGAGGTACGAAGTGGCCGTCATGCCGGCCGGCTCGCACACCAGCCGGGCGACGAGCTCGTGAAACGGGACCCCGCTCGCACGCTCGGCGATCAGCGCGAGGACGACGAAGCCGCTGTTCGAGTAGGCGAACCGCTCGCCCGGCGAGAACTTCGGTGGATGCCCGGAGAGGGCGGCGAGGTAGTCGTCGCTCGCCGCGAGCTCGTGCACCGAGACGGGCATCGCGTACGCGTCGAGATCGAGCACCGCCTCCTCGTCCAGGTAGTCGCCGATCCCGGACCGGTGGGCCAGCAGGTGCTCCACGGTCACCTCGTCGGGAACGAGCGGGAGGTCGTCTCGAAGCAGCACACGAGCCGGGGTCGCGAGCTCGAGCAGGCCGTCCTCGATCAGCCGCACGACGGCGAGCGCCGTGAGGCCCTTCGTCCCGCTCGCGATCCCGAAGCGGGTGTCGACGCGGTTCGGGATCTCCCAGCCTCGGTGCGCCAGGCCGTACGCCTTCTCGACGACGACCTCGTCCCTGTCATCGACCCGCACGACGCCGTGGAACGACGTCTCGGCGGCGACGGCGTCCAGCTCCTGGTCGATCCCACTCATCCCACCCTCACCGTAGCCTGGTTGTCCTCCGCGCTGCACGATGCGAACATGTGTTCGTGCCTGCAGCGACCGTCCTCCACGCCGACCTGGACGCGTTCTTCGCGTCCGTCGAGCAGCGCGACGACCCCGCGCTGCGTTGCCGCCCGGTGATCGTGGGCGCAGGAGTCGTGCTCGCCGCCAGCTACGAGGCCAAGGCGTACGGCGTGCGCACCGCGATGGGCGGCACGCAGGCGCGGCGCCTCTGCCCGCACGCGGCCGTCGTCCCGCCGCGCATGGACGCGTACTCCGAGGCGAGCAAGGCCGTCTTCCGCGTCTTCGAGGACACGACCCCGCTCGTCGAGGGGCTCTCGATCGACGAGGCCTTCCTCGACGTGCGCGGGCTCGAGCGGCTCGCCGGAACGCCGCGGGAGATCGCCGCGCGCCTCCGCCGCCGCATCCTGGAGGAGGTCGGCCTCCCGATCACGGTCGGGATCGCGCGGACGAAGTTCCTGGCGAAGGTGGCAAGCGCCGTCGCGAAGCCGAACGGACTGCTGGTCGTGCCGCCCGAGGGCGAGCTCGCCTTCCTCCACCCGCTTCCGGTCGAGCGGCTCTGGGGCGTCGGGCGCGTCACCGCGGAGAAGCTCCACTCCCGCGGCCTGAGGACGGTCGGCCAGGTCGCTCAGCTCGACGAGGAGCTCCTCGTCGCGATGCTCGGCTCTGCCGCGGGCAGACACCTGCACGCGCTCGCGCACAACCGCGACCCGCGACGGGTTCGGGTGGGGCACCGGCGGCGGTCGATCGGGAGCCAACGCGCCCTCGGGCGCCGGCCCAGGTCGCTCGAGGAGATCGACGCGATCCTCGTCTCGATCGTGGACCGGCTCGCCCGGCGGCTGCGCCGCGCACGCCGGGCCTGCCGCACGGTGATCCTGCGTCTTCGCTTCTCCGACTTCTCCCGCGCGACCCGTTCGCACACGCTGCCGCAGGCGACCACCGAGACCGAGGAGATCCTCGCAGCAGCGCGGGGCCTGCTCGCCGCGGCGACGCCGCTCGTTCGTACGCAGGGGCTCACGCTGATCGGTCTCTCCCTGACGAACCTCGTGGACGAGGGCGCGATCCAGCTCGTGCTGCCCTTCCACGATGGGCGAGAGGCCGCCCTCGACGCCGCGCTCGACGAGGTGCGCGCGCGCTTCGGGGCCGATGCCGTCACGAGGGCGCTGCTCCTCGGCCGCGACGCCGGGATCTCGATGCCGCTCCTCCCGGATTGAGGCGCCTCGGCGGGGCCGGCCGCGGTCAGCCTTCGGCCACGAAGTCCTTCGCCTCGGTCGCAAGCGAGAGCCAGTCCTGGCCGGACTCCGGCTCGATCGCGATCCACTCCTTCAGGATCCGGCCGTGGCCTGGATCGAACCGCTCTCCTACTCCGGCCGCGACGAGCGCCTCGACTCTCTGCCCCGGAAGCTTCAGGACGAGGTGCCCTTTCACGAGCATCGCGAAGACCTTCCCTCCGGCCTTCAGCCCGTCGGCCCCGAACATCCGCCCGCTGCTCAGACCGGGGTCCTCGAGAAGCGCTTCTGCAAGCGTCGCGAAACGCGCCTCGGGAGACGGCCGGGCGTTCACGCGACCTGCCACGTGACGTCCTGATCGACCCGCCGGCGGAGCGATTCGAGTGCCTGGTCGAGCGCGTCTCCGAACATGCGCTCGATCTCCGTCTCACGCTCCGGCTCGAGCGCGTCGAACTCGGCGTCGAGGACGACCACGGAACCACCGCCCTCACCGGCCTCGACCGAGAACGTCCCGGTCGACCGGGCGACCGGGAGCCGCGTCTGCAGGTGGCGATACCGGTACCGGCGATCCTCGGCCGAGTACTCGGTTATCTCCTCGCGGACCTCTCCCCCGCCGGCGGTCCTGCAGACGCGGACCGTGCCCTCCATGCGTGCGGACACGGTGCCGGGGAGCCACTCGCTCGTCGCGGCGAGATCGCCCAGAACGGCCCAGACGGAGTCCGGTGGTGCGTCGATCGAGACGGTCTTCTGTAGGTGAGCCATCGAGCCTCCAGACGTAGGACGACCGCTCGAGTTATACAAGCCACCACTTGAACAAGTCAAGACTTGCAGAACGGGACCGCCAATGCTTCACTCCGAGGCGATGAGCACCGACGCCGTCCTCCGCGCGCTCGCCGAGCCTCGCAGGCGAGCGATCTTGCTCCTCGTACGCGACGAGCCACGTTCGGTTGGGGAGATCGCTGCACGGTTCGACATCACCCAGCAGGCGGTGTCGCAGCACCTGCAGGTGCTGAGGGAGTCGGGTCTCGTCGCCGTTCGGCAGGAAGGTCGCCGGCGCCTCTACGCCGTCCGCCCCGACGGGCTCGAGACCCTGGAGAGATTCCTGGCCGAGCTCTGGCCGTCCGGTCTCGCACGCCTCAAGGAGGCGGTGGAGTCCGATGCCGGCGGCTGAGCCCTTCACCGCTTCGGTGCACATCGACGCGCGGCCTGAGCGCGTGTTCGAGTACTTCACGCGTGCCGAAGCGATGGTCCGCTGGATGGGCGATTACGCGGTGCTCGACGCGAGGCCGGGTGGCGAGTTCACCGTGGACATCAACGGCGTGCCCGTTCGAGGCCGGTACCTCGAGATCGAGCCGCCGCACAGGCTGGTGATCAGCTGGGGGCACGCGGGTTCCGAGGAGCTGCCTCCCGGCGCGAGCACGCTCGAGGTGAAGCTCAGCGCCGAGGGCGGCGGCACGACGATCGAGATCGTGCATCGTGGTCTGCCGGAGCCCGAAGCGCGCCAGCACGCAGTCGGCTGGGCGCACTTCCTGGATCGCCTCGCCGTCGCCGGAGCTGGGGGTGACCCGGGACCCGATCCATGGGCCCGGTCCGGCTCGCCGGCCGACACGCGGACCTGACCAGCACGACGCGCAGACCGCTCAGCGCACCGGCCTGCGCACCTCCTGCAGGACCCAGGTGTTGCCGTCCGGATCGGCGAAGTCGGCGAACGAGGCATAGTCCGCGTGTCCCGGGTCGGCGCCCGGCTTCCATTCACCCTCCCCGCGATCGAAGTACCGGATCTCGCTCACCTCCACCCCGCGGCCGACGAGCTCGGCCCGGGCGGCCTCGATGTCCGCGACGACCAGGTGCGTGCCCCGGTACGAGCCCGACGGGGCGTTCGTGATCCCGGTGCCGATCGTGATCGAGCAGGCCGACCCCGGCGGCGTCATCTGCACGACCCTGAAGCCCTCGGTCGGGCTCGTGTCGACGTCGAGCCGGAATCCGGCCTGCTCGGTGTAGAACGCCTTCGCGCGGTCCACGTCCGAGACGGGGATCAGCACGAGCTCGAGCCTGAATTCCATTCGATCCTCCTTCGTCGTCTCCGATCCGAGCCTACGCGGCCTCGGCCGCAGGCTCCGCCTCCGGCTCCCCGTACGTGTCCGAAACGGGCATGGCGCTGGTCCGGAGGAGCGCGGCCCCGACCGCGGCCGCGACCGCCGCGAAGATCGCCCCGACCACGAACGCGAGGTTGTACCCGCCGGTCAGGGCGGCGAGCCGTGCGTCGCCGGCCTCCAGGAGCTCGTCCGAGCGCCAGGCCGCGAGACTGGCGAGCACGGCGAGGCCGAGCGCGCCGCCCATCATGAACGCGGTATTGACGACGCCGGAAGCGAGCCCGGCCTGCTCCGGCGGCGCCTCGCTCATGGCTGCGAGCAGCACGGGGTTCATCGCCATGCCGACGCCGATCCCGAGGATCAGCATGCTCGGCAGCACGTCCACGAAGAACGCACCGTCGACGGGAGCCCGCGCGAAGAAGGCCAGGCCGAAGGCGACGAGCAGCATCCCCGTCACGAGCGGCGGCTTGATCCCGAACCGCATGACGAGCTTCGCCGAGAGCCCGAGCGAGAAGGCGCCCATGATCAGGTTCGCGGGCAGGAACGCGAGACCGACCTCGAGCGGGCTGTATCCGAGCACGAGCTGGAGGTAGAGCGCCGCCAGGAAGAACCAGGCGAACATCGCCGCCGACCAGAGGATGCCGACGACGTTGGCGGTCGAGAGGTTCCTGAGCCGGAAGAGCCCGAGCGGGACGAGCGGCGAGGCCGCGCGCGCCTCGATCGCGAGGAAGGCGGCGAAGAGCACGGCAGCGGCAGACAGCAGCCCGAGCGTGCGCGCAGTCGTCCATCCGACCTCGTTCCCGTTGACGATCGCGTACACGGCGAGCATGAGCGAGCCGGTCACGGTGACCGCGCCGGCGACGTCGAGCCTCGTCTCGGGCGCGTGGCTGCGACCTCCCGGGATGAAGACGAGCGCGAGCGCGATCACGACGGCGCCGACCGGGACGTTGACGAGGAAGATCCAGTGCCAGCTCAGGAGATCCGTGAGGATGCCGCCGGCGAGCACGCCGATGCTGCCGCCACCCGCGGCGACGAAGCCGATCACGCCCATCGCCTTCGCCCGCTCGCCCGGCTCGGTGAAGAGGGTCATGATGAGCGCCAGCGCGACCGCGGCGACGATCGCTCCGCCGAGACCCTGCACCGCGCGGGCGGCGATCAGCGCGGCCTGGGAGCCGGCGACGCCGCACGCGAGCGACGCGCCGGTGAAGAGCGCGAGACCCGTGAGGAACAGCCGGCGCTGGCCGAAGAGGTCGCCGAGCCTGCCGCCGAGCAGGAGGAACCCGCCGAAGGTGAGCATGTAGGCGTTCACGACCCACGCCAGCGAGCTCTCCGTGAAGCCGAGGTCCTCCCTGATCGAGGGGAGCGCGACGCCGACGATCGTCACGTCGAGCACGATCATGAGGTCGCCCAGGCAGAGGACGACGAGCGCGAGCCAGCGGGTTCGTGAGTCCAGAGTCATCGGCTTCTTCCTCCCGGAGCAGACGTTTCGTGTTCGGACTCGGCGTGCTCCGAAAACTCATCGGTGTGCGCGCGCGTTTCGGCTGACACCATGAGTCGGATGACGAGCCTCGAGCTCGAGACCCTGCACGGGCCCGCGCGCGTCCATCTCGACCCGGCGAAGGACGCCCGCGGCGCGCTCGTCCTCGGTCACGGGGCGGGTGGGGGCGTGACCGCCCCGGACCTCGAGGCGGCCACGAGGGGAGCGCTCGCCGTTCGCTTCACCGTCGCGCTCGTCGAGCAGCCGTACCGCGTGGCGGGGCGACGCTCCCCCGCTCCGGCACGTCAGCTCGACGGAGCGTGGATCGCCGTGCTCGAAGCGCTGCGCGCCGGGCCGCTCGAGGGCCTGCCCCTGGTCACCGGCGGGCGCTCGCTCGGCGCACGCGTCGCCTGCCGAACGGTCGACGCCACGGACGCAGTCGCGGTGCTCTGCCTCGCGTTCCCGCTGCGACCGCCCCGCAGGTCGGGCGAGGCGCCGAGCCGTCTCCCCGAGCTGGAGGCGGTGCGGGTCCCCGTGCTGGTGGTCCAGGGCGAGCGCGACCCGTTCGGCATCCCGCCCGCATCCCCGAGCCGCACGGTCGTGCGTGTGGCAGGCGACCACGGACTGAAGGCCGACCTGCCGGCGGTGGCCGACGCCGTCTCCGGGTGGCTCTCGGACCTCGCGGTCTGAGCCGCGAGGCCCGAGCGCCTGGCTATCGCGCGGCAGCTTCGCCCGGCTCGACGACCCTCCCGAGCTCGGGGCGCGGCGCCTCGGCGTCGTGCGGCGGCTCGATCGTGATGTTGGGCAGCATGCGGTCGAGCCAGCGCGGGATGTACCAGGTCTTCTCGCCGAGCAACGTGAAGAACGCCGGCACGAGCGTCATCTTCACGACGAGCGCATCCGTGAGGATTGCGACCGCCAGCACGAGCCCGAACTCCTTGGAGATGCGGTCCTGCGTGAGGATGAACGCCGCGAAGACCGTGCCCATGATGAGCGCGGCGGCCACGACCACCCGCCCGATCGCGGCCATCCCGTGCTCCACTGCCTCACGCGTGTCGAGCCCGTGCACGTGCTCCTCGCGGATGCGGCTCATGAGGAAGACCATGTAGTCCATGAACAGCCCGAACAGGATCGCGAAGGCGATCGGAGGCACGAAGGTCTCGATCGGACCCTCCCGGTCGAGCCCGGTCAGGCTCAGCAGGTAGCCCTCCTGGACGACGAGCGTGAGCACGCCGAAGGCGACGAACGAGGACAGGATCGTCGTCGCCGCTGCGGTCAGCGAGACGACGATCGAGCGGAACGCCATCGCGAGCACGATGAACGTCACGCCGATGATGTAGAGCAGGAAGTACGGCAGCCGCTCGTAGATCCGGTCGGCGATGTCGACGAACGCCGCGTTGAGGCCGGAGACGTACGCGACCGCGTCTCCGCCCTCGGTCGCCGCAGGCACGACGTCGTCGCGCAGCCGGTGCACGAGCTTCTCCGTCTCCTCGTCCTGGGGCGCCGAGTCCGGGGTGACGAAGACGATGGCGACCGAGTTCGCGTCGTTGAACTGCGGCTCGCCGGCGGAGGCAACGCCCTGCAGGTTCCGGACACCCTCGTAGACGCGCTGCGGCGCCTGCTCGTCGCCGTTCACGTCGACGACGATCGGGATCGGGCCGTTGAAGCCGGCCCCGAAGCCCTCGGCGAGGAGGTCGTACGCCCGCCTCGCGGTCTGCTCGGTCGGCTGCGTACCCTGGTCGGACGCGCCCAGGCGGACGAGCGCGGACGTCGAGGCGAGGACGAGCCCGGCCGCGAGGAGCACGGCGAAGATGGGCTTCGCGTGCGCGGTGACGAACCGCCCCCAGCGCGCGAGGAGCGTGCGCTCGCGAGCGGCCTCCGAGTCGTCGATCGGAGGGAGGAGCGGAACCTTCAGCCGATCGACCTTGTGTCCGAGGAGACGCAGGACGGCGATGAGGAGCGAGCTGGCGATCAGCACGGTCGTGAGCACGCCGAGTGCCGAGCCGACGCCGAGCTTCGTCACGAAGTCGAGCCCGAAGAGCGCGAGGCCGCTCACCGAGATGGCGACCGTCAGGCCGGCGAAGAGAACCGCCCGCCCAGCCGAGGCGCCTGCCTCGGCGGCGGCATCCACGGGTGACAGCCCCTCGTGCAGAAGCTGGCGGAAGCGCGTGACGATGAAGAGCGAGTAGTCGATCCCGACGCCGAGCCCGATCATCGACACGAGCAGCGGGGTGATGGTGTTGATGTCCGTCAGGCTGGCGAGCAGGAAGAGCAGCATGAACGCGCTCGCGAGCGCGACGAGGGCAAGTCCGATCGGGATCGCGGCGGCGACGAACGTGCGGAAGACGACGAGCAGCACGATGAGCGCGGCGAGCAGGCCGAGCAGCTCCTGCGTTCCCTGCTCGATCGGCGGGAACTCCGCGTCGCCGTTGAACTCGGCCGTGATGCCGGCCGGCTCGACGGCCTCGCGGACCGCGTCCTGCACCGCCACGACCCGCTCGCGATCCTCTTCGAAGATCACGCGGTCGAACTGTGCCTCGGCGTAGGCGACGCGCCCGTCGTCCGAGAAGGTGTTCTCGTCGAACGGGTCACCCACGCTCGTGATTCCCGCCTCGCCCTCCGGATCCGTTCCGGTCGGTGCGAACTCGTCGGTCTCGAGCTTCGCGATCGCGGCTTCGATCGCGGCCTTCCGCTCCGGCGTGTCGAGCCGCCCGCCCTCGGGCGCCGCGAACACGAGGTTCAGGACGCCGCCCTGCTCCTCGGCGAACTCGGCCTCGATCAGGTCCGTCGCGCGCTGCGTGTCCGAGCCCGGGATCTCGAACTCGTCCTTGAGGCTGCCGCCGAACGCGCCGACGAGCACGATCACGGCCACGACGATCCCGATCCAGGCCACGACGACGCGCCACGGGTGACTCGCGCACGCGCGCATCCAGCGGGCGAGCGCGCCGGTCGAGAGTCGCTCGTGGGCTGCTCGACGTTCTCTCTCGTTGTCGTTTCGATGCTCTGACATGTGTGGACCCTCCGGAACGGGGTTTGCTTGGTGACCTTTCGCTTTGAGACGAATCGGCGGCTCGGAACTCATCGTTCTGAGACGAACGACGAGCAGGGAAGGGGACAACGCTAGACGAACGTCGTTGCGTCCCGGGTTCGGATAACCCCACTTCTTCACTTCTTCACCAGACGGTTACCGCGACAACACGGCTCAACTCGCCTTCGCGGCCGAACGTCTGTGCTCTTCCGAGGGTCGTGGCCGATGAGTTCCCGCGCTCAGAGCGGTCGTTGCACCGAATGCACACACGAGGGCCGCACCCGTTCGCGTTCTCGATCCGCGGCCCGATCGCGCGGGAGGACCTCCCCGGCCTCTGCGACCGCGTGTGCGCGCTCTTGCGAGCGCACGGCCCTGGAATCGTCGCCTGCGACGTACGTGGGGTCGAGCCTGACGCCGTGACCGTCGATGCGCTCGCGCGGCTCCAGCTCGCCTCGCGTAGGCTCGGCTGCCAGGTGCTGCTCTCCCACGCCTCGGACGCGCTGCTCGAGCTCGTCGATCTGATGGGGCTGACCGAGGTCCTGCCCGACCGATGAGTTTCACGGCGAGCGGCGGTCTGGACGGACGAACCCACGACCGAAGGAGGAATCCATGAGCACGAACGGCGCACGGATGATCTTCCCCAACCTCGCCGTGAAGGATCTCGACCGCTCGGTCGCGTTCTTCACCGAGCTCGGCTTCTCGTTCGACCCGCGCTTCACCGACGAGAACGCGACCGCAATGGTCGTCAACGAGCAGGCGGTCGTGATGCTGCTGACGGAGAGCTTCTTCAAGACGTTCACGACGAAAGAGCTCGTCGACCCCGCGAAGCAGGTCGAGACGATCATCGCGCTCTCGGCGGAGAGCCGCGAGGACGTCGACGCCTTCGCCGACAAGGCGCTCGAGGCCGGCGGCTCGCCCGCCAGGGAGCCGATGGAGCTGGGCTTCATGTACGGGCGCAGCTTCAACGACCCGGACGGGCACCTGTGGGAGATCTTCTGGATGGATCCCGTCGCGCTCGAGCGCGGCCCGGCCGAGGGGGCTGCCGCCCCGTAGTCCTTCCCGCAGTCAGGGTGCCTGGCTTCAGCCAGGCACCGGCCTTTCGTGGCGGGAAAAGGCCGGGCTCGAGCTGAAGCTCGAGCCCAGGTTCTCCTGCGCTACGCGTCGATCTGGAGCGGAAGCCCGAAGAGCGGGAAGAGCCTCTGCGTGTCGAGGAAGAACGTCAGCTCGACGATCCTGCCGTCCTCGATCTCGAGCACCTGCAGCGCCCACGGCTCGTAGCCGTCGCCGGACTCCGCCGGCTTGTACTGGCCGAAGGCTGGGGCGCCGTTGGCCGAGCCCACCGGGATCACGCGCGATCCGCTGCACCCGATCCCGGGGCCGAGCCACCAGGTGAAGATGTCGTCGCGGCCCGCGAGCCAGAGGTCGAACGGAGGCATCGACTGCGTCGCGTCCTCGTGGATCAGGGCCGTGAGGGCGTCCATGTCGTAGCGCTGGAACGCGTCCACGTAGCGGGCGAGAAGCTCCGCGTCGGCCGCATCGACGGAGGGCGCGGTGGTCGACGCGCTCACGTTCGTCGCCTCCAGCGTCGCGCGAGCCCGCTGCAGCGCGCTGTTCACGGAAGCGACGCTCGTATCGAGGAGCTCGGCGACCTCCGAGGCCTTCCAGCGCAGCACCTCGCAGAGGACGAGCACGGCGCGCTGCTTCGGCGGGAGGTGCTGGAGCGCAGCGACGAACGCCAGCCGGACCGACTCGCGCGCAGCAACGACGTCCGCCGGATCCCCCTCGGGGACGACGTGGCCGTCGGGCATGGGCTCGATCCAGGCGGCATCGGGCGTGCGCAGGTTCTCGGCGACGGGCTCGCCCGCCGGCCCCAGGTCCATCGGCCGCGCGCGGCGCTTGCGGCTCTCCAGCATGTCGAGGCAGACGTTCGTCGCGATCCGGTAGAGCCACGAGCGGAGCGCGGCTCGCCCTTCGAAGCGGTCGAATCCCCGCCAGGCCCGGAGGAAGGTCTCCTGGACCGCATCCTCGGCGTCGATCGAGCCGAGCATGCGGTAGCAGAAGGCGGTCAGCTCGACCCGGTGCTGCTCGAGTTGCTCCTCGACGGGGACGGCGAGCGAGGCCTCGTGCATTCCGCCCATCCTAGAGATTGCGCTCGTCCGTCCGTCGGGTGCGAGCCGAACGCGAGAAGTACGGAGAACCGAACCATGCCGGCGAGACCGCCTGGCTACGGTGCCGGGAACACCGACTCCGACCCCGACGTCAGGCACCCACATGACCGCAGCACACAGGAACCCCTGGCTCGTCCTCTCGCTGGTCTGCATGGCCCAGTTCATGGTCATCCTCGACGCGACGATCGTGAACGTGGCACTGCCGTCGATCCAGACCGACCTGCAGATGTCCGAGGCCGAGCTGCAGTGGATCGTGAACGCGTACGCCCTCGTCTTCGGCGGCTTCCTGCTGCTCGGCGGACGCGCCGGCGACCTCGTCGGCCGGAAGCGGGTCTTCCTCGCCGGCGTCGTCCTCTTCACCGTGGCGTCGCTCGCGAACGGCCTCGCGCCGAGCTCGGAGCTGCTGATCCTCTTCCGCGGGCTCCAGGGCCTGGGCGCGGCCCTCGTCGCTCCTGCCGCCCTCTCGATCGTCACGACGACGTTCGCCGAGGGCGCCGAGCGCACGAAGGCCATGGGCGTGTGGGCGGCGATCGCCGTGGGCGGCGGCGCGGTCGGGCTCGTGCTCGGCGGCGTCCTGACCACGTCGCTCTCGTGGCCGTGGATCTTCTACGTGAACATCCCGGTCGGCATCGCGGTCTTCGTCGCAGCGATGCGCTACGTGCCCGAGTCGAAGGACGAGCACGAGCACAAGAGCTTCGACCTCGTCGGCGCCGTGACGGTCACCGCCGGGCTGCTCGGGCTCGTCTACACGATCGTCGAGGCGCAGGAGAAGGGCTGGCTGTCCGCGCACACGCTCGGCTTCGGCGCGTTCGCGCTCACGCTGCTCGCCACCTTCCTCGTCGTCGAGCGGTTCTCCTCGGAGCCGCTCGTCCGGCTCTCCATCTTCCGCGTCCGGACGATCCGCGCGGCGAACGTCGCCATGCTCCTCGTCGCCGCCGGGCTCTTCGCGATGTTCTTCTTCAACACGCTCTACCTGCAGCGGGTGCTCGGCTACTCGGCGCTCGAGGCAGGGCTCGCCTTCCTCCCCTTCACCGCGGGAATCATCGTCGGGGCAGGCCTCTCGCAGCGGCTCGTCCCGCTGCTCGGCGCCCGCGAGGTGCCGCTGATCGGCATGACGCTGGCGATCGCCGGGATGCTCAGCTTCGTCCGCCTGCAGCCGGGCGGCGACTACCTGACCGACTTCCTGCCCGGCGTGATGCTGGCGTCGATCGGGATGGGGCTCACCTTCGTGCCGGTCACCCTGATCGCGACGAGCGGCATCCCCGCCGACGACGCGGGCCTGGCGTCGGGTCTCTTCAACACGTCGCAGCAGATCGGCGGGGCGCTCGGTCTCGCGATCCTCTCGACGCTGGCGGTGAGCGCCACCGAGGACTCGCTGGCCGGTCTCGGCCGCGCGCCGCAGCCGGCCGACCGGGCCCAGGCGCTCGTCGACGGGTTCCACGTGGCCTACTTCGGGAGCTCGGCGCTCATCGCCGTGGGCGCGGTGCTGCTCGCGTTCCTGCTCC
>Ga0209640_10004189_pt1 | contig 12675 bp, 15 predicted proteins | sample RifCSP10_1_FD_184018 | JGI IMG/M metagenome (GOLD analysis project Ga0209640, IMG submission 184018) | Soil microbial communities from Rifle, Colorado - Rifle CSP2_sed 10_1 (SPAdes) (version 2) | ecosystem: Environmental > Terrestrial > Deep subsurface > Rock core/Sediment | place: Rifle... | reverse complement strand
CGCAGCATACCAACGCCAATGCCGTCGTGCGCGCAAGCAACATCCTGATGCTCGCGCTCGGCAACGTAGGACGCTCGGGCGGCGGCTGCAACATCTACCGCGGGCACGACAACGTTCAGGGCGCAACCGACGTCGGCCCCAACCCCGATACGCTGCCCGGGTACTACCCGGTGGCGGTCCCGGGTTCCTGGGCGCATTGGGCCAACGTCTGGAACGTCGATCTTGCCTGGCTGAAGAAGCAATTCGCTTCCGAGGCAATGATGGCCAAGCCCGGCATGACGGTGTCGCGCTGGATCGACGGCGTGCTGGAGAAGAACGAAGCCATCGACCAGGACCCGAATCTGCGCATGATCTTCTATTGGGGCCATGCCCCGAACTCGCAGACGCGCGGCCCCGAGATGCTCGAAGCCATGAAAAAGCTCGACCTGATGGTGGTGATCGATCCCTATCCGTCGGCGAGCGCAGCGATGTTCGCGATGGTGCGCAAGGACGGCGCTTATCTGCTGCCCGCCTCGACGCAGCTCGAATGCGAGGGCTCGGCGACGGCATCGAACCGCTCGCTGCAGTGGCGCGAGAAGGTGATCGATCCGATGTTCGAGTCGCGCCCGGATCACGCGATCATGTACCAGCTCGCGGCGAAACTCGGCTTCGGCGACCAGTTCCTGGGCAAGAAGGACGGCAAGCAGAATCTGCGCCTCGTCAAGACGAAGAGCGGCGAGGAGCCGGTGATCGAGGACGTGCTGCGCAACGAGATCAACAAGGGCGCCTGGACCATCGGCTACACCGGCCAGTCGCCCGAGCGGTTGAAGGCGCACATGAAGATGATGCACGTCTTCGACGTGAAGACACTGCGCGCGCGAGGCGGCAAATATGTGGATCCGGCGAGCGGCAAGGAGTATGACCTCACCGGCGACTATTTCGGCCTGCCCTGGCCGTGCTACGGCAAGGCCGAGATCAAGCACCCGGGCACGCCGAACCTGTACGACATCTCGAAGCACTCGATGGAGGGCGGGCACACGTTCCGGGCGGTGTTCGGCGTCGAGAGGAACGGCGAAAACCTGCTCGCCGAGGACGGCGTGCACTCCAAAGGCAGCGACATCACGACCGGCTATCCGCAGTTCGATCACGTGATGCTGAAGAAGCTCGGCTGGTGGGACGAGTTGACCGACGACGAGAAGAAGGCCGCCGAAGGAAAGACCTGGGCGAACGACCTGTCGGGCGGCATCCAGCGCGTGGCGATGAAGCACGGATGCAGCGCCTTCGGCAACGCCAAGGCCCGCGCCGTGGTGTGGAACTTCCCCGATCCGGTTCCGATCCATCGCGAGCCGCTGTTCAGCCCGCGTCCGGACATGGTCGCGAAATATCCCACGCACGATGACGTGAAAGTGCTCTGGCGGTTGCCGACACTGTTCAAGTCGGTGCAGCAGAAGGCCGTCGCGGACAAGATGCATGAGAAGTTCCCGCTCATCCTGACGAGCGGGCGGCTGGTCGAGTACGAGGGCGGTGGCGAGGAAACGCGCTCCAACCCGTGGCTCGCCGAGCTGATGCAGGACAACTTCGTCGAGATCAACCCGAAGACGGCGGCCGATCGCGGCATCCGGACCGGCGAATACGTCTGGGTGAACTCGCCATCGGGGGCGAAGATCAAGGTCAAGGCGAAGGTCACCGAGGGAGTGGGCCCGGACACCGTGTTCGTGCCGTTCCATTTCTCGGGATGGTGGCAGGGCGTGGACATGCTGCCGTACTACCCGGAGGGTGCCGCGCCGATCGTGCGCGGCGAGGCGGTCAACACGGCGACCACCTATGGCTATGACCGCGTGACGATGATGCAGGAAACCAAGACCACGCTGTGCCAGGTCACGAAGGCATAAGGAGAACGCCATGGCGAGAATGAAATTCCTGTGCGATGCCGAGCGCTGCATCGAGTGCAACGGCTGCGTCACGGCCTGCAAGAGCGAGCACGAAGTGCCCTGGGGCGTGAATCGCCGCCGCGTCGTCACGATCAACGACGGCGTCGCGGGGGCGGAAAAATCGATTTCCGTCGCATGCATGCATTGCTCCGACGCGCCCTGCATGGCGGTTTGCCCGGTCGATTGCTTCTACAAGACCGCCGACGGCGTCGTGCTGCACGACAAGGACCTGTGCATCGGCTGCGGCTATTGCTTCTATGCCTGCCCGTTCGGTGCGCCGCAGTTCCCGCAAGCCGGCGCTTTCGGCCTGCGCGGCAAGATGGACAAGTGCACGTTCTGCGCGGGCGGTCCCGAAGCCGATCGCTCGGAAGCCGAGTTCCGCAAGTACGGCCGCAACCGCCTCGCCGAAGGCAAGCTCCCCGCGTGTGCCGAGATGTGCTCGACGAAGGCGCTGCTCGGCGGCGACGGCGATGTCATCGCCGACATCTATCGCGAGCGCGTGTTGAGGCGCGGCAAGGGTTCCGAGGTCTGGGGTTGGGGCACCGCTTACGGACCGGGCAAGCCGGGCGCGCAACCGCCTGCCGGAGCGAAGTCGTGAAGGCCGCTCTGCTGGCGCTGGTGGCGCTGGGAGTGTTCGGGCTTGCCGCATGCGGCGAGTCCGAGCAGGTCGTCGTCTACAAGCAGGGCAAGTACCAGGGCAAGCCGGACGGCAGGCCCTGGGAAAACGACCCGCTCGCGGCCGGTCCCAAGTGGACCAAGGGTGACCAGGCGAGTTGGGAAACGCAGATCAAGACCCGCAACCTGGCGCAACACGAGCACAGGCGCATCTACCAGTAGTTCCGTGGCTGGAGGGAACGGCATGACGACTTTGTCCAGGCTGTGTTTTGCACTGGTGTTTCTTGCCGTCGGCGCTGTGGCGCACGCCCAGCCGTCGGAGGTACAGCAGCAGAAACAGCAGGCCGTGCAGCAACCGGGGAACAACGCGCCGGTCTGGCGCGAAGTTCGCAAGGAAGGCCAGGAGCACTACACCAGCGTCAAGGGACGAGAGACCGGCGTTCTGGTGCAATCGGCCGGCGAAACGTGGCGCCGCCTTCGCAACGGACCGGTGACGTTCTACGGCGGCTGGCTGATCGTGCTGGTGACGCTCGCGATCGCTGCATTCTATTTCGCCAAAGGCCCGCTCAAGCTGCACGAAAAGCCGACCGGCCGCCTCGTCGAGCGCTTCAGCACAATCGAGCGCTGGACGCACTGGACCGTCGCCATCAGTTTTTGCGTGATCGCGGTGACGGGCATCGTCATCCTCTTCGGCAAGCACTTCCTGCTGCCGATCCTGGGGTACACCCTGTTCGCCTGGCTCACCGCGCTCGCGAAGAACCTGCATAACTTCATCGCGCCGCTCTTCCTTGTCAGCCTGCTGGTGATGATCCTGACGTTCGCGAAGGACAATCTGTACCAGGCGGGCGATTTCCGCTGGCTCGCGAAGGGCTGGAAGATGTTCACCAGCGGCGAGCATGTGCCGTCCTGGCGCTTCAACATGGGGGAGAAGGTTTACTTCTGGGTGGGCGTGGCCGGCCTGTGCCTGATTCTCGCGGTCACGGGCGTCATCATGCTGTTCCCGAACTTCGATCAGCTGCGCTCGACGATGCAGCAGGCGAACATCGTTCATTCGATTGCCGCCGTCGTGATGATCGTGTTCGCGCTGGGGCACATCTACGTGGGCACGATCGGAGTCGAGGGAGCGTACCAGAACATGCGCGAAGGCGTGACGGACGAGACGTGGGCGAAAGAGCATCACGAGCACTGGTACAACGAGGTCAAATCCGCGAAGCCGGCAGTGCAGGCCGCCGAAAAACCCGGCGCATCACCGCAGGCACAGACTTGAGGGGCTTGGAGGAGGACATATGAAAAGAATGGCGATCCCCGCCGCGCTCGCGGCCGGTTTGTTGATCGGCACCATCGCGGCCACGCATGCGAAGCTTCCCGCGCCGCCGCCCAAGAGCGACGCCGAGAAGGCGACCGATGCCGAGAAGGCTGCCGCGACCAAGGCAAAGGACGCCGCGGATCTCGGCCGCTATCAGGAGAAAGCAATCGCGAACTACAAGAAGCACAAGGGCATGGACGAGGCAAAGCCGGCGGCGCCGGCATCGCAGTCGGGCAAGAAATAGAAAAACAGGGTCTGTCCCCGCTTCAGACGCCCTCGACGAGGATCAGCCTTCCCTCGGACGCCCTCTTGCGCAGCGCGAGGGCGGGGGCGTATTCCGGCGAGTGATACCAGGCGCGAGCGCGCTCCATCGACGCAAATTCGACGACCACGAAACGCCGCGGCGACCATCCGCCTTCCTTCGATTCGACCGTCCCGCCACGCACGATGAATCGGCCGCCGTACTGCTCGATGGTGGCGGGCACCATCTTGCGGTATTCGTCGTAGAGCTTCGGATCCGTCACGTTCACTTCGGCGATCACGTAGGCCGGCATCGGCATCTCCTTTCAGGATTCAGCGCGCAAGCGTAATTGCGAGCCCGGCGAGCGCGCAAGCGCCGATCACCGGCAGGATCCCGGCCTTGAAGCGGAACAGCGCGATCAGCGCAGCCGCGCCGATCAGCGCCGAAGCCAATTCCAGCCCCGCGTCGAAGCCCCGCGGCCATAGCACGTGGTACGCAAAGAACACGGCCAGGTTCACGATGACGCCGACGACCGCGGCAGTGATTCCCGTGAGCGGCGCAGTGAAGCGCAGATTGCCGTGCGTCGTCTCGATGAACGGCGCGCCGACGAAGATGAAGACGAACGAGGGCAGGAACGTGAAGAACGTCGCGACCAGCGCGCCGGCGGCGCCCGCCCAGAACAGCGCGTCGGTGCCGAACAGCTCCTTCGTCCAGGCGCCGACGAAGCCGACGAAGGCGACCACCATGATCAGCGGGCCGGGCGTCGTTTCGCCGAGCGCGAGGCCGTCGATCATCTGCGGCGCGGTCAGCCATTGATAGTGCTCGACCGCACCCTGATAGACGTAGGGCAGCACGGCGTACGCGCCGCCGAACGTGAGCAGCGCCGCTTTGGTGAAGAACCAGGCCATCTGCGCGAGATCGCTGGCCCATCCGAATGCGAAGACGAGAGCGCCGATCCCGATCGCCCAGATCGCGATGCCGGCAGCGGCATGGCGCCATAGTTTCGGCCAGGTGAAGCGGGCATGCTCCGGCACTGGACTGTTCTCGTCGATGAGCGCCGGGCCGAACTCCGATTTTGCCGCGGCATGGCCGCCGCTTCCCGTGAACACCTGCGGCGCGAAGCGCCCGCCGAGCATTCCGATCAGTGCCGCCGCGATCACGATCGCGGGAAACGGCGCAGCGAAGGCAAAGATGGCGACGAAGGCCGCCGCCGCGATCATCCAGAGCGCGGGATGCTTCAGCGCGCGCAAGCCGATGCGCCACGCGGCCGCGAGAACGATCGCCACCACCGCGGGCTTGATGCCATAAAAGATGCCGGCAACGACCGGCACGCTTCCATAGACGAGATAGATCCACGAGAGCGCAATCAGGATGAACACCGAAGGGAGCACGAACAGCGTGCCGGCGACGATGCCGCCCCAGGTGCGGTGCATCATCCAGCCGATGTACGTCGCGAGCTGTGTCGCTTCCGGCCCGGGGAGCACCATGCAGTAGTTCAGCGCGTGCAGGAAACGGTTCTCGGAAATCCAGCGCCGGCGCTCGACCAGCTCCGCATGCATGATCGCAATCTGGCCGGTCGGTCCGCCGAAACTGATGAATCCGAGCTTGAGCCAGAAGCGAAACGCTTCGGCGAAGGAAACGGCCCTGGGAACCGCGCCTGCCGTCTGCTCTGCGGATGCGTCCAACGCGTTCTCCTTCGGTGTCAACCGGACGCCTTTCTTGCCCGCGGCCGCGCGAGCCATCCGAGTGCGGCACCGAGCGTTTCCCTTGCACCCGCGTTCGATGCGTCGTACCCCGGAATCCGGGATACGCAATCGAGGAATTCCGCGCCGCGCAGCACCGCGAGCAGCGCCTGCATCGGCGCCTCGCGCAGCGCGCGGCGCGATGCCGCGAGGTAGTACCGCTCGGTCGCAAGCGGGACGAATTCGAGCTTGTGGCGCGCGGCTGCGGCGCGCAGGCCGAAGCCTGCGTCCGCGCGCCCGGCGGAAACCTCGGCGGCGATCGCAAGATCGAGGTCCTCGCGGGCGGTATTGCCGGGCGGGCGATTGATGAACCGCACGCCCGGGCGTGCGAGGTCGTGGACGCTGCGGATGCGGGCACCCGGGCGCACGATGATGCCTTGCTCGCGCGCAACGAACTGCACCAACTGGTGCCTGCGCGGGTCGAGCCAGCGGCCGAGCGCCGCGGCCGCGGCAGCGGCGCGCGGCAGCGCGTCGGCGACATGAAATCCGGCGAGGTCGCATTCGCCTCGCGCAAGCGATGCGAGCGAATCGTCGGCACCGAGAAACGCGATCTCCAGGCGCAGGCGCGGCGCGCACAGCCGGGCCAGTTCCGGCAATACGAGGTCATGGCTTGCCCGCAGCGTGAGCACCGGCCGGCGGCCGGAGACGGCCGGTTCCAGCATGGACCGCACCTCGTTGCGCAGCTTCTCGAACTGGCTCTCCAGCGTCGAGCGGACATGCGCATCGGCTTGCAGCAACCGTCCGCCGAGCGGCGTCAGGCGAGCGCCGCGCCCGCGCTGCAGTTCGACGACCGGCGCGCCGAGCGCGCGCGCGCCGGCGCCGAGCAGGCCCCAGGCGTGGCGATAGGAGATCCCGGCCGCCTGCGCCGCCCCGCGCAGCGAATCGGAGCGCGATAGCGCCTCGAGGAGTCGCAGCAGCGCGCGGCCATGCCGGGGCGGCAAGCCCTCGGCCGCCAGCCAGCGCAGATCGGGCTGGAACCCCGCCTCTATAGGAACGGCCATGCCTATTTGGGTGCCATGGAACGGTCGATTACAGTACGTCGGAAGCGTCAATTATGCAAACGGAAACATAAGTGGACGGGCTTGCGCAGGCGCTGTCGGGTGCGCTGCGGCGGATCGCCTCGGGCGACGCGTCGCTCGGTGCGATCGTGCTGCTCAGCCTGGAGGTCAGCCTCGCGGCGGTCGCCTGTGCGACGCTCGCCGGCCTGCCGCTCGGCGCGGCGATTGCGGTCGGCCGTTTTCCGGGCCGGCGTACAGTCGTCGTGCTGTTGAATGCGCTGATGGGCCTGCCGCCGGTGGTCGTGGGCCTCTTCGTCTACCTTATGCTGTCGCGCGCCGGCCCGCTCGGCGGCCTGGGGTTTCTCTTCACCCCTCCCGCGATGGTGATCGCGCAGGCGATTCTGGTGCTGCCGATCATCGCGGCACTGTGCCGCCAGGCCGTCGAAGATGCGTGGATCGAGTACGAAGAGCAGCTGCGCTCGCTCGGCGCGGGCAGGCTCGGCGCGGCGCTCACGCTCGTCTGGGACATCCGCTTTTCGCTGCTCACCGCGATCCTCGCCGGGCTGGGCCGCGCGTCGGCGGAAGTCGGCGCCGTGATGATCGTCGGCGGCAACATCGACGGAGTCACGCGCGTGATGACGACCACGATCGCACTCGAGACCTCGAAAGGCGACCTGCCGCTTGCGCTCTCGCTCGGCATGGTCCTGATCGCGCTGGTGCTCGCGCTCAATGCGCTGGCGCAGATCGTCAAGGACGCGGCGCAACGGCGCTACGGCTGATGGCTGCGAACGCCCGCATCCTGCCGCTCGCGGTGCGCGACCTGTGCTTCGCGGCCGGCGAGCGCACGATCCTCGATCGCGTTTCCGTCCGCCTCGAGGCGGGGCCCTGCACGATCCTGCTCGGCGCCAACGGCGCCGGCAAGAGCGTGCTGATGCGCCTGATGCACGGACTGCTCGTCCCGACCTCGGGCGAGATCGCCTGGAGCGACGCGGACGCCGAACGCTGCCGGCGGCTGCAGGCGATGGTGTTCCAGCGGCCGGTGCTGTTGCGCCGGAGCGCCCTTGCCAACGTGACGTACGCGCTGAAATTGGCGCGCGTGCCGCGCGCCGAGCGCGAGCAGCTCGCCCTCGAGGCACTGGAGGGCGTCGGCTTGACGCACCTCGCGCACCGGCCGGCGCGCGTGCTCTCGGGCGGCGAGCAGCAGCGCCTCGCGCTCGCGCGTGCATGGGCACTGCACCCCGAAGTGCTGTTTCTCGATGAGCCGACCGCGAGTCTCGATCCGACCGCGACCCGTGAGATCGAGCGCGTGATCCGGGCATTCGACGCGGCGGGCACGAAGATCCTCATGGCGACGCACAACCTCGCCCAGGCGCGCAGGCTCGGCGACGAGGTGCTGTTCCTCCATCAGGGGCGCCTGCTGGAGCGCGGGCGGATCGATGAGTTCCTTGCGCGTCCCGCAACTCCCGAGGCGGCTGCGTTCATGAAAGGAGATCTGCCCTGGACCTGATGCTGCGCGCCTTCGCCGCGCTGCTGCTTTGCGCAAACGCGCACGCGCAGCAGACTTACATCACGGTTGCCTCTACAACGTCGACCGAGCAGTCGGGCCTCTTCAAGCATCTGCTGCCGATCTTCGAGAAGAAGACCGCTATCCAGGTGCGCGTCGTCGCGCTCGGCACCGGGCAGGCGCTCGACATGGGCCGGCGCGGGGACGCCGACGTGGTGTTCGTGCACGCCAGACCGCTCGAAGAAAAATTCCTTGCCGAGGGGTTCGGCGTACGACGCTACGACGTGATGTACAACGACTTCGTGCTGATCGGTCCGAAGAACGATCCGGCGAAAATCTCAGGCGGCAAGGACGTCGTCGAAGCGTTTCGCCGGATCAAGGCGGCGCAGACGCCGTTCGTTTCGCGCGGCGACAGGAGCGGCACGCATTTCGCCGAACTTGAAATCTGGAGAGCCGCTGGAATCGACATCAAGAAAGAGAAAGGCCCCTGGTACCGCGACACCGGCCAGGGCATGGGCCCGGCGCTGAATACTGCCGCGGGGATGGACGCCTATCTCCTCGCGGACAGAGGCACCTGGCTTTCGTTCAAGAACCGCGCGAGCCTCGCGATCCTCGTCGAAGGAGACTCCCGGCTCTTCAATCAGTACGGCATCATGCTGGTGAGTCCCATGAAGCATCCCTCGGTCAAGAAAGAGTCGGGACAGGCGTTCCTCGACTGGCTGATTTCGCCCGCAGGACAGAAGGCAATCGCCGACTATCGGATCGACGGCCAGCAATTGTTCTTTCCGAACGCAAAGTGAAATAGCGCACATGCCCTGGGAAACGGCGGTGCTGCCGCTGCTTGCCGCCGCAATGCTGATCGCGGCGTTCGTCTATGCCACGGCCGGGCATGGCGGTGCGTCCGCCTATCTGGCGGTGATGGCGCTCGCCGGAGTCGCGCCGCAGGAAATGCGGCCGATCGCGCTCGCGCTCAACGTCGTGGTGTCTTCGATTGCGACGTTCAAATTCCATCGCGCCGGGCATTTTCGCTGGCGGCTTTTCTGGCCGTTCGCCATCGTTTCGATTCCGCTCGCCTTCGCCGGCGGAGCGATCACGCTTCCGGGCCACGCCTACAAGGTGCTCGTAGGAGCCGTGTTGCTGTACGCGGGATGGCAGCTTTGGCGGAGCGCGAAGGTGGGCGATGAGATCCGGCCGTTGCGCGACCCTCCGCTTCTCCTCGCGATGGGAATCGGCGCCGGCATGGGTTTGCTCGCCGGCTTGACCGGGGTCGGGGGCGGCATCTTCCTGAGTCCGTTGTTGCTGATGCTCGGATGGGCGGGAACGAAGCAGACGTCGGCGGTCGCCGCCCCGTTCATCCTGGTGAATTCTGTTGCCGGTCTTTTGGCCGGCTTCGCCACGCGGGTATCGGCGCTGCCCGATCAGGTATGGATTCTCGCGCTCGCGGTGCTGGCCGGCGGATGGGCCGGTGCGGAATACGGCGCCCGTCGATTCGCCAATCCGATCGTGCGCAGATTCCTCGCAGTCGTGCTCGCGGTCGCGGGCGCGAAGATGGTTTGGGTGTAGATTCGAAGCGCATGAAAACCTTCGGATTTGCCGGCTGGTCGGGGAGCGGCAAGACGACGCTGATCGAGAAGCTGATCCCGCGCTTCGTGCAGCGCGGGCTGCGCGTTTCGCTGATCAAGCACGCGCACCACACGTTCGACGTCGACCAGCCCGGCAAGGATTCGTACCGGCATCGGCACGCCGGCGCGAACGAGATCCTCGTCACTTCGTCGCGCCGCTGGGTGCTGATCCACGAGTTGCGCGGTGCGCCGGAGCCTTCGTTCGACGAGCAGGTGCGCCGTATCTCGCCGTGCGACCTGCTGCTCGTCGAAGGCTTCAAGTACGCGCCGATCCCGAAGCTCGAGGTCTGGCGTGCCGAAACGGGCGAGGCGCTGCTGCATCCGGAGGATCCGCACATCGTCGCCGTCGCCACCGACGCGAAGCTCGAATCGCGGCTGCCGGTGCTCGATCTGAACGACGTCGACGCCGTCGCGGCGTTCATGACCTCGCACCTGCGACTGGCATGAACAAAGGCTTGCTTTCGGTCGACGAGGCGCTCGAGGTGCTGCTCTCCGCCGCGAAGCCCGTGGAGGAGACCGAACAGGTGCCGACGCTCGAAGCGAGCGATCGCGTGCTCGCACGCTCGCTCGCTTCGACGATGGACGTCCCGCCGATGGACAACAGCGCCATGGATGGCTACGCCGTGCGCACTGCGGACGTGCCGGCGCCGGACACGCGCCTGCCGGTCTCGCAGCGCATCCAGGCCGGCGAGGCCGCAAGGCCGCTTGCGCCCGCCACGGCCGCGCGCATCTTCACCGGTGCGCCGTTGCCGCCGGGCGCCGACGCGATCGTGATGCAGGAGTTTTGCGCTGTCGAGGGTGATCAGGTCGTCGTGCGCAAGGTACCGCGCTCCGGCGATTGGATCCGGCGCGTCGGAAGCGACGTGCGCCGCGGAGACACGATCGTCGCGGCCGGCAGGCGCCTGCTGCCGCAGGACACCGGGCTTGCTGCCTCGGTTGGGATCGGCAGCGTCCCGGTCTACCGGCGCGTGCGCCTGGGTCTGTTCTTCACCGGGGATGAGCTGGTGATGCCGGGCGAGCCGCTCGCGCCGGGCCGGATCTACAACTCCAATCGCTTCACGCTGAATGGCATGGCACGTGCGTTCGGCTGCGAGGTGCATGACCTTGGAATCGTTCCGGACTCGCTCGATGCGACGCGTGCGGCGCTGCGGCGTGCGGCCGGCGAATGCGACCTCATCGTCACTTCCGGCGGCGTGTCGGTCGGCGAAGCGGATTATGTGAAGCCTGCGGTGGAAGCCGAAGGATCGCTGCTGATGTGGAAGATCGCGATGAAACCGGGCCGGCCGCTCGCGTTCGGGCGGGTTGGGCGCGCCGCGTTCATCGGCCTGCCGGGGAACCCCGTCTCGAGCTTCGTCACATTCCTCATCTTCGTGCGCCCGTTCCTGTTGAGGACCCAGGGCGTCTCGAACGTCCTGCCGCGAACGATCGACGCGCGTGCCGATTTCGACTGGAGCGATCCCGATGCGCGGCGCGAATTCCTGCGCGCGAGATGGAATGCTGCCGGCGGGCTCGATCTGTATCCCACCCAGGATTCCGCAGTGCTTACGTCGACCGCCTGGGCCGACGGCCTGGTCGACAACCCGCCCGGCCATGTGATCGGCAAGGGCGATCGGGTCCGCTTCCTCGCCTATTCGGAGCTCTACCGGTGAAAGTCCGAGTGCTGTTCTTTGCGGCGCTGCGCGAGCAGGTCGGCGTTGGTTCGGAAGAGATCGAGCTGCCGGGGGATGCGAGCACGGTGGGTGCCTTGCGCGAACGCCTTGCGTCGCGCGGAGGCGAGTGGCGCAGCGCGCTTGCCGAAGGAAAACTGCTGCGCTGCGCGGTCAACCAGGATATCGCTTCGTCTTCCGCAACGATCCAGGCAGGCGACGAAGTCGCGTTCTTCCCGCCGGTGACCGGCGGCTAGCAATGAAGATCGTCATCCAGCGCGAAGACTTCGATTGCGGTGCCGAGATCGAGAGCGTCGCGGCCGGCAATCCCAAGGTGGGCGCCGTCGCTTCGTTCGTCGGGCTGGTGCGAGACGTGAACGACGATGCCGCGGTACGGACGATGACGCTCGAGCACTATCCGGGAATGACGGAGCGCGAGATCGCGAAGATCGTCGAGGAAGCCCGCGGGCGCTGGGACGTGATCGACTGCACGGTGATCCATCGCATCGGCGAGCTGAGACCCACCGACCGCGTCGTGCTGGTCACGGTCGCGAGCGGACATCGCGGCGATGCTTTCGCCGCGTGCGAATTCATCATGGACTATCTGAAGACGCGCGCGCCGTTCTGGAAAAAAGAGAAGACCGCCGAGGGCGGGCGCTGGGTCGAGGCACGTGCCTCGGACGACGAAGCCGCCGGGCGCTGGCGCGAGCCGATTGCGGAACCCAAGAAGGTGGGCTAGAGTCCGTTCCAGTAGGGAGATGGCATTCCTCCCGTAACCGCCGCAAGGCTGATGATGCCTACGCAGGACGCCGAAGGGCGCACGCGTAGGCATTTTTCTTTTGGGGATGACGGAGACCTGGGCACTCGCTGCGCTGTGGATCGGTCTGGCGCTTGCCGCAGCGCTCGCCTCGATCTGGCTGCGCGTCGCGACGGCGCTCTCCGAGATCGTCATCGGCACGATCGCCGGCGCGATCTTTGGCACCGCTCTTCTCGGTGTCGATCAGACATGGATCAAGTTCCTCGCGGGCGCGGCGGCGATCGTGCTGACGTTTCTGGCGGGCGCCGAGCTGGATCCGGAGGTGTTCCGCCGC
>Ga0209640_10004188_pt1 | contig 12675 bp, 10 predicted proteins | sample RifCSP10_1_FD_184018 | JGI IMG/M metagenome (GOLD analysis project Ga0209640, IMG submission 184018) | Soil microbial communities from Rifle, Colorado - Rifle CSP2_sed 10_1 (SPAdes) (version 2) | ecosystem: Environmental > Terrestrial > Deep subsurface > Rock core/Sediment | place: Rifle... | reverse complement strand
CAGCACAACCCCGAGTTCACGATGCTCGAGTTCTACTGGGCCTACGCCGACTACCGCCAGCTCATGGACCTCACGGAAGAGATGATCTTCGGGCTGGCGCGCGAGGTACTGGGACGGGAAGGGCTTTCGTACAAGGGCAAGACCCTCGACTTGACGCTGCCCTGGCCGAGGCTGACGATGGCCGAGGCGCTGGCGCGGTTCGCGGGAGTCTCCGAGGCGCAAAGCGCGACCGCCGCGGGACTGCTCGAAATCGCAGCGACGCGGGCGCTGGAGCTGCCGCCAGCGATCGCCGCCGCGCCCGACCCGGAGCCCTTCTTCGGAAGTCTGCTGCTGTTCGTCTTCGAGCGGCTCTGCGAGGAGCACCTCGACGGCCCGGTGTTCATCATCGACCACCCGGTGGAGGTCTCACCGCTCTCGAAGCAGAAGCCCGAGGACGGGCGCTTCACGGAGCGCTTCGAGCTCTACCTGGGCGGCATGGAGATCGCGAATGCCTTCTCCGAGCTCAACGATCCCGACGTGCAAGCCGAGCGCTTTCGCGAGCAGCTCGCGGCGCGCTCGGCCGGCGACCTGGAGGCGCACCGTTTCGACGCCGATTACCTGCGCGCCCTCGAGCACGCCATGCCACCCGCCGGGGGAGAGGGGATCGGAGTCGATCGCCTGACGATGCTCTTCGCCGACCGCGCGTCGATTCGCGACGTGATTCTCTTTCCCCTGCTCCGTCCGGAGGAAGAGGGCGGACCGGACTCGCGCGAGCGCTCGTGAGCCAGGGGTTCGCCCTCCACCTGGCGTCGCGATACCTGCGCAGCGCGCGCCGCGACGCCTTCACCAGCTTTCTCTCGGCGGTCGCCGGAGGAGGCATCGGACTGGGTGTCGCCGCGCTCGTTCTGGCGCTCTCCGCGCTCGCCGGAATGCAGCGTACGCTGCGCACCGAGATCCTCGCGCGAACTCCCTCCCTGGCCCTGACCTTGCCCGCGGACTTCGACGCCTTGGCGCTGGAGCGCGAGCTCCTGTCCGCACCGGAGGTGACCAGCTTGCAGCGCACCGTCGAAGGGCGCGGTTGGATCCTCGGACGTGGCACGGCGGTTCCGGTCCGCCTCCTGGGCTACCAGGGCGCTCCGCCGCGCATCCTCCCAGGACTCGAAGGCGGTGCGCCCGGCCTCTACCTCCCCGATCGCCTGGCGGCGCGGCTGGGGGTGGCCACGGGCGAGATCGTCGACCTGGCCTCGCCGCGGCCGGCGCTGACGCCGCTCGGCCCGCGACCGCGGGTGCTCTCGATGCGCGTCGAAGGGGTCTACCGCACCGGCCTCGCGGACGACCTGCCGACCGCGGCGTTGCCCCTGGAGCGCGCCGAGATCCTGCTCGGCCGGTCGCGCGACCGCCGACTGCTGGTGACGACGAGCGCTCTCGGCGACGCCGCACCGCTGGCGCAGCGCATCCAATCGCGCCTGCCCGCGGGAGCGCGGCTCGAGACCTGGAAAGAGATCAACCGGCCGCTGTTCTTCGCCCTGTCGCTCGAGCGCACCGTCCTCTTCGTGGCGGTGTCGCTCATCGTCGCGGTGGCCGCCGTGGCGCTCTACTCGGACCTGCAACTGCTCGCCGCGACCAAGCGGCGCGAGCTCGCGGTGCTCGCCGCGATGGGTGCCGGCGAAGCGCAGGTTCGCCGCGCGTTCGTGCTCCTCGGCCTCATGCTCGGCGGGGGTGGGGCGGTGCTCGGCGGATGCTTGGGCGGCGTGCTGGCCTGGGCGCTCGATCGCTGGCGCCTGGTGCGCCTGCCCAGCGGGCTCCTGATCTTCGACGCCCTGCCCTTCGACGTGCGCGCCGGCGACGTCGTGGCGGTGGTCGGGGTCACCGTGCTCGTGACCTGGATGTGCGCCGTTTGGGGCGCGACGCGCGCCGCGAAGGTGTCGCCGGCGGAGGCGCTGCGCGGATGAGCGTCGCGGTCCGGGTGCGCGGCCTGCGCAAGAGCTTCCGCGACGCGACGCGACAGGTCGACGTCCTGCGCGGTGCCGACCTCGATCTGGCGCCGGGCGAGATGGTGGCCGTCGTGGGACCGTCGGGATCGGGGAAGTCGACGTTGCTCCACCTGCTGGGCGGTCTCGAGCGTGCCGACGGAGGCGAGATCGAGATCGGAGGCCAGCGCGTCGACCGGCTCTCGGCCCGCGAGCTGGCCGGCTTCCGCAACCGGACCATCGGCTACGTCTTCCAGTTCCACCAGCTGCTCGCCGATTTCACCGCGCTCGAGAACGTGGCCCTGCCGGGCAGGATCGCCGGCCGGGCGGCGGGCGAGCTGGGCCGGCGCGCGGCAGCGCTGCTCGGCGAGGTCGGCCTCGGCGAGATGACGGGCAGCTTCCCCGCGCAACTCTCGGGCGGCGAGCAGCAGCGGGTGGCGCTCTGCCGCGCGCTGCTCCTCGAGCCGCCGCTGCTGCTCGCGGACGAGCCCACCGGGAGCCTCGACCCGGCGGCCGGAGAGCAGGTCTTCCAGCTCCTGCTCGGGCTCCAGCGCCGCCACGCGACGAGCGCGCTGGTGGTCACGCACAACCGCGAGCTGGCCGCCCGCTGTGCTAGGATCGTACGGCTGGAGGGGGGCTTGCTGCGCGATGGAAGTGACTGAATCCTGGGCACTTCTGGACGCGTAAAGGGGTCGCGACCGGTGTTCGAGAAATTCAACGAGAAGGCCCGCCGGGCCCTCTTCTTCGCGCGCTACGAAGCCTCCAAGCTGGGCAGCCGCGTCATCGAGTCCGAGCACATCCTGCTCGGCATCCTGCGGGAAGGGGAAGAAACCGTCGCCGAGCTCTTCCGGCGCTTCCACGTCAAGCCCGAGGACGTGCGCCGCGAGATCGAAGGCGAGCGCGTCTTCGTCGAGCGCATCAGCTCGACGGCGGAGCTGCCGTTGTCCGAGGAAGCGAAGAAGATCCTCGCCTACGCCGCCCACGAGGCCGAATCCATGCTCCACCCGGCGGTCGGCTCCGAGCACCTGCTCGTCGGCGTGTTGCGGGTCGAGAGCTGCCTCGCCATGCGCGTCCTCGTGCAGCACGGATTCGACGTCTACTCGCTGCGCGAGGAGGTGCTGGCCATCGCGCGCGAGCGCGACTCGGCGCAGCAGAAGAAGGAGCTGCCGTTCCTCTCCGAATACAGTCGCGACCTGACCGCGATCGCGAGCCAGGGGGGCTTCGATCCGCTGGTCGGCCGAGAGCGCGAGGTCGAGAGGATCGTGCAGATCCTCTCGCGCCGGACGAAGAACAACCCGATCCTGCTTGGCGAGCCGGGCGTGGGCAAGACGGCCATCGTCGAGGGCTTGGCGCAACGCGTCGTCGAGGGCCGGGTCCCGGTCTTCTTGGCGACCAAGAAGGTGCTGGCGCTCGACCTTTCGCTGATCGTCGCCGGCACCAAATACCGCGGCCAGTTCGAGGAGCGCCTGAAGGGCATCTTGAAGGAGCTGCGAGAGAACAAGGATGTCATCGTCTTCGTGGACGAGATCCATTCGCTGATCGGCGCCGGCTCGGCCGAGGGCTCGCTCGATGCGGCCAACATCCTCAAGCCGGCGCTCTCGCGCGGCGAGATCGCCTGCATCGGCGCCACCACCCTCAAGGAATACCGGAAGTTCATCGAGAAGGACCGCTCGCTGCTGCGCCGCTTCCAGGCGGTGGTGGTCAATCCGCCGAGCAACGAAGAGACGCTGACGATCCTCGAGGGCATCAAGGAGCGGTACGAAAGTTTCCACAAGGTGCGCTACGGAGACGAGGCGCTGCGCACCGCGATCTACCACTCGGCGCGCTACATCGCCGATCGATTCCAGCCCGACAAGGCGATCGACGTGCTCGACGAAGCGGGGGCGAAGGTCAAGCTGCGGCGGGTGCGGGATACGCAACACGTGCGCGACCTCGAGCAGGAAGTGCACGACGTCGTGAAGCAGATGAAGGACGCGATCTCGGAGAAGAACTTCGAGTCCGCGGTCTACCTCCGCGAGCGCGAAGTGGAGCTGCGCGACGACCTGACGCGCTTCGCGGCCGCGGCACCGGAGGGCGACGAGCTCGAGGTCACGGCGCGCGACATCGAGGAGGTGGTCGCGTCCTGGACCGGCATCCCGGTCTCTTCGCTGCAGAAGGACGAAGCGGAGCGCCTGCTGCACATGGAGGAGACTCTGCGCAGTCACGTGGTGGGGCAGGACACGGCGATCGGCGCCATCGCGCGCGCCATCCGGAGATCGCGCCTGGGAGTGGCGAATCCGCGCCGGCCGATGGGCTCGTTCATCTTTCTCGGTCCGTCGGGAGTGGGGAAGACCGAGGTCGCGCGCCGCTTGGCCGAGTTTCTCTTCGGATCGCAGCAAGCGCTCGTGCGCTTCGACATGAGCGAGTACATGGAGAAGCACGCGGTGTCGAAGATGATCGGTTCGCCCCCCGGCTACGTAGGCCACGAGGAGGGCGGCCAGCTCACCGAGCGCATCCGGCGTCAGCCGTACTCGGTGGTGCTGTTCGACGAGATCGAGAAGGCGCATCCGGACCTCGCCAACCTGCTGCTCCAGATCCTCGAGGACGGAACCCTCACCGACTCGTACGGCAACAGTGTCGACTTTCGCAATACGCTGGTGTTGATGACCTCGAACCTGGGCAGCAAGCTGGTGTTGCGCGGCGGCCGGATGGGATTCGGCGGGCAGAGCGAGGAGGAGAGCTTCCGTCGCGTCGAGGAAGAGATCCTGAACGAGCTGCGCCGGAGCTTCAGCCCCGAGTTCATCAATCGCGTGGACGAGGTCATCGTATTCCATCCCCTCGGCGAGCCCGAGCTCGAGCAGATCGTCGAGATCCAGCTCGCCGAGGTCAACGAGACCCTGGCGCAGAAGAAGCTCAAGGTCGAGCTCTCCGCCGCGGCCAAGCGCTGGCTGCTGGAGCGCGCCGGACTCGATCCCTCGACCGGGGCGCGGCCACTGAGGCGGACGATCCAGCGCCATGTTCAGGATGCCATCTCGGATCTCCTGATCCGGTCGGGAGACGAGGAGATCGACGCTTTCGTGGGCGAGGTGGCGGAGGGCAACCTCCAGTTCAGCGTCCGCCGGCGCGAGCTGGTGACCTAGCCGACAGCGGCGCGGTATCAACCTTGCAGATGTGGCAGCCGATACGACGCGCGGGAGGAACCATGCGCAGTTTGAGGTCCCTGGTCGTCGCCCTCGGCCTGCTGGCCGCCGAAACGGCAAGCGCCCAGGACGTGGTGCGCGAGATCGCGTTTCAGGGGCTGCGCACACTCGCCGAAGACACCCTGAAGTTCTACCTCGAGCTCGAGGTCGGGTCGCCGCTCGACGCCGCGCGGCTCGACCGCAAGATCCACGAGCTCTGGGACCGTGGTCTGATCGACGATCTGCGTGTCGAGTCGACGGCGCTCCCGGACGGCGGAGTCCGACTCACGGTCACGGTCGAAGAGCGGCCGATCCTGCGTTCGATCGATTACGAGGGGCTCAAGGGGATCTCGCGCTCGGACGTCAACGAACGTCTGGCCAAGGACCAGGTCGACCTGCGCGAGAGCGAGCCCCTCAGTCTCGGCGAGCTCAATCGCCTCAAGCAGACGCTGGAATCGATGTATCGCGACAAGGGCTTTCGGTTCGCGGAGGCCAAGTATCGCCTGGAGGAGATCTCTCCCGGCGAGCGCCGGGTCGTCTTTCGCGTCGAGGAGAACGAGAAGGTCCGCATCGGCAAGATCGACTTCGGCGGTAACGAGGTGTTCTCGGACTGGCGATTGAAGTGGAAGATGGGCAAGACCAAGGAGACCAACCTCTTCACGCGCATCTTCCGCAAGGACATCTACAACCCTTCGACGATCGAGGAAGATCTCGAGAAGGTGCGCGACTACTACCGCTCGGTGGGCTACAAGTCGGTGCTCGTCGAGGAGCCGAAGCTCTCGGTCATCGACAAGGGCTCGCACCGCCGGCTCGGCATCGACATTCCGATCGAAGAGGGCTCGCGGTGGAAGCTGGGCGAGGTCCGCATCGAGGGCCACGAGTTCTTCACCGAGGAGGGTCTGCGGCGCCGCTACAAGCGGCCGCGCGGAGGCTGGCTGCGCTCGAAGTCCATCGAAGAGGGGACCGAGGCGGTCACCGACCTCTACAAGAACACCGGACACATCATGGCCGAGGTGAGCACCGAGCTCGACGAGCGCGAGAACAACGTCGCCGATCTGGTGGTGAAGATCGAGGAGGGCGACCAGTTTCGCGTCAATCGTCTCGAGTTCGCGGGCAACTCGAGGACGCGGGACAAGGTGCTGCGGCGGGAGTTCCGTGTCCACGAAGGCACGCTGCTGAACATGGGCGCGGTGAAGAGCAGCCTCTTCAAGATCAATCAGCTCAACTACTTCAAGCTGGACCAGGACGATCCGGTGTCGTTCGAGAACTTCGACACGGAGAAGAAGACCGTCGACCTCGTGGTGCACGGCGAGGAGGCGGACCGCACGGAGCTCCAGGTCGGCGGCGGGTGGAGCGAGGCTTTCGGATTCTTCGGCCAGGTGTCGGTGCGCACCCAGAACTTCCTCGGTCGCGGCGAGACCGTGGGGGTCTCGGTCCAGTCGGGCAGATACAGCGATCAGTACGAGGTGTCGTACTTCGTACCCTGGTTCCTCGACCGCCCGCAGTCCGTCGGCCTCCAGATCTTCAACACCAACGTCGATTACACGCAGCTGTTCGATCTCGAGAATTCACAGAAGGCGCGGGGCGCCACCGTGACCTACGGGCGCTCGTTCGGGTACTTCCAGAGCTTCTCGATCGCCTACAGCGTCTTCGACCGCGAAGACTCGCTGGCGGTGCTGGGGGCCGACGGCAATCTGGTGCCGCTCGAATTCCAGATCACGAACTCCTCCCTGCGGCCGGTGTACTCCTTCGACAGTCGGGACAGCAACATCGAGACCACGCAGGGAACGCGATTCTCGGCCTCGGTCGAGTACGCGGGCGGAGTTCTCGGCGGGAACAACGAGTTCGTGCGGCCCACGTTGTCGGTGGCCTGGTTCCAGCCCCTGAGCGAGGAGCCGCTCAAGACGGTGTTCGCCGTCAACGCGGAGGCGGGCTGGATCGAGGCCCTCGGCGATCGACCGCTGGCGCCGCTCGAGCGCTTCTTCCTCGGCGGCGAGCAGACGATCCGCGGCTTCGACTTCCGCGACCTCACGGTGCGCTGCGAAGGCGGAGAGCCGTATCCGGGCCGTCCGGACGAGCCCTGCCGGGCCGACGAGCGCCTGATCGACGGCAACGGCGCCCTGCTCGGAGGCGAGAAGTACGCGCAGCTCAATCTGGAGTACCATCTCCTCCTCGGCGGCCCGTTCCGGCTCATCGCCTTCGCGGACGCCGCGAACGTCTTCGGGGAAGACCAGTCGCTGGATTTCAATCGGTTGCGGACGACGGCGGGAGCGGAGATGAGGATCTACGTACCGGTATTGGGCGCGCCGCTGCGCTTCATCTGGGCGAAGAATCTCGAACCGCTGGAGGACGACCGGTTCGAATCGTTCCAGTTCAGCATCGGAACCACGTTCTAACGATCTTTCGGAGACCGTCTCGACATGGTGACCCACAAGATGGCAGCCGGCGCTCTCGCGGGCGCGCTCCTCTGCTTCGCCGCCGCTCCCGTTCTCGCCCAAGGCAGCAAGATCGGACTCGTCGACACGCGCCGTCTCTTGGTGCAGTCCACGAGCGGCAAGCAGATCATCGAGCGGCTCGACAAGCTCGCCGACGAGAAGGCGGGGCAGATGAAGAGCCGCCAGGACGAGATCCAGGCGCTCCAGAAACGGATCGCCGACGGACGCGTTTCGCTCTCCGACGACCGCATCGCCGCACTGCAGCGCGAGCTCGACGAGAAGGTCACCGCGGCACGCAGGCTGCGCGAGGACCTGCAGAAGGAGATGGAGCAGGCCCAGGCCGCCGCCTTCGGAGAATTCGAGCAGAAGGTGGCGCCGATCGTCGAACAGTTCGGCGAGGAGCAAGGCTTCACGTTGATCCTCAACGTGGGCTTCTTCAACCAGGCCGAGCTGCCTTCCGGGATCGTCTGGGCGAACTCGGCGTCCGACGTCACTCTCGACCTGATTCGCAAGATCGACGCGGCGATCCCCGCTGCGCCGGCGCAGCCCTGACGCGTGGGCTGGACCCTCGGCCAGCTCGCCGATCGGGTCGGAGGCACGGTCGCCGGCGACGAACGGCGCGAGGTTTCCGGCATCCGTTCGCTCGAGAGCGCCGAGAGCGAGCACCTCTCCTTCGTCGCCGGCGCGAAGCACCTCGCGGCCGCACGCCGCTCGCGGGCGGGGGCGCTCCTGGTGGCGCGCGGTGCGGGCGACCTGGCGGCCGATCGCATCGCCGTCGACGACGTGATGGCGGCGCTCGCGGAGCTGCTCGCGCTCCTGCATCCGCGGGCGCGCCCGGAGTCCGGCATCCACCCCACGGCGGTCCTGGGCGAAGGCTGCGTCATTGAACCCTCGGCGTCCGTCGGACCTTACGTCGTGCTCGGGCGGAGCGTGCACGTTGCGGCGGGTGCCGCCCTGGGCCCGCACGCGGTGGTCGGCGAGCGCTGCGAGATCGGCGAGGGCTCGGTGCTGCACGCCCACGTGGTGCTCTACGACGGCGTGCGCGTTGGCCCGCGGAGCGTGATCCACGCCGGCACGATCCTCGGCGCCGACGGCTTCGGCTACCTCGCGACCGCCGAGGGACACCGCAAGATCCCGCAGGTTGGAGGCGTCGAGATCGGCAGCGACGTCGAGATCGGCGCCCTGTCGGCGGTGGACCGTGCGACGCTCGACCGGACCGTCGTAGGATCGGGTACGAAGATCGACAACCTGGTTCAGGTCGCGCACAACGTCCGCATCGGTCGGAACGTGGTGGTCTGCGGCCAAGCCGGGGTCGGAGGCAGCGCGAGCCTGGAGGACGGGGTCGTGCTGGCGGGCCAGGTCGGGGTGATCGACCACGCGGTGGTCGGTGCCGGCGCGAGGGTCGCCGCCAAATCGGCGGTGCTGAGCTCCCTGGCGCCGGGAGCAGTCGCCGCCGGCATTCCGGCGCTGCCGATCGGCCAATGGAGGCGCCAGCAGTCGCTGCTGCGGCGCCTGGCGGCGATCTGGCGGCGCTTGCGCGCGCTCGAGCGGCGACTGGGCGCCGGCGACCGCGAGGAGGGGGACGAGTGAACGGCGCGAAGTGGGACGTGCGGTGGATCCAGTCCATCCTGCCGCACCGTTATCCGATGTTGCTGATCGACCGCGTACTCGAGATCGAGCCGCGGCGTCGCATCGCGGCGATCAAGAACTTCACGATGAACGAGGAGTTCTTCCAGGGCCACTTCCCCGGGCACCCGATCGTTCCTGGCGTGCTGCTCATCGAGGCGATGGCCCAGGCGGGCGGGATCCTGCTCCTGCACGACGACCCCGCGCGCGCCGAGAAGCTCCTCTATTTCGGCACCATCGAGCGCGCGCGTTTCCGCCGCCCGGTGGTGCCCGGAGACCGGGTCCAGTTCGAGGTCGAGCTGTTGAAGCTCCGTGCATCGCACGCCAAGCTGCTCGGCAAGGCGTTCGTCGACGGCGCGCTGCACGCCGAGGCCGAGCTGCTGTCGACGTTCGTTCCCCGGCACCCCGGGGCATCCGCCTCGTGAGCGGAGCGATCGACCGGCGAGCGGCGGTGGACCCCGGCGCCAGGCTGGCGGATGGAGTCGTGGTGGGTGCGTTCGCCGTGATCGGCGAAGGAGTCGAGATCGGCGAGGGCACGCAGGTCGGCGCCGGGGCGACGATCCTCGGGCCGGCGAAGATCGGCCGCGAGAACCGCATCTATCCCCACGCCTGCCTGGGCACCGATCCCCAGGACTTGAAGTACGGAGGCGAGCGCGTGACGCTCGAGGTCGGAGACCGCAATCTGATCCGCGAGTTCGTGACCATTCATCGCGGCACCGCCAAGGGAGGCGGTGTGACCCGGGTCGGGAGCGACAACCTGTTCATGGTCTACTCGCACGTGGCGCACGACTGCCAGGTCGGGGATCGCACGATCTTCGCCAACAACGCCACCCTGGCGGGCCATTGCGAGGTCCACGACGACGCGACGATCGGCGCGTTCTCGGCGCTGCAACCGTTCGGCCGCATCGGCCGCCATGCCTACATCGGCGGCTTCACGCGCCTGCTCAGCGATCCTCTGCCGTTCGTGAAGACGATCGGTCTGCGACCGGTGGTGCTGGGCGTCAACCGCATCGGCATGTCGCGCAAGGGCTACGACGCGGAGCGCGTGCGCCAGATCACCGCCGCGGTGAGGATCTTCCTGCGTTCTGGGCTCAACTCGACACAGGCCATCGCGCGCTTGGAATCCGAGTTCGCGGGGCAACCCGATGTCGCCTACTTCGTCGAGTTCGTGCGCGCAGCGCGTCACGGCGTGGTGAGGGCGCTGCCGGGGCGGCACGGGGACGACGCGGGGCATGGAGACGAATAAACTGCGCATCGGAGTTTTCGGTGCGGGCGCGCTGGGGCGCCATCACGTACGGCTCCTGGGGTCGATGCCCGGAGCGGAGCGGGCGGGCCTCTACGATCCGCGCCGCGAGACCGCCGAGGCGGTGGCGCGCGAGCACGGCACCGAGGCCTACGCCAGCGTCGAGGCTCTGGCGGACGACGTCGACGCCGCGGTGGTGGCGGTTCCCACCGTCCACCACGCGCAACTCGCGATCACCCTGCTGGGGCGCGGAATCCACGTGCTGGTCGAGAAGCCGATCGCGTCTTCGGTGGCCGAAGCCGACGCCATGATCGCGGCGGCGTCGGCGGCAGGCGCGGTGCTCGCCGTCGGCCACGTCGAGTTCCACAACCCCGCCGTCGCGGCGCTCCTCGCGGCGCCGGGCGCGCCGCGTTACGTGGTGGTCGAGCGGCTCGGGGTCTACTCCCCACGCTCGCTCGACGTGGACGTGATCGCCGACCTCATGATCCACGATCTCCAGATCCTCCAGGCGCTCGACGGCTCGCCGCTCTCCGAGGTGCGCGCGATCGGGATACCGGTGCTCTCGGACCGTATCGACATCGCCAGCGCGCGCCTCGCGTTCGAGTCCGGATTGGTCGCCAACGTGACCGCGTCGCGCGTCTCGAGCGAGAAGGTGCGTGTGCTGCGAGCGTTCTACCCGGACCGTTATCGCTCGTTGGACTACCAGGCGCAGGAGATCAAGGGCTACAGGCTCGACCGCGACGGCGAAGCGCGCCGCATCCTCCCGGAGACGATTCCGGTGGAGAGGGCGGAGCCCCTGCGGCGCGAGCTCGAGGAGTTTCTCGAAGCCTGCCGCGGCGCGCCCTCGCGGTCGGTGCGCGGAGCGGAGGCCAAGCGGGCGCTCGAAACGGCGCTCTCCGTGGCCGCGGCGGCGGCGAGCTGACCCGCGCGCTGTGCTAATCTGAATCGGAGGCCGGTCCCCCCGTCGGCCCCGCTCACTTCCGATAGCAGGCTCTTGGAGGACGCGATGAGCGAAGTTCGGATCGGTGTGATCGGCGGCAGCGGCCTCTACGGCATGGAGGCGCTGCGGGTCTCCGGCGAGCGGCGGATCGAGACCCCCTGGGGCGAGCCCTCCGACGCCTACGTCATCGGCGAGCTCGACGGCCGCGAGGTGGCCTTCCTCGCCCGGCACGGCAGGGGCCACCGCATCCTCCCCACCGAGCTCAACTTCCGCGCCAACGTCTACGGCTTCAAGAAGCTCGGAGTCGAGTTCCTGATCTCGGTCTCGGCCGTGGGCTCGATGAAGCTCGAGTACGCGCCGGGGCACATCGTGGTTCCGGACCAGTTCTTCGACCGCACGCGCCATCGCCCGGACACGTTCTTCGGCAACGGTCTGGTGGCTCACGTCTCGCTCGCGCGCCCGGTCTCCGAGGCGCTCGCCGGGGTGTTGTTCGAGTCGGCGCGCGCCGAGGGGGCGACGGTGCACCGCGGAGGCACCTATCTCAACATGGAGGGACCTCAGTTCTCGACCCGGGCCGAGTCCATGGTCTACCGGCAGTGGGGTGTGGACGTCATCGGCATGACCAACCTGCAGGAGGCCAAGCTCGCCCGCGAGGCCGAGATGGCTTATGCCTCGCTGTCGATGGTCACCGACTACGACTGCTGGCACGAGGAGGAGGCGGCGGTGACCGGCGAGGGCGTGATGGAGGTTCTGCGCCAGAACGTGGCGCTCGCGCAGCGCGTCGTTCGCCGAGCGGTGGCGGGGCTGGACGGCGTCGAGAACGACTGCGCGGACGCGCTCCGCATGGCGCTCATCACCGACCCCGACCTGGTTCCCGATGCGACGCTCGCCATGCTCCGGCCGCTGGTCGGCAAGTACCTCGTGCAGGACGGCCACAAGCTCTCCTGGAGGCGCTGAGGCGAGCGCCAGCGGAATCGGCCGTGAGACGCATCCTGGTCACCAACGACGACGGCATCTACTCGGAGGGCATTCGCCTGCTCGCGCGCGAGCTGGCGCGGATCGCCGAAGTGGTGGTCGTGTCGCCGGACCGGGAGCAGAGCGCCACCGGCCACAGCCTGACCCTGACCCGGCCGCTGCGCATGCAGAAGCTCGAGGAAGGCTGGTACGCGGTGGACGGCACGCCCACCGATTGCGTCAACCTGGCGGTGCTCTGGCTGCTCAAGGAGAAGCCGCCCGACCTCATCGTCTCCGGAATCAACTTCGGCCTCAACGTCGGCGACGACGTGACGTACTCCGGAACGGTCTCGGCGACGTTCGAAGGGTC
>Ga0209640_10004187_pt1 | contig 12677 bp, 11 predicted proteins | sample RifCSP10_1_FD_184018 | JGI IMG/M metagenome (GOLD analysis project Ga0209640, IMG submission 184018) | Soil microbial communities from Rifle, Colorado - Rifle CSP2_sed 10_1 (SPAdes) (version 2) | ecosystem: Environmental > Terrestrial > Deep subsurface > Rock core/Sediment | place: Rifle... | reverse complement strand
GATTGGGTGGTCTGACTCATACGGTATGAGCCCTGTTTATTATCCTATTCAATATAGCGATTGCCGCGTTGCGGGGATACAACAGCTGGTTTAATCTGGCGTTTCTGTCTGGATACGCGGTGTCAAAAATTATCCCGGAAAGTTATCCGAGTGAGTGCGCGGCGAGATTACGAACCGCCAACGCGAAGCCAGGGCAAGCTGTCACAGCTGCGAGCACCCAGCCTGTAGGGCTGGGCCGGACTTCGAGCGAAGCAGGACTGTGCCGCGAAGAAGCCGAGCCGGCAGCGCGCCAGGAATGGTCGTATGCCGGGAGATTTCAGAGTTTTTGGAGAGGTGTCCGAGCGGTTTAAGGAGCACGCCTGGAAAGTGTGTGTGCGTCAAAAACGCACCGAGGGTTCGAATCCCTCCCTCTCCGCCAGTCTTAACTCAAAGGGGCTCATCGGGCCCCTTTATGTTAAGACTCAGTGTAGGAGGATTCGAACCCTCGGTAGTTCATAAGCCGGGTTCGACAACACGGCGAAGCCGTGTTGAACGCCGGAACGTAGCGACGGCGGCCCCGCAGGGGCGAGGGCCACAGGCCCGAGTAATCCCTCCCTCTCCGCCATTCGGAGAATAGGCCGCTTATTCGCGCCGTGTTACGTTATTTCTCAGCTGAGCATGTCCGGTACCGGACCACTATAAGCCTAAAATCACTCTAGAACGATCAAAAATATTTAAATTTATATCTAAAAGGCGGGAACGTTCATCGAGAGCTACTGCTTGATACGCAGATTCTCCGCCAGCACCGCCTTCAGGCCACCATGGCCAAGCAACCTGGCGAGCATGGTTAAGAAATACGCGAAGAGAAGTAGCACTGACTTCTTGGCGTCGATACTACGGACGTAGATAAATCTGGTAAGACTGCGAATAAGTTAGCGGTTATGATAATGAATAATAATTCGCCATGAATAAGTATGATTGTTACCATTTAGTAACAAAAATATCTATCTATTTTTCTTTTGAGTTACCTTTCAGTTACACATACAAACAATAAGCAGTCGAATTTCATTGAAAAATCAATCTTTGGCAAATGGCACGCGCCTTGCTAGCTCTTCTTGCTGGGTTTTGCATATCAGACAAGCGATATTTTCCTCACTACATCCAGGAGTGATGCGATGACTAATAAAATCTCACGCAGAGTTTTTCTCAAGTTGAGCGGTGGCATGGCCGCTGGCGCAGGTGTAATGGTTGCCGGCGTTGGGGCGGCGCAGGCGGCGCAAGGAGAGGTCGGCCGCGCCACACTGCCGTATCCGCAGAAGGCGATAGGAAAGGCGAAGGTGCTGCGGAACAACGTACCGGTCAGTTTCCAGTATCCGGATGCCGCCTCGCCCTGCGTCATGGTGAAGATGGGTAACCCCGTTCCGAATGGTATCGGACCCGACAAAGACATCGTCGCCTACAGCGTGCTCTGCACGCACATGGGCTGTCAGGTGAGCTACGACACGCAAACCCGGGCATTCAAATGTCCGTGCCACTTCAGCACGTTCGATGCGGAGAAAACCGGTCAGATGATCATCGGCCAGGCAACCGAAAACCTGCCGCAGATCATGCTGGAATACAACGCGAAGGACGACTCGGTTCGCGCGGTTGCCGTGAACGGCCTGATCTACGGGCGCCAGTCAAACATTCTCTAGGAGGACGAATTCATGAGCACCAGGAAAGATCGCGTAGCGTTGCCGCCGGCCAACGCCCAGAAGACCAACATGACCTGCCATTTCTGCATCGTCGGCTGTGGTTACCGCGTCTACAAATGGCCCGAGAACGGGGAAGGTGGGCGCGCCCCGCACCAGAACGCCCTTGGCCTCGATTTTCGCAAACAGCTCCCGCCGCTGCAGGTCGTCATGACCCCAGCGATGCAAAATGTCATCACAGACAAGGATGGCACGCGCCATTCCATTATGATCGTTCCCGACAAGCAGTGTGTGGTAAACCAGGGGTTGTCCTCGATTCGCGGCGGTAATCTGGCGACCGATATGTATACCCCGATGGGCGTCGGCAAAGATCGACTCAAGTATCCACGCATCAACATGGGTGACCAGTGGCTGGACACCACGTGGGACCAGGCCTTGGCGGTATATGCTGGGGTCACGAAGAAAATCCTGGATAAGGACGGCCCAAGCGGTTTGGTATTCGACACCGCTGACCACGGAGGCGCGGGTGGTGGTTTTGAGATGACTTGGGGTACCGGCAAGCTCATGTTTACGGCCTTGCAGACTCCCATGGTGCGCATCCACAATCGCCCGGCTTATAACTCCGAATGTCACGCCACGCGCGACATGGGTATCGGTGAGTTGAACAACTCTTATGAGGACGCCGAGGTCGCTGATACTATTATTTCGATCGGCAACAATCCGTATGAGACTCAGACCAACTATTTTCTGGTGCACTGGTTGCCGAATCTTCAAGGTGCAACGGTAGACAAGAAGAAGAAGTGGTTCCCGCGAGAATCGGCGGGCCGCGGAAAAGTCATTTTCGTCGATCCGCGCCGCACGCCTAGCATTGCGGTCGCTGAACAAGCGGCGGGTAAGGAGAATGTGCTGCACCTGGATATCGAACCGGGGACGGACATTGCGCTTTTCAACGGATTGTTTACCTATGTGCTTCAGCAAGGTTGGCATGACAAGGACTTCATCAACAAGCACACTACTGGTTTTGACGAAGCCGTAAAGGCCAATCGTATGTCGCTTGATGAGTGCAGCCAAATCACGGGCATTTCCGTTGCCAACCTCAAAAAAGCGGCGGAGTGGGCGTACAAGCCCAAAGCTTCCGGGCATCCGCCGCGCACGATGCACGCCTACGAAAAAGGCATTATCTGGGGCAACGACAACTATCTGATCCAGTCGGCCTTGGTGGATCTGGTGATTGCGACGCACAACGTCGGTCGGCGCGGCACGGGTGTGGTGCGCATGGGTGGACACCAAGAGGGTTATACCCGTCCGCCTTATCCTGGCAATTCAAAGATTTACATTGACCAGGAAATCATTAACGGCAAAGGCAAGATGTACACCGCGTGGGGCGCCAATCCGTTCCAGACGACGCTCAATGCCGAGCAGCACCGCGAGACCATCCAGCGTCGCAGCCAGATGGTGAAAGAGGCGCTTTCCAAGGCGCGCGGGGCTACCACCGAAGAGATGATAAACGCCATCTACGACGCAGTCTCGAGAGGCGGGCTGTTCTTCGTCAATATCAATCTTTACCCGACCACGATGGCCGACGCGGCGCACCTGATGTTGCCGGCGGCGCATCCGGGCGAGATTAACATCACGGCGATGAACGGCGAACGGCGCATCCGGCTTTCCGAAAAATTCATGGATCCGCCAGGTGAAGCCAAGGCTGATTGCCTTATTGCCGCCGGTATTGCCAACACCCTCAAGAGCATGTACGAGGCCGATGGCAATGCGAAGATGGCGGCGCGCTTCGCCGGCTTCGACTGGAAGACCGACGAGGATGCGTTTAATGATGGCTTCCGCAAGCCGGAGGGGATCGACAGCCAGGGAGGCGGAACGGGAGGTCTGGTGACCTACCAGCGGCTCAGGGCGCAGGGCAACAATGGCGTGCAGTTGCCGGTCAAGGAGTACAAAAACGGCAAGCTTATCGGCACCGAGATGCACTATATGGACGGCAAGTTCGACACCAAGGACGGCAAGGCGCACTTTCAGCCATCACCCTGGCCTGGCCTGCCAAAGCCAGTCGCGAGCCAAAAAGAGAAGTACCGCTTCTGGATCAACAATGGCCGCAGTAACGAGATCTGGCAGACCGCATATCACGATCAGTACAACGAGTTCGTGAAAGGCCGTTATCCGATGAGCTACATCGAGATCAACCCCGAAGACGCAAAGTCCCTTGGAGTGAGTTCGGGAGATATCGTCGAGGTGCGCAACGACTACGGTTCGACGTACGCCATGGCTTATTTGGAGCCAGACATCAAACGGAACCAGACATTCATGGTATTCGCGCAGGCCAACGGAACGGTGGGGGACGTGGTGACACCGTGGACGGACCGTAATGTCGTGCCTTACTATAAAGGCACGTGGGCCGATATTCGACGGGTCGGTAGCCTCGACGACTACAAGAAAACCGTGAGCTTTAAGCGGCGTCGATGGAGCTAAAGGTTCTCTCCTCCTATATTTGGGCGCCCTGCAGGGCGCCTGTCCTTTTAGTCTGATCTAGCCATACAGGAGACAGACATGCATGCGAGGGAAGACAAGGAGCGGCCGTTCGTGCCGCAGCGGATTGCGGTATTAACGCTTTCCCACACCCCCGTGACGAGAGTAGCGACACCTCCGGGCAGGGCTGATTGAACGCTTGCCAACCGCTGAGCACATTTCGCCGAGCGGGCCATCGTGCTTGAGACATCTACCAGAACCGGGCAATTGTGTCGCGCTGGATTGCCGATGACAACGTGAACGCCATCCTGATCACCGGCGGCACCGGCCTCACCGGGCGTGACCGCACACCCGAGGCGATCCGGCCGCTGCTAGACAAAGAGATCGCGGGTTTCGGTGAGTTGTTCCGCGCGGTCTCCTACTACGAGGAGAACAAGATCTCCACGCAGCAATCGCGTGCCTTCGCCGGGATCGCGCGCGACACTTTCATTTTCTGCATGCTGGGCTCCACGGGCGCCTGCCGCACCGCATGGGATCACCTGATCAAAGATCAGCTCGACTACCGCAATCGGCCGTGCAATCTCGTGGAAATGCTGCCGCGGTTGCTCGAAACCATGAGGGATATAGCAGAATGATTGGATCGGTCACCACGCGATATGCCTCGGACGGCTGCGACCATGAACCCGCGCCCATCCTTTCGGTCGAGCAGGTCCAGCGGTATTTGATCGAGCGCGTACTGCCGGTGGCGGGCAAGGAAGTCGTGGCGACGGAAACGGCGCTCGGGCGCGTGTTGGCGGAGGACCAACGCTCGCTCATGAACATCCCTGGCGCGGATAACAGCGCGATGGACGGTTACGCGCTGGCAAGCCGCGATATCGAGCACGCAGGTGAGTTTCGCCTGGTGGTGTCACAGCGCATAGCGGCCGGTCAGGTCGGGCAGCCACTCGCCCCCGGCACCGCGGCGCGCATTTTCACGGGCGCGTGGCTGCCGCCGGGCGCCGATACCGTGGCGATGCAGGAGCATTGCCGAATCGAGCCGGACGGAACAGTTGTGATTCCTGGCCCGGTCACGCGCGGCGCCCACGTTCGGCGCGCGGGCGAAGACATCGCCGCGGGCGCATGCATCCTTCGCCGGGGCACGCGCCTGCGTGCCCAAGACCTGGGGCTCGCGGCTTCCGTGGGGCTGGCAAGGTTGCCCGTGTTCCGGCGCCTGCGCGTGGCGCTGCTCTCCACTGGCAACGAACTGGTTGAGCCGGGCGCGGCTCTGCGTCCGGGCCAGATTTACAACTCCAATCTTTACATGCTGGCGGGACTGCTTCAGGGGTTGGGGTGCGAGTGGTTCAGTGCCGGTTGGGTGCCGGACGATCCGACGCAAACCCATGAAGCGCTGGCGCGCGCGGCCGAAGCCGCGGACCTCGTGATCGCCACCGGCGGTGTTTCGGTTGGCGAGGAGGATCATGTCAAAGCCGCCATCCGGGATATTGGGCATCTCGATCTCTGGCGCGTGGCGGTCAAGCCGGGCAAGCCGCTCGCTTTCGGGCGCATCGGCGCGACCCCGTTTCTGGGGCTGCCGGGCAACCCAGTGTCGGCGTTCGTGACTTTCTGCCTGTTCGTGCGTCCCTTCGTCCAGCGCAGTCAGGGAATCGTGTGCGGTCAAGGTGGCGCGGACACGGTACCACGGAGCTTCCCGGTCGTGGCTGGTTTTGAGTGGTCGGGGGCAAAAAAGCGGCGTGAGTATTTGCGTGCGCGGCTGCGTTTGACCGAAAACGGCGCCACCATCGTTGAGATCTATCCCAACCAGAGTTCAGCAGCGCTTACATCCGCTGCCTGGGCGGAAGGACTGGTCGAGGTCCCGGAAGGTCACACCGTGGCTCATGGCCAGACGGTACGGTTTTTCCCTTTCTCTGAATTGCTTTCCTGAGGAGGTCGCCGAATGAATAAAGCCGCGGCCGTGACGGAAATCGAGAAGGCCATCGAGCGCTACCCACGGCGCCCGAGAAACCGGCATCCTGAAGATATATTCGGAGAGGACTCTGGTATGGATAAACCCGCGCTCACCCTCACCGACCGCTTCGGGCGGCGGATCGAATATCTGCGTCTCTCGGTCACCGACCGCTGCGACCTGCGCTGTACCTATTGTCTGCCGAAAGGATTCAAGGACTTCGAAGAGCCGGAACACTGGCTTACGTTCGACGAGATCGAGCGCTTGCTTGGTGCCTTCGCGCGGGTGGGGGTGAACCGCATTCGTCTCACCGGCGGCGAGCCGCTGCTGCGGCGCAACCTGCCGGAGCTGGCGGCACGGCTGCACCGCCTGCCCGGTATCCGTGATATTTCGCTTTCCACAAACGCTACCCAACTTAGCAAGTATGCCGGAGCGCTCAAGAATGCGGGCGTGGCGCGTATCAATGTGAGCCTCGATTCGCTAAAGCGCGAGCGTTTCGCCCGTATTGCCGGGCGCGATTGTCTCGACCGCGTCATCGCCGGCCTGATGGCGGCGAAAGAAGCCGGATTCACGCCGATTAAGATCAACATGGTGGCGCTATCCGGCGTGAACGATGACGAGATCGACGACATGGTTGAGTTCTGCATGGCACATGGCTTTGTGCTGCGCCTGATCGAAACGATGCCAATGGGCGTTACCGGCCGCAACGCCGCCTACTTCGACCTGCAACCCGTCAAGCGGCGTCTACAGGAGAAGTTCGATCTGGTTGAAGGTGTCGTGCCGGGCGGTGGGCCTGCCCGCTATTTGCAAACGCCCGACGGAAAATTTTCCGTAGGGTTTATCACACCGATCTCGCAACACTTCTGCGCTACCTGCAATCGTGTGCGTTTAGTGGTGGACGGGACGCTATTTATGTGCCTGGGACAGAATGAGAAGTTTGAGTTTCGGCCGTTACTGCGCGCGGGTGCCCGCGATGCCGACTTGGAAACGGCGATCCGTACCGCCATTGAGCTAAAACCGGAGCGGCATGAGTTCCACGAGACGCCGCAGAAGATCGTGCGCTTCATGTCCGCCACCGGCGGTTGACGTCTGTATGTGAATCAGCCGGGGGCGGGAGGTTGACGGGGGAGACTATGTTCATTGGTCCAACAGAGTTGCCGTGGCTGCTTGCGTTCGTGGGACTGACGGCTGTGCTGTATTCCTCGGTCGGGCACGGCGGTGCCTCCGGTTATCTCGCCGCCATGGTGCTGCTCGGCGTTGCCCCCACGGCAATGAAACCCGCCGCGCTCGTGATGAACATTGTCGTGACGTTACTGGTGTCAGTACGATTGTACCGCGCGGGGTATTTCCGCTGGGGCGTTTTCTGGCCGTTTGCCATCAGTTCGGTTCCGATGGCCTTTGTCGGCGGCGGCATGCGAATCGCCGACCCGATATATATGTATGTCGTGGGGTTGGCTCTGCTCACGGCAGCCGCCCGTCTGTGGATCAAGTGTCAAGATCCGGAAAATCCGTGCCCAACTAAAATGTGGGTGGCGATGCCCCTGGGTGCGGTCCTCGGATTCGTCTCGGGTCTGACCGGAGTGGGCGGGGGAATCTTCCTGAGTCCGTTGCTGCTATTCCTGCGCTGGACAACCGTGCGCACGACCGCCGCCGTCTCGGCCGCCTTTATTTTGGTCAATTCTATTAGTGGACTGGTCGGGTTCGCGGGCAACGTCCCGGTCTGGTCCATGGAATTGCCGCTTCTCGCGGGGGCGGCGCTGACCGGAGCCTGGGTCGGGTCTGAATTCGCCGCGCGTCGCCTGGCCCCTTCCTCACTGAACCGAGTTCTGGGTATAGTGTTAGGCATTGCCGGATGTAAAATGTTTTTAATTGCATGAAAGAGAGGCCCGCTAACCTTGGGTTACCTTCCGGGTAGGGTAATATCATTTATGATAAGCCGGTTCTGGCTAATCCTCGGTCTTGTGCTGCTTATGGGCTTTGCCCCGGGCGTACAGGCAGAATCACCGTTGCGTATTGGCACGACGGCGGTGTTCCTGGATGACCAGGTAGATTTTCTCAGTGCTTGGCAAGAATACCTCGAGCAGCGGCTCGGACGGCAGGTTATCTTCGTGCGCCGCGGCAACTATGGGGAAATCAATGATCTCCTGCAACGCGACCAACTTGAGTTTGCCTGGACATGCGGCTATCCCTACGTTCGTTACAAGAGCCGGTTGCGGTTGCTGGCCGTGCCCTTGTTCAACGGCAAGCCGCTCTACCAATCCTATTTGATCGTACCAGAGACAGACACCCATACGCGAGACTATGGCGATCTCAAGGGCACGATGTTTGCCTACTCCGACCCCAACTCCAACTCCGGCTGGCTGGTGCCCCAGTATGAAATGTATAAGCGAAGTATCGATTCGGCGGTTTTCTTCAGAAAATTTTTCTTCACGTGGGCGCACCGGAAAGTGGTGGAGGCGGTCGCGGCGGGGCTCGCCGACGCCGGCGCGGTGGACGGCTATGTCTGGGAAACCTTGGCGCTGCAGCACCCTGAGCTCACATCAAAGACACGCGTTGTCTATAAATCGGCCTGGTACGGTTTTCCGCCGTTTGTCGCGCGGCGTACGGTGTCGGCGACCGACTTCGAACGGATGCAGCAGGTCCTGCTTAACATGGACCAGGACGCCCAGGGACGCGCGCTGCTCAAGCGGCTCAATTTGGATGGATTCGTCGCCGGCAACGACGAAATCTTCGCCGGCATCGCATCCAACATGCGTCAGCTCGGCGCGCAATGAAGCTCAGGGACCTGAGTTATCGTTACAAGATTCCGATCAGTTTCATGCTGGTGTCGGTGTTGGTGGTGCTGGCGGTGTCCACCACGCTGGTGGTGCAAACATATCAAAGCGCGCGTCATGACTTGGTCACAAATGCCGAGAGCCTTGGTAAAAGCCTCGCGCGGGCGCTGACACCGATGATATTGCGTGACGATGTATGGAGTGCCTACGAAACCGTGATCACGCCGCTCGGTGCGCCCGCCGGGGAGCAGGCTTTGCGGGGCTTGGTGGTGTTGGACACGCAGGGACGGATATACGTGGCAAGCAACCCAAGGCGCTTTCCCGCCTTGCGTGATTTGGCCACCGCAGGCGTGGGTTATAACCGACTGCTCAATACGGTGCGGTTGAACGGGAACGACGCGTCCCAGGTAGTCGAAGACGAGGAAGATCCCGAGCTGTTCGTGGCCGTGCCGATCCTGACCGATGGTTATCGGCTGGGAACGCTGATTCTGATTTACTCCAAGACCGTGTTTCTGTCGCGTTTCTACGGAGCGATGTGGCGCGTACTGGGAATCACGGGGGCACTCCTGGTGATGCTGATGCCGCTGGGCTGGTATTGGGGGCGGCGCATGGCGAAACCGCTACTACATCTGACTGAATGCATGGATCAAGTCGGTTCGTTGCCGCCGGATGCCATCGAGTGCAACTTGGATTTGGGGGAAGATGAGATCGGCCACTTGGGCAGTCGGTTCAAGGCCATGCTGGCGCAGCTCAAGGAGAAGCAGGCGCTCGAGACAGAGATGGCGCGCGCGAATCGGCTGGCGGCGATCGGGCGTATCGCGGCAGGTATCGCGCACGAGGTCAACAACCCGCTCGGGGGCATGCTGAACGCGGTCAGCACACTCAAGCGTCACGGACATCCGGATCCATTTACCGCCAAGACCGTTTCCCTGCTGGAGCGGGGGCTGCTGCAGATCAAGGACATCGTCGGTGCCCTGCTGGTGGAGGCGCGACTGGAAAGTCACCCCCTCACGCCCCAGGACGTGGAAGATACACGCACCCTCCTGACCGCCGATATCCGTGGCAAGGCCATCCACTTTTCATGGAAAAACAGTCTCAATGAGCCGGTATCGTTGCCATCAACCTTGATCCGGCAGATACTAATGAACTTGCTGCTCAACGCCACGCAGGCGGTGCGCGAGAATGGCCGTATCGAATGCCGGGTATGGCGGGAGTCCGGATCGCTGTGGCTTGAGGTTGTGAACGACGGGTGCCACATCGGTGAACGGCAGATGGAGCACTTGTTCGAACCGTTCGCCGAAACGCACGAGCATGGCACGGGCTTCGGGCTATGGCTTGTCCATCAAATTATTCTACAACTGAACGGAAACATTCGTGTCGAGAGCGTGCCCGGCCGGACCCAGTTCTCGGTGACGCTGCCGCTAGGAGGAGATCATGCAGACCAACTTGAGACCGCATCTTTGCCTTATTGAGGATGATGCAATCATGGGCGAGTCCCTGGTGGACCGTTTCCAGGTCGAGGGTTTCGACATGGACTGGTGCCAGAACGGCTCCGAGGCAATTGAACGTTTTCAGCATAGCAACCCTTACGCCGCCGTCATCAGCGATATCCGTCTGTCCGATTTAAACGGTGACGAGCTGTTTAGACGCCTGTTCCTGGACAATCCGACGCTGCCTCCCTTCATTTTCATTACCGGCTACGGCTCCATCGACGCGGCCGTGCGACTGCTCAAGATGGGGGCACACGACTACATTACCAAGCCATTCGATATAGACGAGCTCGTCGAAAGGGTCCGTATCTTAATCGAGCCGCGCGCTTTACCGTTCCCCGCTGAAACGACGGATCCCGTCCTAGGCGTTTCCACCACCATGCACGGCATCGAGGCGCGACTGCCGCAACTCGCGCGGCACGACGCCACGGTGCTGTTAACCGGCGAGACCGGTGTGGGCAAGGAGCACGTGGCGCGCTTGCTGCATAAGCATGCGCCCGGGCCGGTGTCGCGGCCGTTTGTGGCGGTCAACTGCGCGGCGTTCCCGGAGACTCTGCTCGATGCTGAGCTGTTCGGCCACGAGAAGGGCGCATTCACCGGCGCGGTGCGCACACGGAAGGGGCTGTTCGAGCAGGCCCACGGCGGCACGCTGTTTCTTGACGAAGTCAGCGAGATGCCAGTCTCGATGCAAGCCAAGCTGCTGCGTGCGGTCCAAGAGCGCGTGGTGGTGCGTGTGGGAGGTGAAACGCCGATTCAGGTGAATGTACGACTCATTTGCGCCACCAATCGAAATCTTAAGGAGCAGATGGAGCTAGGCGCGTTCCGCGCCGATCTTTATTACCGAATCAACGTGATCGAACTGAAAATCCCGCCGTTGCGGGATCGCAAGGAGGACATCCTGTGGTTCGCGCGGAAATTCGTAGATGAATACAATCAGCGGAAACCGGAGGAGCGCAAGCAGTTCAGCCCCTGCGTGGAACAGGCGTTGCTCGAGTATTCATGGCCGGGTAACATCCGCGAACTTAAGCATACTCTCGAACGCGCCTGCATCTTGGCGTCAGGCTCCTTGATTGACTGCGGCGACCTGTTCGAGGACCGCGCTCACGGAGATGTCACCGCGGACGACGGAGTGGACAACCTGAACCGTTACCTGTATGCGTGTCAACGTGCGCACATAACCCGGGCCTTGGAGAAACACGGTTGGCACATAGGTAACACCGCCGTGTGTCTTGGTATCAGCCGCAAGAACCTGTGGGAGAAGATGAAGAAGCTGGAGATGCGCGAAAAGTCATGATTTTCTTGCCCCCGTAAATTTAGCGGTTTTTGTGAGTTCATGTAATCGCGGAAGATCGGGGATATCGATCCACATTGACTAAATCACCTGCATGCCATCGGTGACGATAGGGCTCATTCTCGACGCGGCCGGTCTTCCAGATTCAGTGGTATCGATAAGACATTCATATCCATTTCCGGGAAATCTTTGCTGGCTCATGTCATCGCCTGCCTTGGACCGCAGGTCGAAATGCTGGCCGTAAGCAGCAATCTGCCGGCATCGCGCTTCGAGCCTTTGGGGTTGCGTGTCATCCCTGATGTGCTGGAAGGTGTCAGCGGCCCACTTGTCGGCGTCACGGTATATCGCCTCGGGAGGGCGTAACCTCAAAGGATGGCTGGACCGGCACGGACAGCAGGTTACTTTTCTGCCGCAGGCTGACGCGGACATTACGTTCAACATCAACATGCCCGAGGATCTCGCTTTCGCGGAGGATCGGATTCGGAAATCGACAATGCCGGGCCTTCGGCTCGGCTGCTGATCGGCGGAACTCCGTTGACTCTTTATCGGGAGCTTTTAGTGGCGCGTCCGTAGCGTACAAGTTGGCCTTCTTTGGCGACAGGATGGCCAGAGTAATCCCTCCCTCTCCGCCAGTTCTGGTTTCTGCCGTACGGGTATGAGTCCGTCGGCAAAAAACGCTTGGTACAATCATTTCACCCACGCAGGAAAACTCTACTGAAATCAGTACATTTCCCCGTTTTTCCGTCAAATCGACCTTTGGCACCCTTGTCTGGCGATCCGTCAGGCACAATCGTTGCATATTATTGGTAGAACACGATTTTTTCCGTAACCGGCTGTTTTACAGCGGTATCGCCGAGTGACTACGGCAATTTGGAGACAAACGGGTATTTAATTCTTGACGATATAAATATGAAATTGATGGAATTTCTCGACACGGACATCGAAGTAGCGACCGCAATCACGGGCAGCTACGACCCGATTCTCGTCACACTATCGTTTTGCATCGTCTGCCTGGCAATCTATAGCGCGCTGAGC
>Ga0209640_10004186_pt1 | contig 12686 bp, 11 predicted proteins | sample RifCSP10_1_FD_184018 | JGI IMG/M metagenome (GOLD analysis project Ga0209640, IMG submission 184018) | Soil microbial communities from Rifle, Colorado - Rifle CSP2_sed 10_1 (SPAdes) (version 2) | ecosystem: Environmental > Terrestrial > Deep subsurface > Rock core/Sediment | place: Rifle... | reverse complement strand
GCTTCATTCCGGTGTTTCTCGGGCTAATCGGCGCGCGAATCATTCCGGAGTTGACCGAACCCGAACAATTGCTTGCCCAGCTGGCGCAACAACACCTGTCGACGTTTCTCTACATCGCCTTTGCCGGTGCGTTGGTGTCGGCGGTACTGTCGACTGTCGATAGCGCACTGCTGGCCGCCGCGGCGCTGACTTCGCACAATCTGATCGTGCCCCTGATGCCGCGCTTGAGCGAAACCGCGAAAGTGCGTGTCGCGCGCATCGGCGTGTTTGTCTTCGGTGCAGTCGCCTACGCTTTAGCGCTGCACGCCGAGGGCGTGTACGCGTTAGTCGAGCAGGCCTCCGCCTTCGGCAGTGCCGGTGTCTTTACCGTCGCGATGTTCGCGTTGTTCACCGATGTCGGCGATGCGCGCGCTGCCTTGGCGACATTGCTTGCGGGTCTCGCAACGTGGATCGTCGGCGCCTATCTCCTGGAATGGCCCCTGCCGTATTTGACATCGCTCGCCGTGTCGCTCGCGGTCTACCTCGGTTGCGCCTGGTCGCTGCCGCCGCTGCGGCCGCGAGCCGCCGCGCGTAATTTATAATGCTGCGCATCGGCATCGACCTCGGTGGCACCAAAACCGAGGGCGTGGTGATGAATGCCGCGGGTGACATGTTGTTGCGCGAACGCCGCACTACACCTGCCGCCGACGGATATGACGCGATTCTCTCTACTCTCGTAGACCTCACCACCGATCTGGAAAAACAGGCCGGGGTATCCTGCCGGGTCGGTATCGGCACACCGGGCGCGATTTCGTCGCGCACCGGCCGTCTAAAGAATTCGAACACCACTTGCTTGAACGGGCAGCCGCTGCTGGAGGATTTGCAGCAGCGACTGGCGCGGCCGGTTCGCATCGCGAACGACGCGAACTGTTTTGCGCTCTCCGAAGCACGCGACGGTGCCGGACGCGGCGCGGCGGTCGTGTTCGGTGTGATTCTCGGCACCGGCGTCGGCGGCGGTATCGTCGTGCACGGCAAATTGCTGCAGGGCGCACAGCACATTGCTGGCGAGTGGTGACACAACGTACTCGAAACGGATGGCCCGCCGTGCTATTGCGGTAAGCGCGGCTGCGTCGAAACGTTTCTCTCCGGCCCTGGAATAATTCGCGCGTACTTTGCCGCCAGTGGCGAAACAGTTTCGTCGGCAGCCGAGATCGTTGCTCGCGCCGACGCGGCGGACCGGGTCGCGATGGCCGTGCTCGATAGCTATCTCGATCGCTTTGGACGCGCACTGTCGGTGGTCGTCAACATACTCGATCCCGATGTAATCGTGCTCGGCGGCGGAATGTCGAACATCAACGCCTTATACGCGCACGGGCGCGGGCGCGTGGCACGCCACGTCACGAACGACGAATTGCGCACACCGATAATTCGCAACGTTCACGGCGACAGCTCCGGCGTACGCGGCGCGGCGCAACTTTGGGATAGCTGAAAGAACTGTGACTACGAAAGATTCCGGTTTCTCCGCGTTCGGCTACCTTCTGCTCGCCTTGATCGCACTCGGCTGGGGATTCAATTGGCCGATCATCAAGATCGTACTGTGGGATGTGCCGCCGCTCACGTTTCGCGGCGTGTGTCTGACGCTCGGCGGAATCGGTGTGCTTCTGATCGCACGCATCGGCGGTCATGCGTTGACCATCTCGCGCAAGCACTGGACGCCGCTACTGCTCCTCAGCGGTTGCAACATACTCGCGTGGAACGTGCTCGTGATCTACGGCATCGCTTATCTTCCTTCGGGGCGCGCGGCGTTGCTCGCTTACACCATGCCGCTGTGGAGTATTTCGCTGTCGGTGTGGTTGCTGAACGAAGCTCTGACGGCACGACGCATCGTCGCGTTGCTACTCGGCATGGCAGGTGTCGCACTGCTGCTTGGTGCCGACGCCTTGGCGTTCGGCGGCGCGCTCGGCGGTGTCGCGATGATGCTCGCGGCCGCTTTTTTTTGGGGGCTAGGCGTGGTGCTGCTCAAGCGCTTCGCGCTGCCGGTGCCGACGGTGTCGCTCACCGGCTGGTTGATGCTGATCGGCGGCGTGCCGATCGGGTTGATGGCGCTGCTACTCGAATCGAGCGAGTGGCGCGCGGTCGGGCTCTATCCGGCACTCGGTGTCGTCTACAACATCGCCGTTGCCTTCATGTTCTGTTACTGGGCATGGAACCGAATCGTATTCATGGTGCCGGTGGCCGTGTCATCGCTAGCGGCGCTCATCACCCCGGTCGTCGGTGTATTGAGCGGGATGTGGTTGTTGCAGGAGGAACCGTCGTGGCGTGAGTTCCTCGCCGGTGCATTTATCTTGAGCGCGATCGCACTCGCACTGCGGACCCCGGCGCGCGCCGGCGCGCGCGACGCATCGAGCGTTTAATCGCCCGCGACACTCGCTTATACTGCGCCCGACTTCACGCCCGAGAATTTCATGCGCACGTCCAAGTTTTTGCTTGCCACGCTTAAAGAAACGCCGGCCGACGCCGAAGTCATCTCGCACAAATTGATGCTGCGCGCCGGGCTGGTTCGCTCGCTCGCGCGCGGCTTGTATACGTGGCTTCCGCTCGGACTGCGTGTCTTGCGCAAAGTGGAGAACATTGTGCGCCAAGAAATGGACCGGGCCGGCGCGCAAGAGATACTGATGCCGGCGATACAACCGGCGGAACTGTGGGTCGAATCCGGTCGCTGGGATCAGTACGGCCCCGAGCTGTTGCGTTTCAAAGACCGAAATCAACGCGATTTCTGCTTCGGTCCGACCCATGAAGAAGTGATCACCGATCTCATTCGGCACGAGCTGAAAAGCTACCGGCAGTTGCCGGCGAACTTCTATCAGATCCAGACCAAGTTTCGCGACGAGATTCGTCCGCGCTTCGGCGTCATGCGCGCGCGCGAGTTTCTAATGAAGGACGCGTATTCATTTCACGTCGATACGCAGTCCTTGCGGGAAACTTATACGCAGATGTACGACACCTATGCGCGCATCTTCACGCGCATCGGTCTCCAGTTCCGCGCAGTCGCGGCCGATACCGGGACAATCGGCGGCAACGCCTCGCATGAATTCCACGTGCTCGCCGATTCCGGCGAAGACGCGATCGCGCTTTGCGATCGCTGCGACTACGCCGCCAATCTCGAACTGGCGGCGGCGCTGCCGCCGCTCGGCAAACGCACCGCGCCGGGCGCGGCCATGGTCACCGTCGACACGCCGAACGCGCACACGATCGAGGAAGTCAGCCGCTATCTCAAAGTGCCGCCCGACCGCACGCTCAAGACGCTGCTCGTGCGCGGCACCGGCGGTGTCGTCGCGCTGGTGCTGCGCGGCGATCACGAGCTAAACACCGTCAAGGCGCAACGGCTGCCGCAGGTGGTGAAACCGCTGGAGTGGGTGACACCCGGCGAAGTGGAAGCGGCTGCCGGATGTGAACCCGGTTCGATCGGTCCGGTGGGATTAAAAATTACCGTCATCGCCGACGAAAGCGCGGCGCGGCTGGCCGATTTCGTCGGCGGCGCCAATGTCAACGGCAAGCATTTGCTGAACGTGAATTGGGGGCGCGACGTCGCCGAACCTACCGTCGCCGATATACGCAACGTCGTCGCCGGCGATCCCTGTCCGGCCGATCGTTGCCAGGGAACATTAACGATTCGGCGCGGCATTGAGGTCGGGCACGTGTTTCAGCTCGACACCAAGTACAGCGAACCGATGCAAGCGACGGTACTCGATGAAGGCGGTCGCGCCGTCGTCATGCCCATGGGCTGTTACGGCATCGGCGTCTCGCGCGTCGTCGCCGCCGCGATCGAGCAGAACCACGACGCCAACGGCATCATCTGGCCGACCGCGATCGCGCCGTTTACGGTGGCGATCGTCCCGATCGGCTACCAAAAGTCCGACGCGGTGCGCACAACGACAGACAAGTTGTACGACGACTTAACCGCCGCCGGCGTCGACGTGTTGCTCGACGATCGCAACGAACGGCCGGGGGTTATGTTCGCCGACATGGATTTGATCGGCATTCCACATCGTTTGGTAATCGGCGATAAAGGGATCGCCAAAGGCGCCGCGGAATACAAGGCTCGACGTGACGAAAAGCCGCGCGATATCCCGCTCGACACCCTGACTTCCGAAATTCAACGGTTGCTGGCGCTGCAATAGTTTCGGCATATCTCTTGCACGCTTCCTTGCTCTCGGGGCCATTTAAGAGAGCTGAAAGGGAGCAAGCAAGTGAGTGCCAAATCAAAGACGCATGAAAAACGCCAGGGCGGGCGCCGTCAAAAGGACGATCGACGTGACAACATACGCTGGGAACCGAGCAAATCTGCCCGCCGCGACAGCAGCGGACGCCGGCGCAGCGATCTCTGGGACGCTGGCAAGAAGAGCTAGCGCGCAACCGCGTGTCGTGTTTCGGCTCGCGCGACGTTAACCGCTCTTACGTCGTACGCGTGTGACGTTGGGCATGCGGTCGATCAGGGACAAGATACGGCTGAGCGTATCCAAGTTCGGTATGCTGAGCGTAAACCGCATGTGCGCCACCTGCTGCTTGTCGATGACGGTCTGCGCGCCAAGCACGTTGACCTTCTCGTTCGCCAGCAGCGCCGTAATATCGCGCAGCAATCCGGGCCGATCGTAGGCGCTGACTTCAATATCGACCGGATAAAAATCGCCGGCATCGGCTCCCCAATGAACTTCAATCAGGCGCTCGCCTTCTTCGCCGTGGTGGCGTAGCGCGTTCGCACAATCGTCGCGGTGCACGCTGATGCCGTGACCGCGCGTAATGAAACCGACGATAGGATCGCCCGGCACCGGATTGCAGCAGCGGGCGATGCGCGTCATCAAATTTCCGATTCCTTGAATCGTGACGCTTCCCGCACTGCCGCGCGCGGCCCGTGCCGCCGGCGCGGCTGGCGGCGGACGCGCCGCGCCCGGGCGCAGCGCCACCAGTTCCTGCACCGCGCTCACGATTTGCGAAGCCTTCACGTCGCCGCGACCGATGGCCGCGAGAAAATCGTCGACCTTGGCGAAACCGAATTTCTGCGTCAAACGCTCATAGTTGATGTCGGAAATTCCCAAGCGATGAAACTCGCGTTCGAGCACGCCACGGCCGTCGGCCGCGCTCACGTCGTAGTTCTGTTGGCGAAACCAATGCTGAACCTTTGAGCGTGCACGCGAGGAACGCAAATAACCGAGATGCGGGTTCAACCAGTCGCGCGACGGATTGCCTGCCTTGACCGTCAGCACCTCCACTTGGTCACCGGTCTTCAGTTCATACGTTAGCGGCACGATGTGGCCGTCGACCTTGGCGCCGCGGCAGCGGTGTCCGATGTTGGTGTGCACGTGGTAGGCAAAATCGAGCGGCGTGCTGCCCGCGGATAAATCGATGATCTTGCCCTTCGGGGTGAACACGTACACGCGCTCGCTGAACACCTCGGACTTGAACTGATCGACGAACTCGGACGCTTCGGCGACCTCGTCCTTCCACTCGAGCAGGCTGCGCAGCCAGGCGATCTTGCGGTCGAACCCGAGATCGGCCGCGACACTTTCCTTGTAGCGCCAGTGCGCCGCCACACCGAGTTCGGATTGTTGATGCATTTCGCGCGTGCGAATTTGTACCTCGACAATCTTGCCTTGCGGACCGACGACCGCGGTGTGGACCGAGCGATAGTAATTCTCTTTTGGCGTTGCGATGTAATCGTCGAACTCACCGGGTATGTACTGCCATAAACCGTGCACCACGCCGAGCGCGCCATAACAATCGCGCAGCGTCGCGGTGAGTACGCGCACACCGCGCACGTCGGTGATCTGCGTGAAGTCCTTGCTCTTGCGTTGCATCTTGCGCCAAATTCCGAAGATGTGTTTCGGACGACCGGTGACGTCGGCGTCGATGCCCGCCTGTTTCAATTCTTGCGCCAGGCGCAGGCAAAACTCCTCGATGTAGCGTTCGCGGTCGATACGCTTCTCCGCGAGCAGTGCCGCGATTTGTTTGTACGCCACCGGATCGAGATAGCGGAACGACAAATCTTCGAGCTCCCATTTGAATTGCCAGATGCCGAGACGATTGGCGAGCGGCGCGAAGATATCGAGGGTCTCGCGCGCGATGCGCCGCTGCTTCTCCGGCGGCAGGTGCGCGAGCGTGCGCATGTTGTGCAGGCGATCGGCGAGCTTGATCAACACCACGTCCACGTCTTCGGCCATGGCGAGCAACATCTTGCGCAGGCTTTCGGCCTGCACGTGTTCGCGATGCCGGCCGACGGTCGCGCCCTTTAATTCTTGAATCGCGTCCATCTTGGTCACGCCATCGACCAGCGTCGCGACTCGCGCGCCGAAATCGCGGCGCAGGTCGTCGAGGGTAACCGACGTATCTTCCACAACGTCGTGCAAGATCCCCGCGGCGATCGCCTCGGGATCGAGCCGCAGACCGACGAGTAGACGCGCCACCGCGAGTACGTGCTGCACGTAAGGCTCGCCGGACGCGCGGCTCTGCCCGGCGTGCGCCTGGGCGGCGACACGGCAGGCGCGCCGCACAAGCTCGACATCGGCCGTCGACCGGTCGGCGCCGAGCGTGTCGAGCCACGCGTCGACATCGCGCAGGCCGGCGACGTCGGGGGTTGCCGGCGCATGGGTGGTGCTGATCATGGCGACATTATGGAGCCCGCGGCTCGAGGATAAAACACACCGCGCTAAACGGGCGCCGCCACTCCCAGCCGACGACCTGCGCTGGCATCGCTGCCGACGCCGTCTATGCTCCTAACTGCACGGCAACGAATCGCGGCCCTCTTTCCAATGCATTCCCTACTTCGCCTAATCGCTTCGATCGGATTCGTAATCGCGCTCGGCGCCGCCGCTGCCGAACCTCGCGCTCAAGAAACCGACGCGGAATTACGTGAGGTTTTGGTGCGCGCGGTGGCCGATACCGAGTCGTTCCCCGATCGTTTCGACGCCGAGGTGTGGTTGCTGGATATGTCGCGTCGGCTGACCACGAAACTGCCCGACACGCGCTACCGAATCGATCTGCTAAAGCAGGTGCACTACGAAGCCAAACGCGCGGGACTGCAACCGGAACTGGTGCTCGCGCTGATCGAAGTGGAAAGCAATTTCAACCCCTACGCAATATCGAGCGCCGGTGCGCGCGGTTTGATGCAGGTAATGCCGTTTTGGTTGAAGACGATCGGGAAGCCGGACGATAGCCTATTTCGGATTAATACGAACTTGCGCTACGGATGCACCATTCTCAAATTCTATTTGGACAAAGAGAAAGGCAACCTGCACCACGCGCTCGCGCGCTACAACGGCAGTCGTGGACAGCGTTGGTACCCGGCGCGCGTCGATTCGGCCTGGCGCACACGCTGGTATCCGCAATAGCAATACAGTCGCAAGTAGCAAGTGACAAGTAGCAAGCAAGCACTCAAGGGGGATCGGTTTCCTTGCTACTTGCTACTTGCTACTTGCTACTTGCTACTTGCTACTTGCTACTTGCTACTTGCTACTCATGTCAGCGCACCGCGAACTCGTGAAACTCTTGCGGCGCGGCATCCGTCGCCCGTACTGCCGTCACCCGCGCCGCGCGTGGGCCGCGCCACAGCCATTCTTCAAACGCTTGCACCCGATCCGCCGCACCGCAGGCAAGCGCCTCGACGTCCCCGTTCGGGAGATTACGCACCCAACCGGTAACGCCCAGGCGTTGCGCCTCGGCACACGCGGCATAGCGAAAGCCCACACCTTGGACTCGTCCCGATATGCGGAAATGTCGGCTGCGCATCATGGAATTTGGCGGTGGCGAAGGTAGGAAATAGGCGATTTTGGGGGTCATCGTACCCGGGCAAATCTACCCGTGAAATCCAACGGTTGCCGCATTTTCAGCTGCTATATTTCAGGAGTCACGAACTGGTTACAAAAATAGGATGCTCGCAGCACCAGAACTCTCCGTTCCCGGTTGTTCGGACCGATCGCTAGCGGAGGTCGAACTTCACCCCGGCAAAGTTGAACAATGGCTCGCCTCGCTGCCGCTACTGAATCTTGCGCAAGGCGGCCGCCAACTTCACTCGACGCTAACCGCTTACAACCGCATGGAGATCGACCCAGCCGTGCGGCTGCAATTGCTGGAGCTGTATCGCGCGCCGGTGCTCCATGTCGTCAGCGAATTGCAGAAACAATATGTCGGAATGCTGCTACCGCTGCCGGAAAAAAACAAGAAAGCCGCCGAGCAGAATCGCGAATTCCAATTGGAGCTGGCCTACGGCTACAAATACGTCGTACTCGCCCACGCCCGCCAATCGGGCAGTCGCGCGGAAATCGCACTCGCGCTGCAACGCGCGATCCGCCACCTGACTGAAGTGCTGCTAACCTCGTCGCTATCCTATTCACCGCATCCGCAGAATTTGTGGCACGAGATTCACTCGCTATATGCCTACGCCGAGCAACTCGGCGCGATCGATACGACCGTTAACGATCCGCTGAATAGCGCTCATGGCCATAGCACCGTCGCCGACGCCTATAAGCATGCGCTGTTGCTCGACCTGAGCGATCCGTATCATCTGCCCTCGCGCATGATCGTCAAGATCAATCAATATCTGGATTCCTACGCATCGCTCGCAACGCTACATCGCGGGTTCGATCGGGTCGAGCCGAACTGTCATTTTTTGATCGATCTCGAAAGCGATCGCGCCGGTCTGCTCTACAGCGACGACATGGCACCGGATCGCTCCGAGCGCTATTGCTTGCTGAACACGGTGGCACTGGCCCGGTACATCCACACACAGCTCACGTACTTTCGCAATGGCACACCGCCGCCGTGTCAGAATTTGCCGCCGGTATTCTACAAGACCGGCGGTGAGGATATGCTGCTGCGGCTTATTAGCGTCTGGGGACTGAACCCCCGGCGCGTGTTCCGCCGCAACTCCCGGCAAAACGCCGCAGTCGATGTCGCCATCGGCCTCGACGCGACGAACTACTGGATCAATGGCGCGCACCGCTTTGTCGTAAGCGCCGAACTCGTCGGGCCGTTTGTCCAACGAACCAATATCGGCGTATTCGCCAAGACCCATGAAGACGTGAAGCACGCCGTCGATTTCAAGCATGAAGCCTGGGACCTACAAGATGAAAGCGCCGGCGGCATGTCGCTGCGCAAAATCGGATTGGTCCAGCGGCGCGTCAAAGTCGGCGACATCATCGCGATGCGCTTCGAACGCGGCGAGGATTGGACTGTCGCCGTGGTTCGCTGGATCAAGAGCCCGAACTCATCGAACGTCGAAATCGGAACCCAGCGCCTGGCACCCACAGCGATACCCATCGTCAGCAAATTCATCGCCGACGATAACACCGAAAGCGATTTCCTACCGTCACTGCTGCTGCCGCCGGTCGCTGCGCTCAACGAGCCGCAAACGCTTGTTACGCCGAGTAACGTGTTTCGCCCGAATCGCGTGATCTACATGGACGACGGCCAAAAGCTCAGCCGGCTGCGCGCGAAACAACTGATGGAAGTCGCGAGCGGCTTCGAGCGTATAGAGTTTGAGTTCGATTCGCCGTAAGTCTAGTCAGGCGGTTAAAACGACAAGGGCCCCGCGTGGGGGCCCTCGACAACTAAGCGCGCCGGACGATCCGGCAACGATTTAGCTACTTCGAAAGAAACGCGCGATCCGAATCTTCAACCACGCCTAATTTCCAAGCACCGCGCGTGCGCGCATGCTTCACGGCGATATCGATTTCCACCGGTGTGTTACCGCGCGTGATCGTGAGCACCTGGCCCGGAAAGATTAGATCGGCGTCGTTGACCTGTCCCTGGTTGGCCTTGTAAATCAACGGCCACTGGTACGGATCGTTGTAGATCGCCGGCTTCTTGGAAATATTCCAGAGGTTATCGCCCCCAACGACTTGATAGGTATCGTTCGGCGGCGGCGAGAGATCGAGCGGCTCTGCCTTCGACGGTGGCGGCGCGGGCGCGGGCGCCGGTGCTGGTGCCGGTTTGGTCTCCGCCGGTGCGGGCGCGGGCGCCGGCTTTTCCGGTGCGGTCTGCGTGCTGGCACAACCGATCAGCCCGACGGCGGCGATCAGCGGCAGCAACAGAAAAACTGAGCTAGGGAGTTTTTTCATTTTTGCTCCTTGCGGCGAGTTTGGAATTCGGTGAGGACTACTCGAAGCTAGCACCGGCTACATTGGGCTGTCAAGAAAAGTAGGGTTAAAATCAGCCGTCTGAATTCGAAAATTCAACGATATGGCCACTATACCCGACATTCTAGTGCTGTATTACAGCCGCCACGGCGCTACGCGTGAGATGGCGAACCAGCTAGCGCGCGGCATCGAGTCCGCCGGCGCGCAGGCGCGCGTGCGCACAGTGCCCGACGTTTCACCGCTCCCGGAAGCAACGCGCTCCGTCGTTCCGGACGAGGGCGCGCCGTACGCGACGCTAGACGATTTGGCGCAGTGCATTGGGCTCGCGCTCGGGAGTCCGACTCGATTTGGCAACATGGCGGCACCACTCAAATACTTTCTCGATAGTACCAGCCCGCTGTGGTTGTCGGGCGCGCTCGCGGGCAAACCCGCCGCGGTGTTTACCTCGACCGCGAGTTTACACGGCGGACAGGAGTCCACCTTACTGTCGATGATGCTACCGCTGCTGCATCACGGAATGTTGATCGTCGGTCTACCGTATACCGAAGCCGCCTTGATGCGCACCGCCAGCGGCGGAACACCGTACGGCGCGAGCCACCTTGCCGGCGCGCACAGCGATCGGTCGCTTGCGGACGACGAGGCAGAACTCTGTCGCGCGCTCGGCAAACGCTTGGCAAGGGTCGCGCTGGCGTTGCGGATCGCGCGCGCGAGCTAGACCAATGCGCGCGGCGCGCTGGGCGGCACTCATGGCTTACATCGCGTTGACGCTGCTCGTGGTCGCATGGGAAGCGTGGTGGGCGCCGCCGACACCGCTGGCGCGCACGTTCTGGATCGTCGTTAAAATAACTCCGCTGATCGTTCCGCTACCGTGGCTGCTGCGCCGAGTTGCCTACGCGCATGTGCTCGCGTCGTTGTTGCTACTGGTTTACTTCAGCGAAGGCGTTGTCGCCGTTTACAGCGGGATCGCAGCGAAATCTTTCGCCGCCGCGCTATACGGCGCGGCAGAAATCTTGCTCACGGTATTATTCATTGTTGCCGCGTCGATCTTCGTTCGCTTTAGCTTTCGGGCGTCGCCGCCTCGAGTTCGCGCAGGAACGGGATCGTAATGCGGCGTTGCTGTACCAGCGACGCGGCATCGATACGATCGAGCAACGCAAAGAGCGACACCAGATCGCGCGGATAGCGATGCAGTATGTAACGACCGACGTCGGGCGGTAGATCGAACCCGCGATTGCGTGCGCGCAGCTGTATCGCCGCCAGCTTGGCGTCATCGGGCAATCCGCGCAGCTGATAGACCGAACCGCCGGCAAAGCGCGTGGCCAACTCCGGCATCTTAAATCCCGCGTGTATCGGCGCGGCGGCCGCCGCCATCAGCAGGCGCGCGCCGGTTGTGCGCGCCAATTCATAACAGGCAAATATCGCCGACTCCCAATTCCCGTTACCGGCGATGGCATGAACGTCATCCAGGCAAATGAGAAATGCTTGCTCCGCGGCCTCGAGCACGCTCGGCAAAATTCCGGCCGTCGCGAGCGACACGTAGAGCGCCACGCCGCGCTCTGCCTGCACCCGGCGGCAAGCGGCTTCGAGCAGATGGGTTTTGCCGCTGGCGTGCTCGCCCCATAGATATAACGACGCTGGCCCGGAAACGGCGGGCGGGTCGCACAACAAATCTTGTAAGCAGCCGACCGCTTCGCGATTGTCGCCGCTATAGTAATTCTCGAACGACGACCCGTCGCGCAGCCGGAGATTGAGCGCTAGCTGTCGGACCACAACTCACCCGGCAACTGGCAGCGCGAGGTAATGCGAGCGTTTCGCACTAGCGTCTCGTTTCGAATTCGAATCGGCGTAGTGTTGATGCGAATGCCGCAGCCACACCTGCAACACCGCAACCGGCAGCACACCGAGAAACTCAAATAACGCGCCGCCGCCGAGCATTGCGAGCCGGTACAACAGCAGGCCGACGGCGGCCGCGAACGCAGGCGAGGCAATCGCGCGCGCGTTATTCATCGCGTTGCGAGGCGCGCACATGCTCGATGTCCTTCATAATGCCCCAAGTCCAGAGGTAATGCCCCCCGCTTGCGACGGTGGTAACCAGCACGGCATACACCAACGACTCGATGACGTTTGGATACGACATTCCGATCGCCTGTTGCGTTAGCACGATGACGATCATGGCGATTTGCATGAACGTATTCAGTTTGCTAATCCAGCTCGGCCGCATATGCACCGGACCGTACGTAGAGGTGTAGAGAACATAACCACCGACGATCAGTAAGTCGCGAAAAACGACCACAATCACGAGCCACACCGGCACATGGTGGAGCACCGAGAGCATCACAAAAGCGCTCACTAACAAAATCTTATCCGCGACCGGATCGAGAATTGCGCCGAGACGGCTTTGATAGTTAAAGCGCTTGGCAATAAAACCATCGAGACCGTCGGACACACCGGCGATCAAAAAAACCGCTAGCGCCCAGGTGTAATCGCCATCGTTCAGCAACAACACGAACGCCGGTGCCAACGCGAGGCGCACCAGCGTGATCAGGTTGGGCAACTGCGAGACGTTCATCGTCATAG
>Ga0209640_10004185_pt1 | contig 12690 bp, 9 predicted proteins | sample RifCSP10_1_FD_184018 | JGI IMG/M metagenome (GOLD analysis project Ga0209640, IMG submission 184018) | Soil microbial communities from Rifle, Colorado - Rifle CSP2_sed 10_1 (SPAdes) (version 2) | ecosystem: Environmental > Terrestrial > Deep subsurface > Rock core/Sediment | place: Rifle... | reverse complement strand
GGGGGTGGGATCGGGAGACGTTCCTCGACCAGACGTGCGTAAAGGCCGGCCTGCCGCCGTCGGCATGGCGGCAGGGGGCGACGCTTGATGCGTTTACCGCGGAAGTGTTCGGGGAGGACGATAAAAAGGCGGGATGATCAGGGGTGCCGGCGCGCCGCCTCGCGGTCCCGGAGTCTTGCCTTGAGCACTTTCCCCTGGGCGTTCCGTGGAAGGGCCGGTACGAACTCGATATTGCGCGGCACCTTGAAGGGGGCCATGTTCCGCCGGCAGTGGCCCAGGATCTCCTCCGGGTCTTCCTTCGTTCCCTCCCGCAGCACGACCACGGCGACGGGGACTTCCCCCATCGTGTAGTCGGGCCGGGGTACCACGGCGGCCTCCTTCACGGCGGGGTGTTCGCAAAGGATGTTCTCGATCTCCCGCGGGGAGATCGAGATCCCCTCGACCGTCACCGTGTCCCGTTTCCGGTCGACGATGTAGATGTACCCCTCCTCGTCGATGGAGGCCACGTCCCCCGTCCGGAGCCAGCCGTCCCGGAGGACCTTCGCGGTGAGGGCCGGGTCGTTCCGGTACCCCTCGAAAACGTTTGGTCCGCGGGCGACGATCTCGCCCACCTCGTTCGGGACGATCTCCAGGCCGCTCTCGTCGACCACACGGACCTCGACGCCGATCGTCTCTTTTCCGACGGACATGAGCTTCCGCATGTACGGGGTGCTCTCGTCCAGCGAGTGATCCTCCTCATGCAAAACCGTCAGGAAGCCGGCGGACTCCACCTGGCCGTGGGACTGGACGAGGCCGCACCGGAAGAACCGGATGGAGCGCTTGAGCAGGTCCAGCGGGATCACCGCGCCGCCGTACAGTACGGTCCTCAGGGTGGACAGGTTGAACTTCCCCGCGGAGGGGAAGGCGAGGATCTGCGCCATCATCGTCGGGGTGAGGAGCACCCGCGTGACGGACCGGCGTTCGATCGCGCGCAGCGCCTCCTCCGGGTCGAACTCGGGCTGGAGGACGATCGTCGCCCCCACGTAGAGGAATCGCAGGAGCCGCCCCGTCCCGCCGAGGAAGGGGAGGTAGGCGCACGAAAGAAAGACGTCGTTCCGCGACAGGGAAAGCTCGAGCGCCGAAGAGGCGGAGGCGGCCAGGAGGTTCCGGTGGGAGAGCATCGCCCCCCGCGGACGGCTCGATATCCCTCCGTCGTAGATCACCAGCGCGATGTCCGTCTCGAGGACGGGTGGAGACGGGTCCGGTTGGTCGTCCGCCCCCCGCCTCGGCAGGTCCGGATCGTCGATGCGCACGAAGCAGCCGATCCCGGGCAGGGAAGGGCGGATCTCCCCGACCCGGTCGCGGAACTCCTCCGTGAACAGGAGCGCCTTCACATCCGCGTCCTTGAGGATGGCGACCAGTTCCCGTCCGATCAGCAGATGGTTCAGCGGAACGAGGGCGGCGCCCGCCCGGGTCACCGCGAAAAGGGCCTCCAGGTAGAGGACGGAGTTCTGCGCGAGGATCGCGACCCGGTCCCCCTTGCCGATACCCCCCGATCGGAGAACGGCGGCGTAGCCTCCGACACGATCGCGCAGTTCCCGGTAGGTAACTTCCTCCTTCGCCGCGATGAGGGCGACCCGGGAAGGATGGATGCGGGCGTTGTGCTCGAGGACGTCCTGGATGAGCAAGGGATTCCTCCGGTTTCCGCAGGAAGCGGATGGGTTGAAGGTAGCAGACGGGAAAGGTTCTTTCAATCCCGCGTGGTAGACTGGGACGAATAGTGAACGGCGGGAAGAGGCTTGGGATGGACATGGGCGATTTCGACGTGTACCCGATCTCCCACAACGGGCGCGTCTACAACATCATCACCGCGATGGACCTGACGTTCCGCGAGGTGCGGGGATTGGTCGACGCGCTCTTCGCCCTGGGGGCGTTCGCCGCCGGGGTCGATGCGGACGAACCCGGGGACCTCATTACCTGCGCCGTCGAGGGATTCGTCTTCGAGGTCGACGTCCAGGGGTTCGATGTGGTGGTCTATCGCCGCGGGCCGGCGAAGTAACACCGAGGGGCGGGTTCCGACGGGGCTAATTTCCTTGAATTGCGGGGGCCGGCCCGCCTAAAATGCTCGTTTGTATCCCCACCACCAACCTGCCGAGGGAGGAACCATGGCAACGACGTTTGCCCCAAGCGAAAGTTACAGCATCACGATGCGGTTGGAGATCCAGAACAAGGTCGGCATGCTCGGCAAGGTGACCACCGCGATCGGTGAAGCGGGCGGCGACATCGGGGCGGTCGACCTGTCGGGTCACGGGAAGGGTACGGTCATCCGGGACGTCACCGCGCGGGCCCGCGGGATCGACCACGCGCAGGAGATCATCAATACCGTGAAGACGATCCCCGGGGTCAAGGTCGTGAACGTCTCCGACCGGACCTTCCTGATGCACCTGGGGGGAAAGATCGAGGTCCACAACAAGATCCCGGTGAAGACCCGGAACGACCTCTCCATGGCGTACACCCCGGGCGTCGCGCGCGTGTGCATGGCGATCTCGAAGGACGTGAAGAAGTCGTTCTCCCTGACGATCCGCCGCAACGCCGTCGCCGTCGTCTCCGACGGCACGGCGGTTCTGGGGCTCGGCGACATCGGCCCCGAGGCGGCGATGCCGGTCATGGAAGGGAAGGCGATGCTGTTCAAGGAGTTCGCCGGGATCGACGCCTGGCCGATCTGCCTCAACACGAAGGATCCCGAGGAGATCATCCGGGTCGTCAAGGCGCTCGAGCGCACCTTCGGGGGGATCAACCTCGAGGATATCTCCGCGCCGCGCTGCTTCGAGATCGAGGAGCGCCTGAAGGCCGAGATGGGGATCCCGGTCTTCCACGACGACCAGCACGGGACGGCGGTGGTCGTTCTGGCCTCGCTGCTGAACGCGCTGAAGATCGTCAAGAAGCGGATCGAGGACATGAAGATCGTGTTCGCGGGCGTGGGCGCCTCCGGCGTGGCGTGCAGCAAGATCATCATGAACGCCGGGGCGCGCAACATCATCGGCGTGGACCGGATCGGGGCGATCTACAACGGGCGCAAGCAGGGCATGAACTTCATGAAGGACTGGTACGCCGAACACACGAACCCGTTCAACGAGCGGGGGAAGCTCTCCGACGTCATCTCCGGCGCGGACCTGTTCATCGGCCTGGCGGGCCCGGGGCTGATCACGGTGGACGACCTGAAAAAGATGGCGAAGGACCCGATCGTCTTCGCGATGGCGAACCCCGATCCGGAGATCATGCCCGAGGAGGCGGCGCCCTACGTGCGGATCATGGCGACGGGGCGCTCCGACTACCCGAACCAGATCAACAACGTCCTCTGCTTCCCCGGGATCTTCCGCGGAGCGCTGGACTCCCGGGCCACGTGCATCAACGAGGAGATGAAGCTCGCCGCGGCGTACGCGATCGCCTCGTGCGTCGGCAAGGAGGAGCTTTCCGAGGATTACATCATCCCGTCGGTCTTCAACCGGAAGGTCTCCCCGATCGTCGCCAAGGAGGTCTCCCGCGCCGCGCACCGGACCAAGGTCGCCCGCCGCACCTCGAAGACCTACATGGAAATCCACCTCGATTAAGTGGCCCATTTCACAAATACGGCCGGATTCGTGTAACCGATGGCGCCGGTCAATCCGCTGATCTTCCGCGAGTACGACGTCCGCGGCCTGGTGGGGAGGGATCTTCACCGGGACGCGGTCGTCCTGCTCGGGAAGGGGTACGGGACGCTCGCGGCGGCGGACGGCGTCCGGACGGTGGCGCTCGGGCGCGACTGCCGCCTTTCCTCGCCCGGGTTCCGGGACGCGATCGCGGAGGGGCTCCTCTCCACCGGGCTGAAGGTGATCGACGTGGGCGTCTGCCCGACCCCCCTCCTGTATTTCGCCATCCACCATTTCGGCGCCGACGGCGGCGTCATGATCACGGGGAGCCACAACCCCCCGGAGTTCAACGGCTTCAAGCTGTGCGTCGGGACCGGCACGCTTTACGGGGAACGGATCCAGGAGATCCGGCGCGTCATCGAGCGGGGGGTGTTTCGGGAGGGGAAGGGGGAAATCGTCTCCCGGGAGATCATTTCCGAGTACGGGAAGTTCGTCGCGGGAAGCCTTTCGATCCCGCGGAGACTCAAGGTGGTCGTCGACGCGGGAAACGGGACGGGCGGGGCGGTCGCCCCCGCCTTGTTCCGGGAGATGGGGATGGAGGTCACCGAGCTGTTTTGCGATCCGGACGGCCGGTTCCCCAACCATTTTCCGGACCCCACGGTCCCGGAGAACCTCCGGTTCCTCGTGGAAAAAGTGAGGGCGATCGGAGCGGACGTCGGGGTCGGGTACGACGGCGACGCCGACCGGATCGGCGCGGTCGATGAAAAGGGGAACGTGATCTACGGAGATTACCTGCTGGTCCTGTTCGCACGGGAGATCCTGTCGCGCAAGCCGGGGGCGGCGATCATCTCCGAGGTGAAGTCGTCGCAGAACCTCTACGACGACATCGCGCGGCACGGCGGGCGCCCGGTGATGTGGAAGGCGGGGCACTCCCTGATCAAGGCGAAGATGAAGGAGGAAAACGCCGAACTGGCGGGGGAGATGAGCGGGCACGTCTTCTTCCGGGACCGCTACCTTGGGTTCGACGACGCCATCTACGCATCGGCGCGGCTGTTCGAGATCCTCGCGAAGGAGGGGCGGCCGTTGAGCGCGCTGCTGTCGGACCTGCCCCCCGTGGTGTCCACGCCCGAGATCCGCGTCGATTGCCCGGACGAGATCAAGTTCCGGGTGGTGGAAGAGGTGGCGCGGATCGTGGCGCCGCAGGCGCGGGAGGTGATCGACGTCGACGGGATCCGGGCCCTCTTCGACGGCGGGTGGGGGCTGGTCCGGGCCTCCAATACCCAGCCGGTGCTCGTGCTGCGGTTCGAAGGACGGGACGAGGCGGCCGTGCGCCGTATCCGCGGCGTGATGGAGAAAGCCGTGGAGCGCGCCCGCGTGGCGGCCCGCGCGTGACGGCCTCCCCGTGACCTTCCTCCAATCGATCTTTCTCGGGCTGATCCAGGGGGCGACCGAGTTCCTCCCGGTGAGCAGCTCGGGGCACCTGCTCCTCGCCCAGCGCCTCTTCGGGATCCGCGAGCCCGAACTGGCGTTCGACCTGCTGCTCCACCTCGGGACGCTGGCCGCCGTTCTCTTCTTCCTCCGCGCCGAGATCGGATCGATGGTGTCCTCCCTGGTTCGCCGGAATTCATGGGCGGCGCCGTCGGAGTGGGGCCGGCGCGATATCTGGCTGGCCATCGTCGCCTCGATCCCCACCGGCATCATCGGGGTCGCCTTCCACAAGACCGTCGAGACGGATCTCACGTTCGGGGGTGTCGGGGCGCGCTACCTCGTTCTGACCACGATGCTCCTCCTGACGAACCTGCGGTTCCGGCACAAGGCGGACCCCGAACAGATCGAATGGTGGGAAGCGGCCGCGATCGGCGTCATCCAGGGACTGGCGGTCTTCCCGGGGCTGTCCCGTTCCGGCTCCACGATCATCCTGGCCCTCCTGCTGGGGATCGCCCCGCGCCGCGCCGCGAAATTCTCCTTCCTCATCTCCGTTCCCGCCATCCTCGGGGGTGCGGTATTCACCCTGATGAAGGGGGCCTCTCACCTGCCGGGCGTCGGCACTTCCGTCGCGGGGTTTCTCGTCGCCCTCGTCGTCGGGTACGTCGCTCTCCTGGTCGTCGAGCGCCTCGTCGTGAAGGGGCGCTTCCAGCGCTTCGCCCCGTACACCGCCTGCCTGGCGGTCCTCAGCTTCTACCTCCATTACCACGGCTGAGCCCGCCTGGAACCGGAGGTCGCCGCCGCTCATCGTACTAGTCGGCGGGAAAGGAGGGCGACATGGCGGAAGCGGCAGACATCCGTTGGAACGAGTGGGAGCCGGGGACGCTGGCGCGGGCGGGGACCGAAGGAAAGCTGATCTTCCTCGACATCGGCGCCACGTGGTGCCACTGGTGCCACGTGCTGGACCGGACCTCCCTCGCCGACCCGCGGGTGGTGAAGATGCTGAACGAGGATTTCGTTTCCATCCGCGTGGATACGGACAGGCGACCGGACATCAACGACCGGTACAACCAGGGGGGGTGGCCCACCACCGCGGTTCTCCTTCCGGATGGCCGGCTCCTGACGGGCGCGACGTACCTTCCCCCCGATGCGCTGGCCGGCCTGCTCGAGAAGTGCCGGGATTTCTACCTGCGCGACCGGGAGCGGGTCGACGCCTATCTCCAAAACGCGGGGGATCCCGCGACCGGCGAAGCGGCGGAGCGGGACGAGGCTCCGGCAGCGCCGCGGCCGGAAGACCTCCCGCTCGTCAAGCACGCCGTTCTCGCGCAGTACGATCCGGCGCACCCGGGGTTCTTCCGGGAGCCGAAGTTCCCCGTCACGGAGATCCTCGCGTTCCTCAGGGACGCGTGGATTGCCGAGGGAAACCACGAGGCGGGGGATACGTTGCTGGCGGTACTGCGGAGGATGGCGGGATCCGGATTGCTCGACCGGGTGGAAGGGGGATTTTTCCGGTACGCGACCCGCAGGGACTGGACCGTCCCCCACTACGAGAAGATGCTGGCCGACAACGCGGAACTGCTTTCCCTGTATGCCTCCGCGTACGAACTGACCGCGGAGGAGTCGTTCGCCTCCTCCGTCCGCGACATCCTCCGGTTCCTTCTCACGAAGCTGTATGATCCCGCCACCGGCGCCTTTTTCGGGAGCCAGGATGCGGACGAGGAGTATTACCCCCTGCCGGAGGAGGAGCGGGCGCTCCGGGTGGCGCCGTCGGTCGACCGGACGATCTTCTCCGAGTACAACGCGAAGGCGGTCTCCGGCCTCGTGGCCGCGCACCGGGCGTTCGGCGCCCCGGCCGCCGGAGGGGGGGACTCCCTGCTGGCCAGGGCGGAACGGCTCGGCCGCTTTCTCCGGGAGCGGATGACCTCCCTGGACGCGGGAGTGGCGCGATACCTCGCGCCTCCCGGAGAAGAGGAGAAGGTTCCCCATCGATGGCTCGCCGACCACGCGGCCGTGGCCACCGCGTATCTCGACCTGCACGACGCGACCGGAACGGGAGAATACCTTCGGTGGGCGGAGGAGGCCCTCTCCGATGCCATCGCATTCCTTTACCGGCCGGAAGCGGCCGGATTCATCGACCGCCTCCCCGCCGCGGAGGATTTCGGAGACCTGTCGCAGCCGCTGTACCCGTTCGCCCCCAACGCCCACACCGCGTCCGCCCTGCTGCGCTGCGCGCGGGCGAAGGGGAGGGAGGAACTGTTCGCGATCGGCGTGAGGACGCTGTGCGGCTTGTCGGCGGAGTTCGACCGGCGCGGCGCCTTCGCCGCACCGTACGGCAGCGCCTTCCTCCTCTACACGAAAGGGAACCCGGGGAAAGCGTGCCTCCCCGGCGACCCGGCCTGCGGATAGTGGGCAGGGGACACACCTTCACGGAGTTGGGTTTACACCAGGTATGTCCCCTGAAAGCGCCTGCACCTTCCAGTGACTTTTTCCTGCCGTACACTCCGCTGCGAAGATCCCTCTGTGGCTGGTGACGCGGGCGGTTCACACCACGCCCACAAATCCCCGCGGCGTGAGGATCCCGTTCTCGACGAGCGCTCCAGAAGGCACGACGGCGCCCGGCCAGAGGATCGCGCGTCGCACGGTGGCGCCGGCCCCCACGGAGGCGCCCTCCTCGACGACCGCGTCGGGTCCGACGGTCGCGCCTTTTCCGATCGATGCCCGCGGGTGCGCGAAGGAGCGCGGCCCCTTGCCGCCTTCGCGCTCCGCGAGGAGGGCGAGGGTTCCGCGCAGGTAATCTTCCGGCGTCCCGAAGTCCAGGAAAACTCCCTCCGTCATGAAGGCGCAGATCGGCGCCCCCGCCGCGATCAGCGGGGCCAGGGTGTCCCGGACGATGCAGGACGGCCGGCCGCGCGGGATCCGGTCGAGCAGCTCCGGCTCCGCGATCAGGTACCCGGTGTAGAACCCCTCGAACGCTCCGGCGGGGACGGCGTTCCCGAACCCCGCGATCCGCCCGTCATCCCGGACGCGGACGGGGGTGTACCGCTCCCATCGGTCCGGAAAGAGGACGAGGGTGGCCAGCGCCCCGTTCGCCCGATGGCGCGCGAGGGCATCCCCGAGCGGGAACCGCGCGACCGCGTCGGAATTGGCGGTCACGAACGTCCCGCCGCGCAAGTGCTCCCTCGCGTTTCCGATCCCGCCGCCGGTCCCGAGGATCTCCGGCTCGCGCGTGAACTCCACCGGGAACCGGCCTGCCGCCCAGGCGGTCACCTTCCCGCGGACCGTTTCCGGATCGTGGTGGAGGTTGAGGAGGAACGACTCCGCGCCGTGGTCGCCGAGGAACGCCATCGCGTGGCCGCACAGCGGTTCCCCCAGCACGGGGATGACCGGTTTCGGGATCTCGAGGGAAAGGGGGCGCAAGCGCGTCCCAAGCCCCGCGGCGAGGATCATCGCCTTCATGGCGGGCCCTCCGCGGACGCTTTTTCCGCCAGCGCCGACAGGATCGGGAGGAGCTTTCCCGCGAGGGCGCGCATCGGCGGGTTCCGTTCGAAGTTCCCCCGCAGGTGGGCGACCGTGGGGGGGATGAAGCGAAGGTAGATCCGCTTCCCGCGGTTGTGCGCCTGGTTGCCGAAGGTCCCGATCGCCTTCACGTTGCGCTGAAGCGCGGCCAGGTCGAACCGCCAGGCGAAGGCGCCGGGGTCCCCCGCTGCGCTTCGCAACCCCGCCGTGGCGGCGTTCCGCCACGCGTACCGAAGATCCTCGACCGCGTTCTCGGGCAAGGTGACGTAGGAGTCGCGCAGCAGCGAAGCCAGGTCGTAGAAGACGTTTCCCATCCGGGCATCCTGGAAGTCGAGGACTCGCAGGTTCCGGTGTCCGGGTGTCTTCGCGGATCCGACAACCATCACGTTGCGGCTGTGGTAATCCCGGTGAGCGAGCACGCGGGGGAAAGCGGACATCTGTTCGAGGAACGGAAGGAAGAGATCCCCGATCGCCCGTTCTTCCCGGTCGGACAACGGGATCCCGCCGAATTCCCGCACGGCGTGGAGCAGGAAGAAGTCGATCTCCCCGGTGAATTTCGCGACGTCGAAGGAAAGGCGCGACGGGATCGCGCTGTCGTCGAGCGCGCGGGTGCCCTCGGATTGGATCCGGACCAGGATCTCGACGCACTGCTCGTAGAGCGCCAGGCACCCGCGCGCCCCGTGGTCGCGGACCGCGTCCTCCAGCATCGTGTCCCCCGCGTCTTCGAGGAAGAGGAGGTTCGCTTTCGGATCGAACCGGTACACGGCAGGGACGGGGACGCCGGCGGCCGTCAGGTACCGGTGGACGTTCAGGAAGGGAAGCTCCGCTTCCGGCGACAACCCGTTCGGATAGCGCATCACGACGACGGAGGGAAGCGGCGCGCCGGGGGCGTTCCGGACGCGGTAGTAACGCCGGGTGGAGGCGTCGCCCGCGAGTTCGGACACATCGGCCGACATCGGGTCCGCGGCGGGGAACAGGGCGGCGAGCCCGGCGCGCAGCGCCGCGAGGTCGATCCCTTCGTTCAAGGGGTTCCCCGGAAGATCCGGTCGAGGGAGGCGCGGCACTCGGAGAGGATCTGGTCGAAGTCCCTGTACGCCGGGCTCTCCCCGCGGGTGTAATCACGAAGTTCCACGGTGAAGGGGCCGTCGAAGCCGGTTTCCCGCAACGCCTTCGTCACGCCGTCCCAGGGGATCGCTCCCTTTCCCGGGACGAGGTGTTCGTCCTTTTCCCCGCGGTTGTCCGAGGCGTGAACGTGGATCAGGCGGGGGGCCGCCGCACGCACGGCGGAGAGCGCGTTCTCCTCGATGTGGGCATGTCCGAGGTCGAGGCAGACGCCCACCCTGTCCGCCGGGTACCGGTCCACGATGTCGAGGATGACGCTCACCTGGCCCGAGTCGACGGGAGTGTTCTCGACGGCGAACCGGACGTCGGCGGGGACCGCGTCCAGGAGTTCGTTCATCGAGGAGAGAAAGGCCCCCCAGCGGTGCGGGTACCATTGCCCGGCCGGGAACGACGTGTGAAGGACCACGGTTCCCCCGCCGTTGCGCGCGAGCCAGTCCGCGGCCCTCGCGGTCGCCTCCACGGACACGAGCCGGTGCGCCTCGTCCACGGAGGAGAGGGAGTACCACCGGTCCTTCCTGTACGTCCGGACGTCCGGGTACAGGGGAGCGTGAACGCTCGCGACCCGGATACCGTGCTCCCCCATCCGTCGCGCGACCGCGTCCGCGGCCGGGAAGTCGCCGGACGGGAAGTGGGGAGGCATCGCCCAGATCTCCGCGAGGGAGAAGCCGTACCGGGGGAAGAGCGGGAAAATCGCCTCGTCCAGGCCGTGGAAGGCGAACAGGTGCGTCGACAGCGATACGTTCAAGGAGTCCTTCCGTGCCTTGTGTTCATGCGCGCCACCACGCGATAATATCATGACGGTCTGCCTCCGGGCATTGGCCGCCTGGAGATGACATTGCCGAACCGACATCGCTTCCTCCGGATTCTCGTCCTCCTCGCCCTGTGCCCGAATATCGCGATCGCGTCGGCGTCCGCTTCGGGGCACGACGACGCGTTCCGGGAGGGATGGTCCCTCCTCCAGAGGGAGCGGTACGCGGAGGCCCGCGCGGTCTTCGCGAAGATTCCCCCCCTCGAGTACGACCTCGGGGATTACGCGGTGTACTTCGGCGGCGAAGCCGCCGCCCGCGAGGGGAAGCGGGCCGAGGCTGGAGAGTCGTTGCGCCTGCTTGAGGAGAAGTTCCCCGGGTCCCCCCTCCTCCCGTATCTCCGACACGACCTCGCCTGGGCGGCCGCCCTCGACAACGACGTCGCCGCGGCGCGCGAAGCGTTCGGCTTCTCCCGCGGGAAGGTGAGCGGGAGCCGGCGAAAGGCGGAGGAAGGGTATCTCGCCGCGTTCCTCGCCGGGGAGGGGGCCCCCACGGCGGAAGCGGCGACGCTGCACCTGGAGAATTTTTCGGCCTACTCGGCGCGGGAGGCCGGGATCCTCTCCTCCGAGCGCCTTTGGACGTGGCGCGCCGACGGCCTCCTCGCGGGATGGAACCTCTCGCCCGGGTTCTACACGAAGTTCGCCAAGGCGGCCGCGCAGGCCGGGGAAGTCGAACGGGCGAAGGCGCTCTTCGAAGAGGCGACCCGCCGTTTCCCCCCCTCCGGGGAATATTTCGGGCTGATCCTCGATTACGCCGAATTCCTCCGGAAGCAGGGGGAGACCTCGGCCGCCGCCGCGATTCTGGAGCAACTGGCGGACGCCCCGCCGGCGTTCCGGTCGGAGGCCCGCTTTCTGCGCGCCAGGGTCGAGTGGAAGGCCGGGCGCCTCGACGAGGCGCGCAGGGAGTTTCTCGAAATCGCCGAGGGGGATGCCCTTCCGGGGACGGCGGACCGGGCGCGGTACTTCGCGGCGTGGATCGCCGAGGACGAGGAGGATCTCGTCGGGGCGACCGAATCGTTCGGACGTCTACGGGGAGCCGGTGACGATTCGATCCGGCAGGAGGCGCTCTTCCGATATGCGTACGGCCTGTACCGGGAGGGACGTCACGACGAGGCGATCCCGGCGTTCGAAGCCGGGGAGACGGGGGCGGACGGGACGGTGGAGCGTGCCCGGCATCGGTACTGGAGGGCGCGGGCGCTCCGGGACGCCGGCAGGGGGGCGGAGGCGGGGCCGATCTTCGCGGATCTCGCCGGAGATGCGTTCGCCGGAATCTACGGGCTCTTCGCGGTGACGGAGCGGGGAGCGGAAATGTTCCGGTTCCTCGCCGCCCCCTCCGGCGGCGAGACGAAGGCGTGCGGCGAGGATCGCGTCCGGCTCTGGGATCGGATCCGGAAGGCCGATTGGGCGCCGGCCGACGCTTCGATCGTCCGGCGGGCGGAACGGCTGACCCTCCTCGGGGTGACCGACTACGCCGTCCTCGAGGCGGAGCGTGTCGACCGCGCGGCGGCGCGGAAGGCGACGGGAATGGGAGACGGCGGGGTGCCCGGCCTCTTCCGGTATCTCGCCGGCGACCTGAAGGGGGGAATCCGTGAGACGTCGTACGTCCCCCTGGACCCGATGCATCCCGGGCTGGTGGACAGGATCCAGTACCCGATCGCCCCCGAGTTCCTCGACGATTGCGATCAACGGCGCTCCGGGATCGACCCGCTCGTCCTCCACGCGGTCATCCGGCAGGAGTCGCGTTTCCAGTCGGACATCCTCTCCTCCGCGGGCGCCGTGGGCCTGATGCAGCTGATGCCCCGAACCGCGGCGGAGGTGGCGCGGAGGGAGAAGTTACCGAAGCCGCACAGGCGGGATCTGCTGCGTCCGGTCCTGAACGTTCGTCTCGGCGCGGCGTACCTGTCACGCCTGGTGAAGGGGTACGGGGGAGACTACTTCCGGGCGGTGGCGGCGTACAACGCGGGAGAGGCGGCGGTGGAACGCTGGTGGAAAAGGTCGAACGGCGACCCGGCGGCGTTTCTCGAACGGATCTCCTACAAGGAGACACGCTCCTACATGCGCCACGTCTTTTTCAACCTTCTCCAATATTACCGGATTTACCGTCCGGAGATGTTCGCCCTGTACTTTCCCAAGCCTCCCGCAACAGGGAAGCCAGCAGGCGATGCCGCGCCGCCCCCACCGCCCGCGGCGCCCGCCGACAACGTTCTTTCGACG
>Ga0209640_10004184_pt1 | contig 12690 bp, 11 predicted proteins | sample RifCSP10_1_FD_184018 | JGI IMG/M metagenome (GOLD analysis project Ga0209640, IMG submission 184018) | Soil microbial communities from Rifle, Colorado - Rifle CSP2_sed 10_1 (SPAdes) (version 2) | ecosystem: Environmental > Terrestrial > Deep subsurface > Rock core/Sediment | place: Rifle... | reverse complement strand
TCCGCCGTGGGTCACGAGGACGGCCGCCAGGGCGGCGCGGACAAAGGGAGCGAGACGCAAGCGGCACTCCGGCGCTGGTCAGACAAGTCAGGGCTGAGGACGTCCCGACGCGTCCACGGGCGCTATCGGCCGGCGCGGCCTCGCCTTGAGGTTCCGTCACCCGGCTCCGCATCAGGTTCGTCCCGAGCCTCCCAGGCCGCGGCCATCGCCATGCGCTCCGGCACCGGTGGGTGGCCGTGACGGATCCGCTGCCACCACGGCGGATCGACGTCGACCACGTTGTCGGCCGCCAAACGGCGGAACGCCGCCTGAAACGCCGCCGGGTCGTCCAGCACCGACAGAGCGTGCAGATCGGCCTGGCGTTCGTACGCGCGGCTCAACCAGGCCAGGACGAGCGTCGCTCCGCCGAGGATGGCCGGATACACGAGCAGGAAGAACGGGAGTGTGCGTGGATCGCCCGGCCCCGCGACGCCGATCCAGTCGAGAACCGCGCTCGCCGAGAACACCCACGCCATGGCGCCGAACGCGGCGAACTGCACGACGGCGAGGAGCGGCAGTTGGCGGGCGAGGTGGCCGTGACGCCAATGGCCGAGTTCGTGCGCGACCACCTGCTCGAGCAACGCAGGGGGCCACGCCAGGATCGTGTCGAACAGCACGACGCGACGGGTGCTGCCGAGGCCCGCCACATAGGCGTTCGTGGCACGGGAACGCACGCTCGCGTTGGCGACGTAGACGCCCTCGATCTTGAGTCCCGCCCGGTCGGCCACCCGGGTGATGCGCGCCTCGAGATCGGGGTCGGCGAGCCGCTCGAATTTGTTGAAGATCGGGGCGAACACCACTGGGAACAGGAAGCCGAAGAGGACGGCGAAGGCGGTGAAGACGAGCCACCCCCACACCCACCACCGGTCGGTCGTCCGCATGAGCGCGTAGAGCGGGATCATGAGCGCCGACGTCAACGCCAGATCGAGGAGCACACCCTTCACCTGATCGGCCGCCCATCCCTGCGCACCCTGGGTCGAGAGGTCCCACCGCCGGTCGTGGACGAACACCCTCCACGCCGAGAACCACGGGCGAAACACCAACCCGGTGAGCTCGATCGCGGCAACCACGACGACGAGTTGCACGATCCACCCGCGTGCGCCGAGCCCGTCGATGACGTCCTCGGCCCGCCGTCCCTCCACGAAGGCCAGCGCGACGCTTGCGCCGATCGCCCACTGCGCGGCCCTCATGAACCCGAGGGGTCGCACGTACTCGCGGCCCCGCCGGATCTCGTCGGCGTCGAACCACTCGCCGGCGTCGGTCCGGAATCGGACCCAGGGTGACAACCTGCCTTGGGTCACTCGTGCTCCCCGGCGAGGCCGTCGACCGAGGCCTCGCGACCGCTCGCCCACGACGCGTAGAGCGCTGCGTAGTGGTCGCCCTTCGCCAACAACTCGGCGTGCGTGCCCTCCTCGACGACGCGCCCGTCGTCCACCACAACCACACGATCGGCGCGCGCCGCCGTGGAGAGGCGGTGTGCGATCACGACCACGGTCCGACCGCGCATCAGCTCGATCAGCGCGCGCTCCACCGCGAGTTCGGTCCCGGGATCGAGATTCGACGTGGCCTCGTCGAGTACGAGGACGGCCGGGTCGGCGAGCGCGGCTCGCGCCAGCGACACCAGTTGGCGTTCGCCGGCGGACAAGCGGGATCCGCGTTCGCGAACCTCGGTGTCCAACCCGTCCGGAAACGCGGCGAACCGATCGGTCAGCCCGAGACGATCCAGCGCCTCGGCAATGTCGTCGGACGTCGCGTCGGGTCTCCCCACGAGCAGGTTGTCCCTGACCGTCCCGTTGAAAAGGAACCCCTCCTGCGGGACGACGACGATCCTCTCGCGCAAGGAGCCGAGCGTCGCATCCCTGAGGTCGGTGTCGCCGAAGCACACGGCACCCTCATCGGGGTCGTAGAAGCGCGCCATCAGCTTGGCCAGCGTGGACTTCCCCGCGCCCGTCGGGCCCACGAGCGCCACCCGCTCCCCGTGGGCAACGGCCACCGAGACGTTGGACAAAACCGGCTCCGAACGCGCGGTCGCATCCCCGTTGCCCGACGCGTCTCCGGGTGCAGCCTCCTCCGATCGGTACGCGAACGTGACGGAATCGACACCGAGACCACCGGTGGCAGGTAGGTCGTACGCACCAGGGCGCTCCCCCACCGTGGGGCGCTCGTCGACGAGCGCGTAGAGCTTGTGCAGCGCCGCACCGGCCGACTGAATCGTGCTGAAGAGTTGGCTGAGCTGGTTGATCGGTTCGAAGAGATTGTTGAGGTACAACACGAAGGCGGCAACCGTGCCGACCGTCACCGCGTCCGACTTCACCATGTAGCCACCCGCCACGAGCACGATGACGCTCGCCGCTACGCCCGCGAACTCGATGGCGGGGAAGAACCGCGACTGCAGACTGATGGTACGGAGGTGGGCCTCGAACTGCTCGCGGTTGGCCGAGCGGAACTGCTCCTCCTGGGCGTCCTCCTGAGCAAACGCCTGCACAACGCGGACCCCCGAGAGTCCCTCCTGCAATGAACTGAGGGTCGCTCCGATCCGATCACGCAGCGTCAGATACGCGCTGTTGGACTCCCGTCGGAACCATCGGCTCACCAGCACGACGGGTGGCACAGCCGCGAAGGTGACGAGCGCCAGCAGCGGGCTCATCGCCATCAACACGACGATCGCTCCGACGAACAACAGTGCGTTGACGACGAACATCACGAGGCCTTGTTGCACCAGCTCCTGGAGGGCGTCGATGTCGGAGGTCATTCGCGACACGATCACCCCGGCCTTCTCGCGATCGAAGAAATCGAGGGAAAGCCCGGTCAAGTGCCGAAACACGCGCTCGCGAAGGTCGCGAAGGAACGACTCGCCGATCCGAGCCACGGTGCGGATCACCGCGCGACTCGTCGCGAAGCCGACGACCACGACGACGAGAAATGCGAGACCGGCGCGATCGATCGCACCGACGTCGTCGCGTCGGATGCCGCTGTCGATCGCGTAGCGGAGGAGCGCCGGACCGGCGAGCAACGTGGCGGTTTGGACGACCAAGAGGACGACCGCGGTGATCACCATGATCCGGTACGGAGCAAGGAGGCGGACGGTCCTCCTGATCACGCGGCGCGCCTCCTCGGGCGACAGCGGCTCTTCGATCCCGTCGACCACCTGCCCGGTCCCCCGGGCCGGACCCCTCACGAGGGCACCTCGGCCTCGGGCGCCCTCGCCTGGTCGGCGGCGAGGGCCTGGGCGAGCACCGCCCGATACCGCTCCGAGGTCGCCAACAACTCGTCGTGGGTTCCCTCGGCGATGATCCGGCCCCCATCGAGCAGCACCACGCGGTCGGCGAGCGCGATCGTCGCCGGGCGATGGGCGATCACGATGGTCGTCCGCCCCGCCATCACCTCGGCCATCGCGTCGCGAATCTCGTGCTCCTTGGTTGGGTCGACCGAAGACGTGGCGTCGTCGAGGATCAGCACCCGCGGATCGGCGAGGATGGCGCGCGCGATCGCAAGGCGCTGGCGCTGTCCGCCCGAGAGCGAGAACCCGCGTTCGCCGAGGACGGTGTCGTACCCACGGGGAAGGGCGCGGATGAACTCGTCCGCGCCGGCGAGCGTGGCCGCGCGACGGATGGATTCCATCGGCGCGTCGGGGTCGGCGAAGGCGATGTTGGCGGCGACGCTGGATGAGAACAGAAACGTCTCCTCGAACACGAGACCAACGTTTCGTCGGAGATCGCCGAGCCGCACGTCGCGAACGTCGACGCCGTCGAGCAGCACCCGCCCCTGCGTCACGTCGTAGAACCGTGGGATCAGTCGAGCGACGGTCGTCTTGCCACAGCCCGTCGGCCCGACCAGCGCCACCGCCTCCCCTGGCCGGATCGCCAGGTCGAAACCGCGAAGCACCGGCCGGCCGGGGCCGTAGTGGAACTCGACGCCCTCAAAAGCCAACGCTCCTGCGCCCACGGCGGGGTGAGCATCATCGGCGTCGTGCTTCGGCAGGGCGACCGGACGGGTGGGGTCCGCGATGGCCGGCTCGGTGTCGAGCACCTCGGCCACCCGCGCGGCCGAGGCCGCCGACCGGGCCGTCTGGGCGACGAGCATTCCCACCATGCGCAGCGGCCAAATGAGGAGCAGCACGTACGCGTTGAACTGCACCAACTCCCCCACCGTGAGGTGGCCGGCCACCACTTCGCGACTGCCATACCAGAGGATGGCGACGAGCCCGAGCATCGGCAGGAGGTCGAGGAAGGGCAGGAACGCCCCGCGCAGGCGAGCCGCCGCCATCGATTCGGTGTACACGCGGCCGGCCGCCTCCTCCAGGCGCCGCTGCTGCAATCCCTCGGAACCGAACCCCTTCACGACCCGGATGCCGGCGACGCTCTCCTCGACCACGCTGGCGACGCCGGCGAGCCGCTCCTGAAGCGCCATCACGACCGGGTGGAGGCGCCGCGAGAACCAGGTGGCGGCGATGTTGAGGAACGGGAGGGCCGCGAGGGCGAGCAGAGCGAGCCGTACGTCGGTCAGAAGTAACACGACGGCGACCGACACGACCGTCAACAGGTTGGCCAGCGTGATCGGAATGAACACGAGAAAGAACTGGATCTGCTGGAGGTCGGTGTTGGCGCGGCTCATGAGCTCGCCGGTCTGCGTCCGATCATGGAACGCGAAGTGCAAACGCTGGAGGTGCGCGAACAGGCGGCCGCGGAGATCGGCCTCGATCTGGAGCGACACTTTGAACGCGAGGTACCGGCGGAGCCCCGTACTCACCGCCTGGGAGAGCCCGACCACCACGAGGATCGCCGACCAACGCACCAGCGCGTCGGTGTCGCCGGGTACGACCCCACGGTCGACGACGACGCGGATCAGCGATGGAACGGCCACCTTCGCCGCGGTCCAGGTGACGGCGAAGAGGGAACCGAGCAATACGAGTCGCCGGTAGGGCGTGAGCGCCTCGCCCATGAGGCGCCAGCCTCCGCGGCGGGCCTCACGGTCTTCGGGCACGAAGTCTCCCCCGAGAAGGACGTCTAGGAGTCTGGTGAAGAAATGGCAACGGCGCGGATCGTCGAGCCACTCGGTGCCATTCCGCGAGGACGCAGCCCGAGGGCGCAGCCACGAGCTGCGTCGAGGGCGAGGACGTCGCGGGTGGTGGCGATGGCCGACGAGACGTCGGTGCCCATTTCTTCACCAGTCTCCTCGATGGGCGGCGGGCGCCAACGGTACCAGCGCGCCCTCGTGCGCCCGAATGGTTTCGCGCCCGCCGGCCGAACCGGGGACGAACGGGTCAGGCCCCGATGACCGGGAGTCCTTGCGCCTGCGCCTTCTCGAGGACCTCGATGATCTCGTCACCGATCAGCTCCTCGCGGGCGAGCAGCTCGTCGCGCAGGGCTTCGACGAGGTGGCGGTTCTGGTCGAGAAGGGTGCGCACCTCTTGCTTGGCGCTCTCGAGGATGTGCTCGACGGACCGACGCATGTCCTCGTTGCCGAGAACCTTCGCGACGAGGCCCTCGGTGATGAATCCGGGCTCGACCGCTTCCACCGAGATCAGCGAACCGGCCATGCCGAACGCCCCCACCATCGCGGCTGCGGTGCGGGTGGCGGCGGCGAGGTCGCCGGCGGGGCCGGTGCCGCTCTCGCCGAAGAACAGCTCCTCGGCCACCATCCCACCCATGGCGATCTTGATCATGGCCGAGACCTCCGAGCGGGTGCTCGTGAAACGCTCCTCGGTCTCCGAGTGGGCGAGCAGACCAAGCGCGTCCTTGCGCTTGATGATCGACAGGACCTCGAGCTTGCGTCCACGCCCGACCAGATAAGCGGTCACCGCGTGGCCGCCTTCGTGGGTGGCGATGATGCGCTTGTCTTCGTCGGTGTACTCGACCGGCTGCTTCAGACCGATCTCCTCGGTCATCTTCGCCTGCTGCACATCGGCCCAGTCCATGGCCGTGCGGTTGTCGCGCAGCGCCCAGACCAAGGCTTCGTCGAACAGATGCTCGATCATCACCGGCGAATACCCGAACGTCATCGCCGCGAACTGGTCGCGACGTTCAACCCGATCGAGATCGGCGACGTGCGCCTTCTTGGCGAGGTAGTAGTCGATGATCTCGCGCCGTCCCTTGCGGCTCGGAAGGTCGAAGTGGATGGAGCGGTCGAAGCGACCGGGACGCAAGAGCGCAGGGTCGAGGTCGGCCGCGCGGTTGGTGGCCGCAATCACGAGGCAGTTGGGCGTTTGTGGGACGGCCTTGCGGAGCTGTGATCCATCGGGAAGCCAGCGATTGATGCGGTCGACCATGAAGCCCCGGAACCGCCCGCCGAGGGTGGGCTCGTCGAAGCTCTGCATCTGGATGAGCAGTTCGTTCACGACGCCGGCGATTCCCTCTGACCGAGCCGCGTCCACCTGCATCGCGCCGTGTTGTCCGTCGTCGCGGGGCGTCGCCCGCATGTTGGCCCGCGCGCCGCCGATGGCGTCGATCTCCTCGATGAACCCGATGGCGCCGCCCTCCTGACGCGCGGCCTTTCGCAGAGCCCGGAAGTAGGCGCGGATCTTTCGGTTGGTCTGGCCGTAGTACATGGACTGGAAGGCGCTGGCGGACACGAAGAGGAACGGAACGCCCGCCTCTCGCGCCATGGCCTTTGCCATGTAGGTCTTGCCCGTCCCCGGCAGCCCTTCGAACAGGAGGGCGCGGCGCGGGGTGCCGCCCATCTGGTCGCGGAAGGTCTTGAACCCGAGGAAGAGGTTGAGGCTCTTGACGACTTCGTCGAGCACGATGCCCATGCCCTTGACGTCGGCGAACGACGTCGTGATCTCGCTCGGCCGGTAGAGCACGTGCGGTGACCGTCCCGCGAACAACAGCGGGCCGGCGACGACGAGGAGCAACACGCTGATGAGGAGGACCGGCGGGAGCCACATGGCGGCGTCGTCGGGAAGACTCGGGAGTCCCGCCTCGACAGGGTTGCCGCTCGCGGCCCGAATGGCGAGATACACCGCGGTGACGAAGAGCCCGACGCAGAGGCGCCGAACGCGGCGCCTGCGGCTCGCCTCACGGATGCGAGAGACGTCGGCGAGCGCGGCAGCGAGGACGTCGGCTTGACCGAGCGCGTTGAGGCGCTCCAGGCCCTCGGCGCTCTCGACCCCTTCGAAACGGGTTGTCATACCCCTCGATTCTGCACGCGTTGCCCTGCGTCCTGCGCAGGGCAGGCACGAAAGGTCTGACGATGGTGGCTTCGGCACGTATGTCCCCGCCCTTGAAGGCGTGTCTGACGCCTCACGCACGCCGGAATTCCCGACCAAACCGGTCGGGTTATATCCTCGAGCCATGACACAGCCCACGATGCCCCCGACCACACGGGACCGCCCCCAACCCATCGACGCTCGGGGACCACGGGTCAACCAGGGCGTGGCGGCCTTCGCCCTTCTCGTCGGGTTCGTGTTCGAGGCGCGCCGCGTGTACCCCGGCGTCGGGATCGTGCTGGCGCTGTCGGCCGTGGGGGGTTCCACGCTCGGCCCGGTGCTGCGGATCTACCGCGATCTGATCCAACCCCGGCTCGGCCCGCCCACCGACCTCGAAGATCCCCGCCCACCGCGGTTCGCCGCCGCCATCGGCACCGCGTTCCTCGCCGCGGCCACGTATGCCCTCGCGACGGATGTCCCCGGTCTCGCCGACGCCCTCGCCCTTGCCGTCGCCGGTCTCGCGGCGCTTGCCGCCGTCACGGGACTGTGCGTCGGATGTGAGGCCTACGTGTGGTGGAAGAAGCGCTCCTCTGCGGGATGGTCGCCGGCTGGTCCGTCGGTCCGCGGGGCGGAACCGTCGTGATCGGTCGGACGCTGGTCGCCACCGGCCTCCTGGGACTCGTCGTCGCCGGGGCGCGGGCGTACACGACGAGTCGGCGGGCAAACATGACGGCGCTCGATCTCCCGCCGTTGCCGGAGGGTCTCGCCGGCGTGAACGCCACGTGGGTGGTCTTCACCACCGAATACTGCGCCACCTGTGAACCCGTGAAGGAGCGCATCGCCCGGCTCGACCCGACCGCGGATCTCATCGAGATCGACGTTGCCCACCGACCCGACCTGGCCCGCCGCTACGGCGTGCGCACGGCGCCGACCGTCTTGTTCGCCGCCGCCAACGGTCGAATCCACGCCCGCTTCGTCGGCAACGTTCCCGACGCCGACCTGGTGAAGGTTCGCGAGTAGGGCTCAGGTCGACCAGCGGGGCTGGAGCGCCGGGTCGATGTCGGCGAGGAACGGGGCGGACGAATCGCGTTCCGAGAGCACGGGATCAGAACCGGGCCACTCGGCCGCGATCCCAGGGTCCCGCCAGCTCACCGCCAACTCGTCGGCCGGGTTGTAGTACTGGTCGACGAGATAGGTGATCGTCATGTCGGTGATGGACCAGAAGCCGTGAGCGACGCCGGGCGGGATGTACAAGCTCGGGTGCCCGAAGGCGGGTCCCATCCGGGTCTGGAACGTCTCGTCCTGCGTCGGCGAACCCTCGCGGAGATCGTGGAGCACCACGAACGCCTCCCCGATCGGCACGTACCAAAAGTCAGCCTGGTTCCGGTGGTAGTGCATCCCGACGAAACAGCCTGCCTGTCGATCCGCGCGGTTGCCCTGCACCATCTCCTTGGCGCCGGGAACCCACTCTCGGCGGAAGGTCTCGATGAACACGCCTCGCTCGTCGCCGTGCAGGTCGGGCGTGACGACGTAGACGCCGCGGATCTCCTTCGCTTCCTCGATGATCGGCACGGACGGCGAGGTTACCGGCCCGTCAGGGGATCGCCAGGATGGCGAGGGCCATGAAGGTCACGTTGCGGGCGAGGGTCCACGCCGAGATCGCGGCGCCGCCTCGTTCTCCAAAGCAGCCGCATGGTGGTCGGCGCCCGGCCATCAGGTTTCCAGCGATGATCACCGTGAACACGCCGAACAACGCGACGGCGGCGATCGCGCCCGCCAGGCGTGTGGCGGGGGCGATCAAAATGATCGCGACGAGAAGCTCCGTGACCGGGAGCGCCCACCGGAAGGTTGGCGCCAACGTCGCGGGCACGCCGAGCCCGACGATCGACGCGTGCGTCTCGGCACGATGCCGGGCCTTCGCGAAGCCGGAGATCGCAAGCACCAGGGCCAGCACGCCGGCCGCGAGCGCAGACAGCAGCGGCGCCGGTTCCTAGGGCGCGAGGTCGGCGTAGCCGCCTCGGAAGAACAGGAGCGGGGGGCCTTCGCGCGGTACGGCGAGGTCGACGACGCGTCCGACGACGAGCACGTGATCGCCGGCATCGTGGCGGGCTTCGATCGTGCAGTCGAGATATGCGAGGGCGCCGTCGAGGATGGGCGACCCGGTGACGGCGGTGCTCCACCCCACGCCCTCGAATCGATCGCCGTCTTTCGCGGCGAACTTCCGGGACACCTCTTCTTGGTCGCCCGCCAAGATGTTGACGGCATAGGCCCCCGCGGCGTCGATGCGCGGCCAGGTCGTCGACGACGTGCCCGCGCAGAACAGCACGAGCGGAGGATCGAGGCTGACGGACGTGAACGAATTGGCCGCCATGCCGACCGGCTCACCGGAGTCCACGGCCGTGATCACCGTGACGCCGGTGGCGAAATGACCGAGCACCTGACGGTAGAGGGCGCCGTCGATCTCAGCCAAGTGCGGATCCCGCCGCGCGGGCTGCCGTCGAACTCGTCGAGTCGTAGGAGATCACGAGACCCTCACGCGCCGCGATGACTTCTACCCCCGACCCGTTGGCCTCGGCCTGCGCCTCGACGAGCAACGCGTCGATCGCGCCGTCGTCGTGATACGGGTCGTGGTGGAACATCGCAAGCGTCTTGGCGCCACACTCCCGGGCGACATGGACGGCGTACTGCACCGTGCAGTGACCGAAGTGGCGCTTCTGCTCGTATTCCGCCGGGGAGTACTGCGCGTCGTGGATCAACAGGTCGACGCCGTCGCACAGCTCGTGGATTCGCCGGGGAACGTGGTCGTCGGCGTCCTCGGGTTTTGTGCCTGGCCCATGATCCGGGATGTAGGCCACCGAGTGTCCGTTCCAGTCCACCCGATACCCGAGGGTGGGTCCGTTGTGGCGCACCCACCGCGACTTGATGCGGCGCCCTTCGAACTCGAAGTCGGTGTCGCCACAATCGTGAAAGTCGATCGTGCCCCGGAGTTCATACGGCGTCACCGGAAAGTAGGGCGGGCGCATGATCCCGGTGAATACCTCGCCGAGCGGGCCTTCCTCCTGCTCCGGCCCGTACACCGCGAGGCGGGCGCCGGGGCGGTCGATCGGCACGAAGAACGGGAGCCCCTGCACATGGTCCCAGTGCAGGTGCGAGAGCAGCACCGCGCCGCGAAAACTTCCGTCGGTGGGTTGATCGGCCCCGAAATACCGCAGCCCGGTGCCGAGATCGAACACGATCGGCGTCTCGCCCGGCGCCTCGAGCGCGACACACGACGTGTTGCCGCCATACCGCTCCTGGTCGCGGCAGTCACACGGCGTCGAGCCGCGAACGCCGTAAAAGGTGACGTTCATGTGGGGCGGAGAATAGCCAGCCGGAAGATTCGCCGTATAGCGGAGTGCGACCGAGGTCACATGGGCGGCCGCCACATTTGCGCCCTAGCCTGCCCCGATGAGCGAGATTCAGCGCGTCACGGCCAACGGCATCGACTTCGCGTACCTGGAGGAGGGGCCGCCCGACGGGCCGTTGGCCCTGTGTTTGCACGGCTTTCCCGACCACGCGCCCACGTGGAAGCACCTGCTCCCCGCGCTGGGCGACGCCGGCTTCCACGCCGTGGCGCCGTGGCTGCGCGGCTACCACCCGAGCGGACTCGCACCGGACGGCAACTACGAGCTCGCCGCCATCGCCAAAGATGCGTGCGATCTCGCCGACGCCCTCGGGGGTGACGGGCGCGCCGTGCTCATCGGCCACGACTGGGGCGCCGCGGCCGCGTACCCCGCCTCCGCCTACCGCCCAGACCGCTTCGAGAAGGTCGTGGCCATGGCCGTCCCGCCGGGGGCCACCCTCATCCAGGCCTTTCTCGAGAGCCCCGAGCAGCTCAAGCGGTCGTGGTACATGTTCTTGTTCCAGCACCCGCTCGCTGACCTCGCCGTCCCGCACAACGACCTCGCCTTCATCGACATGCTCTGGCGTGACTGGTCGCCCGGCCTCGACCCCGGGGCGGACTACATGAAGGCGCTGAAGGAAACGCTGTCGGCGCCCGGCTCACTCGCGGCGGCCATCGGTTACTACCGAGCGATGCTCGGAGCCGACCACACTCCCGACCCCGGCCTCGACGACGTTCGGGCCGCGTTCGCGCAGCGCGCGCCGGTCCCGACGCTCTACCTCCAGGGCGAAGCCGATGGGTGCATCGCCGCCGACATCGTCGACCCGGCGGCCATCGCGGCGGTCGGCGTCGACTATCAAAGCGTGCCGGGCAGCGGCCACTTCCTGCACCTCGATCGGCCCGACGAGGTCAACCGCTTGATCCTCGAGTTCCTCGACTCGGGTTCCTAGGAACGGCCTACTCCGGGTCGGGAACGGGCTGGGGCGGTGGCGGGCCGATGTACTCCGCGGCCGGGCGGATCAGTCGGTTGTCGGCCGCCTGCTCGAGGGCGTGGGCGGTCCATCCGATCACGCGGCTCGACGTGAACGTCGGCGTGAACATCTCCGGTGGCAGCCCCACCGCCTCCATCACGACGCCGCCGTAGAACTCGACGTTGGCGTAGAGCTTGCGGCCCGGCTTCAAGTCGTCGAGCACCTCGACGGCGGTTTGCTCAATGTGGCGGGCGAGGTCGATGCGTCCGGCGTTGAGTTCCTCCGCGACCTCGCGCAGTAGACGCGATCGAGGGTCCTCGGTCTTGTAGACGCGGTGCCCGAACCCCATGATGCGGTCGCCCTCCTCGACCATCTCCCGCAGCATCGGCTCGGCGTTCTCCTTCGTGCCGATGTGGTTGATGAGGTCGAGCGCCCGCGACGGTGCGCCGCCGTGGAGCGGGCCCGACAGCGCGCCGATGGCCCCAACCACGGCGGCCCCGAGGTCGGCGCCGGTCGACGTGATCACGCGGGCGGTGAACGTCGACGCGTTGAAGCCGTGGTCGATGGTGGAGATCAGGTACCGCTCGACGGCCCACGCCTCCTGGTCGGTCGGCGGTTCTCCCTTCAGCATGTAGAGATAGTTGGCGGCGTAGCCGAGCTCGGGATGCGGCGGGACGGGCTCTTGGTCGTTGTTCAGCCTCCACAGCGCCATGAGCAGGGTCGGAACGACGGCGCAGGTGCGCATGGCGTTCTCGAACAGTTCCTCGTGGGAGATGTCGAGCGACGGGCCAAACTCGAGCGACGACGTGAGCGCGGAGTACGCGGTCCGGAGCGCCTCGAGCGGCTTGAACCTGTCGCCGCCGAGGGCGGCGATCGATGGAAGCAACGGCGCGACGGAGTCGGGGATCTCGCGGAGCGGCTTGATCCGTTCCCGCCACGCTTCCGACTGACGCTTGTCGGGGAGGTAGCCGTTGAACACCAGATACCAGACGTCTTCGAGCGAGCGCTTTCGATTCAGCTCAACGGCGTCGTACTGGCGGTAGTGATAGAAGCCTTCGGTCCCGCGGACATCGCCGATGGCGGTCTCGGCAACGACAACCCCTTCGAGTCCCCGCGGCACCTCAGCGGCGGGCGCGTCGACGGGCACGATG